>Ga0209752_1000001_pt1 | contig 166716 bp, 154 predicted proteins | sample METZYME_3_250m_FD_187548 | JGI IMG/M metagenome (GOLD analysis project Ga0209752, IMG submission 187548) | Marine microbial communities from oxygen minimum zone in mesopelagic equatorial Pacific - METZYME_3_250m (SPAdes) (version 2) | ecosystem: Environmental > Aquatic > Marine > Oceanic...
GATGCTGAACCCGAGATTAAAGACTCAGATTCTGTATCCAACGCCGTGCGTTTCCATCGGTCTACACCTCAACGCGAAACCCGAGCTGCAGACGGCGGGCCTGTCGATATTCACGAAGTCGAGCTAGTAAACGTCAACTTCGCATACAACACTACGGTCCCCGTCCTCCGCGACATCAACCTGACGGCGCGTAAAGGTGAAACTATCGCCATCGTCGGCCCTACCGGTAGCGGGAAAAGTACACTCGTCAACCTGGTCTGCCGTTTCTACCAGCCAACATCGGGGCAAGTCCGTATCGACGGTATCGACTACCGCAACCGCAGCCTCCGCTGGCTCCAGTCCAACCTCGGCGTCGTACTACAAAATGCGCACGTCTTTCGAGGTACCGTCCTAGAAAACATTCGCTATGGCCGTTTAACTGCTTCCGATAGCGACGTGATCGAAGCGGCGGAAACCGTTGGTGCCCACGAGTTCATTAATGCGCTCGAGAACGGCTACCGGACCGACGTCGGAGAAGACGGCGATATGTTATCCGCGGGTCAAAAACAGCTCGTCTCGTTCGCGCGGGCGATTCTTGCCGACCCGCAGATATTAGTGATGGACGAAGCAACCAGCTCAGTCGACACGGTCACCGAGGCTAAGATTCAACGCAGCCTCGGCCAGGTCTTATCGGGCCGCATCAGTTTCGTAATCGCTCATCGGTTGTCGACGATTCGAAATGCAGATCGGATAGTCGTTCTCATCGATGGTCAAATTTCAGAGATTGGTGATCACGCCGAACTCATCGCCCGTGGCGGCCATTACGCCAACCTCTATTACCAACAAAGCCTCCAAGAGGCGACTAGGAATTGGCCATCCAACCGAGCAAACGACCAAACCAAGGATGGAGAAGACCTAGTAGAACCCTCTCCCGCCTAATTCCTCCCAAAACCGTTGCCCCGAAGCTCCGGCGGGCTCCATTCTCCAAATTACGCTCATCCAATCCCTCGAAGTTTCCCGGCTAGCACTTGTCTTGTTGTTAGTCAGCGCAATCCGAAATCAGCGCCCACGCGCGATCCGCTCCCACGGAGGCGATACGGCAACCGATTAATTGCTGCCACTCTTTCTCGTGGCCGTATTCGTCTCGCCACGCCCATAGCCGACGCGTGTAATGATGCAGTTCATGTTCGTGGGTAAAACCCATGGCGCCATGAGCTTGGTGCGCGATTTCAGCGACGATGCCAGCGGCTTCGCCAACTCGAACCTTGGCCGCAGAAACTTGTACGACGAATCGGTCCGTGTCCAAGGCTTCAATGGCGGCATCGCTAGCGCGCGTCGACGCAGCCACTTCGCCCGCCATGCGCGCGACGTTATGTTGAACCGCCTGAAATCCCGAAATGGGACGCCCAAATTGCTTGCGTTCGCCGACGTAGCTGATGGTCAACTCGAGTAGCTTCTCAAGTGCTCCACTCATCGCTGCGACTCTGGTCATCGCCATGATCGCTCGGAAATTCGCTGGCAATTTAACCGATTCCGAGCGTTCAAAGATGATTTCATCCCTCGGCTCGCCCGCAACATTAGTGCCCTGAACAACATCGAATTCGTCCACCAGTTGTCCATCATCTGTGATAACGCGTTCGGCACGACGAGCCCATGGAGCGATCACTCCCTCGGCCACAGTCGTTAACCCCTGACCCATAACAAACCGATTGCTGATAAGAATTTCCGGGTAAGGCAGTGGTAACGCAAATTTTCCTGCCAATCGGATCATGCGGAACGCATCGGCCAGCGAAGTACCGGACTCCTCACCGCCGACTTGATGCAAACCCGTTTCTTGCATGAGAGTCCATAGATCTTCAGGAAACACGCCATGCTGATCGTCTTTAGATCCCGATTCAGCGTTGTCGCGTAGTGCCTTGGTGCAGTGATCGGTGAATACCCGCTCTGCCGTACCGAGTATTAGGTCGTACGTCATCGAAGCCCCAATCCACGGGCGATGACGCCACGTAGAATCTCGCGGGTACCACCACGAATCGTAAAAGAAGGCGAATGCAACAAGGTCTGTTCTAAGCTGCACCGTAACGGATGTTTCGGCCCGAGACGCGGAGCAAAAAGACGGACCAATTCGGGTAGGGCTTTTTCAAAATCGTTGCCAAGGGACTTGACGAGCGCTGCCTCGGTCGCGGGATTCTTTCCTGCTTGCAACATGGCAGCTACCGAAATCGACATCTGACGTAATGTCATGATGTGGCTAGCCAAACGCCCAATGAGGGCTGATTCTTCGTCGGACGGACTGGCACCCACGTAACGAACAAACTCGACAAATACGCGAAAAGCCGAAAGGAACCGCTCCGGACCGCTCCGCTCGTAACCCAGCTCACTCGTTACTTGTTCCCAGCCGTTTCCGACGGCGCCCACGAGGTTCTCTTCCGACACAACACAATCCTCGAACACCACTTCGTTAAAATCTTCGTCCCCCGCAATATTCTTGATGGGTCTTACGGTGACGCCGTCGTCATGCAAATCGACGATAAACTGGGATAAACCTTCGTGGCGACTCTCTCCCGCCGGTCCGGTGCGGACCAGCGCTACCATATAGTGGTTGCGATGAGCATCCGTCGACCATAGCTTCGTTCCGTTCAGGATCCACCCACCATCCACGGCCCTGGCTCTCGTTTGCACCGACGCAAGGTCTGACCCAGAGTCCGGTTCGCTCATGCCAATGGAAAAATAGGATTCCCCGCGGGTGATGGGCGGCAAATATTTGAGTTTCTGGTCCTCGGTTCCATAACGTAGAAGCAACGGACCACTCTGACGATCTGCAATCCAGTGCGCACTGACAGGGGCTCCAGCGGCAAGCAGTTCTTCGGTTACAACGTATCGTTCAAAAAAACTGCGCTCCCCACCTCCGTATTGCTTAGGCCAGGTCATCCCAATCCAGCCTCGCATGCCGAGCTTGCGTGAAAACTCGACGGCATGGCCCTCGTTAAAGTCCGAGTTGCGTAGATAGTCGCCAGGCAATTCCCGTTCGACGAAATCCCGAACTCCCACACGAAGGGCCTCCGCTTCCGGAGGTAAACGCGCTGGTTCAAAATCAAGTCCCGAAAACACCGTATGTCGTCCCTGCCTCTATGCCACACGCACCTCTTCAGCTGCCGAACCTATAGGCTCAACCATGGCATTGCAATCGGGTGCAACGTTATGATTCCCGGCGTGACTGATCCCTTCGAGAACAACTTTTTGCAGCGTCCAAGCACCAATTCGACTTTCCCGGCATGAACCGCGACAAAATTGCTGAGATGCTCGATCCCATCCTTTCGCAGATCGAAAAACGATCCGCCGTGGCTGACACATTTGTGGACAAAGAAACCTACCGTCTTTATTTGACAACGTTCTGGGCAAATCTAGTGATGGATCCCGAAGAAGCACAACTGACCGAAACTGACCTAGAAACAGCGCACAGCGTGATTAACGAAGTCGCCAGTGAAATTCTCGGAGAATCCGAGGCTATTACAGAATCGTTTCGATTTATCGCAAGTCGCTCAGGCGATACCGCGATGGACAAGGCCAAGCTGTCCAAATCGCACCGAGATCTACTGACTTATTTTTCGTCGATGATTCTCGATCCCGACGGCCACCGCAAATGGATGAGCGAGCTTCGAGACCGGTGACCGCGACTTAGTGCACGCTCACGATGAATTTCCGTTCTTTTGGACCACGCCGATGCTCCCAAAGGAAAATCCCTTGCCACGTGCCGAGCGCTAAGCGGCCATCCATCACTGGAATCGTAATGCTCGTGGACGTAATCGCGGCTCGGATGTGCGCCGGCATATCATCCGGGCCCTCAGCTCGATGCGCGTATAACTGGGCATCCTGAGGAACCGATCGATCCATCCATGCTTGCAAGTCATCAAGAACGCTAGGATCCGCATTCTCTTGAATGATGAGGCTAGCTGACGTATGACGAACGAAAATCGTCACGAGACCCTCATCGACTCCACTACTAGATACGATCCCTGAAACTCGCTGGGTCAAGTCATATAAGCCCGCGCCCTCAACAAGAATTTCGAGTTCAACATTCACGCACCCGTACGCCTCAACCAATTCACACGAACTCCCGGGAGCATATCCGTTTAGGCCGCAGACAAAGTCTCGTCACGCGGCTTATCCGTCTGAAAAGAAAGCAATAATGGTAGGACGAATAGCGTAAACACCAGCAACAATGTGACAGCCAGCGTTAACAAATATCCAATCGACGCGGTTCCTTGATGCGGCGAAAGTGTCAGTGCCGCAAAGGTCCCGATGGTCGTGAGCGTACTCAGAACAACCGCTAGCGGCGTACTCGAATGCATCAACTCCGAGACGGCACCGCTCCGACGAAAACGCTCAACGACATGGATGCCATTGTCCACCCCCAAACCAAATATCAGCGGGATCACGAGAATGTTCGCCATATTCAGCGGCATGTCGATCAATACGGCAACGGCGACCGTAAAAAGAGCCGTTAGCGCTAATGGGATAAGGACTAATATCGGCGTGAGGGCACGTCGTAGAAAAATGGTCAATACCGTACCTATTCCAATGATGGCGAATGCCAGCGCCCATATGAACGAATCGACGACCACGTTTCCGACGCCCCATTCCACCACGGGGCGCCCCGTCGCAATCGGAACCTCAGCTCGAACCTCCTCGATAAATCGCGACAACTCCGAGACATCGCTGATGTCGAGTGCCGGTAACGCCATGGACAAATATTCGCCGTCCGCGCTTACGATTCTATTTCGCAAACTCTCTGGTAAGTCGCCAAACTGTATCTCGTCGGCCGCAATTGCCCGGCGAAGCCATTCAAGTTCCTGGACTAATCCCGTAATCACGATCGATTGCCATTCTTCAAGCAAGATCGGTTTGATTCGAGCTGCGCGCTCCAACAGACGAACGCGAGCGTGATCCAACTCACTATCTGCAAGCGAATTCTGTTGAAGAGCCTTCTTGAAAAGTTCGAATCCTTCTTCCAGTTCGGACAGCGTCGGAGCCGTGGAACTGATCCCCGGTTCAAGGGCACTAAGCAAAATGGCCTGTGCGTCTTCAAGCAGAAAGAGCTTATCTTCCTGTTCGCTCGGCACATAATCGAACGGCGTCGTGACCTTCCCGACTGTCGAAAGGTCCAGAAGTCGATCGAGATTCCGCGTTTCTTCCTCGTCCCGCGTGAGAATTGACAGGGTGTAGTCCGTCACAATTTCTTCTTCTTGAAGAAGTGCCAGCGTGCGCATCGACTCCGAGTCGGGATCGCGCAATGCGAGAACGCTGTAGTCAAAATACATCCGGGTTCCAACAACCGCTGCAACCATCGCGAGGAGAGAAACGCCAGCGAGAATGGGGGTTCGCCGGTCGGATAACCATTTTACCGCCAGGTCGCCGCTGGCCATCTGCGTATCTTGCCCTCGCCCCGGCGCTCCTACCAATACGAACACTGCTGGTAACAACGTGAAAGTAAGAATCAAGGCGACGATCATGCCGCCGGCAGAAATAATCCCTAGATCTCCTAGACCTTTATAGTCGGTCGGCGCGAATCCCATGAATCCGATTGCCGTAGTCACCGCGCACAGCAGGATCGCCTTGCCTACCGTCGCACCAGCTCGTTCAAGCGCCGGTTTTAGGGCTAAATGTTCTTGACGCATGGCCTCCCGAAAACGTAGCGAGAAGTGCACGGCTGAACTGACCCCAAGCCCAAAAAACATGACCAAGAAAATGATCGACATGGTATTGAATTCGCCCACCGTGAGCAGCGCGTATCCCGTTGTCCAGACAATCCCAATCCCAATCATGGCGAATGTCGCACCGATAATACGGACCGAGCGAATGCCGATGCCTAAAATAACAAGTAGAACCCCGAGAGAAATAAATCCAGCGATGCGCACGCCATCTTGGGCCGCCTTAATTTCCTCGTGAGAAAGTGCGATTTCTCCCGTCACTGCAACGTCGATATCCTCAGGAACAGTGACGGCTGCTAATTCCGACCTGAGATTTTTCATGACAAGTGCGTTGGGTAGCGTATCGGCGTAATCGACTTTGCCACGCAAAATAATCAGGCCAACAATTCGCTTCTCGCCACTGTCAAAGAACTCGTCAGCCCAACGTACTGGCGCCTTATCTCCGGCAAGTAGCGATTCAGCCGAATCTGCCAAGATCCGTAAGACGCGGTCGAAACCGGTATCCGCCTCATTTTCGAGCGCGTCACGAACCAACGAAAATACCGACCGTAAACTGGGGTCCTCGGCAACGCGCGTCAGCATTGGTTGCGCTTCCGCGAGCCGATCCACCATCGACTCCAAGGCATCAAGATCCATCATCAGAAACGCGTTATCGCGGAAGAACGGATCCGTCATGGGCGAGTACACATCGGAAAAAACGTCGGAACGCGCCAGGAGCCGCTGGTGGATGGATTTGGACGTATCCTCCACCCCCTGCATTGAGGTGCCGCTGACGACGACAACCGCAGTATCCACGAGTTGGGGGAAGCGCGATTTGAACGACTCAAAATCATCCTTCCATGGGGCGTCCTGACGGATTAGTTCGCTCAGATTGGAATTCATCCGGAATTGGGTCACGGATACCTGACCCAGGAGCGCGGTGATCACGCCAATCACAAGCAGCGTACTCAGCGGCCATGCCGCAACTATGCCAACCCATCGAGCGAGCATTCGGTCCAACGTCTGTTACTCCTCGTCAAAATCCTCTAATAGAAGATCGAAGCCCGCCTCAACCGGAGGTTCGCCGTTAAACACAGCATCGCGCCGACGCTGGTAAAAGGCTTCTCGGGTGAACGTGTATGGATCCAGAGAAGCTTCGTCTCGCACATCCGTATCCATAAGGACCTCGGCACGTGCACTGGCAAGATCGATGGTGCCCACCCAAGCATTGTAGTTTTCGCGCATGGCTAATCGAGGTAGTGACGCCCGAACAATGAGATGTGGAAGGTCGCGCACCGTAGTCGGTCCCAACACCGGAACGTATAGGTACCGAGACCTCGTATACCCCCACGATGCCAAGACTTGGCCAAGATCCTCGCCCTGGGCGTCCATGCCCAACGCAGTCGCCACATCAACTAAGCCCCCGAGCCCAAGTGTACTGTTGACGACGAACCGGCCCGTATCGCGAAATCCACGCTTCGGGGCGCCCTGAAGAAACCCCGATAGAGCACTCTCGCTGGAGCGAATATTCGCGAAAAAGTTTTTGACCGCATCCTCGGCAAATGTTGGCATGACCTTGCGGTATCCAACAGCGACTGGTCTTAATACGCTCCGGTCCAACGCTTCGGAGATTTCGTAGGAGCGTCGATTGACGGACTCAACAGGATCGTAAACACCATATTCTGGACCCGGACTGAGCGCACAACCGGATGTGAGCACAAAAAACACCGCCGGAGAGACTAGGCTACCCCGCATCAGAAGACCGATATTCCTCGATACTTTCCCGAATGCTTTGTCTTAACCCGGTTAGACCTCCCGACTCGATAATGGAAGCGTAATCAGCACGGCGCAACGATAGATCACTCACACCATCAGCAACGACATTGAAAATAAAACCATCTCGAAAATAGTAATCGAGTCGAACAATCCCGCCGTCACTCTTCACAAGGTGTGTCTTTACTACCCACCGGCCATCTCGAACTTCAGTCGCTTCTATCAACTCAAAGCGTTGATCGTTGAAACTCGAAAAACGACTTGTATAGGTAGCGACAATCAGCTCACGCAACAACACACTGAAGCCACGCTGTTCTTCAGTCGATTGCTCGCGCCAGGACTTCCCCAGGCTGATCCGGGTAATGGTCGCGACATCAAACGCTTTTCCGACCGCTTCGTCGAGAACCGCGTAGCGCTCATCGAACGCGGCCTCTGACTTCATTGAAGAAAGAAGCACGTCGTGAAATTCGGATACCACATGCTCCGGTTCGCTACCGATCGAAAATTCAAAAGCCAGAACTATCAATACGATTCGAAACATGGACTTCACCAAGCGAGCCGATCAGCTTACAGGAACCATAGCGAGAGTGCGGGAATATAGGTAATCAGGAGCAACGCAATGAGTAGGACCACCATAAACGGCAGGCATGCGGCATAAAGATCAAGCACAGGTCGATTAAACCGATAACTTGCTATAAACAAATTCATACCTATCGGTGGTGTGAAATAACCAATTTGCAAATTCGCGAGAAAAATAATCCCGAGGTGCAACGGATGAATACCGTAACCAATAGCCACGGGTAGAATCAGCGGAACCATAATCACGATAGCTGAAAATATATCGAGTAGTGCGCCTAGGAGTAACAGCAAGACGTTGAGCAGTATGAGGAACATCACACGGCTCGAAATACGCTCTTGAATCACCTCAAAAAGGCGTTGCGGAACCTCGGTATCAATCAAGAAATTCGTAAACGCCAGTGCACAACCAAGAATGAGTATGATGCTACCGACCATGACCATCGCATCGCGAATGATTGTTGGGATTTTCGCGACTGCAACCTCACGGTATACGAATACCTCGATCACCATCACGTACAACGCGGTCAGCGCGGCGGCCTCAGATATCGCGAATACGCCCGAATAAACGCCGCCGAGAACAACGAATGGGAGTGCCACTTCCCACTTGGCTTGCGTCAAGCTTGTCCAAACCTTCCGCGCATTGAACGAAGTTCGGTTTGCGTCGCCGTGTCGCCACATGGTCCAAGCAGCGAGTGCCGACACCATCAAAACCACAGGTAGTAGTCCCGCCAAAAAAAGTTGTTGGATGGTAAATGGTTCGCCGACATCGAGCTGCTGGGCCACAATGCCGTACAGGATGAGAGGTACTGAAGGGACGATGAGCAAGCCAAGGCTTCCTGATGTGGTGACGAGACCAAGACCATATTTTTCGCTGTAACCCGCCTCCTTCAACATGGGAAGAAGTAGGGCACCGAGGGCAACGATAGTCACCCCAGACGCTCCGGTGAGAGCCGTAAATAGGGCACACGCGACAAATCCCACGATGGCCAAACCGGCTGGCATCCAGCCAAACAAGGCTCGCGTTAAAGCCATCAGACGTTCCGACGTTTTGGCCTCCGCCATTACATATCCCGCGAACGTGAACAGCGGTAACGCGACCAACAACGGGGTGTCCGTGATTCTGTATATCTCAATCGCGACGACGGATAAATTGACGTCAGTCGCGAGAAAACCCAGCATCGCGGCCGCCAACACCACCGCGAAAAGCGGCGCGCCAAGGAGCGCGACTACGACAACCGTGATGATGCCCATCCAGATCATGTGATTTCCGGTTTAAGCGTCCGCATCAAATACCGCAGCCCCATTACAAACGCAGCCGTCGGAATAATTAGCTCGCAGATCCACGCCGGGATTGGACCAAACCCGGGGGTCTGGTAAACATAATCCCCATAAAGCACGCCAATTGAATACCACCCCAACGTCAAACAAACGATGGAGGTAAAGAAGCTTGTGAAACGGCCAATCACGTGGCGGGCCCCTTGGCCGGCAAATCGGGCAACGATGTCAATGCAAATATGACTGTTTGCGCCCGCCGCCGAGGTGGCACCAAGCATGGTCACCCACAACACCGCATTACGCACCAATTCATCGCCCCAAAGTAAACCGCCGCCGAACACATTTCGAGCAATGACTTGGTAGAAGGCAACACCCAGCATCGTGAGGAAAAGCGCGCCCAGCAGGTACAGCTCCAGCTGGGCGAGTAAACGCTGCACACGTGCTAGCAAAGCGTTATCTCTGCGCCTCAAGCGCCGATTGGAATCTCTGGTAAAGACCTCGGCTAACGATACCTCTATCAACCCATTCTTCCGCCGCCTCTTCCCCAACGCGTCTCCATTCGCGACGCTCGTCGTCCGATGGAGTCAGAAGCTGTATACCCTGAGCAAGCAGGACGTCGAACGTCGCCACATCGTCGGCTCGATTTTTCCGGTCCGCCTGTCTGACGACATCTGCCATGATCGATCGCACGGTCGTCTGATCAGTTTCACTCAGGCGGTCGAACTGGGTTGCAGAAACCACAAACAAGCCATAGACGTACATTAACGGCAGATCAAGCACGTACCTCAACTGCGTGTGCCATTGAAGCGCTACCGCCGCTACCGGCGGAGACGTAATGGTATCGAACAGACCCGTCTGAAGACCCGGCAGGACATTGGCAATCGACGACGGTATAGGAGTAATTCCGAACGCAACCAATGTCCGCATAGCGGCCTCGTCACCCTGCGGCGTCCAAACCCTCAATCGGCGGGCTCCGGCAATACTCGTCGCACGCTTTTTACCCATGGCATACGCCATCCCAACTTCAGCAATGCCAAAGCAAACAAAGCCCGCATCTTCTAGGCCTCCCATCAATACCGGGTCCAAAATCGCGCGGACGCCATCAATCTCCTGAGGCGTACGGAAATGCATTGGCAGGTTGTAGACCTGAACATCAGGGTATATCTGATTGAACACGCCGGTCGTGACAATGCCCCCATGGAGCTGTCCAACACGCATCAATTTCAGGACGGTCTGGTCATCGCCCTTGACGCCGCCGGGGTAGAACTTGAACTTCACCCGTCCATCGGTTGCCAGTTCGACAGCACGACCGCCTTCGCGGAGTAACTTCATCCACGACGATCCGTCGGGAGAAATCGTTGCGATCTTAAGGTTCGTCGCCCCGTCGGCTAGATACGTGGCAAACATCATGCATAGCGAAACAACGAATCTAAAAATACTCATCAGCACTCTTAAGCAACGCCGCTGCCTGATCTTGAGCCACCAAATTAATTAGCGTTAATGCCTCGCCGTAGGGATCGGCGATCAGCACTTCGGTGAGGAGCGCGTCGTGTAACTGACGATCAAAAACGAGCCGCGCGTACTTTTCGGCAAATAACACCTTCGCCATGAGATAACGGCCGTCGCTTATTTCGATCGCCCTTTCAAAGTGTCCGCGGCCGACTTCCGGTCGTCCCCCCATAGCCGGCGGAAGTAATGTCTCGAAAACACCGAGATACATGACAGCCGCCCCGTCGTCATACCCTGCATCGAGTTCAACAACTTTCTCCATTAACGCCTTCACTCTGGCAAGTTCTGCAATTGCGGCCCAATCATCGCTATGTGACTGAATCCACCCTGCCCAACTGCTGGCATATGCGTATATGGTCGGCACGTCTTTTTGTTGCAACCGAATCAATTGGGATTCCAACTCCTGAAACGGCATTTCGCGTGCGTTACACAACCAATCGATATCGCTGCACGCGGCACGATACGAGAGCGCCATCGCCTTATCGGTCAACCGACTCTGGCGGGCTTGGTCCGCCACAAATCCAGTCGCGTACGACGCGTTCAGTCGGGCAGCCGCTGTCAAAAGATCTGGGTTATCTGGATTAGAGGTCAGTAACGCGTCGAGCACGATCAGAAAAGCGGGAACACCCTCTCTTACCGTCGCGAGATCGTCGTTATTGAGTATCGCGCGCGAAAGGTCTTCGGCTAGTTTATCTGTGACCGAAGAAACAATGCTCGCGCATCCACTCGCGACCAACAAGGCAAGCAAAAACGCTATTCGTTTCATGACTCGACATTAACGGCGATAATTTTAGAGTTGTCCACTGCCGCTCGCCTATGCGTATCCGTATTCCTCGTCTCAACGTCGAGCTAAGGCATCCGTCATTTCGTGGGTGCGCTCGATATATCTGTCAAGCGCAATTCGGGCACTATACAATTTTGCGTTTGGTATCGAAGTGCCCGAATGCCGTCATTTAACGCTCGATCCGGCGAGATTTACTTCGAGCAACGAGGCGCTAGGGCCAATCCGCCAGCCTTGCTGATCCATGGCGTCGGTTGTCAACTCGTCGAATGGCCCGACACGCTGGTCGATGCATTGGTCGGCGCAGGCTATCGCGCCATCCTATTTGACCATCGAGACGTCGGATTCTCCTACGAGGTCAAGGCCGATGTTCCAAGCACCGAAGATCTATTCTCGGCATTGTCCGATCCCTCATCTATTCAACCACCCTACACGCTCGGCGACATGGCCAACGACGTAATTGACCTGCTCGACCATCTTGGACAATCCGGCGCTCACATCATCGGCTGTTCCATGGGCGGAATGATCGCCCAATTGTGCGCAATCGAACATCCTGACCGAGTGTTTACGCTCACATCGTTGATGTCGACGACAAGCAACCCTGCGCTTCCAAAACCATCAGACGATGTCATTGCGGCCATGGCTATGTCGCTTCAAGCTACTAATGGCGGCGATTCGGCCGTGGCATCCATTCACGCCGCTAACACCCACGCGGGACCTTACTATCCATCTTCCGAACATGGGATTGCCCGATTCATCGAAAGCGCACACGTCCGCGCCTATCGACCCGCCGGGTCCGCGAGACAAATGGCCGCCATTCTAACGGCCCCCGATCGATCCGAATTGTTGAGAGACTTATCAATGCCAGTCCTCGCTGTTCACGGTGAGGAAGATCCCTTGATTGATCCCTGCGCAAGCAAGAACATCATCGACAACGTCCTCGACGGGCACCTAGAGATCATCCCAAAGCTAGGACACGATCTCTCTGAACCAATCCTTCACCAGCTTGTCGGAATGATTATCCAACACACCAAATCGATCGAGATACTGCGATGAGTGGTGAGCTTGTACTTTGCGCTCGTGACGCCTCCATTGCTGAAGTCACGCTCAATCGACCCGAGGTCATGAACGCGTTGTCCGTTGATCTACGAGCCGAACTCATTGCCACCTTCCATAATCTGGCTGAAGACTCATCCTGCGAAATCGTTATTCTGACTGGAGCAGGACGAGCCTTTACAGCCGGTCTCGACCTTAAAGAATTGGGGGGTGAAACGGACTCGAGTAACAACACGACGGACTCATCTGTGACCGAATTGAGCGATGCCTTAGCCATGCTGAAAGTACCTCTTATTGGGGCCATTAATGGATTCGCGATTACTGGCGGCTTCGAGCTCGCCCTTATGTGTGACATTCTCATTGCCTCCACCAATGCCCGATTCGCGGATACACACGCCAGAGTAGGCGTCGTTCCTGGGTGGGGGCTATCTCAGCGGTTGCCGAGGATCGTGGGCATTAACCGAGCCAAGGAACTTTCCCTTTCTGGTAATTTTCTAGACGCGGAGACGGCGTACGATTGGGGACTCGTCAATCGTGTTGTCGATCCCGACGACCTTCTCCCGAGCGCACGTAACCTAGCGAAAGACATTCTCAGTACCGACCGCGCTACGCGCGAAGCAATGCTCGATATTATGGATAGAGGTTGGAACACGACGCTCGCCGAGGGATTAGACGTCGAGGCGGCCGCGAATCAATCCCATTCAGCAAACCAAGTAACGACAGAGAAAATCGCAGCACGACGCCACGAAATTCTACGTCGAGGCCGATCGCAAACGTGAAATTTCTATTTAATCCAGTGGAGATCTCCTAGAAGAGCCACGTCTCCTCATTCTGAACTGGCTCATGGCTGACAGTATCCATCAGCCCCTTAACACATCGGAGCAACCACCAAAGTGCCGGAAACGCTAACAGGTAAATACCTCCGGGAAGCAGACCAACCAAAAGCCCCGACAATCCTACATACAAGACACCGATCCAAAAGGTCCTAATGAGAAAACGACAGTGGGATGCGACAAAGGCATTCCCTGCATTCCGCTGGGTGTACGCAAGATAGAGGCCAAAAACCGCCGTGGCCACTCCCAAGTACAGTCCGTACGCCAACTGAATTTTTACTTTACCTTCCATTCTCCCAGGCGATTATCAGTCGAGGTCGGCGATTAGATCCATCGTCGCACCCAATGTTTTGAGTTGGTCATCCATATTCTGGCCTGCCGGTTGAACACGAAGCGTAGATACACCGGCTCGTTTGTATGCCACGAGTCTCTCTCGTATTGCCTTTTCGTCACCCACCAAGTTCGATTGTAAGACCATTTCCTCTGGTACCTTTGCGATGGCTTCTTCGCGCCGACCCGCTACCCATAGCCCTTGCACTTCGTTTGCCGCGTCCTCCCAGCCACCCCGTTTGTATGCGTCGTTATAAAAATTCGTTTTAGCTGATCCCATCGCTCCTAACGTGAATGCCAACCCCGCTTTGAGAGAATCCATCACGCCATCCATGTCCGCTTCAAAGGCCACGGTGCCTCCCGCTTGAATATCGATGTCGTCAAGCGACCGACCCTTGGCTTCTGCGCCTCGCGAAATAAAGTCCAGGTGGGCATTCGCGTAGGTTGGAGTAAAGGAAGTCCCTAACCACCCGTCTGCTAGTTCGCCTGTCAATTCCAACGCGCGCGGTCCGAGCGTGGCCAAGTAGATGGGTATTTCTTGGTTACCCGGCTGTGCCAGACGAAGTGCTTTACCTTCGCCGCCCGGAAGCGGCAAGTTGTGATATTTACCTTGGTACGCCAGCTTTTCACCCTGAAATGCGAGGCGAATGATTTCTATCGTTTCGCGCAATCGCGTCAATGGTCCCTCAAAGGGGCGGCCTTGAAGGCCCTCAACCACTTGCGGCCCCGAAACGCCGAGACCGAGCAAGAAACGGTCGTTTGAAAGCGCAGCCATCGTCAATGCAGTCATGGCTGTCATTGATGGGGTTCTCGCACTAATTTGCATAATCCCGGTACCCAGTTTGATGCGGTCCGTTTTCGCTGCGAGGTACGCGAGCGGTGCGACAGCATCCTGCCCCCATGCCTCCGCCGACCAGACGGCGTCTACGCCTAGTTTTTCAGCCTCCACGACATAGTCAACTTGACGATCAAAGTCTCGTTGCCGACCCGACGCTGCACTACCTACCCCGATGCTGACCCTCATTCGTATATACCCTCTTTGCTAAGTCCCACCTTTCGAACCGCTCGGCCTCGCGACTAGGCTCGCTATCGACCCCACATTTTGTCGCGAATTAGTTGTGGCAAGAATAGGATATTCTTATTCGACCGCGTACGCTGAAAATATCAGGGGGATCGCGGAGAAGCATGAGAGAAATGGCGAATGTACGATAAGTTTATTCGTGACAATGTCAAACACGGGGCCTTCAAACTGGTTCACCCGAACGGCGATGAGCAGGTGTACGGACATGGCCCAGTGTCTGTCGTGTGGAGGATCAATGACCCACGGGTACTGTCTAAGATCGTTCGTAATCCGCTGCTTAACCTCGGAGAAACCTATATAGAACAAGGCTGGGATGTCGACGATGGCAAGCTCGCCGAACTGCTGACGATTCTGCGAACGAACTTCGAAGGTGGGTTAGTACGGCGAGGGTTCTTGGCGGCTTGTACGGGAATTCTGCAGTCGTGGAATAACCTAAGTTCGAGCATGCACAACGTGAGTCATCACTACGACCTCGACGAGTCTCTTTTTCGCGCATTCTTAGATCAAGACATGCACTACTCCTGCGCTTACTTTCGTACGCCGGACCTAACTCTCGAAGCGGCTCAGTCCGCGAAATGCGACCACATTCGAAAGAAACTATGTCTCAAACCCGGTCAAAAGGTACTCGATATCGGCTGCGGCTGGGGGAGCCTCGGGCTAAATCTTGCTGAACAAAACGACGTTCACGTCACCGGACTGACATTATCAAACGAGCAACTTAGTGTAGCCAAACAAGAAGCCGCTCGGCGCAGTTTAGACAATCAGGCCCAATTCCATCTCGAAGATTATCGAAACCACCGGGGGCAATACGATGCCATCGTCTCCGTCGGCATGTTCGAACACGTCGGTCTTCGAAATTTTAACCATTATTTCAACAAGGTCGCCGAACTCCTCTCAGAAGACGGTATCGCGTTGATCCATACAATCGGTCATACCGATCGACCTGCGGCGACGAATCCATGGATACGGCGACACATCTTTCCGGGCGGCTACATCCCGGCAGTCTCTGAGATCACCTCCGCTGTAGAGCAGAGTCCACTTGTCTTCGCTGATATCGAGGTGTGGCGACAGCATTACGCGCTGACATTGAAGGAATGGAATCACCGGTTTCAAGCAGTCCGGTCTGAATTTGTACGCGATAAGGGCGAACGATTTTGCCGAATCTGGGAGTTTTACCTGCTCACATGCCAAACGGCCTTTGAGATTTCAAGCCACGTCGTCTACCAGCTGCAGCTAAGTATTAACAATGCATCCGTACCAACGACGAGGAATTACCTGTACGACAGGGCCTAAAGACTCGAATACAAGTCGATTCACTCGATGGAAGAGAATGCAAGCGTCGCATATTCAGCTGCCCCGTAGAGCCCGAGAGAGTCGTCGCTAAACATTACCGTTGGAACCGATTGAAGTATTTCGGCTTGGATACCTATATCCACAAAGCGACGGCGAAAGCGACCATCCTCTAACATCGGCGCCAAGGCCGATATAACGGTCCCGCCCACGTAGATGCCACCAAATGCGTGGGCAGTTAGCGCCATCGCGCCACACACAGTGCCAAGGAATGCGCAGAAGGTCTCCAGCGTTCGATGACAGACAGGGTCACTGATCGCAATACCTCGCTTACTAATCTGATTCGGTCCCAGTAATTCAGCTTTAGTCCCCCACAATGCGGCGACGGCGCGGTATAGATTGACAAGCCCAGGACCCGACAAAAAGTGTTCCCAGGTAATCCCTCGAACATCGAGCTCTTGCTCCGCTGCATCGATCAACTCGCGTTCGTAGGCGTCGACGGCTGTGACTCGGGCATGACCTCCTTCCGAGGGTACAACGACACGACCGATCGCTCGAGATGGAAGAATAGCCATACCAAGACCTGTGCCAGCACAAACGATCGCTCGTGTGTCGTCACCACGAATCGCGCCCGCTCCCCCTATCTCTTTCCCAGCTCTGGCCGCGTCTGAATTGAATCCATGACCGAGCGCCACCAGATCGTTAATGACCGCGACAGGCGTACCCAATTCTTTCGAAATCTCACGTTCGTCGAAGGTCAAATTCACATTCGTCATCGACGTTCTACCATCGATAACGGGCCCGGCAACGGCGAAACAGATCGCGGCGACGTCGCGTACCCCCAAAACCTCCAACGCACGAGCGACGACGGCGGTAGCACCCGCCCCGTCGAAGTCGGCGGTCGGAAATTCTCGGACAAGCTGTGCCCGACCTTGGTTATAAAGTGCGAAACGCGCTCGGGTACCACCGATATCTCCAACTAAAACCGTCAAATTGGCAGTATCCGCGCGCTTTGTAGAGCCGCGAACTGGTTCCGGAACATATCTTCCGTGTCTATACAGTCGACGAAGCCGTGTTTTCGCGCCTTAATCGTTGACAGGAGGGTGTCCTGACCCCCTCTTAGTCCGAAGACCGCATCGGCAAACTGCCACGATTTGCCAACAAGCTGGTCCATCGAATATGGCTTGAGCCCGTGACGTCGAACCAGTTCATCCCATATCGATGCCACATCTGGCATCTTTTCAACGAGAGAAATCGGACGATCGTCGCCGACTTCCATCTCGAACGACTCGGCGATCGACGGCCAGACGGATCGCCAAATTAATTCATCGCCGTTGGTAATGTTGTAGGTCTCGTTATCGCTGCCAGACTGAGCCCCAAACCACCGCACCGCACGACCAAGCAGGCTCGCGTCAGTCGCTTGAGTCACAAATGCATCGCCACCAGGAAAATGTAGGGGTTGTCCCATGGCTTTCGATACCGCAGCAAATATACCGATAGCCAACGTCATGTTCATCGGGCTTCCCAACGCCAGACCACAAACGATCTGGGGTCGTAGCACCGTATAGCGCCATCCACTTGCGTTGGCTCGATCTCGAACCAAATCTTCTTGTGGCCAATAGAAATTAGGTCCCGGAGGTCGATCGTGCCACTCCTTGCCTGGGTTCACCATCGGCCCGAGGTGGGCACCATACGCCTTGGTGCCTTGTAACAACGTTAGATGTTCTGACGGCTCGAGTGCGTCAAGTAAGTTCCGAAGCATGCCGACATTGGTTTCGATTTGTTCTGCGTCACGCCAACCCGCAATCAAATCTTCTTTCTCGTGTAAAGCGGCAAACACGATATGCGTATAGGTACCCAAAAAACTCAACGTCTCGAATGTTTGGATCCTGTCCGTTAGATCCACCGCTACGTGTGTCGCCTCGGTGGGAAAATCCAACGGGCGACGGGATAACGCGGTGACCGACCAGTCAGCATCCCCTTCGAAAGCGGAAAGGACGCCCTGACCGACCAACCCACGTGCACCGACGACCAACAGCCTCTGATACGGCAAGAGGTTACTCAATTTGACTCAGCGGAAGCGCATTGTGCCGTTTTGCTTGCCACTCGACCATTGCGTATCGTATTCGCGATGCGCCTCTTTTTGCTCATTTCGGCTATTTGCTGTTGCGTAAACGGGTTGGCCGATTTCATCCGTATCGGAAATACGGGTGAACCTGCAACCCTCGACCCACATCGTTACAACTTGAGACTTGAGGAGACCATCCTCAATGACTTGTACCTTGGCCTAACGACCATGAACCAAGCGGGTCAAATCGTTCCCGGCGCCGCCGTCTCATGGGAAGTTTCTCACGACGGATTGATTTGGACGTTCGAACTGCGGCGCGACGCCCGATGGAGCGACGGCAAACCGGTCACGGCAGCCGACTTCGTCTTTTCTTACCAACGTCTATTGAACCCCGAGACGGCGTCGAGCCTCGCGTTTTTTATGTACCCGATCAAAAATGCCGAAGCGATTAATTCGGGCAATGCGCCCGTGAGTACGCTGGGCGTTGCGGCCTTAGCGACTCATCGCCTCGAAATCGAGCTAGAAAAACCGTTCCCTTTTTTTGCCGAGCGGTTGCTCTACCCCACCGCTTATCCCGTACCACGTCACGCGATCACAACCCATGGTGAAAATTGGGTAAAACCCGAGAACATCGTCACCAACGGCGCATTCATCCTTGCAGATTGGCGGCCTCAAGGATTCGTCGAACTGGTAAAAAATCAACGTTTTTATGATGCTTCCAACGTAGCCCTTCCTGGGGTTCGTTATATCCCTGTTCAAAACACCACGACGGCTCTTAATCGATATCGGGCTGGCGAACTTGATGTAATTCTCGATTTCCCCGCCGGCGAACTTCGTTGGTTGCGACAACGCATGCCCGATCACGTCCGCGTATCTCCTCTACTTTCGGTCATGTACCTGGTGTTTAACGTCTCGGAACCGCCGTTCGATGACATACGCATTCGTAAGGCGCTTGCGCTCGCGATTGACCGACGCATTCTCACTGAAAAGGTCTTGGAAAGTGGTGAGCCGGTGAGCTATGGGCTTGTACCCTCGATAGTGGCGAATTATCCAACCGCAACGACTCAGCTGCCCGATAGGGAACTGGCACGTAAGCTGCTAACTGCAGCGGGCTTCACTCAAAACAAACCGCTGAAACTGACCCTTCGCTACTTTACCGGCGACGAAAACAAACGAATCCAAATCGCGATCGCGTCAATGTGGCGATCAGTGGGGGTTCAAACGAGCCTGCACCATGCGGAATTAAATGCGCACTTCGCGGATCTTCGGCAGGGCGACTTCCAGGTTGCCCAGGCCGGTTGGTTCGGCGAAAACAATCCAGAACACTACCTCGAACTGCTCATGTCCGACATAGGGGACGTCAACTACGGGCGCTACATCTCCCCCAAATACGATCGGCTCATGCGCCAAGCTAAACGCACGGCTGACCTTGAAACCAGGATCACGTTACTCAAAGGCGCTGAAATTGAAGGTTTGCGGGATTTCGGTGTCATTCCATTATACTCGGTGATGATACGGAGCTTGGTCGATCCGCAAATCCTCGGCTGGCAAACTAATCCCCGGAATGTTCACGGGGCTCGCTATCTGCGCAGGAAATAGCGTCCCGTGGCCCGATTTATCTTTCGCCGACTTGCCTTTGCCATCGTTACTTTATGGCTAGTCGTCAGTGCAGCATTTTTCTTGATCCGCGCAGCGCCCGGCGGCCCTTTTGACGGTGAACGGCGGTTACCTCCTGCCATCGAAAAAAACTTGTTGGCTTCCTACCACTTGGACGAACCGCTTCCGGTTCAATACTGGCGCTACTTACGCATGGTCGGAGGCGGTGATTTAGGTCCTTCGTTTAAGCAAAAAGACTTCACGGTCAACGAGCTTATCTCTGCAGGCCTGCCCATCAGTCTTGGGCTTGGAATTTCGGCGTTTCTACTTGCGCTCTTGCTCGGTACGTCCCTCGGGACTTTCGCGGCCCTCGGTCACGACACTTTTCGCGACCGATTTCTTTCCGGGCTCGCCACCTTGGGCCTCGCTTTCCCACCGCTCATCGTAGCCCCCATTTTAGTGCTCGTTTTTGCTGTTGGTTTAGCTTGGTTACCCGCCGGTGGACACTCCAGTCCAAAACACTACGTATTACCAACCATTGCGTTGTCACTCCCCTACATAGCAGCCTTTGCACGTTTATCCCGCATCGGCTGCCTCGAAGCCCTCGGACTACCACACGTGACGACTGCTCGAGCCAAAGGTTTGTCTCATCCACGGCTGATTTTTCAACATGTGTTCCCAAGCGCATTTGTCCCGGTGCTTTCCTTTAGTGGACCCGCGGCGGCAGCCCTGCTGGCAGGCTCGATGGTCGTCGAAGAAGTCTTTTCGTTACCCGGTCTCGGTCGGTATTTTGTTCAAGGCGCGATCAACCGTGACTACACACTCGTGATGGGTACCGTCCTGGTATACGCCGTATTAATCCTCGTGCTAAACCTTCTGGTCGATCTTCTCTACGGACGACTCGATCCTAGAGTCCGCAGCGAAATGGTGGCATCGAATGACTGATTTGCGTTGGTCATCGTTGCGTCCGGCCCACAAGGCATCCGTTGTGTGCTTACTTCTGCTCGCCCTCGCTTTATTACTCGTGCCTTGGCTAAGCCCGTGGGGACAAGAGCATATCGACTGGAATGCCATCGACACACCCCCTTCGCCAACGCATTGGTTCGGCACTGATGGTTCGGGCCGCGATCTTCTCGTCCGGACGATGGCCGGCGGACGAGTGAGTTTAACCATTGCCGTTTTAGCCACCATCGTAAGTTTCGCCATCGGATTACCGTGGGGCGCAATTGCCGGCTTCGCAGGAGGACGCGTCGACCAACTGATGATGCGGATCGTCGATGGTCTTTACGGTCTGCCGTTCATGTTCTTGGTCATCCTCTTGGTGGTCTTCTTCGGCCGTAATCCTTATCTTCTTTTTATCGCGATCGGTGCAGTGTCCTGGTTAGACCTTGCGCGAATCGTCCGCGGACAGACGCTCGTCGTAAAAAATGCAATGTACATCGAAGCCGCAAGAGCGTTGGGCGTGACTGACCTCTGGATCATAACAAGGCACGTCGTGCCCAATGTAATGGGCCCCGCGTCGGTTTATGCGACGCTGACAATCCCCGGAATCATCATTGCGGAGAGTTTCATTAGCTTTCTAGGGCTAGGTATTCAAGAACCCCAAACGAGCTGGGGTGTCCTTATTGCTGACGGCGCGACTCGACTGCATGCTCCATGGCAACTCATTTTCCCCGCTACGTTTTTAGCGGTAACCCTATTGGTTTTGAATGTCGCCGGTGACCAACTACGCGAAGCGATGGAACCAAAAAAACAAGGAGTTCGGCTATGACCATCAGTGCCGGTATCGGTATCGCGAATTTTAATTTTGACGACAATAGAGGTTTTTGGAAGTGGGTCGACCTATGTGATTCGGGCGGGGTTGATTCAATCTGGCAATCTGATCGAATTATCAGTACCGATGCCAACCTAGAGTGCATGAGCGTCATGGCCGCGTTGGCAGGCGGCACCAAACGAATCAAGTTCGGCATGAATGTTGCCAGCCTCGGACTTCGCGATCCCGTACTCACTGCAAAACAGTGTGCAACGATTGACGTTCTTTCAGACGGTAGGTTGTTGCCCGCTTTCGGAATCGGGAGTAGCCGGTCACGGGATTACATCGCGACTGGTACCCCCACGGCCCGCCGTGGGAAACGAATGGACGAAGGATTGGCGATCGTATCCCGGCTATGGTCCGAGGAAAGCGTGTCGTTCACTGGTTCCTGCTATCAACTCTCGGAAGCGTCAATTGTCCCCAGACCCGTCCAGCAACCATTACCGCTATGGGTCGGTGGCTCTTCATCCAAAGCCATCGAACGCACCGCGCGTTGGGGCACGGGGTGGCAAGCTGGCATCGAATCGCCCGACCAAGTGGCCCCTGTCATCAAGGCCGTCAAGGAACAGGCCGTCGACCTCGGACGCACGATTGATGAGGATCATTTTGGTGCCGGCTTCGGATTTCGGTTCGGATCATCCGACGAGCCGATCATTGCACGCTACAACAAAGTTCTCTCCGAAAGGATGGGGAAGGACCCGTCGAAGTATGCGGCCATCGGCGGCGCACGAGAAATCATGGCGCTGCTCGATGAATTTCGGCAAGCCGGAGTACACAAATTTGTATTGCGTCCCATCGCATCGGGGACGGAAGACATGCTGGACCAAACGCGCCAACTGGTCGAGAAAGTTCTGCCTAGCGTCGCTGCGCTCAATTAGCCCCATCAAACCTCTTGCGAGACGTCGGTCGACTGCAACATACGCTGTGCTTGTGCGACGTACCCCCTATTCCAGGTCGGGCTAATGGTTAACTCGTTGATACATACGTGTGCCGGTAGTTGGGCTATAAACGCCACCACATCCCCGCAATCTTCGGACTGGACCATTTGAGCTCGATCTTCATCGCTAACGGGTATTGGTCGATTATCGAGAATCGGGGTTGCGACCTCCCCCGGGCAAATCGCACACGCACGCACGCCGTGTAGCCCCGCCTCCATATTCAAACTTTCGTTCATCGCGTTCATCGCGTGTTTCGCCGCGGTATACGCCGGGCCGGTGACGATACTGACCTGCCGCCCAGCCCAAGAAGATATGTTGACGATGAGCCCTCCTCCGTTATCAATCATGCTCGGCAAGACGGCCTTGGCACAGTAGAACGCACCGTCTAAGTCAATCCGAATCACATCGTCCCAATCATTCAATGAAACGTTGTGCCAATTACGTTTCTTGACATTGATCCCCGCACTAAGAACGAGTGTATCGATGGGTCCGTGCTGAACCATAATCCGAGACGCGACCTCAGTGACGGCGTCGCGATCCGCTACGTCTAAAGGTTCAACGACAACGTCTCCTTCAATTCCCTCCGCAACCGCTTCGAGCATTTCGCGGCGCCGTCCTGACAACACCACCCGCATACCACATCGGGCCAACGCTTTGGCTGACCCCTCACCAATCCCAGTGCCGGCACCGGTAATCCATGCGAGTTTGTCCTCGAGATTTCTCACTCTCACTCCTTCTTACAAAATTGCCGCACGTTAGCATAGGATCTAGACATGGACTCGCAGAACTTCACGGAGACAGCGCTTACCAATATACGTCGTGACGGGTTCACGATTATTGAAAATGCCATAGCGCCCGCTCTACGTAACGCGATTCGCAGCGGACTCGAGCCGTGGCTCCAGGGCACTCATATGGGCCGAAACGATTTCGAGGGATTACGGTCAGAGCGGGTCTACGCGCTGCTTGCCAAAGTGCCCGAGATCGCCACGATGGTAGAGCACGGCGAAACACTGGCCATCGTCGATGCCCTGCTCCCAAAGAACTACCTTCTTTCTGCAGCCCTCGCGATCAATTTGCATCCGGGCGAAACCCCACAACGTTTCCATATCGACGACGGCGGAAACGCATTCCCCATACCACAACCACGGGCCATGCTAGGCGTCAGTACCATGTGGGCCTTGGACGATTTCACATCCGAAAACGGGGCGACCGAAGTCATCCCGGGGAGCCATCAATGGCCGGACGACCGCAAACCTCGAGAACGCGAGAGCACCGTAATCAATATGCGTGCCGGTGCGGTCCTCATTTTCGCCGGGAATCTGTTCCACCGCGGCGGCGCCAACCGATCCGCCCAACACCGCCTCGGTATCACGATTCAATATTGCGATCCGAACATGAGGCAGCTAGAAAATATGTCACTCGCAGTGCCACCGACAAGGGCAGCTTCATTCAGCGCAAGAGTCCAAGCACTATTAGGCTATAGCGTCATCGATCCCGGATTTAAGGGTTATGTGAACGGGTTGCATCCAAAGGCCCTGATCGACCCTAACTACACAGGCCGTAAGTATCGTGACGAGTTACCGCCGAGTTAGCCAAATCAATCGATTGGGTTTCTCTTCACACCATGCTTGCTAGAAAATCCAAGGTGCGGTCAAAGGCGCCATCTTCCACTCCCATGATCGCGGCGTTGAAATCCGTCACGCCTGCGTTTCGGTAGCGGTCGATCTCGCCACGGAGCGCGTTCTCATCACCCACCAGGGCGATATCTGCGGGTCCATCCACACCTTCGCGATCGAGCATTGCCCGATACGAGGGTAACTGCCCGTACATTGCCAATCCGCCGGCAATACGCTGTCGCGCTTCATCAACATTGTGCGTGAGAATGACAGGTACACCGCCGACCACTCGCGGCGAAGGGCGACCCGCCTCTTCCGCCGATCGGCTAATCCGGGCAACAATGTGATCTTCCATGGTTTTTGGACCCACCATCCAGGTATTGGTCCCGTCGGTTAGTTCGCCGGCGATTTTGAGCATCAGCGGTCCTAATGCAGCAATTACCGTCGGCACTGGATCCGCTCCAGGAATCGATAGTTGCAATCCACCCACGTTGTATTGCTCGCCTTGATGGTTGACGGTCTCCCCCGACAACAGGGGCATGAGTACCTCAAGGTATTCACGCATGTGAGCGGCGGGTCGGTCATAGGAGAATCCGAGCATGTTCTCGATGACAATCTTGTGCGAAAGACCGATACCTAACGTAAAACGATTACCTGTCGCCGCAGCGGCAGTCATCGCCTGTTGCGCAAGCGCCGTCGGGTGCCGTGGATACGTTGGTGTAACCGCCGTTCCTAGGCCAATCTGTTGCGTTTCTCGACCCACAATCGATAGCGTCGAAATCGCATCAAAACCAAAAATATTAGCCATCCAAACGTTATGTAAGCCCTTCGCTTCGATGTTCTTGGCGAGGTTGACTACATCGTCGATGCTATTAGTGGCCGCATCCGCGCCGATCATGACACCAATTTGCATATCATCCCCCGGGATTGCGCAAACCGGTATCCTGTCGTGTGATTCAAACGGATTCAAGACCTTTTAATAGCAGTGACATCGTAATGTCCACGCAACATCCTTTTCGTGCACGGGTCTAGCATCAATAAAACGAAAAAGCAGATAATTCCGTGCTTACTCAACTATCGGAATTACGTTGGATAACGAAACCATTGCGATCCTCGGAGGTACCGGCGATCTTGGGACCGGCCTTGCTATTCGTTGGTCAAAAGCAGGCTACAAGATTGTTATCGGCTCACGCACCTTGCCGAAAGCACAGGCTGCTGTTGCCGAGCTCGAAAAGATAAGCCCGACAACGCCGGCTGCGGCCATGGAGAATACGGACGCGGCAACCGCCGGCGACATCGTCGTGCTCACGGTACCAGCAGAACATCAGTTATCGACCCTGGAAACGGTTAAGTCCGGACTTCGCGGCAAGATCTTGATTGACGTTACGGTGCCTCTGGTACCGCCTAAAGTTGGCATGGTGCAACTCCCCGTCGAAGGTAGCGCCGGCAAGCGAGCTCAAGATTTCCTCGGTGACGACGTTCATGTCGTCAGCGCCTTCCAAAACGTCGCGGCACACTTGCTGAAAGAAGACGTCACAGTTGAATGCGACGTTCTCGTCGCCGGAAATAAACGTGCCGCTCGAGACAAAGTGATTCAACTCGCACAAGAAGCGGGTATGACCGGTTGGCATGCCGGGCCGATTGAAAACTCGGCCGCGGCTGAAGCGTTGACCAGTGTCCTGATCCAAATCAATCGGCGTCACGACATTTCACATTCCGGTCTCCAAATCGTTGGGCAGTCGGAGTAGTAATTTCATGGAATTACGCGTTCTGCCAGTGAAAGGGCTCCCCATGATCCACGAGGGCGACGATCTGGCGCACCTGATAACGGGCCAACTCAAAACCAACCAACAAGCCCTTGAACACGGCGACGTTGTCGTCATCGCTCAAAAGATCGTTTCTAAGGCAGAGGGTCGCCTGGTACCCCTAGCGTCCGTCACTCCCTCGAAGGAGGCTATTGATCTCGCCGCAGAAACGGAGAAAGACCCACGCCTTGTGGAAGTTATCTTGCGCGAATCGGAAGCAGTCGTCCGACACAAACCTGGCGTAATGATTATGCGGCATCGACTTGGACATGTCGGAGCTCACGCTGGCGTCGATCAATCGAACATTGACCATGGTGATGGTGACGCAGCCCTGCTCTTACCCCTCGATCCTGACGCCAGCGCTAAGAGTCTTCGCGATAGCATCCGGCATCTCTCCGGCAAAGAGATCGGCATCCTTATTTCAGATTCTGGGAATCGACCCTGGCGCTTAGGAACGACTGGTATTGCGATTGGTGCTTCCGGCTTCACCGTGCTCGACGATCATCGTGGTGGCACCGACCTATACGGTCGCGAATTAAAAGTAACGCTCATTAATCGAGCCGACAGCATTGCAACCGCTGCAACATTGGTAATGGGAGAGACGACGGAGCGAATTCCAGCGGCGATAGTCCGCGGATTTGATTACCAACCCGGTGACCAAACCGCCGCAATGATCAACCGACCCATCGAAGAAGACCTATTTCTTTGAAATATCTTGCATTCACAGGTGGCGTTGGAGGCGCCAAGTTAGCTCTCGGCTTGTCACACGTCGTCGACGCCGACGAACTGACATTTGTTGTAAATACGGGTGACGACTTTAATCATCTCGGTTTCCATATTTCGCCAGATGTCGACACACTGACTTATACGCTGGCCGGGCGATCTAATCAGAACACTGGCTGGGGAACCGAGAACGAAACTTGGCATTTTATGGACGCGCTTAAGGATCTCGACGAAGAAACTTGGTTCCGCCTTGGTGATCGAGATCTTGCCCTGCACGTGTATCGCCGTGAGCGACTCGCGGCAGGCTTAACTCTCACAGAAACTACCCGCGACATTGCCACCAAACTTGGCATTCGTCATGAAATCCTCCCAATGAGCGATGATCGGGTACAAACATTCGTCAACACGTCCAGTGGCGCCCTCCCGTTTCAGCATTACTTCGTTCGTGATCACTGCAAACCAAGAGTCTCTGGGTTTGAATTTCGAGGCGTTACCAACGCAACAGTAAATCCCGCCATCAAATTTGCCGAGCTCGACGCCGTAATTATTTGCCCTTCTAATCCGTTCGTATCTATCGACCCGATCCTCGCGATTCCCGGCATGAAAGACGGGTTACGACAGTCAAAAATACCCGTGGTTGCGATATCCCCCATTGTCGGCGGGAAGGCTATCAAGGGTCCCACCGCCAAAATGATGAAAGAACTCAATGTGCCAAGTACTGCCGTTGAGGTGGCGAGGCACTACCACGACATCATCACAGGTTTCGTGCTTGACGAGGCCGACCGCAGCGCAAAAAGTAGCGTTCAGGATCTCGGGTTATCGACAGACGTACGGCCCACTGTCATGGTCAGTTTGGACGACCGTGTGGCTCTCGCCCACGCGGTCGTCGAATTCATCGAAAAGATCTCCTGACGAAAATGTGGGCCGTGGTGCCATTCAAAGGTTCGGTTGGCGCGAAAGGTCGCTTAAGTGACCATCTTTCGACGACCGAGCGACAAGAGCTTGTCACGAATATGCTCGACGATGTCCTCCATGCCCTCACAAATTCCCGGCTGTTGAAAGGCATCGTCATCGTATCCCGTGCCTCGGATGCCGCCGAATTTGCGACTCGGTACGGGGTGGAACTGTATGCTGATCGGGCCAACGATCTTTCCGGTGCTGTCGTCGAAGCCAGCGCCCAGGTCGTCGACACCTATGGCGCAACTGGCACGTTCTTCGTCCCCGGCGATATACCACTCATCACGAGCGACGAGATCGATGCAGCGATCAAGAGTCATCGGGAGGTGACGATAATTCCCGATCGAAATGACATCGGCACGAACGGCTTACTATCAACCCCACCTAACGCATTTCAGTACTTGTTTGACGGGAAAAGCTTCAAGCCGCATCAAATCGAAGCCATACGGGCTGGCTATCAGCCTCAAGTTCTCCGGCTATCCGGATTTAGTCTGGACATCGATACGATCGACGAACTGCTCGAGCTCGCTCGCGCAGACCAAGATATCGCTAGCCTGCGTTACTTGAAGAAAAGTGGTATAGCATCTCGTCTATTCGCTAACGATCGCGGAAACGAGTGACGAACTAGTGATCCAGGCTGTTTTAGACAAAGCGCTCGCAGGCACAACCCTAAGCAAGACCGAAGCGTTATCCCTCGCCGATCTTGCCGACACGGAGGCGCTCGCTCGCGTCGCGTCAATCCTTCGTGATCAGGGCTTCCGTAACGTAGTCACATACTCGAAAAAGGTTTTCATCCCGCTGACTCATCTTTGCCGCGATGTCTGTCACTACTGCACCTTCGCGGTAACGCCAAAAAAACTTGATCACCCCTTCATGGAGATCCAGCAGGTTCTGGATATCGCCCAGCAGGGTGCGGACCTAGGGTGCAAAGAAGCCCTGTTCACCCTCGGCGAAAAACCTGAGTTGCGCTACCGTGTCGCGCGCGAGTGGCTCGCCGAAAAAGGTTACCAATCAACGCTCGACTACGTAGCCGAAGCGGCGCGCAGCGTCCATGAAGAAACGGGGTTATTACCCCACCTTAATCCTGGAAATATGACCCCAGACGAGATCCAAAAGTTACGGTCCGTATCTCCGTCAATGGGCATCATGCTTGAATCCACATCGGACCGCCTAACTGAAAAAGGAATGCCCCACTACGGTTCGCCCGACAAGATACCGGCGGTGCGACTGCAGACACTTCGAGACGCCGGTGCAGCACGTGTGCCGTTCACCACCGGTATTCTGATTGGCATCGGCGAGACCCGTAGAGAACGCATTGAATCGCTTCTGGCGATACGGGAAGTGCATCAGGAATTTGGTCACATCCAAGAGATTATCGTGCAAAATTTCCGCGCGAAGACCGGTACGAAGATGCGCCTGGCACCGGAACCCGATCTGGACGATCTGCTGTGGACCATCGCCGTGACTCGCATACTTTTTGGGGCCTCAATGAGTATCCAGGCGCCCCCGAACCTAAGTCCCGGTGTGTTACCGCAAATCGTCGATGCCGGAATCAACGATTGGGGGGGCGTTTCACCCGTCACTCCAGACTTTGTTAATCCGGAAGCACCATGGCCCCACCTAAACGATCTATCGCGCGAAACTGCCCTGGCCGGGAAGCACCTGCACGAACGTCTCACTATCTATCCTAGTTATGCGATTGATGCGGCGACCTGGGTTGACGATTCCTTGGTAGCAGCGGTCCTCGACCGAGTCGACGGTGAGGGCTTTCCGCGGATCGACCCTTGGTCTCCGGGCGATACCTTGCCGCCGCCGACCGAGATACTCACACGCATTACCCAGGCACCGTCCACTGTGTCTGCTGATGTCACATCCATCCTGCGCGGGATAGGCAACGGAATTGACGTTACCGAACGCGACATCGTTCGCCTCATTCAAGCTCGCGGCGACGACTTCAATGCCGTAGTCCAGTCAGCAAACCAATTACGAGACAAAATGAATGGCAACACCGTTTCCTTTGTCGTCAATCGCAACATCAATTACACCAACATCTGTTACTTCAAGTGCCAATTCTGTGCTTTCTCCAAGGGTAAATTGTCGGAAAATCTACGTGGGCGACCCTACGATCTGAGCGCCGAAGAAATTCAACGGCGAGTGATTGAAGCCTGGGACCGCGGAGCTACTGAAGTCTGCATGCAGGGGGGTATCCACCCCGAATACACGGGGCAGACCTACCTCGATATTGTCAAAACCGTCAAAGAAGCGGTCCCCGAGATGCACGTACACGCTTTTTCACCGCTTGAAGTATGGCAAGGGGCAGCTACCTCCAATCATTCCCTAGAAGATTATCTATCCGAACTGAAACGGGCGGGCCTAAACACGCTACCCGGAACAGCCGCAGAGATTCTTGATGACGAAGTACGTTCCGTGATTTGTCCCGATAAGATCAATACTGCGCAATGGCTGGAAGTAATGGAAACCGCGCACCGGGTCGGATTTAAGTCTACGGCGACTATTATGTATGGTCACGTTGACCAGCCCATCCACTGGGCAAGACACCTTATCCGGGTCCGAGACCTACAAAAGAAAACGGGTGGGTTTACCGAATTTGTACCCCTCCCATTCGTTCACATGGAAGCGCCCATGTATCTGAAAGGGAAAGCTCGGCGCGGGCCTACGTTCCGCGAAGCGATTCTGGTACACGCGGTCGCTCGACTCGCACTGCATCCACACATCACGAACATCCAAGCAAGTTGGGTAAAAATGGGGCACGAAGGCGTTAGTGCGGCACTCAATGCGGGTTGTAACGATCTTGGTGGGACACTAATGAACGAGAGCATTTCGCGTGCTGCCGGAACACAACACGGGCAGGAGACCTCGCCGAAGGAAATGCAGCGCATGATCGAGTTGGCGGGCCGGACAGGTCGTCAACGCACGACGCTCTACGATGATGCGCGCGATGTGGACGTCGCCCGCGGTTCAAGCGCCGAAGTCTTGACGGAGATCATCAATACGCCCGCCAACAAGTATGAGAGAAAACGTAGCCATGAATTGGTACGTAACGATTCCGTCCGCGTGATCTCATTAGACTAGATCCGGGGTCGAGCGAGGTAACCGCTCGAGGCAGTTCCTTACATCGCCTGGGTCTGCTTCGCTTGCTGATGTTGAAAGATGGATTTATGCCCGATTCGATTCCAATCCGGCGGCATCAGAACGGGTCGAGGGTCAAAACGAGCCCAGCGAGACCGACTGCCTCGTACAACCTCATCACCATACTGACCTCGTGCGACCAGATCGGTAATCGGCAACGCATCGCCCGCAGAATATGCACAGAGAAGCAGTGGCCTTGGTCGATCACTCCAATTCGGCGGCGACCCATGGATTGAGCGACAGTTATGCACGGTGATAGTTCCTGCCGGTCCCGCGATGTAGCGCGCTGTCTCGGCGTCGATGCCCGGGACGTCCTCGTTGCGGATGTGTCCCGTCCATTCGTTGTCGTGATCGTATAAATCGTAGAGAGGCCCTTGGTGGCTCCCTGGAATAACGCCCATTGGTGCCATGTCGGAAGCCACGTCATCTAGATACACGCCAACGGTAAGGACGTCATAGTTCGTGTGCGGCCAAAATTGAATGTCTTGGTGCCATTTCACTTCTTCACCGCCACCGGACCACTTGTAGTTGAGCTTGGAGTGATGGAACTTAATGTTTGGTCCGAGCAGATCCTCGGCAACATCTACAAAAGGGCCCGTGGAGGCAAACTCCCAAAACAGATCATCTACGTCTACCGGTGAATTCAGCCGCCGTATTCTTGGTTCTTCGGCTGTGTGATCTGGTTCCAGATCGAATCTTTTGTCCGTTTCGTCTACGTTGCGACTCTCATCAACATAACGTTGGGCGCACGTTTGGAGACGTTCAAGCCACTCTCCGGCCACCATGGCCGGCGCTCCGACATAGCCGTGCTCGAAGTACTGCTCTCGATCCCTCGGCGAAAGTATCTTCGCTGGGCATGAGAGGATCTCTTCAGGGGTCATTGGCTCTCCTACACACTCTGAAAACAATTTGTGCTTTATCCTCAATACCAGTATGCCACTCACGCGGAAATTGAACAGATCGACGCGCGAGTCGTCGTTGACGGTAATTATTAGGTTAGTCTAGGCACGGTATTCGGCAAAAAACCGCGGCATTGTTCGCGTGGTTTATTCGCCACAATACTTCGCCCGTGGACAGCGCCGGGAAATAGATTTTCACCAAGGATTCACTATGTTCGTTGTGGATTGCGACTCTCATGTCATGGAACCCGCAGATCTCTGGCAACGATATTTGGAAGCTCGGTATCAAGATCGAGCCATCCGAATTGAGGATGACGAAAACGGCGAACGCCTCATTATTGCTGAACAAGTCGTGCTTCCCGGTGGCCTCGCCGGCTTAGGGGGCGCAAATTTGCGACGCCGTGACATATTCGGTGGGCGTTTTCGCTATGCCGACGGTTGCCCACCGGCGAGCTATGACGCCAATGCGCGACTCAAGATGTTGGACGAATGGCGCGTCGATGCGTGCGTCACATTCCCGACCATCGGAATATTACCGATCCCGACGGACGACCTTGACCTGATCAATGCTTACTTCCGTGCGTATAACACATGGCAGCACGAATTTAGCCAGGGTGGTCGAGGACGAATTGTTCCCATCGCAGTTGTGAATTGGCGCGATGTCGAGAATGCGGCGTTGGAGCTCAACCGATGCCTAAAACTCGGATTTAAGGGAATTTTTGTCCCGCCAGAAGTCGTGGATGGCGAACGTCCCGGTAGCTCTTATTTCGATCTCCTATGGACTCAGTTGGCTGAAGCAAACCTTCCTGGTTGCCTCCACGTAATTGTTCGATTTAGCGGTGCTGCGGTCCCGTTTTCCGGTTGGCACGGTGCGCAACCTAGGCTGGGTCCAACCTTCGGTTTTGGACTCGGTGCGCCAGGGCAGATGATTCCTGCCTTGTCATCAATCATTCTCGATGGACTCTTCGATCGATTTCCAGACCTCAAGGTCGTGAGCGTTGAAGCCGGCTGCGGATGGGCCGCGTACCTCATGGATCGCCTCAACGAGAAAGATGAGCTACTCAACGAGTTATCACCAAGGCCATTAACGCTTACTCCAGGCGAATACATACAACGAAACTGTTACTTCGTCGCTGAACCACAGGAACGTACGATCGGAGCCATGATGGAGTTGGTCGGTCACGACAAGATCCTTTGGGGTTCCGACTACCCGCACATCGATTCAAGTCTCCATGCATCGCACCAAATACGCGAATCGGTAGCTTGCTTAGATCGCCAGCAACAGCACGCGATTATGGGTGACAATGCCGCTCAATTGTTCCAACTCGACGTCTAGTTTCCCGATTACTGGCTTATCCCAGGCCCCACTCACCCGTCTCGCGCAGTCGGACCATAAATTCCGGCGTGTACGCGCCTTCAGGGTCGTTGCGAACCAGTTCGTCAAGCCGGTGAGCATCATTGCCGACAAGTATCCGCCAGCGCTCTTCGCGGACACCATCGAGGATAATGGCGGCTGCTTGCTCGGCCGTCGTCGGGGCATCGTCTCTAAACCGACGGCCCATTTCGTCCACCAATGTCCGAATCTGCTCGTCAGTGGTGTCTTCGTTGGCCATCCCAAGAGAAGCCCAACGTTTCCGCATCGCCGCGACATCGTCATCCGATAGTTCTGCGGCTAGTCGTCCACCGAGAATGCGTCCGGAATTAATCGCGATTGACGTGCCAATATGGCCTGGCATGACGACGGACACTTTGACGTGGGGTGCGTTGTTAGCCAAATCCGTGATGAGTGCTTCGGAGAAGCCTTTGACAGCGAATTTGGCCGCACTGTAGGCGGTATGCGAACTTTGCGGGCCTAATGTCGCCCAAAATCCATTGACGCTGCTGGTGTTAATTAAATGCGCATCCTGACTTGCCACCAACAGGGGCATGAACGCGCGAGTGTTGTAATAAACTCCATACCAACAAATATTAAAGGTGCGTTCCCAATCCTCTCGATCACCATTGACGACGCTAGCACCACCTCCGACGCCGGCGTTATTAAAGAGTAGGTCGATATGGTCAGTACCATGATCGGACACCACCGCGTCGCGAAAACGTTCCACCTCGGCTTCATCGGAAACATCACAATGATGCGTGGTAACAACTCTCCCCTGGGGTGCCTCTTGTTCGCACAAGGCTTTGGTTTCCGCGAGGTTGTCGTCAAGCACGTCGCAAGTAGCAACATCACAACCCTCCGCCACGAGTTGGCGCGCTAACGCCCTTCCCATGCCGGTACCGCCGCCAGTTATAACCGCAAGTTTCCCCCCAAAATCTTTCATCTCGAGCGCGTCCGTTGCTAATGCAGAAGCAAGATCTTAGACGATACGGTGGTCGGCCTAAAGTAGGCGCCGTACCATCATCTCCATAAGATTTCTCGAGTTACATTCGGTCGGGAGTGTCGGATGGATCTTCCGGTGTCGACACCCAGCGCGGGTCCGTTGTGCGACCTTCGCTGCCTTCATCCTCACGCGCGACTTCGCGGGCGACATCAGCATCTTGAAACTGCAGTTCATGAAGTGTGTAGTAAATCCCACCCTTCGCTATCAACTCGTCGTGTGTGCCCAGTTCTTCGACAACCCCATGATGAAGAACCAATATCCGGTCGCACTCCTGAATCGTTTGCAATCGATGTGCAACAACGATGGAAGTTCGACCTTCGGTGAGCTTCGCTACCGCATCTTGAACAACCAGTTCGGTGGAGGTATCGATGTTTGCCGTAGCTTCGTCCAACACAAGAATCTCGGGATCGGCGGCTAAGACCCTGGCAAAAGCTAGGAGTTGACGCTGTCCCTGCGATAAGTTTTGTCCTCGCTCGGCGAGCTGGGTATCGTAGCCATCAGCTAACTCTTGAATGAAGCCATCCGCGTTCACGGAACGCGCGGCCCACTCGGCTCTTTCCCGCGTTATATCGGGATTGTTAAGTGTGATGTTGTCGCACACGGTGCCCGAGAAGATGTGAAAATCTTGTAACACCACACCAACCCGTTCGCGCAAATCGCGGCTGTGGATCTTGTTGACGTCCACGTCATCGACAAAAACCATGTTGTCATCAATGTCATAAAAACGGACGAGTAATCGGATGATCGTACTTTTGCCCGACCCGGTCGGGCCGACGATGGCGAGTTTCTCACCCGGCTCGATCGAAAAAGAAACATCTTTTAGGATCTCTTCTCCCTGGTAATAGCCAAAGTGTGCGTGACGAAACTCCACCTTGCCGCGCAAGCGCCCTTCCATAACGGTCGGTTCGTCGGGTTCGTGTAATTGTTCATCCCAGTCCAACGCCTGAAAAATACGTTCTCCGGACGCCATTGATCTGAACAGAACATTAAATTGCTGACCCAACGAAACGATCGGCATGATCATCATTTGCACAAGCGATGTGAAGAGAATCATCGACCCCAGTGAGATGTCTTGCTGGATCACTTGACCGCCGCCGAACCAAACGATGCCACCTGTAACCACGCTCCCCAGACTCATGTTAAAGGTGTCGTAGAGGACCTCAAAGTTGATTGCGCGGAACTCATAACCCCGGTTAGCGCGATTGTGCGTGCCGTACTCCTCGATGTTTTGCTTCTCTCGGCCCGAGAGCTGGACAACATCAATCCCAACGAGATCTTCCTGCATGTATTGATTGAGAGCCGACACGGAGTCACGAATAAATCGAAAAATTTTCCGCATCGCGATACGAAAGGCGATCGTCGCAATCGCCGCCACGGGCAGCGCAACCAGCACCACGCCGGTTAATGATCCACTAATTGCAAGCATGGCAAACAGCGCTACAAAAAATGGAACAAATTCGCCAGCTAGACCACCAAAACCAGTCAAAAGCTGAAAAAGATTTTCCACATCGTTCGTCACCCGGGTCATCACGCGACCAACACCAACATGATCAAAAAAGGACGCGGGCTTCCGCTCAAGTGCTGCAAAAAGATCGATACGCAGGTCGCGTAAGGCCTTCAAAGAACAACTGTACAGTGTCAGTTGGTGAGCAAAACTGAGCAACGACTGACCCACAAGCACCGTGACGTATACAAGCCCTGCCGCTGAAAGCGCTTCAAGGGCATACGTCGATTGAATCCAATCCACCAACGCTAGCAACCCATAATCTGGGGCATCGCTGGCAATCGTCGTTGGCACCAGAATCGTGTCGATAATGACAACACTCGTAAGAATTGGCATCAGTACTTGAGATAGCGCAGCCATCACAACAAACGCAATGCTGACAAACAATGTAATCAGGTAAGGCTTCAGCCATCCGAGCAGCCGAACGAAGAGTCGAACGTTGAGGGCCTGATGAGTGAGTTCGGCGTCGAACGCAGAGTAATTGCGGGACGGACCCGGTGCCTGAATCGCATTTTCACTCACAGCTTCGCCGCCTCTGGCATCGGCACCGCGGAGATTTCGCTATCGAGATCCCGCAGCAACCTCGCTTTACGTTCACGATCCTCATCTTGATTACTCTGCACGGCGGCAAGATCGGCGTAGTAACCACCCCGCGCAATTAGTTCTTGATGTGTTCCAGATTCTTTGAATCTTCCGCCGTCAATAACAAAAATCCGATCGGCGTGCCGCGCCGTTGAGACCCGGTGGGAAATCAGCATGGTTGTTTTACCACCCCGCATACGGCGCAGCCCACGCAGGATCCGTTCCTCGGTCTCTGTGTCGACACTCGAGAAACAGTCATCGAGCAGCAGCACTTTTGCGTCTCGGACCATCCCCCGGGTAAGCGTCGCACGTTGCTTCTGACCTCCAGAAAGCGTGACGCCGCGTTCCCCTACCATGGTGTCAAGCCCCTCGGCAAGTTGTCGGCGCAAAGGATCGGCAAACGCGGCTGCCTCCGCGGCTTCCCATATCAACTCGTCACCACGACTCAAATCGTCGTAGGTCAAGTTGTCACGGAGCGTCATCGAAAACAAAAAAGGATCCTGCGGAACAAGCGTGACTGCTCCTCGTAACTGGTGTAGCGGGAAATCGTGAATATCGTGGCCATCCAAAAAAACCATCCCTGCGGGCGTATCAACGAGGCGGACGATGGCGTTAAGTAACGTTGATTTGCCGGAGCCAACCCGTCCCATAAATGCGATCGTTTCGCCTGGTTCAATGTTGAAGGTGGCTCCGTCAATCGTTGGTCTAGGTGCACCCGGATGGCTATAAACCAGATTGCGAAACTCAATTCGGCCTCGTAGTTCAGTCGTTACAGTTTTCGTCGAGGCATCGTCCACTTCCGGTTCGTAATCAAGAATTTCGAAGATACGCTCGGTTCCAGCAGCCGCCGCGGTGAACATCGTGATGGACATTCCGATCATCCGTACCGGCCAGGCCACCATCATTAGGTACGAAAAAAACGCCATGAACGTACCCAGAGTGATTTCGCCGCGAAGCACCAATGCCCCGCCATAAAAAATCACAATCACCGTCGAGGCCGTCGAAATAAACCCCATCACAACATTCATGAGTGCCTGGTACCGATTCACACGGTAGACCGTCTGGGCGTAGTGGGTGCTCACGTCACGAAAGCGATCAATCTCCTTTTCTTCTTGTGCCATCGCTTGCACGGTGCGAATTCCATTGAGATTTTCCTGGGTAAACGCCGTCACCTCAGCCATAGCTTCCTGTCGATCCATGTAATAGGGAAATAGCGCACGCGCCATACCAAACCCAGCTACCCCGACCAACGGCAGAGGCAGAACCACCCAAAACGTGAGTGATGGCGACAACATGATCATGAAGTACAACCCCGTGATCAGCGTGAACACCGTCGTAAGAATAGTGACCGCGCCAAACGAGACCACCATCCGCACCATACTCACGTCGTTGACAGCGCGTGACATCAAGTCCCCGGTACCGAATCGGTTAAAGAAATGCGCCCCTTGGAATTGGACATGGTTGAATAAGCGTTTGCGTAGATCGTAGGAGACGCTAATCGACAGTCGGCGCAACGCCCGTTGGGAAAAGACGTAAATAAGAAACCGGGTGGCAACGATCCCTAGAATCGAGAGCACCGGGACCAGTAAGGTTGGCTCTATGTCCGGATCTGCGAGGCTATCAATTGCGGTCTTCATGAACAGCGGAACGATCGCGTCAAACAGGCGCGCGACCAGCAACCCACCGATCGATGCCAACAAGACCCAGCCAAATCGACGGACATAAGGGCCAAGACGTTTTAGGTGCGAGAGATGTTTGAACGTCGACCGCTCCCTGCGCGGCCCGTCAACTCTTGATGTGTGATCGTGGTGTCTCAACTGGCCTATGTTACGCGATCGGTTCGCCGACGGAAAATCCGCCTGTCGTATTTACCTACGCATCCGCGCGTTTGAAAGGTTCTACTTCTTCCCTAGGCCAAGAATTCGCCGGTTCACCTCTGCATCGAGACCCGTCGACGCAAAATCGTCGAATGCCTTATCTGTCACCCGAATGATATGGTCCTGAATGAAACGGGCTCCTTCGCGAGCACCATCCTCTTGGTGCTTTAGGCAGCATTCCCACTCAAGAACGGCCCAGCCGTCAAAGTCGAGCGCACAAAATTTCGAGAAGATCGAGCGAAAGTCCACTTGGCCATCACCTAAAGAACGAAATCGACCTGCTCGATCAAGCCAATCCCGATAACCACCGTAAACACCTTGTCGTCCACTTGGCGTGAACTCTGCATCTTTGACATGAAACATTTTGATGCGTTCGTGATAGATATCGATGAAAGACAAATAGTCCAATTGCTGCAGGACAAAGTGACTTGGATCGTAAAGAATATTGGCACGGGGGTGGTCATCGACCTCCGCCAAAAACCTTTCGAAGGTTACGCCATCGTGCAGGTCTTCACCTGGGTGTATCTCGTAACAACAATCCACGCCGTATTCATCAAAGACGTCAAGAATGGGACGCCAGCGGCGCGCCAATTCGCGAAATCCTTCGTCAACGAGCCCAGCGGGCCGCTGCGGCCAGGGATACATCATCGGCCAGAGAAACGCTCCCGAAAACGTAACGTGTGATTGGAGTCCGAGGTTATGGCTCGCCTGAGCCGCAAGTTTGACTTGCTCGATCGCCCAATCCGTTCGAGCTGATGGATTGCCGCGAACGGAAGCTGGCGCGAATCCATCAAACATTAGGTCATAGGCCGGATGAACAGCGACCAATTGGCCTTCGAGATGCGTCGACAATTCGGTAATTTCAACGCCGTGCGATCCTACAATTCCGTTCAACTCGTCGCAGTACGTTTGGCTTTCGGCCGCCAGCTGAACGTCGATAAACGCTGTGTTCCCTATTGGCACCTGGATCCCGAGGAATCCAAGATCTGCGGCCCATTTCGCCATCGACTCGATACTGTCGAACGGCTCCTCGTCCGCCATAAATTGAGCGAGGAAAATCGCCGGCCCTTTCAGTGTTTTCATGCGTTGCCCCTTACCTAATTCCACGCCGGGAAATCGGTCCAAACACTACCCCGAGTGGAACTATTCACCACCGCATCGATAAACGCCATACCGCGTACACCATCATCAATCGTCGGGAAGTCGAGGTCTTCAGACCGCGGATCACGACCTTCCAACCGAGCCTCTAGCGCACGAGCAAAGTTACGGTACAGCAAAGCAAACGCTTCCAAAAAGCCCTCCGGGTGACCCGCAGGAAGACGGGTCGCGGCGGTCGCAGCCTCACTTACGCCTGGACCGCCGGTGCGCCGGATCTCGAACGGACGATCTGGCCACCGAACGATTAGCGAATTCGGTTCCGTCTGGACCCACTCTAGACTGGCCCGTTCACCATACACCCGAAGTTTCAATCCATTTTCCTCGCCGACCCCAATTTGACTGGCGAGCAACACGCCGCGTGCCCCGTTTGAGAATCGCAACAGCACGTTGCCGTCGTCCTCAAGCAATCGTCCTGGAACAAACGTCGTTAGGTCGGCGCAAAGCGAATGGATCTCCAACCCGGTCACGTATTCGAGCAAATTTTCGCCGTGTGTGCCGATATCTCCCATGCAACCAGCCGACCCCGAAAATTTCGGATCGGTCCGCCAGCGTGCTTGTTTGTTACCTTGCGTTTCAAGCCTTTCCGAAAGCCAGCCTTGGATATATTCGACAATGACTCGACGTATCGATCCTAATGCGCCGGTCTTAATGAGTTGACGTGCCTCCTTGACCATGGGGTATCCCGTGTAATTGTGGGTAAGCCCAAAGAGGAGATTCTTTTCCGCGGCAAGAGCGCGAAGAATCTTGGCTTCGTGAAGGTCGAACGTCACTGGTTTGTCAGACATGACGTGAAATCCTGCCTGAAGCGTCGCTTCGGCAACCGGATAATGCAGGTGGTTGGGCGTCGCAATCACGACAAAATGCATACGTTGTTGCGCCGGAAGCTTCGTCTCCTCGGTCACCATCTCAGTGAACGTTCCATAACTCCTGCTCGGTGGGAGGTCGTACAGCTCCTGCCCATAGCGTTTGGATCGAGATGGATCGCTAGAAAATGCACCACAGACGAGCTCGATACGCCCATCGAGCTCCGCCGCCATCCGATGGACCGCACCGATGAAAGCGCCATCACCACCCCCTACAAGCCCCATTCGTAAACGCGTCATGCAGCCTCACCTCCCTCGTTTCGATTGAACGTTGGAATAGGCAATACCGTCAAGTTCGCGCCCGAACGGCAATGACTACACGCCTAACAAATTCCGGTGGCCACCACCGAACGAAAGTTGGTTAGCGGTACCCTAAGGCGGATAGAAGCAGCGCACCGGGGCCCTATGAGTGACCGTCCGCAATCCGAACAAACCGTTCGATGACGCCGCGTCTGGATATACAATTAGCGATAGCTGATGAACTCCTCAAAAGAGACACAACATGAAACCCATTTCTGTCCAGCTCTACTCGTTGCGCGACGCCTCCGCCGACAATTTCGACGAAGTTCTAAAGAGGCTGGCGGACATTGGTTATCTTGGCGTGGAACCTTTTAACCTATTCGGTAAGTCCCCTAAGGAATTCCGACAACAGGTTGAAGATTTGGGAATGACGGTTTCATCCACTCACTACCCGTGGGCGAACCGGTCCGACATTAACGAGGTAATCGATACGGTGGGCGCTTTGGATCTTTCACGAGCCGCCGGAGGCTTCGGCCCTGACGATTTTGCCGATCGAAACGCTATTGCACGAACGGTCGATACCGTCAACGATCTGACGGATAAGCTAAATCACGCAGGACTCGAGCTGTTTCTCCATAACCATTGGTGGGAATTCGTCGAACATGAAGGAAGGAAGGGTTATCACATTCTTCAGGAAGAGTGCCCCGACGTACTCTTTGAGGTGGACACCTACTGGGCAGCAAATTTCGGCGATTCCGATCCAGTATCTGAGGTCAGAAGAATCCGAAAACGAGCACCTCTTCTCCATATTAAAGACGGCCCCCTCACCAAGGGCGAAGCTCATGTTGCAGTCGGCGACGGGCGTATGGATATTCCCGCGATTATCGATGCAGCCGATGAGGACATCCTCGAGTGGATCGTTGTCGAACTCGACGACTGCGATACCGACATGATGACCGCCGTTGAACAAAGCTACGCCTACCTCGCCAACAACGAGCTAGCTATGGGCAATCAATGAGTCGACGCTTCGATTTTGCGGTCGGCCGTACCAACCCGGAAACTTTTCCCGTCGACGAGATGCAACGCGCTGCGACTGTCGCGATCGAGCGTGAGTACGAGGCTCTAACCAACTATCACGGGCGGTTAGGTCATCCCGAGTTGCGGGCCATCATGGCAACACGGGAATCCGAACGCGAAGGTGTGTCCGTCAGCCCCGATGCGATCGCCCTCATGAACGGCTCGATGCAGGCCGTCACTCTTACCGCGGAAGCTCTCACACATCCCGGTGACACGATTATTTGCGAAGAATTCACCTACTCAGGAACCATCAGCGCTTATCGCAGTTTAGGTATCGAAATGGTCGGGTTGCCACTCGACAACGACGGCATGCGCGTCGATCTCTTGGAGTCGACCCTCGATCGATTGGGCCCTAAACGCAAACCCAAATTCATCTACGCGTTAACGACCTATCAAAATCCGAGCGGGACGGTGATGTCGTTAGATCGACGACAGCAGCTCATACGCATCGCCGAGAATTACGACATCCCGATTGTTGAAGATAACTGTTACGGCGATGTCCACTTCGATGGTGACAAACCGAGTGCACTCTACGCCCTGTCCGATTACGCCAAGATCATCTACCTGTGCTCGCTTTCAAAGATCTTGGCGCCGGGGTTGAGGCTCGGGTACTTGCTGGCGCGACCCCCCATGTTTGATCAAATTCTAGAGCGGCGACATGATGCGGGTGGAAATTATCTGGCAGCAGCCATTGTTGCCGAGCTCTACCGAGACGGCGTCTGGTCATTAACGGACCACCTAAACGAATCGCTTCGCGTCAAGAAAAATCTTGTCGTCGATGGTCTTGCGGATGAACTCGACGATATCTGCGCCTGGTCGGACCCAGCCGGAGGGCTTTTCGTGTGGTTACGTTATCCCGAAGACGTCGACCAGAGAAAACTGACCGAACTCACCGCCGCGCGCAACGTGTACTTTGCCCCAGGCGCAAACTTTCACATTACCGGCGACGACCGCCCGTATCTGCGATTAGCCTTCGGGCATGTCCCAGATCAAGACATCCGCGACGGTATTCCTTTGCTCGCCCAATGCATTCGAGAGGCTCGTACCAGCAACGCCGCCAAGGAATTCGACAATCTCTACGATTGAACGTCCCCCCTCCGCTCGACCGTCAATAACCGTCCTCCGGGTCTTCGGTTAGATCCTCTTCCTCCGGCTCTTCCCAAGAAACAACTTCACCGGCGAGACGCCAAGTTGTCTTTTCGCGCCGCAAGAAAACGAAAAAAGCCCTCTCTTCCTGAGCATAGACTTCAACACAAACCAATGCGTCGTTCGTGGTCATTCCTGCTCTGGACACCGAAACAACCGGTTTTCTAGAACGCAAATACAACCTTCTGGGGTGATCGCTCGTTACTGCGACTCGGTCGCCGAATTCTGACAGGTCGAACACCGTCGATTGTTCGTTATTCGCTCTCAGAAACGCGTCGAACAGCCCGAGCGGTAGCGCCAGATCGCTCCGCCCATCCGTACGGCAATCCGATGGGCGACTCACAATGGATAAGTTCCCCATGGGCAGAACGAAACCGGTCAATAGCTTCCGCACGACGTCGCGTTCAACCGGCGGGCTTTGTGGCTCGCATCCACTGATCAGGCAGATTAGAGCCAAGCCGGCTAAATTTCCCGCCGCGACCAACATCGAGCCACGCACGGTCCGTTACGCCGCTGCCGTCGCTAGTCGGATCACCTGGGCATAACTTGGTTGCAGATCCATCGCTGGACCATGTCCCCCGTCCATCAATATGCGGTGCGCCCGACGCAGCCGATAACAGGGGCAAGAAACCAAAAGATGGTGTTCCAAGTGATAGTTCACCCAGTACGGGGCGATAAACACCCGTTCGAGCCAGCTTGCTCTGGTGGTGCGGGTATTGAGCAATCGATCGTCGTTGTCAACGACGCAGGCGTGCTCGCCGATGTTTCGTAGTCTGGATATGAACAACAGCCAGGTCATCGACGGCAACAACCAAAGAAAAAAGTATAGATACCACACCCCGCATGCCGCAAATCCAGCCAAAAAACCCACATTAATTAGGAGGTTCGGACCGAGCCGGTAGGCCGCTCGATGAAAGCGGTTGGATATCGGGCCGCCGGTCCGACGGAATGCGGAAACAAAAATTTCTTTTCGTTGCTTCCATCCCGTCTGACCCGAAAGATCGCGCCAAACCTTCCGCCGAAAGCTCTCTTTTGTGATGGGAAATGGCGCCGACAGAACGAGATCCGGATCGCCTTGTTGTTGGGTATGCTTATGGTGCTCGAGATGCGATTTGCGATAACCGTAGACCGATGCGCCAAAAAGTGGTCGATTAAGTATCCACTCTGAAACCCAATCGTTCAGCCCTCGGTTCGAATACAACAAATGATGTGCTCCGTCGTGATTGAGCACCGTCAAACCCAATTGCCGAGCCCCCACGATCACCACGCCAACAGCTACAACAAGTGGATTTGTCCATAACGCACATACCGCCCACGTCGCGACTATGACGCCCCAACAATGCACCAAGAGCCAAGTCGCGTGCCAAGACGAGCGTTTCCGCAAAGCACGAATTTGGTCCCTTGAAAAATAATCCGTTGGTTTCTGTCTCAACGCCGCGCCCATGTGGATTGATTTGTCACGCAGCTCGGACCGTTCCGGCCTCCAACAAACCTTCGATGTCTTCTGACGAATATCCCAGTTCCTCAAGTAGAGCAACGGTACCTCCCCCAACGCCGCCGGTCCCTGGATACGAGCCATTCCGATCAAATTCGACCATCGGACCATTGCGCAAATATTCACCCCACTCTGGATGCGTCGCCGATACCGCTAAGTTTTCCGCCAAGCAGTGCTCGTTCCGCAGAAAAAAAGCCTGTGGGAGCATTTCGTCGGCACGCACGCACCCGAGACCGAGCGACCCGAGTTTTTGTTCCCAATGGTCAGCGGTTTCCCCGCGAAAAATCGTCTCCAATCTGTCAGACACATCGAATTGCAACTCAATGCCCAGTGCTTGTGCCAACGTCGCTTTCTCCGTTTCGCTGATAACACCGAGGAATACCCAGCCTTCACTACACGCATACAACCGATAAAGCGGACCAAGTCCATATCCTTCGGAATCGACGGCGGGCCGTTCCGGTTTTTCTGGGAAACTCAAAAAATCATCCCAATTTGCATAGGCATTAGCTCCGAACATGTCGACAAAGATTTTTTGTCCTTTGCCACTCGCTCGGCGTGCAACAAGACCGAGAACAGCGGTGGTCGCGACGACCATTGAGGTATTGGGATCTGGATTTACCTCGTTAGCACGCAAAAGCTTCCGGGCCATTTCGCGCAATTCGGCTAAGTCCATCTGTTCCTGGGGATCCGGAAGTCCGCCAATTTGCCACACCACACCACCCATCGCCGCACCAGGTATTGGATGCGTCGAAGGTCTTTTTGAACCAGGACCCAGCGGTCCATAACCATTCGCAGACACATAGACCAGGCCAGAGTTCAGCGCCGCAAGCTCATCGTAGCCGATACCTAATTTTTCAGGGACGCCCATACGGTAGTTGTGAATCCAAATATCCGCTTTCTTCGCAAGCGATTGGGCAATTCGTTGCCCGGTATCGGACTTTAGATCCAGACAGATACTTTCCTTGCCCGTATTGCATTTTGAAGCACCGAACCCGTGAAACATGGAGCGAAACGGATCACCACCAATCGGTTCTATCTTGATAACTCGGGCGCCCATATCGGCTAAGGTTGCTGCGCCCAAAGGAGCTGCGATGATCGTCGCGCTCTCGACAACGGTAACTCCCTCAAGGGGTCGCGTGACTGGCGCTTGCATCTTCGGCACACGAACCTCCCGCGCGGCCAACTGATCGAAGTCTACCGGCCGTGCCGGACTTCCAACGTCCCCTGGCGTTTCTGTCAAATTCGCCAACAGGCCCAACTGCACCACACCGTCTTTTTCTACCACGTGACCATTGCGAGTCGCATCGGGGTCCGTCAGCGCGTCTTGTGTCGACTGATACGGATGCGCGACCACGCCACCGTCGGCAACGTAATGTTCCATCCATTCGGCCAACGTCCGCGTTTGCATGTGCTCGAGCATTTGATCCCGAAACAACTCAAGCGTTTCGCGATCCCAAGTGGGAACCGGGGACCCAAACTGTTCCTGAGCGAGGATTTCTTCGAAGCCACTTGTGTTCAAGAAATTATCGAGTAGATGCGGCAACAGATTTCCAAGTTGAAGCCAATGTCCGTCCTTCGTCCTCACCGGGTGGTAGTTGAGCGTTGGCATCGATCGGGACCTGTCTCGAGCAACTTTAGGACGCTCAAGAACGCCCCGGTCCTGTAGTTGTTCCATCGACATAATCCCCATTTCGTAAGGCATCATGCCCCGCAACATTGACGTCTCAAATTGCGCTCCGTTCCCAGTTCGTTCCCGACTATCCAACGCAGCGATGACGGACGCCGCGAGACTTTGCGAGGTCGCATGGGTGCCAACCTGTAGCGCGGAATAGTTTGGGCCGCCGCGATCAGCGACCCCTTCGAATCCCAACATTCGCCCCGACTTCGCTGCTACAACGCCTTCGTATCCAGGTAAATGGGCGTACGGACCGCGTTCCCCAAAGCCCGTAACAACGCCGTAGATCAGATCCGGTCTTACCTTCATCAAATCCGAACCGTATAACCCGATGGCTTCACGTTTACTGCGCCTAAGTGTCGTAATAACCCCATCGGCTGTCGCCACGATAAGTTCGCGAACTCTCGCAACGTCCTCAAGTTTGGTTAAATCCGCCGTAACTATCCGTTTACCACGTCGCCAAAGGCGGCTCGCAGGCATTGAATCAAACCGATCGCCTTCCGGAGGATCGATCTTAATCACTTCAGCGCCAAAATCGGCGAGCACCATCCCGGCTAATCCGGTAACCGGTCCGAGACCGAGCTCGACGATCCGATAGGGTTCCAGCGGTTTCATTGCTAACGACCTCCTAAATAGGACCGGTCACGCCTTCGCGGGCTCTTCATGAATCCATCATACCCACAAATTTACCGACCTCGGAAATTCATCGACCGCAGCGTTCTTCGATGATGAAACAACGCTCAATGTCCTGTTGGTCGATCAGCGGGGACGCATCAACGCCTGTCGGTCGCGACCCCGGGGGAAACCTCAACTGCGACCGGCTATAAACCCGCCACCCTCACTATTCTTCAACAGTAAACTCGATCGATCCCAGCTCGCCATAGTTCGCACGATATGCTCCAGGTAGAGCCGGATGGATTCCCCCGCACGCGCCCGTAATAAGCAACATGCCGTCACGAATTTCCAAGCCGCGCAAAGCCGCTTCGTCTAACATCCATGCGAGAGCGTCTTGCGGGCCACCCAGGGCATCGGTGGCTGGAGCCTGACACACTGTTTCACCGTCTCGCGTCAGCGTAATGTGGATATCGGCGTAGTCGTCCCGGAACGGTAATTGCGTCCCAACGATATATCGGTCAGCGGCAATGTTGCATGCCGTCAAATTCACACCGGTAGCATCCGCCGGATCAGCCCATGCCATCCGCGGTACCTCAATGACCGGTCCGGCCGATTTTGGATTTCCCTCCCCATCAATAACCACGCCAATTTCACATTCAAGACTGACGCCCGCAGCTGCAACCAAACCGGTTCCCGGCGTCAAACGACCTGATTCGTATAACGAGCCAATCAATGGGTGAGTGAGTCCAAACTGCTTTTGTCCGGCAGCAGCCGTCATGCCGGCTTTTAGGCCTGCGATGGCGCTTCCGGCAACCTTGTCGACCAATGCCTTTTGAACGCCATACGCTTGGTCGAGATCAAGGTCATCCGGCATAGGTGGCAGCGCTTCGCGCGCTTTTATGGCTTTCGCCATCGCCTCAATAAGTTCCTCCATACCGATTAGTTTCCAAAATCCCATGATTCGCCTGCGTGATAACGACGCAGAACATTTTTCGCAATCAGAATCTTGTGCACTTCGTCGGGTCCGTCGGCGATCCGCAAAGTCCTAGCACCTTCGTACATCCCGGCAAATGGGAAATCTCCAGATACCCCCGCTGCTCCGTACACTTGAATCGCCCGGTCAACAACGCGGTGATATGCAGCCGGGACGTAGACCTTGATGGATGAAATGTCAGTGCGAGGATCAACGCCCGATTCCATCTTCTGTGCACAATCAACAACCATGAGCCGCGCCGACTGAATGTCCATGTATGAATCCGCAATAAATCCCTGCATGAACTGCTTATCTTCGAGTTTTTCACCTCCGTGCACTTCGCGCGTCATCAAACGATCAATCATCAAATCGAAACAACGCCACATCGCACCGACTGAATTCATGCAGTGGTATACCCGACCCGCACCGAGACGATCTTGTGCTGCTTGGTGACCGGTACCAGTTTGTCCCAACTGGTTTTCTTTGGGTACGCGGACATTTTCGTACTTGATCTCGCAGTGGCTCGAAGCCTTACCCCAGACCGGGACACCCCGAAGAATATTGACGCCAGGCGTTTCCCTGGGAACGATGATTTGGGTCATTTTCTCATTGGCTCCGCCCGGATCGTCCGGATCTGCCGTCCGACACATGACAATATAAAAATCCGCCGCGTGGCCATTCGACGTGAACCACTTGTGGCCATTGATCACCCATTCATCACCGTCGAGCTCCGCACGCGTCGTCAAGGATCGAGGGTCCGACCCGGGGTTCATCGGTTCAGTCATCGAAAACCCGGATTGCATGCGTCCTTCCGTCAGCGGAATCAGCCATTTTTCGTGCTGCTCAGGACTCCCGTATTTGACCAATATCTTTTGATTACCCGAATTTGGCGCCACCACGCCAAAGAGCGATGCTGCTCCAGGGCTGTACGCCAATATTTCGTTCATGTACGCGTGTTGCATGAACGATAGACCCATCCCACCGAACTCTGGCGGAAGATGGGGAGCCCAAAGCTTTGCTTTTTTCACCTTGTCCTGCACACCTTTCCTCAGTTCCTGCGCACGCGCGATCGCCTCCTTCGATGGTCTGGAACCATCTCGCGTCGACGCGTACAGATCACTTTCATTTGGAACGATGTCTCTGTTAACGATCTCGGCAGTCGCTAGCCGAACTTCGTTGACTTCATCGTCTAACATCGGAATCGGTTTTATATTCATGGACATGATTTGCCTCCCCTTGTTACCTAACCACCCATGTTCGCTCGGGCAGTGTCGAGCGGTCTAATGTAAGTGGTCGGGTTATACTGCGCAACTTGGCACTCTGGAAAGGACGCGCCTCGCAGATTTGCAATTCGAAGCTGGCGGGGTTCGATATGGCAGTAAGCAAGGGAAATCGCAGCAGTCAGGGACTTGAATACCCTTACGACGAACACCCGGTAAAAGGCACCACGATCGAAGTCGCAGACGGAGTGCGCTGGTTGACCATGCCTATGTGGGGTTCTCTCACCCACATCAACTTGTACCTCCTCGAGGATGAGGATGGCTGGTTCGTGATCGATACAGGACTCGGTACCAACGACACAAAAAAACTATGGCACACGATTTTTGACAATGAGCTCGGCGGGAAACCCGTTAAAGGGGTGATCTGCACCCACATGCATCCCGACCATATCGGTCAAGCCGGTATGATCACCGAGCACTTTCGAGTGCCGCTCTATATGACACGTGGCGAATTTTACCAAGCCCGTTCCTTTGCAACGGGTGGACCTTCTCATCACTCGAGCTGGATTGGACAAGAATTCTATACGCGGTACGGTATGCCCGCTAACTACCTCGAAAAACTGGCAAAAATGTGGTCTGGGCGTTCTACCGGCAAGATGTCGATGATGTCGATGCCCACGGCTTTCCCTTCCGGTTTCCATCGTCTCGAAGACGGCGACGTGCTCTCCATCGGAGATCACCATTGGGAAGTCGTTGTTGGATCTGGACACTCTCCCGAGCACGCATGTCTACTGTGCAGAGGCCTCAAGATTATGATCTCTGGGGACCAGATACTTCCTATCATCACCTCCAACGTCAGCGTTCATCCAACCGAACCAGAAGCTAATCCACTCAAAGCTTGGATGGAGTCCCACGACAAATTGCTCTCGACACCGGAAGATACGTTCGTCCTCCCAGCACATAATTTACCGTTTTTTGGTGTGCGCGAAAGACTCCGTCAGTTAATCAACCATCACGAAGAACGTATGCTCGCGCTCGAGGAATTTTGTGTCGAACCACAAACAGCACAGGCCCTACTTCCGGTGCTGTTCAAACGTAAGTTGGACCCACGCCAAACCATGATGGCGCTCGGTGAGGCCATCGCCCACTGCCACCTTTTGATGTATCGCGATCGCATCGAGCGCACTTTGCACGAGGACGGAGCTTATCGCTTCACCGCTACTGATCCAGTCCATGCACAAGAACCTCGGCTGGATACACGCGACGACGTGCCCACCCTGGCGTGACTATTGAACAGCTGACTTGAAGCCGCTCCGTCAATCCATCGATCAAGCGACCGTTACGATTTTGCGGTGGGGTCAAAGACTCCCGGTGGGTGTCCGCTCAATTGCCGGCCTCTTGCTGATGTTAGGGGGGGTATTCGGATTCTTACCAATACTCGGATTTTGGATGTTTCCCCTAGGCCTCGCCCTGATTGCCCTGGATATACCCTGGACTCGATCTCGCATCCAACACTGGATCATCCGAGTTGAAGCGCGTGTTAAATCGACGGCAACTCGACATCGAGCCAATAACCACTGACATCATGGTGCCTTATAAACCCGGCGGTAGGCGTCGCAAAATGTGTTCCGATGATGAGCACGTCCGAATCGACGTACTTCTCGAGCAGCGTTTCACGCGTGCGCCGACCCTGATTTTGATCGTAATCAGCTGAACTGCACCAATCGGTGCGGGTCATCTGACAAGGGTGATGTATGCAATCGCCCGTAATTAATGCCTCAGCTCCTTTCGATGTCACCTGCACGCTGACGTGACCAGGCGTGTGCCCCGGGGTGGCTTGCAGTGTCACTCCGGGGGCCACTTGGTGGTCGGACTCGACGAGGTCCACCAGCCCCGCAGCAAATATTGGACGAACACTGTCGTCCATCACCGAACCGTACGTCGATGTATCCTCGTTCGCATCCCAGTATTCCCACTCTGTGCGTCCCACTAAATAACGCGCGTTGGTAAAAGTGGGCTCCCACAGCCCGTCGACCAGTTTTGTATTCCAGCCGACGTGATCCACATGCAGGTGTGTACAAAGAACCGTGTCGATCGTGTCAGGCGCGTATCCAACATTCTCGAGGTCATCTAAGAATCTAGTTTGCAGATGACTCCAGGCCGGAATTGAACGCTCTTTGTCGTTACCAATACACGTGTCGACGACGATCCGCTGCGCCCCCGTATCAACCACCAACGCATGAACGCTCATGATGAGGTTACCCTCTAAATCCATAAAATGGGGTTGCAACCAGGGATAGGCAAGGCACGCCTCGCGCGTGGCATCTGGGAGAATGAATCGAGACCCACCAGCAACCTCCATTTCCACAACACGCGTAATTTTGATATCGCCGACGTTCCAGACCTCGTTCATCGTATGCTCCCTCCTTTACTCGAACCATTATGGATGGATATCTTTACTCGAGGTAGACCACCCGCACGAGAACACGTTTATGGCTATTGGAGAGATTTTTTCAGTATTGGCTCAGGTACCCGCCCTCCTCAAGTTGAAGCGCGGTATGAAACCGAGGAAATTGGATGAGCGGGACTGCTTCGCACGGCAGGTCGAAAACCATGCGGAGAACTACGCTGAAGGAGTTGCCGCCATCTTCGAAGGTCGGACGGTCACGTGGGGTGAACTCAACGCGGGTGCCAATCGTTACGCCGCAAGGCTACTCGAAATGGGCGTCACTAGGGGAGACGTCGTCAGCGTTTTCATGGAAAACCGAATCGAATTCCTCGAAAGCGTAATTGCGCTCAATAAGATCGGAGCGACCGGAGGCCTTATTAATACCAATCTTCGAGGACGCCCTCTGACTCACTGTATTTCCGTTACAGAGTCGAAGAAGTGCATCTTTGGTGCGGAGCTTTCCGAGGCTATCCAAGAAGTAAAGGGAGATCTGAATCTAGTCGAAGGTTCAGATTACTTGTTTGTTCCCGACGGCAGTCTGGATACCACCCCGAATTGGGCGCGAAACCTACGCAACGAAACCATCGAAGCTGGAACCGAGAATCTTGCAATCACAAATGACGTGACGCTCGGTGATAACGCCTTCTATATCTTCACCTCAGGAACGACGGGTCTGCCGAAAGCGGCTGTGTTATCAAACCGCCGTTATCTCCAAAGCGCGTCGCTTTCGCATACCGCTGGTTTGCAATGCGACCGGTCAGACCGCCTATACATCTGCCTACCGCTTTATCACGGTACCGGCCTTTTGATTGGCGCCGGCGCGTCTTTTTCGTCCGGCGCTGCCATGGTTATTCGCCGACGATTCTCGGCGAGTCGTTTTTTACCGGAAGTAAGAGAGCACGCTGTCACTTGCCTCATTTACGTTGGCGAGCTTTGTCGTTATCTCGTCAACTCTGAGCGTCGCGCCGATGACCATGACAGTCCGCTTCGAGCAATGATGGGAAATGGGCTTCGTCCCGATGTGTGGTTGGAGTTTAAAGAACGATTTGGAATCAGCCGTATCAGCGAGTTCTACGGATCTAGCGAAGGCAACGTCGCATTCGCCAACCTGTTCAACAAGGACTGCACGATCGGTACAACGACCGCCCGCATTGCTCTCGTCGAGTACGACGTTGACGCCGACGAAGTTTCGCGGAATAAATCTGGTCACTGTATTTCGGTTAAACGGGGAGAGGCCGGACTTTGTCTAGGTCACATCAATCCAGACGCTCCATTTGAAGGCTATACAGACGAAGAAGCCACCGAAAAGAAGATCTTTCGCAGTGTGTTTGAGGAGGGCGATGCGTGGTTCAACACGGGTGACTTGATCCGAGAACTCACGCAAGAAGAAGTCGGATTTGCACTTGGTTATGCGCACTACCAATTTGTTGATCGCGTCGGCGACACGTTCCGCTGGAAGTCAGAAAACGTTTCAACCAACGAAGTCGGCGAAATCATCAATGGCTTTGACAATATCGAATTGAGCAACGTGTACGGCGTTGAAGTTCCAGGCGCAGACGGGCGTGCGGGCATGGTCGCCGTGCGACTCACCGACAATGCCAACGACCTCGATTGGGAAAGCTTCGCAGCGTACGTCAATAGCGAGTTACCGGCTTATGCTCGACCCGTTTTCGTCCGCATCCAGCGGGATATGGACGTGACCGGTACTTTCAAGATGGTTAAAGGCGATCTGCGACGGGAGGCATACGACCTCGGCTCAATCGCCGACCCCATCCATGTCCTGAAGCCAGGCACCAGTCATTACGAACCTCTCGACCTGGAATACCTCGAAGTCATTCGCAACGGTCAGGCTGGCTATTGACGCCGCCGTAACAGTCAGCACCAAGAAAATTATAACGATCTAGGCGTAAACGTCGGGTCCGCCAGGAATGCGGAAACGTTTATATTCCCATTGGTATTGAGCTGGTGCTCGTGCAATCGCCATTTCGATACCCGCATTGATCGCGTTGGCGGAGGTGACAGGATCAGCGTCGTACACTGATTCGTCCAACGGATCGAACCACACTTCGAAGCCTCCATGTACCCGCATGGCCGTCGCCAGACAGACTCGCGCGCCCGTTTTCTGTATTAGTCGATGGGAAAGCGTCCCAGTTAAGGCGTCCCGTCCCATAAAGGCAGCCATCACGCCGTTGCCCCTAGCAGGCACTTGGTCCGGCAGAACGGCAACGAGTTCACCCCGTCTTAACGCCAACAGAAGGGTGCGTAATCCGGCCTGAGTCGGGGGGACTAATCGTCCACCGTGCCGTTCCCGCGCGGCGTTTATATCGCCTTCAACGCTTTGGATCCGACGATTCTCATAGAGCGCAGTCAGCGGACCTTTCGACGCAAAATAATAGGAAAGCACTTCCCAATTACCAAAGTGCGGAACCAACATGAGCATTCCGTTTCCCTTGCGGTCGTCGGCGAGAACATCGCTACCGTGAACTGCCAACAAACACCGATCGATTTTCGCTGATGGCCAGTGCCATACCAACCCGCTTTCTGCATAAATTGTCGCGGTCTGGCGAAGGCTCTCGATGGCGAGGCTACGGCGTTCCATCACGTTCATGCGTGGATACGCGAGTTCCAAGTTACGACTTGTGCTGCGCTGCATTCGCGTCCGTCCGACCCAGATCAATTCGCCCAGGCGGCGCCCGATCCATCGCGCGACTCCCAGGGGCAACCATGAGAGGACGCGGATGAATGCCGTAACGAACCGGTACGCGATCACGTCGCGATTTCAACGATTGGGATGCCACACAACTGCGTTACTCTATTGAAAAGTAGCAACTTGTACCCGAACAACCACGATTTTCATGCTGTCTCACCACCTTAAAGATCCCCACTCCGGTATGGAAGTCGATCTGATCGATCACGGCGCTACTGTGACTCGGATTCTGACGCCGGATCGCCATGGATCGTTAGCAGACGTCCTTTTGGGGTGCCCCACACCCGAAGATTATTTACGTCCACACCCACACTTCAATTGCCTGGTCGGTCGTTATGCGAATCGCATGAGTCAAGCCCGGTTTCGACTCGACGGTGTTGCCTATGAGCTTGATGCCAATATACCTCCGCATCACCTTCACGGCGGGAAACACGGTTTTGGGCTTCGGACGTGGAGTAGCGAATTGATCGATCAAGGCGTGCGTTTCAAGCTCATTAGTCCGGATGGTGAAGGCGGCTACCCAGGAGAATTAACCGTGATCGCTGAATACAACTTACGCGGCACCACTTTGAGCCTTCGTTATTCAGCGAGAACCACTCAACCCACACCCGTCAGCCTTTCCTCACACCACTACTACAATCTGAGCGGTATCCATGGGAGCGCGATCGACGATCACCGAATTACCATCAATGCATCCGCCTTTCTTCCTGTTTCCGCCGAGCTAACGCAACTCGGCAGAATCGAATCCGTCACTAATACGCCCTTTGATCTACAAAATCCTGTGCGTATCGGTGATCGTCTCAGAAGCACACACGAACAAATACAATTAATAGGCGGATATGATCACACCTTCGTCATCACAGGTCGGGGGTTACGTCAGGCCGCACACGTTGTCGACCCTCATTCAGGCCGGTCTTTGACCGTGCGGACCGACCAGCCGGGAATGCAACTTTATACCACCAACACGCTTCGAGCCCCTGGCAAGGAAGGAATCGTCTATCAACCTCACCAAGGACTGTGTCTCGAAACTCAGCAGTTTCCCGACGCACCCAATCAAACAAGTTATCCCGACCCTATCTTGAGGCCCGGCGAAATCTATACCGCCACAACAGAATTTATCTTCGGGTGTACGAACGAGTGACAGATTCCCCCGCGTGTTTCGAGCCCCCACTCCGTGACCCAATCACGAACCGCGATGCGGCTCCGTCCGCAGCACGTCAATGTTTAAATTTCAGGGTTGAACGTGAAAGCAATTTTATTTGATCTCGGCGGTGTCCTTATTGATCTCGAACCATCGCGCGTATTCGAGCACTGGGCCAAGGTTGCATCGGTAACCCCCTCAAGTCTGGCCGCCCGGTGGAAAATCGACGACGCTTACAAATCCCACGAAAAAGGTGAATTGGAGTTCGTTGAATACACTCGCCATTTGGGAAGACAGCTCGGCATTTCGATTCCCCCTGGCGATTGGCAGACAGGCTGGAACGCGCTTCTTGGCCAGCCATTTCCATACGTACTTTCCCGGCTCTCCGAACTCGGGCAACAGACTCCATTGTTTTGTTTTAGCAACACCAACCAGACCCACTGGGCCTCGCTTGAAGCTCGCACGAATCACCGCCAACTCGTTAGTTTTTTCCAGAAAATTTATCTGTCTTACGCCATTGGTCGCCGCAAGCCAGATGTTGAATCATATCGATGGGTTGCCCGCGATATGGGGTACCAACCCGCCGATATCACGTTCTTAGACGACAACGAAGCAAACATTAACGGGGCGGAACAGGCCGGGTTCTGCACGCACCATGTTAAGGGACCACAGGTTGTGATTGATTTTCTGGATACCTTGTTGGCGTAGAAATCGGGAGTCGGCTAAATCGCGCTGTCTGATAGCGCCTCGCGGTGCCGATCAATTTTACGTAGGTAGCGTTCGCCCGCGCGTGCGAAGTCCTGTCGATTGCGGTTACGGAATCCGAGGTTGTACGACTTCAGCGCGCAGTTCTCCGATCCACACATTTCCTGGTAATGCGCAAGAATTTGCGCTCCGCAGTATATATTTTCTTCAGGATCCGCAAGATCAGCGGTTCCGCAAAAACGCTGCCAGAATTCGATACGTATCTGCGCGGGTCCTATCGCGCCGACCGACGATGTCACGTCTTTGCGGAAGGAACTTTCGGTTAAGACAAGACTTGCAATCAATTCTGGACTGAGCCGTTGGCGTTTCGAAGCTTCGAGGATCCAGCTGGAGAATTCGGCCGCGGTCTCGTAACGAATGCCAAAACCTCGGTGAAGCTTGCTCGCAAATTCGTCACGTTCATCATTCCAGGTTGTCGAACTCGCCATACTCTCTGGGGTTCCAATCCTCACAATCAAGCGGTCAGGCATTGGCTCATAGGGTACCGACAACCCCAATGTCATCAGCACCAAACCGACCAAAGCGATCGCTTTCGACACAAGAAACGAGCGTCTTCGCAGCACGAATGCCGCTTCGTCGATGGAGTTGGTAGCGATGGGGACGACCCGAATTACAGACAGGGCCGGGAAGACTAGCCCATCTGAGAGCGCAATAGTCAAATATCCGAGCTAAAAATGGAGGAAAAGCGGAGTTTCAGTGAAGTTATGTGATAAAAAGAATATTATACATTCTTTTTAATTATATCAAATGGCCTTCAACATACGCCAAAGGTAGGTCATCTCAACGCTTTCAATTTGTAGTTGTCCCAGCTCACCACGGTTTCCGGGATCACCACCACCCACCGCCGGTGACGTCCCGCAGCTGACGCGTTATTGGGTGGCGGATCCTCAATGGCAGGTCCCCCATGACCACCGTTGTACTTTGTGCCCATCTGCCGCCGTGCCTCGGCAAGAAATGGGTCATCATCTTCCTCCGATGAATCCTCAAGGACACGAGCTTGGCCCTGAATCATGACTGCTTGGAGTTCGGGGAACGCTTCATTTCGATCAACGATCACAGAACAGTCCGGATTACGGCGTAAGTTCACGATTTTTTGACCCCGTCCAAAAAAATATATTCGGCCGCCCGCCCAGCCGAACCACATTGGTGTCAGGTTGATCCGGGTCTTGGGGCCGAGCGATGCGATTCGCATATTCCATTGGGTGGTCATAATTTCGTCCACCTGGGATGGGCTTAGCGATAGTTTTCGAGATATCCCCATCCGCATACTCCCCTGCTCTCATGAACCAGGATAAAACCGCCATCCGTGGTACGAATTTACCCGACTCCTACCCGATTCTCGTAATCAAGTCCCGGTTAACTGGGTAATGATCTTGATACGATCCTCTTTCGGTAATTGCGCGTACGCCGCTGAGGTTCGGTCCACAATATCGCCATAGCGAGCTTGGATTTGTTCCGCGATCGTTTCCGGCTCGCCCGATACCGCAAACGAATTCATGATCTCGTCGGTGATAAGTCCCCCCATTTCAACCCAACGCCCTTGCTTCGACATCGCATTCAACTCGGGTTGGAGCTCGCCAACGCCGATGCTGTCCAAAACGGGCTTGTATGCCGGCGTCGAACCATAGAACGCTATCTGCTGCTTCGTTGCCGCACCGGCCGATTCGAGCTCTTTTTCATCGCGACCCGTGACGACGAAGCATGGGTAACTGATCTCAAAATCCTCACGTCTTTTGCCTGCCTTGGCCCAACCTCTTTCCAGCGCCGGCATGGTGACTTCCCGCAAGTATTTTTCGGTCGTAAATGCGTGCGCAATGATGCCGTCAGCCACTTCACCTGCCACTTCAGTCATGAGCGGGCCTACAGCCGCAAGAAATACTCTCGGAGCGCCATGCTCAGTGTTCGTCGGCGCAAAAAAGGGCGTCATCAACGTATGGTTATAAAACTTCCCTGTAAACTCGAGCGCCTCACCTTGATACCAATTGGCCCAGATCGCCCGCATGGCCAGAATAAACTCGCGCATCCGAGCCGCTGGATGCGACCAAGGCATACTGAAACGCTTGGTGATATGTGCACGTATTTGAGAACCCAGGCCAAGCACGAAGCGCCCGTTCGATGCAGCATTCAAATCGTGACCAATGTTGGCAAGAATCATCGGAGTACGGGCAAACGCCACGGCGATCCCGGTCATCAGGTCGACCCGCGAAGTTTCTTGAGCTGCGAACGCGAGCGGCAAAAATGGGTCGTGCGACGTCTCAGCGGTCATGATGCCGCTATACCCCATTTCTTCTAGTTCTTGGGCTTGGGCCGCAACTGTCGCCAAATCCCAACCGACACCACCGTCAACTTTCATCGCGTTTTCTCCCCGAGTGCGAACCATCGATTGTCTATTAGACTTCCGGAATAAACAAACCTTCGAACGGGCCGGCACCATTTACATAATGCGTTACCGTTGCGTCCGATGATTGCCGCGTGACGCAATAGACCAGGTCGTTCGGTACTCCGCGTATCGGCTTCCTGTGCTTCGAAGAGCCAAGCAGTAGATCAAGGAGGATACGAATGGTTATGCCATGGCTAACCAACACAACCATTTGCTGAGGCGCATCGATTAATTCTGTAATTAAGGGCGCCACCCTTCGCTTAACGTCTAGGCGACTTTCGCCATTTGGCGGACAATATCCTTCGGGATCATCCAGACGGGCTTGCCATTGGTCCAAGTGACGGGACTGTAATTCCTGGGCAGTTCGCCCGCTCCAATCGCCCATGCAAACTTCGCGCAAGCGGTCATCGTATTCAGCCACAACGCCCGTCTCCTGAGCGATCGGCACGACCGTTTGCTTCGTCCTCCCTAGTGGCGAGGCAAGCACACGGTCAATCCGAAACATCCCTAACAAACGCCCGTGGGCTTCCGCTTGCGCAAGACCAAGCGAAGTCAGCGGCGAATCCGCCCAGCCTTGGATACGGCGTTGTGTGTTCCACTCAGTTTCGCCGTGTCTGACGAGAAAGAACGTCGTCACCGATTAACACGAACCAATTTTGCAGTACTTGAACTGGTCGCCAATAGTTTTCCGGTGTCATCGCAAAGTTGTCCTTCAAGAAACGCAACCGTGCGCCCCATGGATAAGACTCGACCCTCCGCCACCACACGCCCCGGCCCCGCCGCAGCAACGAAGGTAACTTTAAGTTCTAAGGTCACGGCACTAAATTCACCTCGGCTCGCATTTCGTGCGGCTTGCGCCATCGCCGCATCCATCCAAGCCGTCACGAAACCTCCTTGGACGACCTTACCATCGCTGTGACAAAACTCAGGACGTGCATCAAATTGCATGATCGCTTTTTGCGCCCGATCGTCGTATTCCAACAAAGTTCCATCGCCAAGCAGATCCATCAACTCACTTCGACTTTCTGACATAACAGGTCTAGTGAGTTGTTACGGTTGCGCCAAAAACGAGTTCGTCAAAACTCGAATTGATCCGCTCGAAAAGGATCAAACGTGCGATAAGCCACATCGAGCTCGACTCGACCTATCGGTGAAATGATGCTCGTCGTGATCCCAGCGTCCGCATCTTCGCGTATACGAGCTTGGACTTCCGTCGTAGAGCCAATGACTCCAATTTCATCTATGACTTCGTTGGAGAACGCGCCGGTGGTTCGTTCTCGATCCCTGTCCGCCCATCCCTCCCGAATTTCGTCGGCGATGTCGGGATACCCGCACCACGCCAAGAAACGGTTGTAAACGGGGTTTGAGAAGTACGGGGCAAAATGTGACCGGAAGAGTGCGCGTCCCTCTTCCTTATCGTCGCTCACATGAACCATAGCTCGATTAACGATCTCAATGTCGCGCCAATCCTTGCCTGCGCGCTCGGCCCCAACCTTCACGTGTTCCATCATCTTCGGCAACGCGCTTCGCGGCCAAAGATTGAAGATCACTCCATCACCGTATTCCGCCGCCATCTCGATCATTTTGGGTCGTAGTGCCGCTATGTAAATAGGTATCGCCGGGGTCGACGGATCCTGTTTGTAACCTCGGCTGTACAGCGTCTGCATGTCGGTGAAGGCTGTCTTTTCTCCGGCAAGAATACTGCGTATCACAATGGCCGTTTCCTTGACGCGCGTCAGCGGTCTATCAAGGTCAATACCGTTGAACGCCTGCATGATGGTCTGGCTTGACGAGCCAAGTCCCAGTACAAAACGCCCGGGTAGTGCTTGCCCAATGACATCGGTCATGGCCGCAAGTACCGTAGGCGTGCGTGTATAGACGGGTACGATCGCCATTCCGATACGTAACGACTGGGTATGTGCTGCAATTGCGGCGGCCATCGCAAGACCGTCCGGAGCACCTGGGTCCGAAAACCAACCGTCTTGATAGCCATTCGATTCTGCCCATTGCACGAGATCGATTGTGTCTTGCAATGACTGGTTGAGCGGCAACGTCACGGCCACGCGCTTCTCTAGTGCCATAACCTTCCCTACCGAACTTTTTCGGACAGCGGAGAGTCGCATTACCTCGACTGAAAGATCAACCCCGCAACTCTGTCGCATAACAACAAGAAAGCGTGAATCAGAATACCAATACGCACATGGTTTCCGTCCTGTAATCTAGCAAGTACCTCGGCTGAACACTTTTTCGAGACCGATGAGGGGGCACCAATGAGCGATGTAGAACTCACGCCCGTGCGACCAGCACACGTTTTCGATGAAGACGCACTAGAGACTTACATGGCAACGTACGTCGATGGTTTCCGGGGGCCTATGAAGGTTCAGCAATTCGAAGGCGGTCAGAGTAATCCGACATTCCTGCTCGAGGCGCCGACGGGTCGGTACGTATTAAGAAAACAACCTCCCGGTGAATTGCTCCCATCGGCCCACCAGGTAGATCGAGAATATCGCGTCATGGACGCCTTATACGAAACCGACGTACCCGTCCCCAAAATGTATGCCCTCTGTGAGGACGCAAACGTCATCGGTACCAAGTTTTACATCATGGAAATGGTCGAGGGCCGCCTGTACACAAAAACGACCCTACCGGAATTAACGCCCGGAGATCGTCGCGAGGTTTATCTCGACATGGCGCGCGTACTAGCGGCGTTACATCGAGTGGACCCTACGACCGTCGGTCTCGGCGATTTCCGCCGACCAGGAAATTATTTTGACCGTCAGGTAAATCGTTGGACGAAACAGTACCTCGCCTCAGAGACGGAAAATATCGATGCGATGAACCGGCTAATCGACTGGTTACCCTCGAACATACCGACCGAGTCGAGTAGCGGAATCGTTCACGGCGATTTCCGACTCGGCAATCTGTTGTTGCATGAAACCCTACCCAAGATCGTTGCCATACTTGATTGGGAACTCTGGTCGGTCGGCGATGCACTCGCCGATCTTGGTTACTTGTGTCAGGAGTATCACTATTTAGTTAGCGAAACGGAGGACATGCTCCCAGGCGCAGATCTCGAAACCCTTGGAATACCAGCGGAAGAAGAGCTCGTCCAAACTTACCGCGCCGCTGCGCGACGCGGACCGATTGACAACTGGACTTTCTACATCGTCTATAACATGTTTCGATCCGCCGGCATCATTCAAGGCGTCTACAAACGTGGCCTCGACGGCAATGCCAGCTCCGACAAAGCCCTTGAGTACGAGGGCGTCGCACGCGTGCGCGCAGAACGCGCCTGGGAATTGATCACCGAGCTCGGTTTGCGCTAACGCGGCTTGGTTATAACATCGTCTCTGCGACGAGTTGCAAGGCTTCCGGTTGCCCGCTGCCGATTAGCATCGTCCCGACCTCACCTCGATCGCCTGCTTCCTTCCAACGTTGCAAACGGTCGCGTATTCGATCCGCTGGTCCAATAAGGTGGCAAGCGTCAATGAGTTCCGCGGGAACAGCAGCCATTGCTTCTTCGCGTCGACCCGAGAGGTAAAGATCTTGGATGCGGACAGCATCCTCCTCAAAACCAAGTTTCTTCGCGTAGTCGTTGTAAAAGTTTTTGTCGCGTGCGCCCATACCGCCTATGTACAGCGCCATGTTGCCTCGAATAGGCAGCATGCACTCCTCCACGCTATCCCCTATCACAACGGTCACGAAGGGTGACATATCGAAATCAGCTAACGTCTTGTTCCCAGCCGCCGCAAATCCCTTGCTTATCGGCTCGTCGAAAACGCTGAACTTGTCGGGATCCATCCAAATGGGAAAGAGACCATCACACACCTCGGCGGCCGCCGCGACACCTCGCGGGGTGATACTCGCGGCATACACGGGAATGTCCTCTTCGCAATGAAGAATACTCTTTAGCGGCTTACCCAAACCAGTTGCACCATCACCTCGATAGGGCAATTGATATTCCTTACCGTCGTAACTTGCCGGTCCCTCTCGGGCAAAAATCTGTTTCATGATCTCAACATATTCCTTCAGGCGAGTGACGGGCCGGCCATACGGAACGCCATGCCAACCCTCGACGACTTGGGGTCCGGACGCTCCTAGGCCCACGATAAACCGACCGCCCGATAATTCTGACAACGTCATCGCCGTCATCGCGGCCATCGCAGGCGTCCTTGCTGGCATTTGCATAATCGCGGTGCCTACCTTGATCGTTTGCGTTTGCGCCAAGATCCATGCAGCAGGCGTAACGGCGTCCGACCCCCAGGCTTCCGACGTCCAAATGGATTCGTATCCGAGATTCTCGGCCTGAAGCACGTTCTCAATTGGAATATTGATCCGCCGGCCTGAATAACCGGAAATAAGCCCGAGCTTCATGGTTCACTCCTGAGAACGCTTTTCAAGAAAAGCAACATATCACGAACAACCGTCCACACTGCAACATCGACGCAAGCTGAGACCATTCGGAATTAGACGTGTTCTATCTCAGTGCCTCAGGATTAGGCTTGCGCCGTTGCGCGCTTAAGTATTCGACAATATCGTCGGACTCGTATAACCACTCGACGTCGTCCACATCTCGTTCAATACGTAGGCATGGCACCGTGCCTTTGCCGCCCCCACGAACTAAATCGATGTGTGCCTCGCGGTCTAACAATATGTCGCGCATGGGGATTCTCATATCGACCCCGTCTAGAAACTGACGAACTCCGCGACAATAAAGGCAGGAATCGTAGTGATAGAGTACGTACTGCTCCGTCATGCCGCGCAGTATAAACTGTGCGTATGGCGCGATCACGAACATCTCAAGTCGACCATCTCAGAACCGCAATCATCACCCTCGGCGCGGCCGTAATCATCATATTGATTTTAGTCGGGGTGCTATACAGCGTGGGCTGGATAGGGGCTGGAGGATCGGATACGGAAGACCGATACCGAGATCTCGGCCGCAATCATCGCACTCAGCCAATCGAAGTTGTCGAGTATTTTTCCTACTCTTGCATCCACTGTAGGAATTTTGATCCCGTCATCGAAGCCTGGAAGGCAACGCTCCCAGCGGGCGTCCAATTTCGACGCGCCCACGTCGGCTACTCAAGCGAAATCGCGATTCTCGCGCGTTCCCATTATGCCCTTGAGCACCACGGCGCGCTCGAACGAAACCGTGCGCGACTGTTTAGAGCAATCCACGATCGCGGCAGGCGCTTTTCATCTGCTGAATCCGTTGCCGACTACGTCGACGGCTTCGGTATTGATCGCGACACTTTTCTAAATACCGTCAGAGGACGCCGCATCAACGAGCTCGCTCTCGCAGACGATCGACGATGGAGAGAATACGGTCTGACCGGCGTTCCGGCACTGGTCGTCGCCGATAACTACGTTATCAACATGGATCTCGGACGCACCCGCGCGCTCGAAACGGTCGATGTGTTGGTGAACGAGCTGCTCACCCAATCACGAGGCCTATGATCCTTTGATCGCCGTGTTGCGGCCTACCCAGCAATATTCCGAACTGCGAACAGCGTCGTGACGAAAAAACGGTGGCGTCGACTTTGGTCACTCTTGGTCCGGTTCATCTTCATTACTGTATTCATCGGACTCGTCGGCGTCAGCGCCTACGTCGTCTATCTGGACGGCGCCATTACTCGGACGTTCGAAGGACGTCGATGGACGGTCCCCGCCCAGGTTTTTGCGCAACCACTCGAAGTTTACGAAGGTCTGGACCTTTCTCAAGAGGCATTTATCTTCGAGTTGGACCGACTCGGTTACAGTGAGAACACCTCCGGCGAGTCCCCGGGAACCTACTACATCGGCGCAAAAACTGTCGTCGTAACACTACGGCCATTCCAGTTCCCAGATGGTCACCGCGCCGCACAAACGCTATCGGTTCGATTCCGAGGTGACCACCTCTCGCGTTTATTGTCCGCGGGTCAATCCGTTTCCGTCAGGTTAGAACCGGCCGTCATCGGAAGCTTTTTTCCTAGTCACGGCGAAGATCGTCTAATTATTGAACCAGAGAATACGCCTCGTTTATTAACCGAAGCGTTAATCGCGGTCGAAGACCGCAACTTTCGGAGCCATTGGGGCTTCGACATCGGCGGTATTCTACGAGCGTTGATGGTCAACGTCGCCGAGGGAAAAGTACGCCAGGGCGGAAGTACGCTAACTCAACAATTGGTGAAATCTTATTTCCTCGATAACCGCAGAACATTTACGCGAAAATTTCGCGAGCTCGTCATGGCCATCATCCTCGAACGTCACTTCGAAAAAGAAGAACTGCTGAACGCATACATTAACGAAATTTTCTTAGGCCAAAATGGACGTCGGGCGATTCATGGATTTGGCCTCGGAAGTCAATTCTATTTCCGTCGACCGCTTGAGGAACTCAGCGCGGAAGAAATCGCGCTAATGGTCGCCATCGTTCGCGGCCCGACCTATTACAACCCGTACCGCTACCCAGAACGCGCTCAGGCTCGCCGCGATCGAGTCCTTAATACCATGCACGCGTATGGCTTAATCGATGATGCCATCGTCCGCGCAGCACTCGCTAAACCAATTCAGCTGGCAACGTCGCGCAGCGGAGGACGTTATTACCCAGCGTTTATGGACCTCGTCCGCCGGGAATTGTCTCGAGATTTCGATTCCGACGACCTCGCCGTCAACGGCTACCGGATATTCACAACGTTGAAACCGCACCTCCAAGATGCTGCCCAAATTGCCACTCTTCGGACGCTGGGTATTTTGGAACGTGAACGAAATTTGCCATCCAAGACATTAGAAGCAGCCGTCATCATTCGGGACAGCCAGACTGGCGATATCCATGCCGTCGTTGGCGGACGCACCAGAGGGAGCCAGGGATTCAATCGGGCGCTCGACGCTCATCGACAGGTTGGATCGTTATTGAAACCCGTCGTTGCCTTAAGTGCCCTCGAAAGTGGTCGTTACCATCTCGCCTCATCAGTCAACGACGCTCCGATTGTTCTGCCGGACTTCGATAATTGGGCGCCACTCAACTTCGACGGACAATTTCGGGGGCCCGTTCCACTCATACGCGCGTTAAGTGACTCACTAAACGTTGCGACTGTGCGCGTCGGCACAGACGTTGGCGTCGCGAAGGTGGCCAGCCGTATTACAAGTCTTACCGGGAAGGCCATTTCGCACCCCTTCCCTTCATTGTTTCTCGGTGCTTTGGACCTTACCCCCTTCGAGGTGTCGGAGCTATACGCTGCTTTTGCCAGCGGCGGATTCCGAACTCCCGGCAGGTCCGTCGTGGTGGTGTTAGACGAAGCGGCCGCCACCTTGTCTCGCTATTCGATCGATGTAAAACAGATGTTTAGCTCAGATAATGCAGCCGCCATGACACGCGCGTTACAAATCACGATGCAACGCGGCACGGGGCGTTCCTCTCAGTTTCACTCGACGGGAATCGCGGGTAAGACCGGATCATCCGACAATTACCGCGATAGTTGGGTTGCCGTCTTTGACGCTAACCTATTAACCGTTGTGTGGATTGGTCGAGACAACAACACCCCACACGGCCTTAGCGGATCAAGAGGTGCTCTGCGTTTATGGGATTTATTGGCACAAGAGCTAGCGATTCAAGTCGCCCTGGTGCCATCGCTGAGTCATGCGTTGCAATGGGCTTGGATCAATTACCAAACCGGAAGTGAGACCCTCGAACAATGTCGCGACGCGGTCAACGTTCCCCTCCCACGCGACGTTGATTTACCACGTGGTAGCACGTGTGAGCGGGGATCAGATCGCCGCCGTAGTAGACTCGGCAAATGGCTCGACTGACGTTTTTATTTGTTTTCTTGTTTTTGTTTGGATGCGCTGCTAATGCACCAACACCCTCAGAAAACCAGTCAACGAATACGCCAAGACGGGGAAGTCTATTTGAGCCTGCCAACACCCCGTCGGCCGACCTGATCTCCAACGCGCGGGACATGATTATTGCCGGCGACATCGTGGACGCAATTGTTTTACTCGAGCGGGCGTTACGTCTGGATCCTCAAAACGGACACACATGGCTCGTTCTAGCCGAGGCGGAACTCCGTCGCATGGGTTTTATTCGGGCCGAACAATTCGCTCGCAAGGCCGTACTTTTCCTTTCAACAATGGACCAAGTTCAAGCATGGCGAACGATAGCCAATGCGCTGGACGGTCGCGGAGACGCACAAGCAGCTCGCTCGATCCGCGAATTGCACAACATCCGTTAACGACGGCAAACCAACGGTTTAATCAGGGCTTAAATCGACCTCCAGAGTCCGCGTCACAAAACTTGCAGAGAAACCCAGTTTCGCGGCGATGTGCTCTAACACGCGTCGTTCGGACTCCATGATATGGCCCTCTGCCCGAGCAACAATACAGAGGTCTTGCATTACCTGCATCGCCTGAGTCACCCCAGCGACTTCTTTTACGCGGTCAACCCGATTATCGAGATCCTCCTCCAACGCCTTAACATCGAAGGTTTCCTTGAACGCTCCTTTGCCAAAAAACTCTTCAAACACCGCGACTTCCGCTTGGGTGATTTCGCCGTCAGCCCGCGCGACCGTGAGCGTCCCGGCGAAAAGAAGACGACGCATAGCTTCCGCTGCCTCCGTCTTCGCCTCCAAGTAGCTCGGTTCCATAAGACTCATCAATTTCTGCACGCTGATTTCGAGCTGTGCGAGGCTTACGCCATTCGAATTGACCAACTCTGACCCATGGAAAAGCTCTAAGGCTTTTACACGTAGCGGACTAAATGGATGGGTCGAAAACCAATCCTCGCTAGGCGCTCCCACACCCGGATCGGAATCTTCTTCTTGCATCTGATCGACCTGAGAAAGGAAGTCAGCAAGCTGGAAGCTAATGGTCCGTCCGGATAGGCCAGACGCTAATTTGAATAACGCTCGCGCCACGCCCTCTTGGTCGTCCGCGCAATAAGCCCCAGCACGGTCTGCAGAAATTTCTGCGTACCGCGACCAAGCGAATAATGACAGCGCGAGGCGCGGGTCAGGCTTCTTGTCGCCTCGTAATACAAACCCAATAGGTATGTCGTGGTGTGCATATACATGATGTCCAAGTTCATGGCCCACCACGAATACGATTTCAGATCCTTCAAAATCCTCCAACAAAGCCGATGAAAACATCACCAATAATCGACCCTCCTCGGGTCTAAAGCACATGGCGTTGTATTGCGGGCTTGGGAATACAAATAACTCCAGCGGTAGTGCAACTCCCAACTTCTCTATGCACGCGTCAGCCATCGACCGTAACGAAGGAGCCATTGCAGGGCTGAGCCGGACCGCTGTTGCAAGGAGCCGTCGTCGGGTCCTAAACGGAACATCGTCCTCTATCCGAGCGATTTGCTCCTTGATCCGGACAATTGTTGGATCCCGGGAAAGAGCATCAAAGAGATCGCGGTCGTTACTACAACGGATTTTCTCCGCTTCCGTCATTCAATTTTGTCGCTGTTAATCCAAATCCATGAGTCTGCGGTACTGACGCAAGTGCCGCAGCGAAGATAACTGATCGCCTCGAATTTCATAGATACGCGCGAGATTGTAATGCGCATCGGCGACAGACAGCGCTTTTCGATAGAACTTTACCGCGAGGTCAATCTCATCAAGTTCGTCAAACACCGTCCCCATGTTGTAGTGAGCTAATTGATGCGAAGGGGTTGTTTCGAGGGCGCGATGGTAGTGCTGTTTTGCACGTTTTAGGTCTCCTCGCAGCTGACACAGACGCCCCAGATTGACGTGCGCATCCGCGTTCTCTGGATCCAAGTTGATCGCTTGCATATACGCGTCGGGGGCTTTATCAGGTTCAACTTCTTCGAGTTCGAGCCCTAGGTTGTACCAATCGTCACTGTCGAGTTCATCGAAACGCTCCTTAGTCTTCTCACTATGCACCGACAGCGGCGCGACGTTGTCAGGGGTTTCATCACCCGTAAAATTCAAGAGTCCCTGGCCTGTTTGAGCATCCCAGATACCTTGAGGTCCACGGAGGACCACGTTGTCCCCGTCGGCAAAAATTGGTAGCGAGGAAAGCGTGCGTACGTCGGTCACCTGTTTTCGCAACTTCGTCAAAACAGAAAAAGTGCGCCGCACTTTCACGTCACCATCAAGCAAACGACGGGCCGTGCGAAGCAAAACTAAATCTTGAAATCCGAAACGATACTCATACCGATCGCCACGCTCCGGTTCGATCAAGCCCCGTTCAACGAAGTGTCTAATCTGGCGTAAAGGAAGTCCGGTGAGTCCCGCTACTTGTCTTGTCGTATAACGGTGGTCAGATTCGTGCCGATGAGTCTCGCTTTTCTGATCCGCTACGAACAAGTCCGGCATGGCGCCCCCGACACTCGCGTGGTCTGGTCAGCCTTCGATAAATCCGTCCCGAAGTTGCAACTCGCCACTGGCTACGTCTCACGCAGTCGCCAACTTTATCGGCGTTCTGGATTGCGCTTCGGTTCTTGCGAATATAGCCGGTAACTCGTCGACCCTCAACAAGCACCTTCGTACAGGTAGCGAATTTATCCGTTATTCTTTTGCCGCGGGCTTTCGATCCCCTGAACTCAAGACCGTACTGGTCAATCGCTTAGCCCGAATCGCGTGGCCAAGAGCCGCGAGTTGGTCATTATCCACTTCATGGATCACTCTGATCCCGCACACCGGCGTGACAACGAGGCGTTCACTCGCCGGAATAACTCCGCGAAACGAATCGCCAGTACAAACGCGACCACGACGTTGTTGGAAATCCAGTAAGTGCTCATTACGCAAACCGCGGCAGCGTTGATACGTCTGGGCAACCCAGGAGCGGTTGCCCGAGCCCCTCATCAGCAAGGTATATTCGTCTAGAACTTCGATGCGACTAGAGGTTCGCATAGCCACACAACGCACCGGCGCAGCATAGGCTTCGGAAGGAAGAGGCTCCGCCAAGATAGTTTCTAACGATTCTTCCGCTGCAACTACCCTCGTCCAAATGAAAAAAACAACGGTTAAACAGGCGAAAATATGCTTAATCATCCCTCGATGGTACGCCACGTTTGGCGCACGTCGAACCCCCGAGTCATCGCCCAGATTACGATCAAATCCATCGGCCGGACGCGGAAGTGTGTCCTTTCGACGATTTTCCGATTTCCTGGCGACGGAGCCTCTCAAACGTTCAACGACCGTGGCGATGGCCCTTCCGAATAAGTTGGCTATAACAATTTAATCAAGGTAGCGATCTTGCAAATGAACCCTAAACGCTTCGGTGCCTAACGGTCTCCCTGTAATTTTTTCGATGAGAGGTCCGGTCGCCAAAAGACGTCCTTGGGAATGAACCTCTCGGCGTAACCAGCCAACCAATGCACCAAATTCTCCGAGGGCAATTGAATCGGGCAGATCATCGATGGATTCGGTCGCAGACTGAAACAGCTGCGCTGCCGCAAGTGCACCCAACGTATAGGTCGGGAAATAACCGATCGCGCCCGAAAACCAATGCACATCCTGCATACATCCATCTGCATCATTACCCGTAGTGCTCAGTCCGAGGTGCGACCGCATTTTTTCGTCCCACGCATCGGGAACATCCGCGGAATCGAGATCGCCCGCGACTAGGGCCTTTTCCAGCTCGTAACGCAAGATTACGTGCAAAGGGTAAGTGGCTTCGTCCGCGTCCACGCGTATAAAACCCCTCCCTACTTTGCGGACGTGCCGCAATAAATTGTCGACAGACCATTTTTCCGATTCGTTGTCGCCGCCAAAGGCGTCACGAATATGCGGCGCGGCGAATGCGATAAAGGCAGGGCTCCGACACACTTGCATTTCCATGAACAGCGATTGACTCTCGTGCAAAGCCATACCGCCAGAGCTCCCTACCGGTTGATTCCGCCAAGTCGATGGCAGGCCCTGCTCATAGAGGGCATGACCAGTTTCGTGTAATACGCCGAACAACGACTCGAGAAAATTACTTTCGTTATAGCGCGTCGTGATGCGCGTATCGTCCGGCACGCCCCCACAGAACGGATGATGACTGACGTCGAGTCGACCGTGGTCAAAATCAAACCCTAGCCGTGCCATCATCAACCGTCCCAAATTCGCCTGGCGTCGCTCGGTGAATGGGCCGTCAATTGGAATCACTGGTTGTTGTCGCGCCAGAATAGAATCGATACATTCCGGAAGAAAATCCGACAACGAGCTGAACAGTGGATCAACGTCAGTTTGTCGTAATCCCGGTTCGTAGGTGTCCAAGAGCGCGTCGTAATGTCCCAAGCCTTTTGCTTCGGCAAGGCACTGCGCCCGGCGTCTCGTTAAATTTACGACTTCGCTCAACAACGAAAGTACTCCTTTGAAATCATTTGCTGCGCGAAGCCGCCGCCACGTTTGCTCACAAATCGACGTCGCCTTTGAGTACGCCGTCACGAGATCCACGGGTACCGCCATCGCAGTATCAAAAGATCGCTTCATCTCGAGCACATTTGCCCGTTGCCAAGCGTCGAGCGGTTCATCGGCAGTTGCCTGGATAAGCTCGGCGACCTCAGGCGTGGAAAGTTGATCGTGTATTAACCCGTTCAGCGTTGCCACTGCCTCCGCCCGCGCTACGCCTCCGCCAGACGGCATAACCGCAGCATCATCCCATTGCAACATCGCAAGCGCGTGGTTTAGATCGTTGATCTTGCTAAACCGAGCTTCCAACGTTTCGTAATGCATCGACATATCCTACGGGTATGAGAGATTGCGAGTATAAGCTGTGCGCCAACTGCAATCGTTGGCCGCATACGCTCGATTTACAGAGGTCCACCCGGGGAGTCGTGCAAGAAAAAACGCATGGCCTTCAAGTCGCGTCGTCGCGACTAAACCAACCCCAACGTCTTGATCCGACGAACCGAGAATCCATTACAAAAAGCCCGTCGACCCTGGCGTTCGTCATAAGGGCATGCTCAGATTAGGGTTGCGTTGCCTCAATCTCAAGGCACCTAAAGTTTGGATACTGAAACTCACTACGGTCGACGGACCGCAACGACTTTAGTTATTGCCAGCATGGTGGGAACCGGCGTCTTCACCAGCCTCGGGTTTCAGCTCCAAGAAATTCAGTCCGGCTTCGTCTTGCTCCTACTCTGGGTCGTCGGGGGCGTCATCGCCCTCGCTGGTGCCGTCAGCTACGCAGAACTGGGGGCCGTCCTGCCGCGTTCGGGGGGCGAATACAACTTTTTAGCCCGGATTTACCATCCTGCAGCTGGGTTCGTTTCCGGTTGTATCTCAACCATCATGGGGTTTGCGGCACCGGCTGCCCTTATTGCAATAACCTTCGGAACCTATATAGCAAGTGCCTTTCCCGGCCAGTCTCCGAAGTTATGGGCCGTAGGGTTGATTCTCGCCTTAACCAGCGTCCATGCGACAACGCGACGCGCTGGTGCCCGGGTCCAAAGATCAACAACGTTCCTAAAAATCGTGCTGATCGTTTCATTTTGCTTAGCCGCATGGTTTTGGGCGCCCACCGCCCAACCGATTAATTTCTCGCCCTCCTTAGGTCAGCTGTCACTGATAACCAGTGGCGCTTTCGCGGTCGCCCTCATATACGTGTCCTACGCCTACACCGGATGGAACACCGTCACTTACATGATGGACGAATTAAAAGAACCCGAAAAAGTGTTGTCGGGCATCATGAGCAAGGGGACCGCAATCGTGTTGTGTCTCTATCTACTACTTAATTTCACGTTCCTAGTCACAACGCCCATCGATCTTATGGTCGGCCGGGTTGAGATCGGCTATGTCGTAGCCAACCACGTCTTTGGTCGCAACGGCGCCGCGTTCATGGGAATCGTGTTGGCAGCGCTCCTTATCTCAACGCTGAGCGCCCTGACGCTTGCCGGGCCTCGGGTGTTGTTGGTACTGGGTCAAGACTTCACCAAGCTACGAGGCTTCGCAAAAACCAACCACGCTGGCGTGCCGTACATTGCCGTGCTGACCCAGTCCGCACTATCGCTAATATTTATTGCGACCGCTTCGTTCGACTTTATTCTCGTATTCGCTGGCTTTGCCCTCGGTCTCAATAGTTTCCTAACCGTGTTTGGAATCTTCATCCTGAGGTGGCAAGGGCGGGCCCCAAGTCCCCACTATCAAATTCCCTTTTACCCGTTACCACCCTTGTTATTTCTAGCGCTGATGGGCTGGACGCTCTTTCACATTGTGAGCCTGCGCCCTGCAGAAGCATGGGCTTCAGTGAGCGTCATAGCGATTGCAACAATCGTATATGTGTTTCTGCGGGATAGACGCTCGCCCAAACACTAGGTCGACGGCCCTGGCGTTAATTGGAAGTCACCAATCACACCGGCCGAAATCAAATCATCGATTTCGGTCGTGTTAAATCCAAGTTCACTCATAATCGCCCGCGTATGCTCCCCGTGGTGCGGGGCCCCATGGCGTATCTCGGTCGGCGTCGCCTCGAATCGGGCAGCATTCCGAGCTTGTCGTAAACGACCCGCGTGAGGGTGTTCCGTTTCAACCACGATTCCACTCGCCTCGACCTGCGGATGACGGATCATTTCATGTCGTTTAAGCACCGGGGCGCACGGCACGCCGGCGGCATCTAGAATTTCAAGCCACTCCGATGCGTTTTTATCAAGGAGTGCTGATTGCGTTAATTCTAAGCGCTCGTTGGCATGGCGATCGCGACCTGCCGCGGTCGTAAAGCGCTCATCTTCAAGCCATTCAGGGTGGCCAACCGCTTCGCAAAGACCCCGCCACTGTTCGTCGCTCATCACCGAAACGCTGATGTAGTCCGACTTCGTTTCGTAGATCAAGTCAATAAAGGTTGCGGCCCTCTCGGAACTAACTTCTTCACCCACAAACGTTTGTCCACCCATATCCGAGGACCACATAAATGCGACGACCGCATCGAGCATGGACACGCGTACGTGCTGCCCTTGCCCCGTGAGGCCTCGGGAAACGAGCGCTGCCGTAACCGCTTGTGCCGCGGTGATACCCGTCAACTTATCGGGCAAAATCGTCCTGATAAGCCTAGGCCTCGCTTGATCTGAGCCACCCTGGACGCTGGTGAGACCCGATAGAGCTTGAATGATCGGGTCATAGACCGGCTTATGCGCATAGGGCCCGGACTCTCCCCAACCACTCATGGACACGTAAATGAGTCTCGGGTTCAGGGTCCGTAGTTGTGGCTCATCAATGCCGAGGCGAGCCATCACACCAGGGCGATAGTTTTGGATAAACACGTCCGCATTCTGTGTGAGTTTCAACATCAATTCGCGACCAGCTTCCGTTTTCGCGTCGACCGAAAGTGAACGCTTGTTTCGATTGTTGTTCAAGAACGCAGCGGAGAAGCGACGCAGACCTTGTCCAGCGCGCCGAACATGATCGCTCCGTATTGGCGCCTCAATCTTAATAACGTCTGCGCCCTGATCGGCTAGGATCATGGCGGCATATGGACCCGCGATCATCGTCGTGAAGTCGACGATTCGAATCCCATCGAGCGGACCTGCCATTGTTGTCCTCCAACAACCCTTTGCGCCGATCAAGAAACTCATACATTCGGGCAACGGGTCGAGCATGGTTTTAGTTGCCAATACTACATAGGTACCAAACTTCCAGTACTCAAAAAAAGGCGACTTGGTCAGTGGACGATTGAGGACTGATCGCTACCAGCACCGATTCATCAAGTCACGTCGTCGTCTGAACCCTCGTCGCTCAAGAAACCAGAAAAGATCTCCCCAATCTTGGGATCGTCCACTGGTGGCCTCGAAAGTGCCATCACGACGTAGACGCTGATTGACGCGGCCAACGCGGGGAAAACCTCGTGAACGAAGCTATCGAAACCTAGAGCCAACCAGACACCGAGCGTCGTTATGCCGACAAGAATGGACATCACGGCGCTCACGCTATCACCACGTTCCCAGTGCAATCCAAGAATCACGGTCGGAACAAAACAGACCGCGTACAAACTGCCCGAAAAAATTGTAATTTCGACAATCCCACCTGGCGGGTTCAACGCAATCAACGCTGCGGCCAGGGCAATGCCGACAATACCCCAACGAGACCACCGCACGCTCTCTGACCCCGCCAACTCGCGAAACGATCCCACCACATCGCGCGAAAGGACGGACCCCGCGACCAGCAAAACGCTATCCATCGACGACATCGCCGCGGCGGTGATGGCCACAACAAGGAAATCTGCAACGATGATTGGAAACACGTTCACATCATTCACCAGCATCGGTACGACAAGATCCGTATCACTCACACCCTCTAACAACATCCTGGCGTATAAGCCGACCGGAAAGAGGGAGAATTGGATGAGTAAGATACCGATGGCGGCTATCCAAATGCCCGCGCGCAAGCTTCTAGCATCCTTTAGACCATAGAAGCGTGATAGTTGGCGGGGATCGACCAAGAGCTTGAGAGATCCGGCCATGGCGATACCAATGAGTACGGCGAACGGAAGCTCAGCATTGAGCGAGAACAAATGTTCAGTATCGGGACGATCGAATAAGGTGGCGACGCTGGCAATGCCGCCGGCGGCGTGAGTCACAAATCCGAATATCAGCATGGACCCAACCACCATAAGGATGCCCTGCACCACGTCCGTTCGTACCACCGAAAAGAAGCCCCCCACGGACGTGTACGCCATGACGATCACCAAGGTCAGGGCGACAGCGGACCGGTAGGGGATGTCCAAAAACACCTGAAAAAGATTTCCTGCGCCCTTGAATATCGCAATCAGATACAGAAGGCTGGAGAAAGCGACCACGAGTCCGGTGAGGGCCCGCAAACTTGGACTGGCAAAGCGAACAGCAAGGAAATCTGGGACGGTGACCGATTCTAGCGCGGTCGTGAAATAGCGCAGACGCGGACCAACCAGTCGCCAAGATAGCCATGTCGCCAAAACAATGAGCGCCGGGAAGACAAGCCATGGTGCACCGTATGCATATCCCTTGCCGGCATGCCCAATGTAACTATTGGTGCTCGCAAACGTTGCGAAAAAAGAAACGCCAATCACCGCGCCTCCGAACCGACGACCACCGACAAAGTACTCGTCTACCGTGTCACTGGTCTTAAAGCCCGCACGCGCATGAATAATCAACAGCGTTGCGTAACCCGCAAACAAAATGACCGCAAACCAGTGTTGCACTAGCCAGTCCAACGCAAGCCTCTACGTTTAGTGAGAAACAATTAGCCGCGGGTGTGGATCACGCCGTCCTACAACAATTCTCTCAACACAGAGCCGACGAAAAAGTGCCGTCTTAGTCGTTGTCACGGCCTTTCGAGATATCCCCACGCCGGTTAATCAGCCGATCCGGGTTAGCGGCAGGGTTGCTGTCAATCGCTTGATCAATCTGTTTATCGTACTTCGGATCCAATCGCTCAAGCTTAGACAAGTTCGAGAGCCGAACAGAAGGGCGAGAAAGGATGCGGTGCGCCTTGGTAAAGCCGCACGCCTTGCACGCGACATGATCAGGTTTTTCTGCGACGGCACCAAATACAGTCGTAATTTCTCGACAGGAATCGCAACGATATTCGTAGACAGGCATCGTTACATGCACGGACCTAAATTAGGCAAGCTGACCTTCATGAAGCAACAACGCGGGCTCCTGCATCCACTAACGCTTGGATTGAACGCTGAAATCGATCGAACTTTAACCGCTCGATCGGCGAACGCGCGCTCACAATGCCTCGCTCCATGTCAAGGCCGCTCAGGGACGGCCCATCTCCTTTACCACGCCGTTTCAAGTAATTGGTCCAATCGCGTGCCGGCATGTCGATCACAAGCTCCACGTCCCGAAGCGCGGCCTCATTGATCGTCTCAACGTCTCCCACGGAGAACGCCTCAAACCGAACACGTCTGATGACTTTCCCGGCCCGAAATGCGATATCGACATCGGCGTTACCAAGGTCTCGATACGCTGAGTCACTATTTAGACGATCGCTTGCGGTCTCTAACCAATCTAACGCGGCCATATAGCCCTCCTAACTCGCAAATTCGGTCGCGATCCGAGATGACGCGTCAAAAAAATACTGTAAAGTCTGGTTGTAACGAAAAAACAAATCTTCCCGATACTGATCACCGTGCACTGACGTCGCGAGTCGCTCGGCGCGATCTAAATCCAACGTGTTGAGGGTATATCCGAGACCCGCGTGTCCGTTCTGACGGATGTTTTCGATCATGGCCTGCCATTCGAGAATTTCCATATCCAAGTAAAAATCAACTTCATCCAGATCGCCCAGACTGGCTTTCCGAGCACCAGCACATTCAAACCCCTCAAACGTTAATACAAAAATCTCATTGCCAACTTTGATTCCCGCGACACAATTGCACTGTCCGCCACCGCCACCCCGAAAAGAATCTTCGTGATTAAAAATATCGCGGACATCGTCAAACCATTCGACGGAAGGAAATGCGGTCACGCCTAATCCTGCGGAGCGTATTGCTCGAGTTGTTCCGGGATCCTGCGGGGGACATCCAACCACTGGCAATACTCAAGATGGGTGCTGATATACGCACGCATCATGTCGTGGTACACGTCCATCCCCGCCCCTCGAGCTCCCTCGATGCTACCTCCAAAGACGATGGCCAACGCTTCGCGAAGAACGGGATCATTAAAATCACGGATAAATAACCCATCCCCGATAGCCAGAAGGGTTGCGATGATCTGTTTTTGGTCTTCGTTATGTGCGATCGCAAACTTCAGGTGATCGAGGCCGTACGTCAGTAACCTAGCCTTATCCTGCAGAACGTTCCGGTAGATGAAAGACTCCGCCTCGTTAGAAGCATAATGCTCCAGATACCGAAGAATAGTCTGGGCGAATAAACCGCGTACCAACACCAGATACACGACGGCTTCGGTCCAACCACCACGACTTTCCAGAATCATGCGATTGACTTGACCGGGTCCCTCGAGTCCTAAGCCGCCGCCATTCATCAGTGCCCGTTTACGAAAAACCTCGTAATGGCGCGCTGCGTCAAACCCCGCTGTCGCCAGATACTGTTTGACCTCGTGATACCCATACACCATCTGGTGTTGCCAGGCTGAAATCACTTCAATTTCGACATTTGCGTATTGCGACAATTCCGTATTGACCTGACATACGGCGCGTTCCAGATCGTCAGGTAGAGGCTTGACGGTGTCCCAAGGTACGTCCGTTGCAGGGGCCCAACGTCGCTGGATTGCCTCTTCGTAAAGATCCGCTGCACAGTCAGCCCATACTTGCGATTTGCTTCGAAGCATGTACCCGACCGGCGGCATGCCTTTGCGGCCGATCGCACCCCGCGGATTACGGGTCTGATCTGGCCAATCCATCGGAATTTCGCCATAAATACCGACGTTCAAACTACCCAGCGTCAAACCTTTCTTTCCTGGCTTCACCCTCACACCCCATTGCCTAGATTTATTCATCCAGGTGAGTTTAGGTTCAGGAATTTCCAGCATCGGGGCCGCCACGGCTTTTCGAACCGTTTCAGCGTGCGGAGATTTGACCGCTTTCGCCGCAGCCTTTACTGCCTTCACCAATTTAGAGGCCTCCCAAAATAGTTCCGTTGAGGATAGGTACGCCTAGTTTCTCGCGCGAAGCGAGACTACGCAGCGGCAGCCTGTTCAAGAATTTCGTTGATCCGGGAACGTCCGTTTTCAAACCGAGCGCCGAAGCCAGCGGAAACCACCCGCTTTTTGTACTCTTGAATCTGGCGCCGCCGGAGCGCGACGAGTTTCTTGAATCCCTCATCGAACTTGGCGATCCCACCACCCAAGAGAATAGCTAGTGGCTCAGACAAGATCGGAGCCTGTCCCGCTGGGTTTGCCGATCCCGAGAGGATGCCCGCTTCCGCTTCATCAAAATAGCAATTAATTTCCTCATGGCGTTCGGGAGCCGTTTCGGCCATGTATCGCATATGCATGACACCGTACGCTACGTGGCGAGCCTCGTCCTGCGCGCAAAGCCGGTACATCGCTTTTTCGGCGTCGTTGTATGCCATCAGTTCGCCCATACGGAAAATCGTGAGAACCGCACCCTCTCCAGAGATGTGCAGTCGCGCCGACATCTCCGTAAAATCTCGAGACAAATCAATGCTGCCGACGAACCCCGACGTCGCACCGGTTGCGGCCATCAGTCCGCCACCATTGGCCATCGCCCGTTTGCGAAATACATCCATATGACGCGACTCATCCATGACTTGCGCCGTCAGTAGCTGCCGCGCCTCGAAAAAATCGGGCGTGGTCTGCGAGACCCACCGCGCCGGAACGTCGCCTGCTACAAATTCGACTTCCGTCAGAAACGTCGCCATCTGGCACTGCGCTTGCTCGATATCATCAGGGAGCGGCTCAATCGTATGCCAAGGAACATCGGTCGCAGAGCTCCACTGACGTTGCAGCGCCTCTTCATACAAAAACGAAGCGTTGTCTAACCAAATCTCACTCTTGGTACGGACAGCATAGTTACCAATTCGATAGCTACCCGATCGCGGTGCTGAACCGCGAGGACGCCCCGTCTGATTATCGCTCTCGTCCGGTACCCGCCCGTATTCACCGACTTGAATATCAGCGAGCGTAAGACCGTTTCTGCCCTCTTCCGCACGAGTGTCCCAAGGACCTGTTTGATCCATCCAACCTAAATCAAGCTCGTAGTCAGGGCCAAGCTTTTCGGCTTCACTCATGTAAAGTCCCCACCAAGTGCTATTTGCAAAGCCGTTACTATAGACAGCTGAGTGCTTTTAGCAACAAGGCCCCAATACGGTTCGTTGATTTGGCTCAAAGAACAGCGTTTGTTTGTACAAGGAGATCGAATTACCCCATGTATCGCCCATTATTCCTAGTGTTTACGGCCGCCGTATGGGTGACAGCCGCAGCGTCTGCCACCGCGGCTCCATCGGACTATCTTTCCGATGAATTGCGGGCGCGGGTAGAGACATTAAAGATCAATGCATCCAACACACCGACGGATCTCGTCAACATCAAACCGCGTCTCCGAACACTGTGGGACTGGTTGAACGCATATGCGCTCTCGGGTGGATATGTACCCGTTAACGCCACACAAACGATTTCGCAAATGTCGGCGTACTCGTTAAGCGCCGCTGCCAATCGTTTCTCCACAGTCGACACGATGATTCGCGAGTTTAAGCTTCGCGACGAAAACCCACGTGCGTTCGGGACACTTGTCGCGAATCTAGGACCGTTCGAGGCGCGGACTTTTGTCACCATCGAACAAACGTTTACGGTTGGTACAAGGGCGATCGAAGTCGGCGGTGGATTTCTGATCGGACGCCACTTCATGCCCAATTACGGGAAGTTACAAGCGACCGATCCGACGGCTGCAAATTACATTAGCATCCGCTCCTCGAATCCTCGTGTCGAATTTACGCACGGCACCTTCCCGCTGTCCGGCATGCACGGTGGTTTCAGAAATGCGCGTCAGACGCTCGTTTTTCGTATCGCTTCGGGTCGTCTAAATCGCGGCGACACGGTCACGCTAAGTTACGGCGATACATCCGGCGGCGGCGCTGGTTTTCTGATGTCCGATGTCTCCAGTGACCGAATGCCACTGCCGTTATATCTCGATTTCGACGGCAGCGAGAACTTTATGTCACTACCGATTCAGCCGATCATCGTCACCGGAACCAGCGTTGCGGGAGTACATGCTTTCGCCCCTTCCGTCGTCGCTATCGACGAACCCTTTAGTATCTCCGTACGTGCCGAAGACCGTTTCTATAACCGGGCAACCGGTCCGTTACCTTCGTGGCAGGTGTCGATGAATGGCAACCTTCTTTCCGAGATTCCGGCGTCGTCCGAAGCCATCCACGTGATCCGCGACATTCGACTTGATGAGGCCGGCGTCTACCGTATCAATGTGCGATCGGCCGATGGCTCCATCACGGGTAGCGGAAACCCGATCTTGGTCGAACCTGAACCTAAACGCCGTATTTATTGGGGCGATACCCACGGGCACTCGGGCTTCGCCGAAGGAGTGGGGACGCCCGAGCGCTTTATGACATGGGCGCGCGACGACGCAAGACTCGATTACGTCACCCACTCCGAACACGACATCTGGCTTGATGATTTCGAGTGGGAGGTGTTACGTGACAACGTCGAGAAATACTCTGTAGATAACGAATTCATTGCTTTTTTGGGTTACGAGTGGACCATTAGGAACACTCAGGGAGGCCATCACAACGTTCTGTTTCGAAACACCCGAGGAAGAAGCCGAGTTCCCGCCCAAACCCACGGAACACTATCAAAACTGTATCAAGGCCTCCGTACGCAGCACGATCCCGCCGACGTTGTGGTCATTCCCCATGCCCATCAAGCGGGCGATTACCGGCTCAACGATCCTCTTTTGGAGCCTCTGATCGAGGTTATGTCGCAACACGGAACATTCGAATGGTTTGGTCGTATGTACCTCAAGCAGGGTCACCAAGTCGGATTTACCGCCGCCAGTGATAATCACTTAAGTCAACCGGGATATACCGCGCCAAGAGGGGGTGGGCTTTCGCAGCGCGGTGGCCTAGGGGCGCTCCGCGCCGCGAAAAAATCGAGGGATAACCTGTTCGATGCGATGAAAGACCTGGCGTCTTATGCCACCACGGGTGATCGCATTATTCTGGACTTCACCCTGAACGGAGTCGAGATGGGTCAGAGAGCGCGCTTTTCCAAGGAACGAAAACTCCGAGGGCGGATCGTCGGAACGGCACCCATCGACACCATTACCGTTTTTCGAAATGACGAGGCCGTTTGGAAACAGGATTATTTGCAAGACGATGCCAAGAGAATGTCATCGTCCGGGACGTTTCACGTCACCTTTCAGTCCGATTCGGAGCCCACGAACCGCGGCGACAATCCCCGCGGTTGGCGACTTTGGCAAGGGACCTTACGCCTGACCGGTGCCACCCTGAGAGAGGTCTCGGGCACCGACTTTCACAACCCCGACTCACAATCACTGAAGGCGCTCAACGACCAAACACTCGAATTCTCGACCCTCACACGCGGTGACACGAGCTCGATCGTGCTCGATCTCGAGAACATCCGTCGCACAGGTCACATTGACATTGAACTAACAGCCGTACGTGAGTTCGGGGGCGCGCCACCAATCTTCCGCCCACCACAAAACATCCCTGCGGCGTCCGTCTCGTTATCGTTTAACGCGATGGAACACGGTCGCACTAGTGTCTCGTTAGAGCAGGACGACTACATCGATGTCATTTCGTTGAGGTCAGTCATAAATGCCGGGCCGGACGACGTCCGATTTGAATTCGACGACCTCGGAGACGGCCACGGCGATTACTACTACGTCCGGGTGCGACAGGCCAACGATGCCATCGCCTGGTCAAGTCCGATTTGGATCGGTGGATATCCCAAACGATGAGCACGGGTTTCGAAATTCATTCCCAACTGCTCGCCGACTGTGAGCAACTTGGGAATCTCGATCTCTGTTCGATATTGTTGATGCGCGATGCGCGTTTTCCCTGGCTGATTTTAGTGCCTCGCATTAACGGTCTACGCGATCTGCACGATCTGCCCGCGAGCAACCGCGAACAAGCGTTTACCGAGATCGAAATCACGTCCGAGGCCCTTCGCTCGTATACCAGTGCCGACAAAATCAACGTCGCCGCCCTCGGAAACATGGTGCCGCAATTGCACATACATGTAATCGGCAGGAGGAAAGACGATGCCGGCTGGCCGGGACCCGTTTGGAGTGCCGGCCCTGCAACCGCGCTCAAGGGAGCAGAGCTCCAGGAGCGGGCCTCGGCACTGAAAACACTAGTGTTTACCTAATAACGCTCGGTCGTTCGACGGGTGAGTTATGCCGAGCCTTGCGCCCGTAACTCTTGCAGCGAATCTCCGTCGCAATAACGTTGCAATAGTCGATCCGGATCGAACTCAAGCCCAATGGGGTTCTCGGCGAACGCTGAAGATCGTATGAACGCATTCAGCTCCTCGGTCGAATCAAAGTTCTCGACTTGAAACTCGACTCGATTGCCATCGGGATCCTCATAGTAGAGCGACGTAGTGAGTCCATGGTTGACGGGCCACACCGGCTCAATATCCAACGACTTTAGTCGAACATAGGTTCCTAATAACTCCCCGAGTGTCGCCAGCGTATACGCGACATGGTCAAGACCGGGGCTTCCTCGCACGATTTCCGTCTCGACGGGCGTCTTCACTAACGCGAGTCGATGATGCTCGTCGTCGTACGTCAGGAATGCCAAATGACCTGCGTCATGCACAATCTTCATGCCGAGAACTTTTTCATACCAATCGACCGATTTCTCGAGGTCGCGAACCCGTAATACAAAGTGTGCGAACTTCGCGGGCTTAACCGGTGTCTGCATGTCGACGTTACGTTTCACGGCATTACTCCCAGCATGTTAGGTACTCCTGACCGTTTTCGACAACGTGTGAATTGGCTTCGTATCGCATGGGCTCACGGTATTGGAATATCCCCGGTGGCGACCGGGACATCCCAACCCGCGATGACCGCTGGGCGTTTCGCGATCTCGGTATACCACCGTTGCAAATTCGGCAATTCGTTCCAATCAACGCGATGCCAAGGCCAACGCGCGATCCATGGCCACGTCGCGATATCGGCAATGCTATAGCTCCCAGCAAGGTAGGTGGCCTCGCCCAAGCGCCGGTCGAGAACACCGTACAAGCGTCTTGCTTCGTCCGCATACCTCGTTTCCGCATACTCTGACCTACCAGCGTTGAAGTGCAAAAAATGATTCGCTTGGCCAAGCATCGGCCCGACACTGGCCATCTGAAGCATCAGCCACTCCATGGTCACCCATGGATCATCGCCCGCGAGCTGGCCTGTTTTGTCGCTCAGATATAGCAGGATCGCACCCGACTCCATCATGGTACGACCGTTCTCAGAATCGACGATGGCGGGAATCTTGTTGTTCGGGCTGATTCGCAAGAAGTCCGGTGCAAATTGCTCATCCCGGCCGATATGCACCGGATGCACGTTGTATGGAAGTCCAAGCTCCTCCAAAGCAATGGAGACCTTCCGACCGTTCGGCGTAGCAAAGGTATAAAGATCAATACTCATTGCGACATACACCTCCCTCCACGATCACTTTACTCGGGTTTCCTGAGACGAAACAGAAAACGATCCGTGTTGCCCCGCAGATCCGGTGCGAACACACCCCCCGTGTGATCATCCTTCGGATTTCGCAGAAAATTCCCCGGTTCATCGAGTTGAAACTCTGACCGCGCGATCAGAGCACGCATCACCGTCTCATCCATTCGATGGAGGCGGTTGTTATCGCCGTCCGGATTACCAACGTGGTCGATCACGCCAAACACTCCACCCGGCTTCAATGCCCCATAAACCTGGGACATGAACTGCAAAGCTGCGTCCTCGCCAGCACTGTTATATATGTCGTGGAAGTTCAGCGCTGTTATCGCTAAATCCACGCTAGCCAACGGAATTCCTAAATCAGTCATATCTCGGTCGAGTCGGACCACGTTTGCAAGACGCCCGTCCTTCAGCCGCTGGGTCAGGGCCTTGTCGTAGAAGCCATCCCTGTACTTCAACATCATCGGCGAGTTTTGTGCGTAGACGGTCCCTTGGCTTCCAACCGCATGCGCCAAGACTTCCGTGTAGTAACCGCTCGATGCCATCACATCCATCACGACGGCACCTTCTTGAAGTCCAAGAAAATGGAGGACTTTTATCGGCTTGCGTCCAGCGTCGCGGACGGTATCTGCTTCCGGCCGGGCTGCATCACGGATATTGGTGCCAACATCCGCCTGCCCGAACACAGCCAAGGCCAACAACCCCAACGACGCCATCTTGACCGTCGACAATCGATTAATTTCCATGCGTGGATTCCTCTATCGTGAAGCCTAAACCTATCAGACCAAGCGCCATCCCGGACAGCGTAACTATTTTGAGCCAGTGGTTGATGTTCCTCCATGAGGCGCCACATCGCGGCCGCTCGAGAACCTCAAGAATACGTCGTATGGACATGCGTTCAAGGCGCTCAAAACCCCTTCATTCAAAGGAACCACAACATTAATCAATTGCGACAAGTAGCTTCTGGATCTACTTTCACCGATCACAGTGGTTTTTTGACGTATAGGAGCTTGCGGGAGACATGCCGAATTACCCACTCGCCATCCAACCTGCTTGCCAACAGAGTCTGGCCGAACACGGTCATTCAATCGACGCGTTCGTAACAAATTGTGTTCGAAGTTTTTCCGCATGGCCTATCAGCGCCTCTACAACCTCGCGGTCTCGCGCCTCCAGGCTGTCTTTCCGTTGCCAAATTTGAAGTTCACGCAGGAACGCGTCGAGTCCGTTATCTCCATCTGCGAGACGTTGTCGAACAAATTCTACGTGTGCCCGACGTTCGTCCGCGTCCATTTCTTCCGGCCGGACGCGTGCTTTCAAACGCTGCGATAACGTAGCTAGTCTGGGGTCCATAAATTCTTCATTCATCCATGCATTTCCATTTCGCAAAGCATCTTGCAAACGTTCGCTCGTGCGTCTGTCCGCATCATTAATGAAGCCATCGTATAACGCGTATTCGGGATCGTTCGGCGGATCATGCTCCCCCTCCTCGTACACGGAAGCGACGCGCTCCGCCAGATCGGGGCAGTTGGCCAACGTTTCTTGCGCGCGCTGTATTCTTTCCAAATCAATGTGCAAACGATCCGCATCCGCCTTTCGAACGACAGAAATCGGTGCGACGAAAGGACATTGGTTGAATGCCACGGTGACAAGAGGTGGCCGAGTCACCGCGCGTCCACGTTGCGCTGCAGGCATAAATACCGCATTTCGAATTTCTTGCACCGAGCTCTCACAGATAAAATCGATGTCGCCAGCCAGATCGACGGCGATAACTCGATTATCGATGATGGGGTGGCGAGCAACCGAAACGATGGGCGTCAGACAATAACCGCTGTTTGGATAAATCCCCGACACATGCACACAAATTCGTTCACCCACAGGTAATAGTAGTGTCCCGAGGGTCGTTTTTTGACGCAGCGACAGGGCATAGGTGTAGAGCTCAGGTTGGCACGACTTAATTACCCGGGCTAACGCCACCGTCGCCTCGACGTCGGCCAGCGCATCGTGTGCATTTTCGTGCTGGAGATTGTTCGCCCTGGCCATTTGCTCAAGCGAAAAGACCGGCGTACCGTCCCGCAACGGCCATTCCAGACCATCCGGACGCAACGCTCCTGAAGCACGTACGAGGTCGATTAGGTCCCACCGAGAATTGCCATCGCGCCACTCGCGTCCATACGGATCGATGAGGTTGCGATAAAAACCGTAGCGGATGAACTCATCGTCAAAACGAATATTGTTGAACCCTGTTACACAAGTCCCCGCCACGGATAAACGTTCATTAATTTCGCTCAGTGCTTGCCACTCGCTCCTTCCATGTTCCGTTCGTGCCGGAGTGATCCCGGTGATTAAAGACGCTTCGATGCTTGGCAATATTTCGGGAGCTAATCGCACGTAGGTCACGAAAGGCTCTTCGATGGGATTTAGGTTTAGGTCGGTACGAAGACCCGCAAACTGAACGATCCGATCGCGTTGCGTATCGATCCCGGTGGTTTCCAAGTCATACCAGTAGAAACTCTCTGTCGAGCTTTCCATCCGCTATCGGATCCGGCAATCTTGATCGCTACGCATGAATTCTTCCCTCACATCCCGATCGCTTTGGCTCGGTCCAATCCTGGCATTCACCGCTGGTTTCTTACTTCTTACGAGCGGGTTCTCTTGGGATGCGGCTATCACATTGAGTGTCGCCATCGTCTGTGTGGTTTGGTGGATATTTGCACCCATCCCCATACCCGTCACGTCGCTCATTCCCCTTGTTGCATTGCCCATGTTCGGCGTCCTCTCCATGGAACAAGCCTCGGCCGCTTATGGACATTATCTGGTGTTGTTGCTACTGGGCGGGTTCATTCTATCCACGGCAATGGAAAAAAGCGGAGCGCATTTACGAGTCGCTCTGACCATGGTACGCGCATTCGGCGGTACCAGCAGCCGTCGTCTCGTGTTTGGGTTCATGGCAGCTTCGGCTCTGCTTTCAATGTGGATTTCCAATACGGCGACCACGCTCATGCTTCTACCAGTCGCACTGGCAGTGATCGAAAAGGCCCGCGACCCTGCCCTACCCGTGCCCCTGTTACTCGGCATCGCGTACGCCGCGAGCGTCGGCGGCATTGGTACACCCATCGGAACGCCCCCCAACGTCGCCTTCATGGCAATCTATAGTGAGAAAGTCGGGGTGGACATTTCTTTTTTGACCTGGATGACGTGGGGCATCCCAGTGGTGCTCGTCTTGTTGCCCATCGTCGGTCTTTGGCTTACCCGGAATCTACAATACAGCGGCGGCGTTGACTTGCCTGAAGTCGGCAACTGGAAAACCGCGGAACGAAGAGTCATGTGCGTTTTCGCACTTACGGCGTTGGCTTGGATTACTCGCAGCGAGCCTTTCGGCGGTTGGTCCGCCTTATTTTCCTTGAGCGCCACGAACGATTCGATGGTCGCTCTGACCGCCGTAATCATTATGTTTCTGGTTCCCGACGGCGAAGGCAAGAAATTGCTTGATTGGGACACCGCAAAAAAAATTGAATGGGGTCTGCTGATCCTATTTGGCGGCGGCATTGCAATCGCTAAAGCATTCGGCGAATCGGGTCTGAGCGAATCTTTGGGCCAAGCGGTGTCCGTCGTATCCATTTGGCACCCACTCGCGATCCTCGTCGTGATCTGCCTTTGCGTGACGTTCATGACTGAAATGACGAGTAATACGGCTACTACTCTGCTATTGATGCCGATACTTGCCGCCGCTGCCATCGCTGTTGGGATGGATCCACGACTGCTAATGGTTCCCGCAGCAATGAGCGCTAGTTGCGCCTTTATGTTACCGGTCGCAACCGCTCCCAACTTGGTGGTGTTTTCAACCGGTCGCTTCGGCGTCGATCGAATGGTCAAAGAAGGGCTCGCACTCAATCTCCTCGGCACGTTGGTCATCTCGAGTCTTTGCTTCTTTCTTCTCGCTTAAACGTAATAAAAATCCGTTGCGCGCGTCTCGGGGCAATTCGCTCAGAGAAAGCACTTCAGCGTGGAAGGTCTTCCAGTCTTCTTCCCCGGCCAGGAACAACGCCTCGAAAGCAGGTAGCCAACGTCGATACGTAGATATCTGGGCAAGTCGCGCGTTATTAAAAGGCTCCTCCATGTAGTCGTCGAATCGACCCGCACCAAGCAGTCTGCGATGACGGCGATAGCATCGACCAATCTCCAGCATGGCCCAATCCTTAAGCTCGATTTTTATCGGGCGGGATTCCCCTCCGGCGTATAGCTGGCCAAGGCGCTCGCGCCACGCCATTAGGTAATCGTCGAGCCGAACACTCGCCCGGCGACGTAACCGAAACGCCTCAACATCGCCACCACGTTCTTCCAACCAATGCATTACGCCTCGTTCGCCCACGAACGACGCGTATGCCTCGTTAAATGCAGAATCCCCTGTTACGTATACGGCAACGTGTGCCAATTCATGGAAAAGTAGTTCGGCCAATCGCTCGACGGGCCAGTCGAGGAAGGTCGACAACAACGGATCGTCAAACCAACCCAGTGTCGAATACGCAGCAACCCCACCGACATACACGTCGTATCCTCGGCGCCGTAACCGTTCGGCTTCTCCTGAAGCTCCCTCGACCGTGAAGTAGCCGCGATACGCGGCACACCCAATGATCGGGTAACAGCGCGCCACAGGTTCAATGCCGAGCAAATCGGCGGCAATGACATTCCAAACGACGTACTGGCGATCGATTTCCGCAACCGACACGTAACGACCTTGCGCCGACAACGCTAAGGTGTCTCCCGCAAAATCTAGAATCGACACCGCTTCGATTAACGCTTGCCGTCGACCAACCCTCGTATCAGGAGAAGCGATGACGTCACGGACAGCGTCGCGATTAACCAATATCTTGACGTGGCCCCGAAGCGCTTGGCCATAAAAGAAAACGGATGAACAACTAGCGACCGATATAAACCCGAAAACGATCGGCCACGCTATAAGGATACGAGTCAGTCGTGCCAAAACCAGCCTACCCGCGCTGTCGCCCGTTGAGGCGCTGTGTTAAACATCATGTATGGTCTATACGCTCAGGGGCATCACCGCAGCTCTATTTATTTCCATCAGCACGGTGTTGTGGTGCACACCCTTGTTCCTTATGGGTTTAGTGCATTTCCTATTCCCCATCAACGCGTTTCGCTCTGGTCTCGGTCGTTTCATGGATCGCATTATCGACGGTTGGGTTTTTTCGAATCGTTTCATGGTCCAGTGTCTCCACATCACACATATCGAAAAACCCCCTCTGCTCCAGGAATTGGATCGAAATCACTGGAATGTCGTGGTCTGCAATCATCAAAGTTGGACCGATATCCTTGTCCTACAGAACACGCTATTAGGGCACATCCCTCCGCTAAAATTTTTTACAAAGAAAGCGCTAATCTACGTCCCGTTGCTCGGCATCGCCATGTGGCTTCTCGGCTTTCCTTACGTCCGCCGTTACAGTACGGCGCAGCTTGAGAAAGACCCATCGCTGCGGGAACACGACCGAAGTGCGACTCTGAAAGCCTGCCATGGCTTTCTTCAGAGACCGACGTCGGTTCTCAACTTCCTCGAGGGCACGCGCTACAGCAACGAAAAAAAACTCAACCAGAGTTCTCCCTACTCGCACCTGTTAACACCAAAAACTGGTGGCCTCGGATACGTCTGTGACGCCCTCGACCCACACATTGACAATATTATCGACGTCACCATTGTGTATCCCGACGGGCCGCCCGGATTCTGGGCGTTTCTCTGTGGGCGTTGTAGCCGCGTCTACTTCCAAGCGCGACGTTACCCCTCCCCACCCGTCGATCGTGATGGTCGTAAAGAATGGGTAGATGGGCTCTGGCGGGAAAAAGATGTCGAAATATCGCGAATGCTTCTGCAGCGACCCGATTAGCGGATTACGACATTCGACATGTACCTCGAACACTTCGGCTTAAACCAGAAACCCTTTTCAATAGCTCCCGATCCTTCTTTCATCTACCTGTCCGAAAAACACCGTGAGGCACTCGCGCATTTGATGTACGGCCTCGAATCCGACGGAGGATTCGTTCTGATTACGGGGGAAGTCGGAACCGGAAAAACGACTTTGTTGCGTAATTTGATCGCTCAGGTACCCAAAAATCAGGATGTGGCGTTCATCCTCAATCCGCGCCTAACCGTGCGCGAACTGCTTGAATCGCTATGCGACGAGCTCGGCATCGACTACCCGATTGAGTCAACACTATCGATCAAACAATATATTGATCGATTGAATCGTCACTTACTTCAAACACATTCTCTCAATCGCAGCACGGTCATGATCATCGACGAGGCCCAGAACCTCTCGCCCGCGGTACTCGAACAAATTCGACTACTCACCAATCTAGAGACCAACGAACGCAAACTCTTACGGATCATCCTCATCGGACAACCCGAACTCGGCAAGACGCTCGACCGTCACGAGCTGCGTCAGTTGGCTCAACGTATCACCGCCCGATACCACCTCGAGGCGCTCGATCGCGACGACATTCACGCGTACGTTGCTCACCGGATGCGGATTTGCGGCGTTTCCGTCGAAGTCTTCACGCGCTCAGCTCGCCGGTTGATCTATCGCCAGACACAAGGTATCCCCCGTCTAATCAACGTTTTGTGCGATCGATGCTTACTGGGTGCGTACGTTGGCGGCACCCATCGAGTGAATCGACGTATTGTCGCGCGTGCGGCAAAAGAAGCGTTTCCAACGAGACCGTTTCGGCGTTGGCCACTGGCAACCGCTATAAGTCTGGCGATCGCTGTGTTTGTCGGTCTCGCTCTATTTCCTAGTAATCCGTGGTCACTTCTATTTTCAACGAGTTCCGAGTCGGTTGAGGAAGTTGCGGTTCGTCCGGCAGAACCCGAGATGGTCGAGCCAAATACCAACACCAGTGAGTCCGATGGTGAGGTCCGTGTCGCGTCGACCGAAAAAACTAACCTTCCTACGTACGCATCGGAAGTGAGTCCGGTCACCGACTTCGCGGGCGAGTCCGATCCGACCGAATCGTTTCAACCTGATTATGCGATCTCTAGCCTTTCGGGACTCAGTTCAACTATGGATCGCGGGTTTCGAGCAGCTTTTGACGGCGTCTACCTTGCGTGGGGAATTGCCAATGATTCGCCGGAATTGCCCTGCGCTGACAACACACAAAAAATACTTAGATGCCTTCGAGGATACGGCGATCTTGGCGAACTGAAGCAGCTGAATCGACCCGCCATTTTGGAACTATGGGACGACTCTCCCGATCCCTTTTTCGCGGCTCTCCTAAGCAACTCGGACCCCAACTACACCATCGAAATCGAAGGCAACGTCTACGTCGTCAACGCCCTAACCATTCAACAACACTGGTTCGGCAACTACACGGTTTTATGGCGAGCGCCTCCGGGATTCAACCGCGCGATTCAACTAGGGCATACGGGACCTCAAGTGGAGTGGTTGCGTGGACGGCTCGAATCATTATCGCGTCTCGCACCAACTGACCGCGATCGAGCGTTCTTCGATCGCAACCTGGAAGACGCGCTCAAACGGTTCCAGCGGTCTCAGCAGTTACGCCCCGACGGCATCGCGGGTCCCCATTCGCTCATTCAACTTCACAGCACCGCGGATGTCCTAGTCGCTAAGTTACGGTCGGTCCGCTAATGTCTTATATTCTCGACGCGTTACGGAAAGCAGAAACAGAACGTCGTAGTGTCTCCCTCGGCGATCAGGTTACACCTCGATCCCGAGTCCCCTTCAAAACTCTCGTTACCATCCTCGTGGTGCTTAACGCCACTTTAATCGCTTGGTTATTGATAGACCCGACGACAATACCCAATAGAGCCCAAGAGCCGGTCGAGAAGAGTACCGACCCAATCGCCACTGGCGAAGAGGTCCTACAAGAAATATCGGCGGAGGCACTAACTAGCGCAAGTACAACGCCACGGCCATCGCCACCAGACGTTAGTACCACGAAAGAAAACGATGCGTCCGATATCCGACCCCAGCTCGTTTACTACAGCGACTTTGAGGCCGTGGTCGGAAGTGCATTTCCGCCTCTCAGTATCACCATTCACACCTATACGGCGGACCCCCTCGAGCGCGCTATTCATATCGACGGAAACATGTGGCGGGAGGGCGACGAGATCGGTGATGGCATGATTCTCAAGAGCATTACTGAAAGCGGAGTCGAGGTCACCTATCAAGGGTACCTAGTCCTTATCGACGTTTTTGAAATGTGGAATACCGCTAGCTGACCGGTCTTACGCGCTTCGTTTTCGACTCAAGCTCGCTTGAGTTCCGCACATTTCCCTACAGTCAGGGTAACGAGGACTCAATCCGTCGCTTGAGGTCAGCGAGTCGTGCGTTGACTTCGCGTCGATACGCATCAATTGCGGCAATAGCCTCCTCGTTTTCTTTGACCCTGGGCTCAAGACTAGAACGCAGTCCCGACGTTGTCATACTCGTGACATTCACCTTGTCGACAAGATCACGCTGCTGATTGACGAGTTGCTCGACGTTTTCTTGCAGCGTATTCAACTGGTCAATGACTTCTTGTTGCTGCGTGAACGACCCCTCGTGACGCGACACCTGGGCTTTCAATCCCCGCATACTCGTCTCGATTGCAGAGAGCGTTTTGACTTGTTTTTGTAACGCAACTTGATTCGCGTCAATCGCGCTCTTGTTCCTTTTCCTTTGCTGTTCCAACCGTCGAATTTCCGACTCCCAAAGGTTGATCTGCTCGCTGGCACTGGCGCCAGTCTCGGTTACGGCCTCGTCGGTAATTCGGGCTCGCTCTTCCAATTGCATTATGCGCGCACGCGCGTTTTCGAGTTCACCCTCGGTCGCTTCAAACAGATCGTAAACGAGCCAACCGCCAACAGCGATGATGATGGCCATAACAAGCAAAAGGCCGTATGGGATCGAACTACTTTTGGATCTGGCTTCTAGCGGTCGGCCGGTTCGAGGATAGCGGCCGCCGCTCCCCGTCGCAGATATCGATGAATCCTTCTCGGGCGTCTGTTCGCTCAATATCCCAATCTCACCATCAGAAACCGCGAGAGATTAGCGCTACAACCCCACGAAAAAAAGGGCCTCAACGAGACCCTTTGAAATAGGCGTGATTTCTGTCGTCTAAAGCAGTGCAACCGCTGCCCAAAGGACTGCTGTCAGAATCAAGCTTGAGTGAATAACACCCTTGACCGTCGTAATCACCGACAGCTTGCCCCAGATCGCGTTGGCTTCGAGGGCTAACACGATAATCATTGCCACGATGAGACCGGGCGCAGACAAATTGTCCAACAACCCAGGACCCTGTTGGAAATGGAAGCTTGATCCCATAAAAAACAGCATCGGGAGCGAAAAGAGCGTGTTGGTTCGTGACGCAAGCAACGCCGTCGCCGCCGCACCTGCTTGGCCCGGATCTGCCTCACCGCCAGCCGCCACCGCTTCGTTCGAAGCGATCACGATCTTCTGGTTGGGCCAAATAATGAGCCACACGTTGAGGAACATCAGCGTCCCCATCGTTGCCCCGACTGTAATATCGATTCCCAAGCGGCCGCTCCGCCAAACAGACTCAAGTAGCACGAGTCCCGTCAGAAACGTCAACATGGCCCCCCAACGGAAGTACCAAAGAGCATTGGGTACCAGTTTTGTGAAGGCATCGACTTTCGCTTCGTTGGAAGCAGCAGCCATGTACCCGCCTTGAATCAAATTAAAGTAGTAAAGCAAGCCAATCCACGTAATACCGAAAACGTAGTGACCCCACCGCGCTAAATACTCGACGACTTCCATAACCCCCCCTAAACCAAACTCAACGGCTTCCTCGTACCGATCATACCCGCTTTACAGCGACTTTTAACGCCTTGTGCCAGCATTCCTTCATTACTCGAGCAAACCCAAGTCGATAAACATCCCCGACGGAAACTTCTCGAAAAACGTGGGCCAAAAAAAAGCCCCGCACATGGCAGGGCTTTTCGTTGAGACGCCCGCTTGCGAAGTCACCACGGTATGCGGCGACCTCTGAACGGGGTTTAGGCGATGACTTACATCATGCCGCCCATGTCTGGCATCCCGCCGCCTCCAGGCATTGGCGGAGGATTGTCTTCAGGAAGTTCACTCACCATCGCTTCCGTCGTGATCATAAGACCCGCGACTGAAGCTGCGGCCTGCAGAGCTATCCGCGTCACCTTGGCCGGATCCGGAATCCCGAGCTCAATCATGTCCCCGTATTCGCCCGTGGCACCGTTGTAACCTTGATTCCCCTCAAGGGACCGAACTTTCTCGACAACGACCGCGGGTTCATCTCCCGCGTTTTCGGCAATTTGCCGCATTGGAGCACTCATCGCCCGAAGGGCGATTTGAATACCTACATTTTGGTCTTCGTTATCGCCGGATAGGTCTTCGATCTTCTGCAATGCCCGGATAAGTGCAACGCCCCCACCCGCAACAATGCCCTCTTCCACAGCAGCGCGAGTCGAATGCAGCGCGTCTTCGACGCGTGCTTTTTTCTCTTTCATTTCAATCTCAGTCGATGCCCCAACTTTGATCACGGCGACGCCACCCGCCAACTTGGCTAGCCTTTCCTGCAGCTTTTCGCGGTCGTAATCAGAGCTCGTATCCTCAATCTCCGCGCGAATCTGTTTGATGCGACCTTCGATTTCAGCTTTTTCACCGGCACCGTCAACAATGGTCGTATTCTCCTTGGAGCTAGAAATACGCTTGGAGGTCCCCAAGTCGTCCAACGATGCGCCTTCGAGGGTCAGTCCGACTTCTTCTGAAATGACGGTAGCCCCGGTCAGGATTGCAATGTCCTGGAGCATGGCCTTCCGGCGATCTCCAAACCCAGGCGCTTTTGCAGCGGCAATCTTGACGATGCCACGCATGTTGTTAACAACCAAAGTCGCTAACGCTTCCCCTTCAATGTCTTCGGCAATCACCATGAGCGGTTTGCCCGACTTCGCGACATTTTCGAGCACCGGGAGCATGTCCCGAATGTTAGAAATTTTCTTGTCGCAAAGAAGGATGTACGGCTCATCGAGGTCTGCTGCCATCGAATCTTGATTGTTGATGAAGTACGGCGACAGATAGCCGCGATCAAACTGCATACCCTCGACGATGTCGAGTTCGTTTTCGAGACCGCTACCTTCCTCGACGGTGATGACGCCTTCTTTGCCCACCTTATCCATCGAGTCGGCAATGATCTCACCTACTTGGTCGTCACTATTAGCAGACACGGTACCGACCTGAGCGATCGCCTTGGTGTCCTCACACGGGGTCGCCATGCTCTCGATTTCGCTGACGGCCGCGGTCACGGCTTTGTCAATGCCTCGCTTAAGGTCCATTGGGTTCATTCCAGCAGCCACCGCCTTCAGGCCCTCGGTCAGAATCGACTGGGCCAACACGGTTGCCGTGGTCGTGCCGTCGCCGGCCTCATCAGAGGTATGGCTTGCAACCTCCTTGACCATTTGTGCACCCATGTTTTCGAACGAATCTTTTAGTTCGATCTCCTTGGCTACCGAAACACCGTCTTTGGTGACCGTCGGCGCGCCGAAGGACTTGTCTAGGATCACGTTACGTCCTTTGGGTCCCAGCGTAACTTTAACGGCATTCGCGAGCGTATTTACTCCCTCGAGCATACGTGCGCGAGCGTCGTCTGAAAACTTTACGTCTTTAGCGCTCATCGCTTAGTTCCTCTATGAATCAATTGGTTAGTCTTCCAACACACCGAAAATTTCACTCTCCGAGAGTATGAGTAATTCGTCTCCGTCGAGCGTGACTGTGCTGCCGCCGTATTGGCCAAAAATGACCTTATCGCCAACTTTCACGTCAAGTTTCTGAAGTTTGCCATCGTCCTGGATTTTGCCCGGGCCTGCGGCCAGAACCTCTCCCTGTGATGGCTTTTCTGCAGCCGAGTCGGGAAGCACGATCCCTCCAGCGGAGGTCGTCTCTTCTTCCAACCGACGCACAACCAAGCGGTCGTGTAAGGGTCGAATATTCATGAACAAATGTCTCCCAAGGTTTGTACCCTTCCTACTTATCCTTATTAGCACTCCAAAAGAGAGAGTGCTAACGAGGGGGACGCATATAATAGTGATCGAATCTTACGTTTCAACCCCTATTTTCGATTCTTTTTGTGCTATGGACGGCGTTGAAAGTCGCCTTCGATGGTCTCCCCAACCCCCGCGGGCCTTTCTGGGGGACTTTCGAGGTTTACGCGAGCCAGAATTTTTTTGGCGAGTTTGTTCCGTGCTAGCGGTGCAAGTAACAAAAATCCAACCACGTCTGTTACAAATCCTGGTGTCAGCAAAAGGGCTCCCGCAACCGCCAACAACAAGCCTTCAACCACTTCGGTCGCAGGCAATTGTCCTTGTTGTAGACGACCAAGACCTCTGGTCAAGGTCCGGAAGCCTTGTCGTCGAAGTAGCGCGACGCCGACAACCGCCGTGAGAACCACCAAAAAAACGGTCGACGTAGCACCAATCTGGCCACCCACCTCGATAAGGATGTACATTTCAACGAGCGGGATTAAAAAGAAAACCAGCGTCCACTTGGCCATATACGACAATCTGGGGACCAAACCGGGGGATGTCAACGTTACACCCCGCGAGCGTATATGGCTGATCCTTGCCGCAATTCCCCACGGCCGCGTCGCGACGTACGGCCAGATCGCCGAACTTGCCGGCCTACCTAGGGCGGCGCGCGTCGTTGGACGGGTTCTCAACAATCTCCCCGGGGAAAGCACGTTGCCTTGGCACCGGGTCGTTAACGCAAGGGGCGAAATTTCGCTTGTCGGACCTCAGGCAACGCGGCAGAAGACGCTTCTCATTCAAGAAGGCGTTAGCTTCGTGCGAAAACGCGTCAGCTTGGTGGAATTTGGGTGGCAACCCTAGGGAGGGATGAAAAAACTTCGAGCCGCATTACCACAAGCAAAAGAAGCATTACCGGAATGCCGATACCACTTGCATAGAGAAAGAACATCGTATAACCGAAGGTATCGACAACCACTCCGGCAAACCCCCCTATAAATTTTCCTAGCAACGTCATCAAAGAACTAAACAGTGCGTATTGTGTTGCCGTATACGTCTTATTGACCAAACTTGAGAGGAACGCGACAAACACCACATTAGCCAATCCCGCGCTTAGGTTATCCGCGCTAATAACCATCGTCAGTATTGTTCTCGTCGGCGGCAGCTCGGCCATTAGCGCAAAGAGTAAATTTGTTAGCGCAACCATAATGGCTCCCGCCAGCATCATCCGCATAAGGCCGAACCGGACCACCAGTATGCCGCCTAACGCCGCACCCGCGAGGGTCATCGAAAAGCCAAAAGCTTTGACGATGCTCGCGATCTCGGTCTTGGTAAAACCAAGATCAAGATAAAAAGGATTCGCCATCACCCCCATGGTGATATCGCTAATGCGATACGTCGCGATGACACCCAAAAGAACGAGTGCCAACCAACCGTAGCGGGAAAAAAACTCGAGGAACGGTGCGATCACCGATGTACGAAACCACTGGAATAGACGTTCTCGCCTTGACCCGTGAACACTCAGTTGAGAATGGTCGATCGAAACATCACGTTCGGGTTCCCGAACAATACAGGTGGTAATAACACCAACCGATACAAGTCCAGCCATAACGGCGTAACTCGTACCCCATGTGCTGAATTCAGCTATCAAGAGAGCACCCGCACCCGCCACGAGCAACGCAACTCGGTAACCAAAGATATAGGCAGCCGCCATTGCTGCCTGACGCTCCATTTCCGCAGCTTCGATCCGATATGCATCGACGCTGATGTCCTGTGTCGCGGACGCGAAAGCTACCACCAGCGCCAATAACGCAACGCCGCGTAAGTTCTCGCTCGGGTCAACGATGGATAGCCCAACGAGCCCCGCTGCAATACCCAATTGAGCAATCAACATCCAACTCCGCCGCTGTCCTAATCGGCCGATGACCGGCAATCGAATCCGGTCGACCACCGGCGCCCAAAATACTTTGATCGAGTAGGTAATCCCTACCCAGCTAAAAAAACCAATCGTCGATCGGCTAACGCCATATTCCGTCAACCACGCCGACATCGTCGAAAAAACCAGCAAGAAGGGCAGACCAGCAGAGAACCCGAGAAAAAAGAGCCCCACGACGCGGGGGTGCCAGTAGATGGCAAGAGATGCCAGCCAGCGCTGGGACGAGTTAGCGCTCAATCCCGAAAATTATTGAATTGGAGCGGTATATCGATATCGGCATCGCGAAGAGATCCCATCAACGATTGGAGGTCGTCACGCTTCTTCCCTGTGATCCGCACTTTTTCGCCTTGAACCTGGGCTTGTACTTTGAGTCGGGAGCCTTTCACCAATTTGGTGATCTGCCGACTCACATCCCCATCAATTCCTTGCCGAAGCCGAAACTTTAACCGCTTCTGCTTTCCGGACGCTTCGAGATCTTGAGCATCCAGAGCGCCAATATCGACCTTCCGTTTGGCAAGCTTTTCTTTTAACACGTCAGTTAGCTGGTGGACTTGAAATTCCTCTTCCGCCCAGACCAGGATCTCGTCTGCCTCGTACTCGAAACCGGCATCGACCCCTCGAAAGTCGAATCGAGTGCCGAGTTCGCGAGCGGCCTGGTCGACGGCATTTCGAACTTCCTGAGCCTCGACCTCAGAAACCACATCAAAACTGGCCATACGCGTTAATTACTCACTTTAATCAAAGGGTCCAATAAGCCCGAGGACGTACGCGCTTGAGTCCGAATCCTTGGCCGCCCTCGGGACCAAGGCAACGCTCGCACAAGAACCGTTTTCTGGCAAGGATTACCCCCATCAATGCAGGGAGTTCACTAATAGTCCGCGCAACTCTTCGGTCTTATCGACTGGCGAGAGTGCGCAATCAACACCAACGCCGAAGCTAACGCCCAATCGCCGACACTGTTACTGTAGGCCTCCTCCGAGGAGCATCGATATGCCGGATCGAATCAATCGTGTGACCACCCGCTCCGGCGACGACGGCCAAACCTCCCTTGCTGATGGTAAGCGCTATCCAAAAGAGCATGATCGAATCGAATTGGCGGGAACGTTGGACGAAGCCAATTGTGCTATCGGCTTGTTGATCGCCAATCTCGACACCAACTGCCCGTTTCGCTCCTTTCTGCTGACAATTCAATCCCGACTCTTCGATGTCGGCGCTTCCGTAGCGACGGGCGCCAGTCACCTTGAATGGAATGGCGAAATTGAGGTTATCGAACGAGAAACCGCGGTCCTGAATAAAGAGCTTGAACCGCTTAAGGAGTTCGTATTGCCAGGAGGGAACAAGATCTGCGCTCTCGCGCACCTGGCGCGCGCCACAATGCGACGTGCAGAGCGTGCGTTTTGGCGCGCCAAAATCGACAGCTTGATTGAAGCTGGTACAGGCGCTTATCTAAACCGCCTATCCGATTATTTATTCGTCGTCGCGCGCGCCACTGCTGACGGTGTAGAACAACTGTGGCAACCGGCGACAAGCCACAACCGCTAATCGTTACTGGGATAAGCTTTCAGGCTCGGCAAGAATTTGTCCGAGGCGCTGCACAAATCGACCGGCCTCCGCCCCATTAATCGCTCGATGATCGTAGGAGAGGGAGATCGGCAACATGTTTCGGGGCACAAATTTCTTCCCATCCCAAACCGGTTGAGTATCTATCCTTGCAACGCCCAGGACGGCGAGTTCAGGCGCGTTAACGATCGGGGTGAATCCTGTACCGCCAATCGCGCCTAAGCTAGAAACAGTAAAGCAACCGCCTGCCATGTGGTCAGGTCTGAGTTTCCGCTCTCTGGCAAGTTCAGAAAGTTCAGCTATCTCTTCGGCAAGTTCGATAACGCCTTTGTCATCAACATCTCGAATCACCGGCACCACGAGCCCTGCTTCGGTATCAACGGCAAAGCCAATATGACAGTATTTTTTTAATATCAACGTTTCTAATGTTGGACCTAGCGCGGCGTTGAATCGTGGAAACTCAGCCAGACTTAGCGCGCACGCCTTTAATACAAACGCTAAGGGCGTAAGCGACTCCATCCGCGCTTCCCTCTTCATTTTCCCTCGCAGTTCTTCCAATTGAGTGGCATCAACGAGATCGTGCTGCGTGACGTGTACGACATTGAGCCAACTTCGATGTAAATTCGTGGCACCAGAACGCCGAACGCGAGTTAGCTCAACCTCTTCGATTTTTCCATATTTCGTAAAGTCCTCTAACGGCACCACTGGAAGGAATGCTTGGTCCCGATGGCTTGACCTCGTCAAAATCCGTTTTACATACGCTTTTACGTCGTCCTTAACGATCCGTCCGTGAGCGCCGGAGCTTTCAACGGTAGCCAGTTCCACTCCCAGTTCCCTGGCTAGCCTGCGTACCGCCGGTCCGGCATAGATCGTTCCATCAGCCACCTGCCCGCCTGGTTCCACCGGCTGCGGCTGAATAGTCGGTGTATTTGTCTCTAGTTCAGACATGATACTGGTCGCAACGCCCTCGAGGCGGGGGGCGTCGACCGACATCCGGGCTGGATCAACCGGTACGAGGACGGCAACGAGGGTCCCCTCGACCACCTCGTCGTCCAAAGCCAGTTCCACGGACTTTACCGTCCCGTCTACCGGTGAGGGTATTTCCATCGACGCCTTTTCCGACTCAATGACGACCAACGGGTCATCGACGGACACGCTGTCCCCTGGTTTGACCGCAATTTCGATCACAACAATCTCTTCAGCATCCCCCACGTCGGGGACGCGTACTTCGATCCGCGCCTCGCCTTCGTCGATTCGTCCATCTCGATTGCCGTCGTCCGGTCCTCGGGATTCAGAACGCTCCTGCGCGACCGCGTTTGTGTCGCCTTGATCGACTTTGCCCTCTGCTTCATTGGGGGGCCCAAGGTTCCCCTCCGTCTCGAGGGTTGCAACCAAATCCCCTTCGTTCACGATGTCGCCGACGGCAAGACCAATGCCCACAATTTTCCCTGCTACTTCAGCAGGCAGCTCCATGGATGCCTTCTCCGATTCGATGACGACCAACACAGTGCCAAGCGGAATTTCGTCTCCCTCGGCGACACAGATTTCAATGACCTCAACTTCTTCGGCATCGCCGACATCAGGGATTCTGACCTCGACGAGGCTCATGATCGTCGAGGGTTCGGTTTATCCGGGACTATGCCCATCTGTTCGATCGCGCTCTTAACATCTTTCTCGGAGATCACTTGCGCGTTCGCGAGTTCGGTTAGCGCTGCCAGCGTAATAAAGGACTCATCGACTTCGAAAAAACCGCGCAATCGTTCTCTCGTATCACTGCGCCCAAAACCATCGGTCCCCAAAACCCGATAGGGGGCGCCGAGAAACCCCCGAATAGCCTCGGCATGGAGTTTGACGTAATCCGTTGTGGCAACAACAGGGATGTCACCTTCAAGACACTCCGAAACGTAGCTACGTTGCAATGGCTCTGTCGGATGCAACATGTTCCATCGCGTGACGTCGTGACCGTCCCTGGCTAATTCCGTGAAACTGGTCACGCTCCAAACTTCGGCGTCGACCTCGTAATCGCGCTTTAACCGGATCGACGCCTTCACCACTTCATTCAATATCGCACCACTACCTAACAACCGAATTTTTCGTTTTGAACCGCCCGGATCGATCGACACCAATTTGTACATCCCTCGCAGGATGCCGCTTGCTACGCCCTCTGGCATGGCCGGTTGAACATAGTTTTCGTTCATTAAGGTCACGTAATAGAAAATCCGTTCATCTTCGACATACATCCGCCGCAGCCCGTCCTGAATAATCACCGCCAGCTCATACGCATAACATGGATCGAACGAAATACAGTTGGGAATGGCCCCTGACAACAGGTGGCTATGCCCGTCCTGGTGTTGCAATCCCTCCCCATTGAGCGTGGTACGACCCGAAGTTGCTCCTAACAAAAACCCTCTCGCTTGCATGTCACCCGCCGCCCAAGCGAGATCGCCGACGCGTTGAAATCCGAACATGGAATAGAAAAGATAAAAAGGAATCAGCGTGTATTGATGCGTGCTATAGGACGTGGCAGCCGCTAACCATGCTGCAAATGCACCCGCTTCGTTAATCCCTTCTTCAAGAACCTGCCCGTCTTTCGATTCTCGGTACGCGGCTAATTCGCCTGCATCAACCGGTTCGTATAATTGGCCCTCTGAAGAGTAGATTCCCAATTGTCGAAACATGCCTTCCATACCGAACGTCCGGGCCTCATCCGGGACGATCGGCACAATCCGTTTTCCAATTGATTCGTCCCGTAAAAGCGTCGAAAGAATTCTTACGAAGCCCATCGTTGTCGAGAATTTTCGATCGCCGCCACCCTTCAGCAAATTGTCGAGATGTTCAATAGGGGGGATATCAAATCCGGGCAGAGTGGAGATACGACTCGGTATGGGCCCACCAAGTTTCTCCCGCTGCTTGAGCATATAGACCATTTCCGGGCTATCACTAGCAGGTCTGTAATATGGCACCGACTCTAATTCACTGTCCGATAGAGGAATGTCAAACCGATCACGAAAGTGCTTTAGATCGTCAAGATCGAGCTTTTTGACTTGGTGCGTTGTGTTCTCCGACTCTCCGGCATCGCCCATTCCATAGCCCTTCACCGTCTTCGCAAGAATGACCGTGGGCTGGCCGCGATGATCCATTGCCGCTTGATATGCCGCGTATACCTTGAAGGGGTCATGGCCGCCGCGATTGAGGCGCATGATGTCATCGTCGGACAGATTAGCGACAAGTTTCAGCAATTCTGGGTGTTTCCCGAAAAATTCCTGACGGGTGTATCCACCGCCCTTTGCCTTGTAATTCTGGTATTCACCGTCCACCGTCTCATTCATGCGTTGTTGCAGGAGCCCGTCAACGTCATTGGTAAAGAGCGGATCCCACAAGCGCCCCCATACAACCTTAATTACGTTCCATCCAGCGCCCCTAAATTCGCCCTCAAGTTCTTGAATTATCTTTCCGTTCCCTCGGACGGGTCCGTCTAGTCGTTGCAAATTACAGTTGACGACAAAAACAAGATTGTCGAGTCGCTCCCGTCCCGCAAGTCCGAGCGCACCAAGGGATTCGGGTTCGTCGCACTCGCCGTCACCGAGGAACGCCCACACCTTACGATCCTCCATCGGAATGAGGCCGCGGGAATCAAGATATTTCATGATGTGCGCTTGATAAATGGCTTGAATTGGACCAAGGCCCATCGAAACCGTGGGAAACTGCCAGTAGTCGGGCATGAGCCATGGATGGGGATACGAAGAAAGGCCGTCGCCACGAACTTCTTGGCGAAATCTATCGAGATGCTCTTCGTCTAATCTACGTTCTAAAAAGGAGCGCGCATAGATCCCTGGTGCACTATGTCCTTGGAAATAAATCAAATCTCCCGCGTGCTCTGGCGTTGGGCCTCTGAAAAAGTAGTTAAATCCAACCTCATAAAGAGTCGCAGAAGAAGCAAAGGTGGAAATGTGTCCACCCAAATCACCGTCTCGCCGATTTGCACGGACGACCATTGCTAGCGCGTTCCAGCGAATCAGACTGCGGATTCGCCGTTCCATGAAGAGATCGCCTGGCATGAACGCCTCAAGATGCGCGGGGATTGTGTTCCGATAGGGCGTTGTGATCGTGTAGGGCAGCGAAGCGCCCGTTTTCGTCATCCGCGACGACAACCGTCTCAACAGGAAATTCGCCCGTTCAACCCCCTCATTTTCGAGAATATATTCGAGCGAATCTAACCACTCTTGGGTCTCTAAGGGATTGCTATCCTCCGTATTGCGCTTCGATGCCATTACACGAAAACCCGGCATCGGAGCAACGCGCCACACCTATGAAAACGTCGCGCAAGAACCACTTTATGCCGGATTAAGCCATGCAGCACCACGCGCTCCACTTGCGTCACCGTGTTCAGCCGGCACAATTTGCGTCGCGCCTTCTGAAGAGAATGTGTACTTCGCCACTTTGCCTGGTAAGTCGCGGTATAGATGTTTTGAATTGGAAACGCCGCCGCCACAAACAATGATGTCGGGATCGACGATATTAACTATCTGGGCCAAAGCGCGTGCCAACATTGAGGTATATAGATTGTAAGTTCGTTCGCCGAACTCTGAGTCCGCGACTTTGTCTGCTTCGCGGTTTTCACCGGATAACAAGCGATGAGTCAATGATAGTCCCGACCCAGACAAAAAAGTTTCGACGCAGTTGACCCGACCACAATAACATTCCCGATCAGGTAGATCTGCCTCTGCCCCGTTTGAATGGCCATCGGACCGAAAGTATGGCAAGGGTGTGTGACCCCATTCGCCGCTCAATCCGTTGGGGCCAGCAAGTATTCGACCGTTCAATACCCAACCACCTCCGACTCCCGTGCCAAGGATGATTCCGAAGACACATGGACATAAGCGACCGGCACCTGCGACAGCTTCCGACAAAGCAAAGCAATCGGCGTCGTTTGCGATTCGAATAGACCGATTCAATAACCGGATAAGATCGTCCAGCAAGGGTCTTCCATTAAGCCACGTTGAATTACAGTTTTTCATCGCCGACCGACCGGGAACCCAGGTCCCCGGCGTACCAATTCCAATCGGGTGTTTGTCACCTGCTAAAAGATCGAGCTCTCGAACAAGCGCTTCTATCGCCTGCAGGGTTTTTTCGTAGTGATCTCTTGGTGCGGCTCTTCGAATCACTTGCGTGACGTTGCCCTCGCGATCCATCAAGATTCCCTCAATCTTGGTACCGCCGAGATCAATTCCTATACGCATCTTTTCTAATTTAAACGCGGCGCGATAACGACAACGTTGTCATTCAGTAATTGCTAATTTGGTTCGAATGCCCTGCGACTTCCGCATAGATCCGTTCCCATTCAAAACCGGCACCAGGATCTTTTTTACGAAGAGGGGCTATTTCCTGGTGACCAACGATTCGGCTAAGCGAGATCGATGGGTACTTGGCAATAAGCGCCACCAAGACACCGATGAGTTTGCGGTACTGTGAATCCGTGTACTCGCCGTGCTCGGTCCCTTCCAGTTCGATTCCGATAGAAAAATCGTTACACGCCAATTGTGATCCAAAGGAAGAAGCCCCGGCGTGCCACGCCCTTCGGTTGAACGGTACAAACTGGGTCACCAGACCACGTCGGGTTATATAGACATGGGGCGAGACTCTCATCCCCTCCAAAGAATGCAGTTGGGGGTGATCCGCCAGATTTAATTCATTGCAAAAAAAAGCCGGGACTAGGTTGGTGCCGAATACCCCCGCCGGAAGGGATATCGAATGAATTACAACCAGTGTGACCTCAGTATGCGCGGGTCGATCATCGCAATTAATCGACGGCTTTCTAGTAACTCTCGATAACCAGTGATCGATCGTTACAGCCATGTCTACCGGACTCTTCTATTTCGCTGAAATGACATAATGACGACTATGGATCGATCACCCCTAGCGGTCAACGAGACCTTTTTGAATGACGTTCGTCGCAACGTACAAACCGCGATCGCCGAGGACGTTGGTTCGGGAGATATTAACGCCGCGCTGATTTCCAAAAAACAAATTGTCACCGCACGTTTAATTACCCGAACTGCAGGCGTCTTCTGCGGGAAGCCCTGGGCGGATGAAACGTGTCGACAAATCGATTCGTCAATTAGCACCGAGTGGCTTGTAGACGACGGTCAAGACGTAACACCGGGCGATACCTTGCTGATGGCGTATGGCCCTGCGCAAAGCTTGCTTACTTGTGAACGAATTATGTTGAATTTTGTTCAACTACTTTCAGGAACAGCGTCGATCGCTCGCCTCTACGTCGAGGCCATTTCGGGAACCAACGCAATGATCCTAGACACTCGTAAGACAGTTCCCGGCCTCCGCACAGCACAGAAATACGCGGTTGCGGTAGCTGGCGCAAAAAACCACAGAATGGGGCTATTTGACGCATATCTCATCAAAGAAAACCACATCGCCGCAGTCGGTGGAATCGCCGAGAGTATCTACGCGGCGCGAAAGCAAAATCCCCACATCAAAATCGAAATTGAGGTCGAAACGATCCCCCAATTGCTGGAGGCGTTCGAAGCAGGCGTCGACATGGTGTTGCTAGACAACTTCTCCATGAAAGAACTTCGCGAGGCAGTAACGCTTAACAAAGGAAACGTACCACTCGAAGCGTCCGGCGGTATCACACGCGAAAACGTAACTGAGATTGCCCAAACGGGAGTGGACTACATTTCAATCGGCGAGATCACGAAGAACATCGAACCGATGGATCTCTCCATGCGTTTCGAGCCCAGCAAATGAGCTCAAGACCTATTCACAAAAGCCGTACCCCTTAGTGCGCTAATTGGGAACGGCACGAAGATCCGAAGGCTTCGAACATATTCGCGAAGCCATTCGACATTTTTAGCGATATTACCGAATCTTATATTGAGGTAGCGTCTTGAACTTAGTGACTTCTATACCGTCCTTCTCACAGATCTTAACGACCCACCCTGGAGCTCTTCCGCGACCCGTCCAAGTGTTTTTTCCGGACTTGTAGACAGGTTTTACTTTTCGTCTTCGACGCACTCCAACAGGGCTTTTAGAAGGGGTACGCGCCGAATAGAGATCACCCAGCGTCACTCCCTCTTTCTTTAATATCGTATCTATTTTCGCTTTGACCCGATCCAGTCTTTTCTGCCGCCGATCTATTTCAGATCTTGCGTCACGGATGACTGCTTGTAGTTCGGATACGGAAAGTTTCTTGGCAACCATAATGCTTTTTATTATTCCCATTTCAAGTAACTAGAATAAAGTTACATAATGAAATTAGGTTTGTAAACACAAAAATAATAACAATCTTTTATCTAAAATAAGAGAATTACGAATATATTTAGTTTAATCGTTCCTAGAACCAAACAAATCCATAGGCCTGGCTGAAGAATAACCAACTGTCATTGCTGGCCTTCAAATGAATGATTTCTCCGATCGAATAATTCGAACGGACCGTTAACACCGCTATATCTAGTTGATTTGAAGGCGTCTCTTACGCCTGATGAATAACCGAACCAAGTCGAATAATCAGTAATTACAACGTTATGCCCATGATCTTTTGTTGGTTTCGACTTCGCAATTACATATGGTGCCGGAACGCAGAATCGAACTGCGGACCTACTGATTACGAATCAGTCGCTCTACCAACTGAGCTATCCCGGCGCAGATGCCGCGAAGCTTAACGTCTCACTTAGTCTTCCTCAACACAGATATTTGGCCTAGTTTAGATTCGTTTTCGACATAAAACGCACGCCTACGATAATTAACAATCCTTACCAACCGTCAAACGTGAAACAACGTTATTTTGGCTCCGTTACCTAAAATATGGAAATTAGGCCCCTGAAGTTTCTATGACTATTATTCGCCTAATGGAAATCGGTATTGCTTCCGCTTAAACCATTGGGTATATCTCAAGTTCAAAACGCGTCCGAGGAATTCGCATCTTTGCCAACCAACGGAATAGAAAATCTAAGTCAGCAGCTGTCAGCAGACTGGTTCACACTAACGGTAGTGGGCATAGTTGGCCTCGCGATCGGGAGCTTCCTGAATGTCGTTATTTACCGGCTTCCTTTAATACTCGAGCGAAATGCGCGACATGAGGCGCGACAGTTACTCCATATCAATGTTGCGGCCCAAACTAGATTTAACCTAGTTCTTCCACGCTCTCACTGCCCTTTGTGCGACGGAATTATCTCGCCGTTGCAAAACATCCCATTGATCAGCTGGATCGTTCTACGCGGTAAATGTGTCCTGTGTAATGGTTCGATCTCGAAACGTTATCCAATAGTAGAGGGCGTCACATGCCTATTGGCAATTGGAACGATTTGGATCTGGGGTTATTCGATTACCGGATTGTTTTACTTCGTATTCCTTGCATCATTATTAACGTTGTTAATTATCGATGTCGAAACGACTCTACTTCCCGATCAAATTACCCTGCCACTCGTCTGGTTAGGTCTCATCGCATCGATCCAGTCCGTCGACACCAACGATTTCCCCACTGCAACGTCTTCCTTAATAGGAGCGATAGTCGGCTATATGTCACTTTGGGCAATCAACCAAGCGTTCAAACTAATTCGAGGCCGAACGGGAATGGGAAATGGCGATTTCAAATTGGCGGCCGCACTGGGTGCCTGGCTCGGTTGGCAAGCCTTACCAGCCGTCATTCTCGTGGCATCAACGACGGGACTGACTTATGCCCTGTTTCTGATCTTCTGGCGTAAATTGTCTACGAAACAAGAAATCCCCTTCGGGCCTTTTTTGAGTATAGGTGGGTGCGTTACGCTTGCCACACAAGACCTTTTCACGACTCTCGTTTTCCCTTGATGTCAAAACTCATCGTCGCAGTTACTGGAGGAATAGGCAGTGGTAAGACTGCAGTTTCTGATCGTTTTTCCAATCTAGGGGTCGACGTCATCGATCTCGATACGGCCTCTCGGGCAATTGTCGAACCGGGTAGCCAAGCCCTTAAAGAGATAATCTGCCGTTTCGGCGATGGAATGATCGGAGTAGACGGTCGTCTCGATCGGAAGGCCCTACGACAATTAGTGTTCGACAAACCCGCAGAACGACGTTGGTTAGAAAAGTTAACGCACCCGTTAATTAATGAGTGGACGTTGCGGCAGTTACATTCTGTCCGATCCAAATACGCGATGGTCGTAAACCCCCTCCTTAGAGCCCGCGGGGGTTACGTCAACCGTATCCTTGTAGTCGATGTGCCAGTTGAAGTACAGATCAAGCGCACGATGGAACGAGACATGGTCGCTAGAAAAGAGGCTCAGGCGATTGTGAACAGCCAGCTAGATCGAACCGATCGGCTCGCACTCGCGGACGACGTCATCGCGAATGAGGGTTCTTTAATAATGCTCGATCCTAAGGTGCGAACATTGCATAAACGTTACGTAGACATTGCTAATGCCTAAGGAGACCACTCATATCGTTCCTTGCCCTACTTGCAAGAAAGTTCTACGTTGGACGTTGGAAAATGAGTTCCGTCCATTTTGTTCAGAAAGATGCCGCCTAATTGACTTCGGCGCCTGGGCAGACGAAAAACACACAATCCCCGGCGAGCATGGCATTGACGATCTCAGCTCGTCCGATTCGGAGGACTAATCTCAATCAGGAACGATATTCAGCGTTAATGCGGACGTATTCATACGAGAGATCGGATGTCCATATAGTTTCCCGAGAACTTCCTCGACCAAGATCGATGGTTATCTCGTACTCGTCTCTAGCCATAACTTCCGCTCCGACTTCCTCACGATAGCTATCTGCAACCATACCTCCTACTGCCACGCGAACATCATTTAGATTGAGCGACACTCCGTATGGATCCAAATCTTCGATGCCAGCTCGACCAATAGCCATACAGAAACGACCCCAGTTAGGATCACCCGCAAATAAGGCTGTCTTGACCAGCGGCGAGTGGGCCACCGTGTACGCAACACGCATACATTCCGCAGCATCACAACCTCCTTGAACGTGAATCGTGATAAAACGCGTCGCGCCTTCAGCATCCCGTACTGTTCGCATGGCCAATTCCCGCACGATGGGCGTTAGACCGTGGAGCAACTCGGAATACTCAATCGAGGATGCGTTACGTATTGTTTCGTGGTCTCCTACCCCCGATGCCACGACCACAAAAGAGTCATTAGTCGAAGTATCCCCGTCGACGGTCAAACGGTTAAAACTTAGTTCCGCAAGATCGAGAGTTAATCTTCTGGCAATTTCTGGTGTTAACGACGCGTTCGTGCCAACGAAAGCTAACAAAGTCGCCATATCGGGTCGAATCATGCCTGAACCTTTAACGATTCCCGTGCCGATCGCTTCGCAGCCGCCTAATTTGAAACGATTTGAAAGGCCCTTCGGAGCAGTATCAGTCGTCATAATCGCAGCTGCCGCATGGGCCCAGTGTTTCGGACTAAGCGCCTCATACGCCCGGTCAATACCGGTAAGTATTTTTTCCATCGGTAGAAATTCGCCGATAACCCCGGTTGAGAACGGTAATACCTCAGTAGCGTTACATTCGAGGAGCGAGGCCAAGTGTGAGCAGGTTTGTCGGGCATCGTTGGCGCCCCTCTCTCCGGTCGCGGCATTTGCGTTACCGCTATTCACCACGAAACCTCTGGCGGGACCGGGGCAGGCTGACGCGATTTCGACGGGTGCGGCCCTATAGCTGTTACGTGTGTACACGCCACCAACGATTGCCCCAGGTTCAAACGCAAAAACTGTGATGTCGTCGCGACCGTTATCACGAATTCGAGCATCCGCAGTACCTGCTCTGATTCCAGGAACCTCTTCAAGTACGTCCATAACGGGCAAATTGACGGCCACTTAAACGAACCTCATCAAACTACGCCGCTCGTCCATGGCACTGTTTGTATTTTTTTCCTGAACCACAGGGGCACTTTTCATTACGTCCGACCTTACGATCCTCTCGGACAAACGTTTGCGGCTTGCCTACCGGCGTGGGAGTCGTTACGTCATCACCCAAACTGCCCATTTGATCCATATTCGCCGCGGCGGCTTCGGAGCCCTGAAATTGCATGCGCTTACTGTTCTCGACTCGACGCCTCCTCTCCGCTTCGCCAAGATCTTCGCCACGCTCCAATTCGACGCGAGACAGAATCCGAATCACATCCCGCTTAATGCCGTATAGCATCTCCTGAAAGAGTTCAAACGACTCTCGTTTGTATTCTTGCTTCGGCTGCTTTTGGGCATAAGCCCGTAAATGTATTCCTTGGCGAAGGTGGTCCATCGTCCCTAAATGCTCTTTCCACTTTTGGTCAAGAACGTTGAGCATGATTTCCTTCTCGACGCGATTCATGTCCACGCCTTCCGCCTTCCATGCGAGAACCTTCGCCTCATATTCCTCCCGGACTTGCTCGCTAACTATTCGTCGTAAATCTTCTTCAGTGACGTCGTCTTCGGTCGAGATTAATTGTTGCAGCGATTGGTTCGAGCTGAACTCGGATACCAAGGTCTTTTCCAGCTCCGCCACGTCCCATTGCTCCATGATGCTTTCTGGCGGAATGTGGTCAGAAATCACTTCGTCCACAATTTCTGTACGAATGTCCGATAGCATTTCGCGGATGTCGTTAGCCTCCATCAACTCATTTCGTTGCTGGTAGATCACAGTCCGTTGATCATTTGCAACATCGTCATACTCGAGGAGACTCTTCCGAATATCGAAATTCCGCCCCTCAACCTTGCGCTGGGCGCGTTCGATGGAGCGGTCAAAAATCGCTCCCTCCGCCGCTTCGCCCTTTTCGGTATATGCACGATCTAGCATGCCGCGAACCCGTTCAGCTCCAAAAATTCGAAGCAAGTTGTCTTCCCAAGAAATGAAAAAACGCGAGGACCCGGGGTCTCCTTGCCTGCCTGCCCGACCGCGCAACTGATTATCGATTCGTCGCGACTCGTGTCTCTCAGTTCCGACAATATGCAAGCCTCCTGCATCGATCACTCTTTGGTGAGTTTCCTGCCAAGCGGCTTTGATCCTAGTGACTTCAGAAGGGTCGGGTTCATCACCGAGTTTCTCTACTTCGGCCTGCCAGTTACCTCCGAGCACTATATCGGTGCCTCGACCCGCCATGTTGGTAGCAATAGTGACGGACCCGGGACGGCCCGCTTGGGCAATAATTTCCGCTTCGCTTTCGTGCTGTTTGGCGTTGAGCACATTGTGAGAGACCTTGGCTCGATCCAGCTCACCGGAAATCCTCTCAGACGATTCGATCGACGCTGTTCCGACTAGAACGGGTTGATCTGCGTCAACGCTTTTTCGTATTTCGTTTGCGATCGCCTCGAATTTCTCCTCGACGGTTAGATATATGAGGTCCGTTCGGTCCTCACGGATCATCGCAACGTTCGTCGGGATAACCACGACATCTAGACCATATATCTGCTTGAACTCGAATGCTTCCGTATCCGCAGTACCCGTCATACCTGCGAGTTTTCCGTAAAGCCTGAAATAATTTTGAAAGGTAGTCGAAGCGACCGTTTGTGTTTCGTTCTGGATCGAGACTCCTTCCTTGGCTTCCACCGCCTGGTGGATCCCATCGGACCATCGGCGACCGGGTTGAGCGCGACCCGTGTGCTCGTCAACGATAATGATTTCGTCATTACGAACCATATAATCAACGTCACGCTTGAATAAAAAATGGGCTTTCAGGGCAGCTTGGACGTGATGTAACAGGCCCAGATTGGAGGCCGCATACAAACTATCCATCTCCCCCAACATCCCATTGCGTTTTAATTCGTCCTCAACGACAAGGTGCCCTCGTTCCGTCAATTCCACCTGTCGATTTTTTTCGTCGACAAAAAAGTCACCCGTGTCTTCTACTTCCTCACCACCCATAATCGCTGGCAACGCGACCTCGACCTGCTCCTGTCGAACCAATTTAGGTGCGAGTTTGTTGATCTTCCGATAAAGATCCGTGCTCTCTTCGGCCGGCCCCGAAATGATGAGAGGCGTTCGTGCTTCGTCAATTAGGATCGAGTCAACCTCATCGACAATCGCAAAGCTGAGTTGTCGCTGAAGCCGGTCTTCTTTCCTAAAAGCCATGTTGTCGCGAAGGTAATCGAATCCAAATTCGTTGTTGGTCCCGTAGGTAATATCGGCAGCGTACGCCGCGCGCTTCGTTTCCATATCTTGACCCGACTGCACCACGCCGACAGTCATGTCGAGTGCTTGGTATATCGGGCCCATCCAGTCTGCGTCTCGGCGTGCTAAATAGTCGTTGACCGTGACGATGTGGACGCCTTTTTGAGTCAGCCCATTCAAATACGCTGCCAACGTCGCTACCAACGTTTTCCCTTCACCCGTTCGCATTTCGGCAATCCTGCCCTCATGCAACGTGATCCCGCCAATTAGTTGAACGTCGTAGTGGCGTGTCCCGCTAACCCTTTCCGCAACTTCACGAACACACGCAAATGCTTCGGGCAGGAGGTCGTCGAGTGTCTCGCCGTTCTGCTGCCGTTCCCGAAATTCGGCGGTTCGGCACCTTAAGTCTTGCATCGACAAACCGCGCAGATCAGCGTTTAGGCCGTTGATACGAGCAACCGTTTTCTCCATTCGTTTGAGTTCGCGGCTATTGCGAGTTCCAAACAAATTGCGGGTTAACTGGCCAAACATAATCTCAAGGGGGGTTCGGAAACGCCTATTTTAACTCGAATTAGCGAGACACAACGGGAACTTCCGTAGCTGCGCTTTGTTCCATGCATGGTAATTCCAAGTATTTCATGGCCCAGCGTTCGACCATGCGTATATCCTAGATCTATTATGTCTAGATTGAGCAACGCTAGATAAAATCGACCGCCTTGATTACCGATCACGTGTCTGAAAATAAATTAAGAACACTGTTACGCCGGAAGTTTCGCTCTGACACAGCGAAATCGCCCCTTTACAAACTTTTACACCGAGCTTTAGACCAAGAGCACAAGACAAAGGTGTTGCGATCTATCTTGCCCCGGGACATGGCCTCCCAGTTCGAGGTTGCGAGTGTTCGCGGAAACAAATTAACGATTCACGCGAAAAACGCCTCCTGGGCAACGCGATTAAGGTTCGACACACCAAGACTGTTAAATCAACTTTGCAATCTCCAGGAATTTTCGCAAATCCAAGAGATACAAATTCGTTCCGTATCGTCACTCGAAGCCTCACCGGCCGAGCAAAGCGTCTCGAAGACATTGTCGACACCAACAAGCGAGCCTCTGGACGAGCTTGCCGATCGAACTGAACAAGGCGAACTAAAAAGGGCATTGAGAAATCTAGCCCAGCACGGGCGGCGGAACTCTACTACGTCAGATCCAAATGCATAGCGCTGGTCCGGTACAGTACGCCGCGAAAAATCCGCCCGAATAGCATACAACGGTTACGCCGAACTAGCTCAGGAAGCGGAGTAAGCGGGTTTGCCAAACGAAATGGGGATTTCAGATTCTTTGCTGTACGTTACGACTTCGTACGCGTCGCGATCTGCAAGCAGGCGTCGAAGCAAAGCATTGTTGGTCGCATGGCCAGATTTAAAGCCGTAAAAAACCCCAATAACACTGTGTCCTAACAGATAAAGATCGCCAATCGCATCAAGAATTTTGTGCTTGACGAACTCATCCCCCTGCCGAAGACCATCGTTGTTAAGGATCCTAAAGTCATCAACGACCACCGCGTTGTCTAGGCTTCCGCCCCGAGCAAGATCCATCGATCGTAACTTTTCAAAATCCGCGAGAAAGCCAAACGTTCGGGCACGGCTAACCTCCTTTACAAAAGCAGTCGTCGAAAAGTCGACAGACGCGTGTCGGACATGTGTCCGAAATACCGGATGATCATAATCCAGCGTGTATTCGACTCGAAAACCGCTGTGAGGAGCAATCGTTACCTTCGCTCCTCCTTCCTCGTAGCTAAGCTCCTTTAGGACACGGATAAACCGTTTCGCAACATCCTGTTCTTGAAGTCCTGCGGATTGAATTAGAAATACGAAGGGCGCCGCACTCCCATCCATAATCGGGAGTTCTGGTGCACTAACATCGACAAACGCATTATCGATGCCCAGCCCGGCCATAGCGGACATTAAGTGCTCAATCGTCGAAATTTTGTTGGATCCTTGGCCTATCGAAGTCGCCATTGTGGTATCAGAAACATTAAGCGCATTCGCTTGCACCGGCGTCGGCGAACTGCCATCCGTGCGCGAAAACACAATACCCGTGTTGGGCGGCGCCGGCCGCAAGCACAAATAGACCTTTTCGCCAGTGTGTAGCCCAACACCTGTAGCGCGAATTACGTTTTTTAGCGTTCTTTGATTGACCATAGCCCCACCTTTAAACCAGGGTTCAAGAACGGCGTCGGATATTAGCAATCGCGTGTTACCAAGGCCACGAAGCGGCTCGGCTAAGTTGTAACATTTTGTATCCGCGTGTTGCCGAACAAATCGACCCGACTCAAGTTTATTTTGATCTCGATTGCGAATTAGAGTTGGGACAAATTAGGTTTCCTGTTGGCTTATCGCTCCCAAAGGTACTCGACCCAGCCCCCGGCTTTAATCTGCTTGCCGCCTTAGGAACGCCGGGATATCCAAATAATCTGCGTCCGCGTTTTGGAGATCGCCTGAAGGCTCTTCTTGGTCACTGCGAGCCCGACGTTTTTTTCTCATTACCGTCGGTCGATCCAAATCGTCATAATCGGGACGACCGGTTGCCCTGTCGTCAGCATCATCGCCTTCGTAGGTATTATCGACAACAATGTTTGGAGTTTGGGCCTCGCCAAGTCCCGTCGCAACTACCGTGACACGAAGTTCTTCTGCAGCTTCTGTATCAATTACCGTACCAACGACAACGAGCCCCCGCTCCGAAGTAAACGTGTTGATGGTCTCGCCAACATCGGTAAATTCACCGATGGAGAGGTCCGGGCCCGCTGTAATGTTGACCAATACACCTCTGGCTCCCTGCAAATCAACATCTTCAAGTAGCGGACTTCGAATAGCCGCCTCTGCGGCGTCTCGCGCTCGATTCTCCCCAGCCGCCCTACCTGTACCCATCATCGCCATGCCCATTTCGGACATAACCGTCCGCACGTCGGCAAAATCAACATTGATCATCCCCGGTCGTATGATCAGATCTGCAATACCTTGGACCGCACCGCATAGCACTTCGTTAGCGGTCGCAAAAGCGTCGACCATCGATGTTCTTTCTCCGAGCACCGCCAAGAGTTTCTCGTTCGGTATGGTGATCAGCGAATCAACATGCTGGGCAAGTTCTTCGATCCCCAGCTCGGCGGATTCCATTCGCTTTTCGAAGCGAAAAGGTTTCGTGACGACCGCTACCGTGAGGATGTCGAGCTCGCGAGCGACTTGCGCCACAACCGGGGCTCCCCCCGTGCCAGTACCACCGCCCATACCAGCAGTTATGAACACCATATCTGCGCCGGTAAGAACTTCCGCGATACGATCGCGATCCTCCATTGCCGCCAGCCGACCAATCTCCGGATCGGCACCGGCACCAAGACCCTTGGTAATAGATGCCCCGAGCTGCAATATGGTTTTGGCATCCACGCTCTTAAGAGCCTGTGCATCGGTATTTGCAGCTATGAAATCAACGCCTTCAACACTCTTCGAGACCATATGTTGAATCGCGTTTCCACCACCACCACCAACTCCAATCACCCTGATAATCGCACTTTGAGGAGGGCTGTCGACTAGTTCGAACATAGTTTTCTCCTATTTGAGAGTTCATTCACACGTTTTTTTCCAACCATTTCTTGACCCCGCTAAACAAGCCGGAGGTTCTCGAATCCCTTTGTTCCGAACGCTTTTGTTCAATTTCTTTGGCATGTGTCAGTAAACCAACCCCCGTGGAATAAATCGGGTTGGTTACTATGTCTTTTAGGCCTGAAATGTTTTTAGGAAAACCAAGGCTAACCGGCATGTGGAATATCTCTTCCGCTAATTCCACCACGCCTTCCATCTTCGAAGACCCCCCAGTTAGAACAATTCCCGCAGCGACAAGATCTTCGAAACCACTTCGCCTCAATTCAGCTTGAACAAGACTAAAAAGTTCGTCATAGCGCGGCTCAACCACTTCGGCTAAAGCCTGCCTTGAGAGTTCACGTGAACGTTTATCGCCCACACCCGGCACCTTAATGTAGTCGCCCTCTTGTGCTAGTTGGGTTAGTGCACACGCGTAACGAATCTTGATTTCTTCGGCATGTTGAGTTGGCGTACGGAGAGCCATCGCAATATCGTTCGTGACCTGATCACCAGCGATCGGGATCACCGCCGTATGGCGTATGGCACCGTCAGTAAACACTGCGATATCACTCGTTCCACCGCCGATGTCCACCAGACATACCCCCAGATCCAACTCGTCGTCAGTTAGAACCGCAAGGCTTGAGGCCAGTTGTTCGAGTACGACACCCCTTACTTCAAGCCCACATCTTTCAATGCACTTCTCAATGTTTTGAGCCGCATTAACCGCACCAGTCACGAGATGAACTTTCGCCTCCAAGCGAACACCGGACATTCCAAGAGGCTCTTTAACGCCTTCCTGGTTATCGATTACATATTCTTGAGGAAGAATATGGAGGATCTTTTGGTCGGCCGGTATCGCCACGGCTTGCGCAGCATCAATCACCCGCTCTACGTCTTGCGGTATCACTTCGCGGTCACGAATCGCCACGATCCCATGTGAGTTAAGGCTACGGATGTGGCTGCCCGCAATGCCAGCGTACACTTCATCGATATCGCAACCCGACATCAGTTCGGCTTCTTCCACAGCCCTTTGAATCGACTGGACCGTCGACTCGATGTTCACCACAACACCCTTTTTTAGTCCCCGCGATGGGTGGGACCCGATACCTATGATTTCAATTTCGTCCAACTCGTTAATTTCACCCACGATCGCCGCAACTTTATTGGTCCCGATATCAAGGCCTACGATTTTGTTGTTCGTGTTGTCTGCAGCCATATCTATAACCCGCGTGAAGCCACCAACGTTGAAATTTTCCCATCCCATTCGATCGCAACGCCGCTCGGGTATCTGGCATCTGCCTTCACCACATGATCTTCATTACCTCGAAGCACCTCTTCATACACATAGACAAAGCGCGTTAGTCGATTCAGGACGTCTGCCTTACCCACAACGACCGAGATCCCGTTAGCGAAAGTCACGGTCCAGCCGGCTACGCTCGATTCGCCCAACTCAACAATGCGCAGACCCGACCGCTCCACCAATGTGGAAAAGGTTTTGAAGGACTTCATGGATGAAACCGAATCCGTGGACAACGCGTTAACTAAAGGAAGTTCGAGCGAGTATTTCTCAGCCATACTAAGAATGTCCCCCTTACCATTTAGGAACGCATCAAATCCCCACCGTACGGTTGGTAATTCTCGGTTCACAGTGACATGAACTGAATTCGGCCAATTTCTTCGTACTGTTACAGCCCGAATCCAATCGATATTCACGATCTTTTCGTGTAGGTCCCTGATGTTAACGACATCGCCTTTCGACATAGCCTCGTTCACGACTGCGACAACAATGGTCCTTTCGGCATCCGACAAGTCACCTTCAACACGCACGAGATCAAGCGGCCTCGTTATGTAACCCCATACGGCTCGACCGCTCTCAACCGTGACCACCAACAAAACAAAGGCGGTTAAAACGCTAAGTGATCGACTAACCAAACCCGGAAGTCTCCATACCAGCCGAGACACGGCTTACGTTGCCCGCCCCTTGCACAATTAGCACGTCGTCCTGGTTGGCGAGTTTCTTTGCCATCTCACACGCTTCGTTAGGATCCGATACAAGTACCGGATTGATATCGCTTCTTTGCCTTATTCCAGCCGCCAAACTTTTGCTGTCCGCTCCAACTATCTTTTGTTCTCCCGCCGAGTAAATCTCGATCAGTATGAGAGCATCAACGTCCGAGAGAACCCGAACGAAGTCGTCATATAGGTCCCGTGTTCGTGTATAGCGATGCGGCTGATAAACCATGAGCAAGCGTCTCGTCGGCCAGACGCGACGTGCCGTATCGAGGACGTTTTCAATCTCGGTGGGATGATGGCCGTAGTCGTCGACAAGCGTTAACTGTTTTTCTCCCACCGTTATTTCTCTCGTCTCAAACCGTCTGCCAACGCCGCGGAAGTCCCTCAGACCCTCCCGTATCGGATCGTCGGCGATACCTTCTTCGGTGGCGACAGCGACGGCTGCCACAGCGTTTCTTACATTGTGGAACCCCGGCAACGGAAGTTCGACATTTAGTTCACGAAGACCCCTTGGGCGTTCGATGGTGAATCTCCAGATGCTGTCCTCGTATTCAACATCTCTAGCGCAAAAATCGGCTTCTGCGGAGAGGCCATATGTATAAACCGGTCTCGCCAATTCAGGGATCAATGAATGTGCCGGTTTGTCGTCTAGGCATAGGAAGACGTGGCCATAAAATGGCAATCGATGGACAAATTGGATAAACGTTTGTTTGAGTTTTTCGAAATCATGGTCGTACGCGGAAAGATGGTCTTGATCAACATTCGTTATTACAGCGACCATGGGTTGAAGAAATAGGAAAGAGGCATCGCTTTCATCCGCCTCAGCAATCAAGTACTTCCCGGCACCAAGCTTGGCGTTTCGCCCTTCGCTTTTGAGCAGACCACCAACGACGAATGTTGGATCAAGGCCAGCCGCTTGGAAAATACTGGTGATAAGCCCCGTCGTGGTCGTTTTACCGTGAGTACCAGCAACGGCAATACCATGTCGATAGCGCATTAATTCGCCAAGCATTTCAGCTCTAGGGACAACGGGAATTCTCAGTCGATAGGCTTCAACGATTTCGGGGTTTTCAGAATCCACCGCGCTCGACACGACTACTACATCTGAACCCTCGACGTTGCTGGCGTTGTGTCCAACCGATACTTTTGCACCTAATTCGACGAGCCGGCGCACGACGCCAGAACCCACAATATCTGAACCCGTCACGGAGTACCCTTGGTTCAGCAGTACCTCTGCGATACCACACATACCTGAACCGCCTACCCCAACAAAATGAATGCGGTTGACTCGCGGCATATCGGGTACGAAGCGGGATTTTTCAACCACTCGTCTCACGATGTGTGGCCCCGAGCGGTTCTCGCCAAAGCTTCAAAACGAACACGTTGGATTAAGCCCATTAGCATCGAACAGACTAGAAGGCTGTTTCCACCATAACTTATGAACGGCAAAGTTAAGCCCTTCGTAGGAAGAACACCGGTATTTACTCCAACATTAATGAGAACCTGAGCACCAATTAAGAGGCTGGCACCGTATGCCAAATATCCGGCGAATGGACGATCAGCTTCAAGGGCTTTTCGAGCAATTCTCAAGCCACGCAATACAATGAAACCCAGAAGGGCTAGTACGAAAATCGCACCTATAAGGCCCAGTTCCTCCGCAATAACAGCAAAAATAAAATCGTTATGCGCCTCGGGTAGATAGAAGAGTTTCTGGATGCCGTCTCCGAGGCCTATGCCCATTATCTCTCCACGACCAAACGCTATTAACGCTTGTGTAAGTTGATAACCTGAACCAAAAGGTGACGCCCACGGATCAAGAAATGCAGCGAAACGTTCAACTCTATACGGACTGATTGCCAGGAGTGTGGCTAACATAAAGCCGATAAAAATTGCCAGAACAAAAAAGCGCTGCAATCGCACGCCCACAATGAAAAGCAACCCTGTTATCAACACCATAAGAACAACGAGCGCGCCGAAATCGGGCTCGATCAGGATCAAGAAAAAAATTGGCACGAGCCAAAGAATGGGGCGCAAAAGCTCTTTGCCACCCAACTTTATGTCATCGTTGGCGCGCGACAGAAAACCAGAGATATAGACAAGAACTAAGAACTTGATCCATTCGGATGCTTGTAAAGTGAAGACCCCGAAATCAATCCAGCGTCTACTTCCATTAACCACCGTTCCAATACTTGGAATCAATACAACGACGGCCAATAGGAGCGCCGAGAACAAGCACGTCTTGTGTCCCCGTTCCCATAATTTCAAAGGCAGCGAAACCACGATCCCAAATGAACATATAGAAAGGAGGACGTAGACGGCGTGCCTTACACCGTACGACATTCCAGTGACATCGAACGCCGACGATGCCGAAGCGACCATAATCAGGCCGATAACTAAGGCCGAAAGCCAAGCGAATCCGAGGGTCATATCGTAATTCTCGGTCACGTCGACATACCTTGCACGATACGGGTAAACGCTTGTCCACGAACAACAAAATTCTCAAACATGTCGTAACTCGCGCAAGCCGGGGAGAAGAGAACGACGTCGCCAGAAACCGCCTCCATTCTTGCCGTTACCACAGCGTCCTCTAGACTCGAAGCAAAGACTACACGCGCTTCCGGAATGCTTTTCGCAATGACTTTCGCATCTCGACCAATCAATACCACGCTTCGAACACGGCCAGAAATGGTTCGCCCTAGCACCGAAAAATTCGCGTTCTTTCCCACGCCGCCTGCGATCAAAACGATTTTTCGCGACGAAGGTTGCGTAATTACACCTTCAAGTGCAGCGATGCACGATCCCAAGTTAGTAGCTTTCGAGTCATTCACATACGTGACGTCGTCAATCACGCCAACAACTTGGACTCGGTGGGGTAAGCCCTCAAACGTCCGTATCGCCTGCTCACAAGTATCGACTCTAGCGCTCGCACAATATGCGATGGCGGCAGCAGTAACGACATTAAACCGGTTGTGATCTCCGGTGAGCTTAATCGCGTCGTTGGGCACAAACCTTCCGTCAATAAGTACTCCTTTTTCGGTTACGCGCCATCGTGCATCTCCATTGACCGCGACGGATTGCACATCATCTGGTGGTCGAGAAAGCGGGTCGTCATTGTTAAAAACGGCAAAGTTGCAATCTCTGTATATCCTTCGCTTAACCGTTGCGTATGCTTCAATTGACTGATGTCGATCCAGATGGTCATCACTGATATTTATGATCGACGCAACATCGAAATGTTTAGCTCTCATTCGTTCCAGTTGAAAACTTGACAACTCAAGAACATAACCGGCGAAACCATCGTCAAGTAAATCCAGGGCCGGTGGGCCAAGATTTCCTCCAACGCCGAAGGCCTGATCCTCGAGCATAGCGCCCACTAGTGTCGTCACCGTGCTCTTTCCGTTGGTGCCAGTAATACCGATGACAGGACCATCGACAGCATCCATGAATAAGTCCAAATCACTAATCAGTTCAATTCCGTTAGAAAGGGCTTTTTGGACAAAACAATGATTAAGAGGTAGGCCCGGGCTCACGATCAATGTTGAAACCGATCCGATCGTACGGTCAAAGTCCTTTGGATTTATCAGGGATGCTTCAGGAAAATCTTGATAGAAAGTTTTCGAATTTGGGATCGGACTTTGATCGGTTTCAAATCGTGTATCGCAGACGACAAGATCTCGCTCGCCATAAAGATGTCGAACGCACGACATACCACTAATACCAGCTCCTAAAATCAAAACACGGTTCGGTTTCATCTTAGTTTCAACGTGGACAATCCAAGCATCACGAGCATTAGTGTGATAATCCAGAACCGGACAATTATTTTGGGCTCGGGCCACCCCTTCAATTCGAAATGGTGATGGATGGGAGCCATTCGAAAAACCCGTTTGCCCGTGAGCTTGAAAGCGGTTACTTGAACGATGACGGAAAAAGCCTCAAGAACGAATAAGCCCCCCATGATCAAGAGGACAATCTCGTGTCTGACCATCACCCCTACGGTGCCGATCGCCGACCCCAACGCCAGGGATCCTGTGTCCCCCATAAAGATCTGCGCGGGATATGCGTTAAACCACAAAAAACCTAGGCCTGCTCCGATTAAGGCACCGCAGAACACGGAAAGTTCGCCGGCGCCTGGTACGTATGGGATCTGCAAATACGTTGAGAATTCGATGTTACCCACGAGATAAGCAATGAGTCCCAACGCCGCGCTAACAATCACTGTGGGCATAATTGCTAAGCCATCCAACCCGTCCGTCAGGTTCACCGCATTACTCATACCGACGATAATTAGGTATCCCAAAAAGATGAATCCAAAAGTACCAAGAGGGATCGATATTGCTTTAAAGAAGGGCACGATCAGAGCGGTATCCACAGCCGAAGACGCAGTTCGATATAGAACTACGGCGGCTGCAAAACCAAACACGGACTGGAAAAAATATTTCCATTTCGCGGAAAGACCATGGCCCGCGGTCGATCGTGAAATCTTGACGTAATCATCGATCCATCCAATTGCGCCGAAAGCGAGCGTGACAGATAGAACGATCAGCACATATCGGCTACCAAGATCGCCCCACAGAATCGTGGTCGTCAAGATGACGACCACGATCAACGCGCCGCCCATAGTCGGCGTCCCAGCCTTACTTTGATGAGAACTCGGACCGTCTTCGCGCACGACTTCGCCAATTTGATGGCTTGATAGTTTGCGAATGAGCATCGGGCCCAGGGTCAGCGACAAGAACATCGCGGTGCCTGCACTAACCATCGTCCTAAAGGTCAAGTACTGAAATACCCCGAAGGCGGGCAAAAACTGAGACAAATAATCGGTCAACCAGAGCAACACTATTCTGTTAATCCGAGTACGTTTTTGACGAAATCTCGATCATCAAACATCTTCTTCTCACCATTGATTTCCTGCGTGGTCTCATGTCCTTTGCCTGCGATTAACACGACGTCATCGGATGACGCGGACTGGAGGGCTTCATAAACTGCGGCGCCTCGGTCGGGAATTAAGCGATATGCATCCCAGTTCCCGAATCCCTCCACGATTTGTTCATTGATGACGTCAACTTTTTCTGACCGGGGATTATCCGCAGTAACAATAGCCATATCCGCCTGGTCCGCCACGGCCGCCCCCATCATCTGTCGCTTCCCTTGATCACGATCGCCACCACAACCAAACACACATATCAACCGTCCGCCCAGATGGGTTCGGGTAGCCGACAGGGCTAAGCTCAGTGCTTCTGGCGTGTGGGCGTAATCAACTACGACCGCTGGCTTGCCATCAACTCGATATATCTCCATACGTCCCGGGACTTTAGGAAGATGGTTAAGCAAATCATTTATTTCAGACAGCTCGTATCCACGATGCAGAGCAACCCCTAATGCGGCCGCAACATTTGAAACAGAAAAATGTCCGATCACCGGTAAATCAAAATCCGCCTCGCCCCATTTCGTGTACCACTTTCCGTAGATGCCATCTCGCGTATAGCTTTCGACAATCCAACTAACGTCAGTTTCTTGTGTCGTGCCGTATGTAACACATGTCAAACCGCGGGCCCGTAATCGGGAAATGAGTTCTCGACCAAACAGTTCATCGGCATTTATCACGGCGGCCGTTAAGCCACCGAATTCAAACAACCTTTGCTTTGCTAAAGCGTATTCGTCCATGCTGCCGTGGTAGTCAATGTGGTCCCGGCTAAGATTCGAAAAAACGGCCATGTCGAACAACACGTCGGCAACTCGATTTTGATCGAGTGCATGCGAACTTACTTCCATAGCAACTGACCGTTGCTGCATAGAGACAAGACACCGCAACCGTTTGTGTACCGTTATGGCATTCTCGGTCGTTAGAAGGGATGGACGAAGATTCTCAATATTTCCCCATCCAATTGTGCCCATAAACCCCGTACGTTCCATTAAAGCCGCGCAATGGTGCGCTATCGATGTCTTACCGTTTGTTCCCGTAACGCCGATACAAAACATTCTTGCACTCGGTTGGTCATAAAACCGACCTGCAATTGCACCCACACGTGCCGCCACACTCGGATCGACGACAATCGGGATGTCGAACGAACCGGCGATTCGACGTTCAGCACAGATGGCTACCGCGCCCCGTCGAAAGGCCTCATCCACGAAATCATGACCATCAAAACTGGCCCCCTCTATAGCAATGAACAAGTCGCCAGGCATTACTTCGCGTGAATCAATACAAATTCCACCGACTTGTATGTGATGATCGTCAACGCCGTCGAGTAGCTCACTAAGCAGCACGGCCAAAGTCCTCGTCCTTACCTTCGTCGCCCATGCCTACGATCTTTTCGGGCGCAACGCCGAGTATCCGCAACGACCTAGCCAAAATACGTGAGAAGACGGGAGCCGCGACCTCACCTCCCCCTACCCCGACCCCTAGCGGTTCGTTAATTATCACGACAACAACCGCCTTCGGATCACGGGACGGTGCGATGCCAGCAAACAACGCAACATGCCGCGTGTCGTCATATTTTCCCGAAGTAATCTTTCGCGATGTTCCGGTCTTTCCGGCAACCGCAAAACCATGAATTCGGGCCTTCGGTGCCGTTCCTTCTGTCGAGGTAACACCCTCCATCATGCGGAGTAATGACGTCACATAGCTTTCCTCGAAGACCCTCTCGTCCGCTGTATTTGGTAATCCTCGTATGAGGTTCAGTTGTCGCCGAACACCGCCCGACGCAATTGTCAGATAACTTTGTGCGAGTTGAATTACGGAAGCTGTGACGCCATATCCATACGCGAGCGACGCCCGAACGATCGGACTATCGATATCTCTATCGGTCAGCACGCCGGAGACCTCTCCCGGCAGACCTATGGATGGAATTGCAGATAACCCCGATCGTTGAAATACATCGTATAAATGAGATCCCTCGAGCCCGAGCGCTATTTTTGTGATGCCCACCTGGCTCGACCTGGCGAGAACTTCTGCTAAGGTAAGTCGACCACGATTCACCGGATCTTCGACCAATTTTTGGCCTACCATCAAGTAACCGGGAGTCGTGTCAATCACTGTGTCCGACAAATAACTGCCAGTCTCCAGCGCCGCCAAGATAGCCAGAGGCTTGACCGTAGATCCTGGCTCATAAAGATCCGTGATCGCACGATTGCGCATGCCATCGAAATCACGATCACCAACTCTATTAGGGTTGTAGGAGGGTTGATTTACCATGGCTAGTACGTCTCCGCTCTCAACGTCCAATATGACGGCAGAACCCGATCTTGCCCCACTGTGTTCAACGGCCGATTTAAGCTCCCTGTATGCAAAAAATTGAAGACGAAGATCAATACTGAGCTCAACATCGCCCCCAAAATCTGGAGCGTCGAAAAAATCAAGATCTCTCACGCGTTGCCCACGTCGATCCCTAAGGATCCGTTTCGAACCCGGCACACCTCTCAGAACGTGGTCCATCGAAAGCTCAATACCTTCTTGACCCACGTCGTCTATATCGGTTGTGCCGACGACGTGAGCAGATATCTCGCCTGACGGGTAAAACCGACGATACTCGTGCTTAAATCGAATCCCTGGTATTGCCAGTGCAACTAAAGATCTCGCGACTGCCGGATCGACACGACGAGCCAGATACACGAACCGACCCTGCTGATTTTGCTCCAGTCGCTTTACGAGTCCGGCAACGGGACGATCGAGGACCTCTGCAACCAAGGCTAATTCGCGAGCGTCAAAACTATCCATACTTGGATCCGTCCACACGGACACGACCGGCGTACTCACAGCTAGTGGGTCACCATTGCGATCCGAAATAACACCACGGTGCGCACGAATCTCCGCTATTCGGGTAGCCCGAGCCTCCCCTTGATTCTGCAAAAACTCGCGCTCGGTCACCGCCAAATAACCAGAACGCCCGACCAATGCCAATAACGCAAGCGCAAATACCCCTGTCAATACAAAATGCCGCTGACGGGTCAAAAGCCCTTCCCTTCTTGTTCCAACCATTCCCGTTTCGATCCGCGAACAACCGATGTCACCCTTTCAGGGAAACGCATATTGAGGTGCTTCTTCGCAACGCGATCGACATTTTGATAGGACACCAAAGTGCCACGTTCCAATAATAAACGGCTGTATTCCTCTAACAGGCGGTCTTGAGCTTCTTGGTTACGGGTGAGTTCGTGGAACAGCACGCGCCGATCCCCGGTCACACCGATAACCTGGACGCCACTCGCTGCGACACCGAATAAAGCCAAAATTCCGAAAAAGAACCACGAGAGTTCGTTGAAACGCTTCCCTATCGCGTTATTCAATTCGTTCGATTACCTGTAACAAGGCACTTCGAGACCTCGGGTTGATATTCGCTTCGCTCGAATCCGGGTGTTTCGCCTTAACCACATACGTCGCGCGCCCTGGAGAAGTGCCACGCACCGGCAAACGTCGTGGAACGAATGGACTTACAAGATCCCGAAATTTCTTGCGTACGACGGCGTGTTCTATGCTGTGAAACGTCAAAATTCCTATTCGTCCACCATCTGCCAGATGCTGAAATCCAGCATCAATGCCTCGAGTTAATTCGGAGAGTTCGTCATTGATATGCATTCGAACAGCTTGAAATACTCTGGTAGCAGAATGCTTTCGTGGATCGCGCTTCGACCTGGCGCCGTTAATAGCGGTAACCAACTCAGTGGTGGTGTGCAGCGGCCTTTTTTTTATGATGGATATCGCAATAGCGCGCGCATTCTTTTCGTCACCCAATGTGCGCAATACCTTGACAAGATCTGATAGCTCTACTCGGTTAAGCCAGGAAGCGGCACTCTCTCCACTGTCTGGATCCATTCGCATGTCCAGGGGACCGCTACGCATAAAGCTAAATCCGCGCTCTGGATCATCGAGCTGAGGAGATGAAACTCCTACATCCATCATCACACCGCTAAACGCATCGCGCGGCATGCCTGAAAGGACCGAACTTAATTCGCTGAAAATCCCCCGTTTCGGGTGCACGCGCGAATCTTCTCGCGACAAATCAATGGCGGCTTGATAGGCCTCGGGATCACGATCAATTGCGACGAGCGAAGCTTTAGACGATAGCAGCCGCAAAAGCGCGCGTGCGTGCCCTCCTCGCCCAAAAGTAGCATCAAGGTACGTCCCATCCGGATCTGTCATCACAGCGTTAACCATGTCATCACGCAACACCGGCATGTGTTGCGGCATCTTCGTTACGTCTCTAAACGGACAACCCATCCAAATCGCTTAAATCACCGAAAGCGCTTTCGCGCGTCGCCGTTAGCCATTCTTCTCTTCGATTTCTCCAGATGTGTTCACTCCATATCTCGAGTTTATTGGTTTGGCCCATGAGCACTATTTTCTTCTCCAATTCCCCATATTCCCGAAGCATCGGTGGTAGGAGAACCCGCCCTTGGACGTCCATTTCCACGTCAGTTGCATGCCCAATCAAAAGCCTTTGCAACAGTCGCGCGGACGTACCAATGTTCGAAAGCGCCTCGAGTCGGCGCTGTACGTCTTCCCAATCTCTTAGCGAATAAAGGAGCAAGCACTGTTCATTGGTATCAATCGTTGCAACCAGACGATTTTCCGTACGCTCCTCAGCTTCCTCGCGAAATCGTGTGGGCAGCGCCATGCGTCCGCGGGAATCCATTGTTACGCTCGCGATACCTCGAAACATAAAGTTGAGTCTTCAGATCTAAGTTTGTACCTACGACGGTAATAAACCCACCTTTAACCTGATATCCCCATTTTTTGCCACAGAAAGCCCGACCCTAGGTTTGGACGTTAACTTTGTCAAGGATCATTTACACCTAACCCTTAGATAATTAAGGAAAATTTCTAATCTCACGGGATCATAAATCGATCACCGAAGTAGGTATATCGATTATAAATAACCGATAAAAGCCTTTTCCTCGAAAGTACTTTAACTTTAAGTCTTAATTCTTCGACATGAATCATTCTTACGTCGAGCAAGAGGATTGAGTCAGCCTGTAAGCCGGGTTCTGTCTTGGGCAATCATTCCTCTACGGCATTCGTCACCGAATGTCTCTAGCAGCCTACCCAAATCCCGCGCGGACCACGCGAACGGATTTCTATTTAGCCTTGCTCCAGGTGGGGTTTACCTAGCCAGGTCTGTTACCAGAAGCCTGCGGTGCGCTCTTACCACACCCTTTCACCCTTACCACGCATTAATGTATGGCGGTCTACTCTCTGCTGCACTTTCCGTGGGCTCACGCCCCCCAGGCGTTACCTGGCACCTTGTCCTATGGAGCCCGGACTTTCCTCTGACAAAAAATCTTGCCAGCGATTGCCTGGCCAACTCGCGGCACAGCGTACTATCCCTCATTCGCTAGGACCAGGGCTCTTGAATAAGCTCGCGCTCTCGTCTCCCCAGTTATCTTGGCGGCTAACCTTGCTGCCTGAGTAGGAGCGAGTTCGGCCAATAGAATTTGGAGCATCGAATCAACATTTGTCGCGACCGCCTTGGCAGCCCCACCAAGAAAACAAACGATCTCGCCACGAACCCGATCCTTCATCGCTATTTCATTACGGACGTCTTCGACACTACCGAAATAGAGGCTTTCATGAATTTTCGTAAGTTCACGCGCCACTATAATTTGTCGTTCATTAGCTTCGAGTTGGCATAGGGCTTCCAACGTACTCGATAGTCTCCGAGCCGTCTCAAAGAACAGTATTGGGCTGCCATCGATCAACAGTTGCTTTAATCGGGCCTTACGCGCGCCCACTCGAGCAGGGATAAATCCTACGAACCTAAAGTCGTGCGTGGGAATCGGCGCTACGGACAAAATCGTCGTAATTGCGGAAGGTCCCGGGATAGGGACAACGCGGAGATTTTGTTTCCACAGTGCTCGTATTAGGTCGAAACCTGGATCACAAATGAGCGGTGTACCAGCGTCAGACACAAGGGCAACGTCATTACCTTCACCAATTAAATCAATTACACGCGCGGTCATCTTCTCCTCGTTGTGATCATGCAGGGAGATAAGGTTCGTCGCTTGAATGTTGAAGGCGGTCAAAAGCTTGCGACATCGTCTAGTATCTTCACACGCAATGATGTCGACATTCGCTAAAACTGATATCGCTCGCTCACTCACGTCGTGGAGATTCCCGATTGGGGTCGCGACGACATATACCATTCCATACCCTTCTCTCATGACGTTCCCTATTCGCCTAATCGTGTTAGTCATTCTAGGAGTCGCGGGCTGTCAAATCACACCGCCTAAAATCGTCCAGAACTCTCAGCATCCCATTTCGTCGAATCTAGAATTGCAGATTCGACGAGCTGCAAAGAACGCGAGTTCGAGTGAGACCGCAGAAATTTTTTACAACGCAGCCACGCTTTTGTCGACTCAGAATGGATCCCAACAAACAAAATCCATTATTGCTCGAATCAAAAATGATCCCACACTTTTTAGTCGTCTGAGTCGGTCTGATCGCTTCGAAGTCGAGCTCATCGACTTAGAGTTGGACTACAGGGAAGCGACTCAACACCGCAAACACGGTCTATTAGACCGACTGGAAGCCCTTGCCCCTACAACTCTCGCCCAAGAAATCTCGTGGTTGGAGTTGGCGATACGCGTCCGCATCTCAATGGAAGATCACGTCAACGCCATAAAAAATCTGATAAGACTCAGCACCTACGCAAGTGTCAGCAAAGAACAACTTGTGGAGCGAATTTGGTCTTCAATAAAGAAACTACCACTAGGGTACACAAACACTCTTGCCAAGAATTCTGATACGGAGGAAGAATTCGCTTGGTGGGATCTAGCTACGAAATTCCTCGGGCCATTAACGCCTACCCTGCAGCAGAGCGGATGGGATATCTGGCAGGCTGAAAATCCCACTCACCTAGCGAAAAATCACCCCCCATCAGAAATTTCATTACGGCCCAATGAACCGACGACTATGGCGCTTCTCTTGCCTCAAAGCGGACCACTTGCCGAACCCTCTAGGGCTATTCGAGATGGCCTCATGACTGCGTATTGGGCAACGCAACTTGCTAACCAAGGGGAGTTAAAACAACGACAGAAAATTCTAATTTATGACACTTCTGAAAACGCGATGGCAGACGTTGTGTCTCGCGCTGAAGCGGATGGCGCTCAAATACTGCTGGGGCCCTTGTCGAAATCCAATGTCAAAGCGATGACTACCCTAAAAACGGTTACTCCCACCATCGCTTTGAACCGAATAACCCCAACCCGTGGGTATGAGCAACGAATTCCTCAATTGTCTCTCGCCGTTGAGGATGAGGCCGTCGAAATAGCAAATCACATAAGTAGCAAAGGGTTGACCCGGATAATTGTTTTCCGAGATGACACTTTATGGGCAGAAAGGGCATATAGAGCTTTTGCCGCCTCTATATCGAATGACACGGAAATAACGAGTTTGACGACGTTAGCTGATTTGAAGGACGTGACGAATAAAGTTGGCCGCGCCTTGGATATTGACGCAAGCATTGCGCGCCATACAAACGTTCAAAAATTAGCGAGACGAGAAGTCGAGTTTATTCCACGGCGGAGGAGTGACTTACACGCGGCCGTCGGATTTATTGGGTCCAGGGAATACGAGTCGTTGGTAGCCGCTTTGGACTTCCACTTCGGGTCGGATATACCGCTTTTCGTCGTTTCCGCCGCATTGCGTTCAGACGTCCCAATCAAAAACGGAACACAATTTGTTGCGCTACCGCTGACATTGTTTTCCTTTCCGCTCCGATATGACCTAGAGGCGGCATTTCCTGCAGCCAAACAACAGCCTTCTTTCTACGCTCTCGGTATCGACGCATATCGACTTGCAAATCAGTTTGAACGGCTTATAGCAGGCGTATCAATCCCAGCAACGACGGGGAACCTAAAACTAGGTCGAAACGGCTCTATTTTGCGAATACCCGCATGGGGACCAACTCACGAACAATTTACGGATCGCGCACCCGCTTTCGACCGATGATTGACAGAGTAATCGTCTCTTTTCTGAATATGAGGGGAATTAATGAGCGGGGATATTGAAAATAGATCTTCTCAACATCTATCGTCCAATCAAAAACTCCCGTTTTTGATTGGACGATCAAATAATTTGTCGACAACAGCTAAAGAGGCTTCACATGTTTGCTAAACCCAATGTAGTTAGCTTGGTTCTGGTCTTGACTTTCATCAGCTCGTGCAACTCTTTTAAGAATATCGCGACGTCACGCACTCCCGGCGCCGTGATTGACGACGGATTTATCCAACGGATAGCCCATCGCCAAATCAGAAGACTAGAATCAGAAATTAACCCCGGCAACATCTCCGTTCATTGTTTTAATCGGTCGGTTCTCTTGACTGGACAGGTCGAGAGTCCAGCCACCGCTGAACTAGTTGAATCCGCCGTTCGCAAAATCCGCGTCGTAAAGCACATTCACAATGAAATTACTGTAAGCGGTCCCACAAGCCTCACTGTTCGCGCTAGCGACACATTAATCGCTACTAAGGTTCGATCAAAATTGTTAGCAACACAAAATGTACACGTGAGCCGATTTAAAGTAGTCACCAACAACGGAGTAGTTTTCTTAATGGGTTTAGTGTCTAGAGACGAAGCGAACCGAGCTGTTAACTCGATAAGAACCGTTTTTGGCGCCCAGAAAATCGTCAAGATTCTTGAGTACATAGATTAATTCAACACGACACCATCAAGTTTCGGTTTCGTCGACCTTATAGACTAGATAGAACCGTGGTCTTGCAAGTTGCAACATCCGACCGACTGTTCACCTACGGGTTTTTGTGTACCCGCGTCCTATTCGCGCATCTCCATTTCGAACTCTGTAAGACTCTCTTGAAACGTCTCTCGCTCGAACATATCGTTCATATATCGTTGCATCGGCTTGAGTTGACGAGATGTCAGCTTCAAATCCATCGCGTTCAATCGCCAAAGAATAGGCGCGACAAAACAATCAACCAGCGTGAACTCTTCGCTCATAAAGAAGGGCCGATCAGCAAATACAGGTGCGATGGCCGCAAGGCTTTCTCGTAGTTCTTTTCGGGCTTTATCCATAGCGGTTTCTCGTCCTTTGCCCGCCATGAGTACATCAACTCTTCCACTCCAATCAAGTTCAATGCGGTGCATCAATAGACGACACTGAGCTCGCGCGACAGGGTAGACGGGCAACAATGGAGGATGTGGGAACCGCTCGTCCAAGTATTCCATAATCACCGTACTTTTATATAAAACCAGGTCTCTATCTAGAAGCGTCGGGAGCGTTCCATAGGGGTTAATTTCGGACAGCTCTTCCGGCTTATGGGATAGGTCGACATCAACGATATCTACCGTGACCCCTTTTTCACACAAAACCATCCGTACGCGGTGGCTGTAATGATCTTGTGGGTCAGAGAATAGCGTCATTGACGCCCGTTTTGTGGCGAAGCTCATATTATCTCCGATCCTTGAACCTACTGTGTTTCGGCACCAATAACGTTTAAACGGTCACTCTATGCTCGAGAGCGAAGATCCGATCCTTAGCGCTTCGAGTATTGCGGTCGCTTTCGTGCTTTTCGGAGCCCAACTTTCTTTCGTTCTACTTCTCGAGCATCACGAGTTAACAACCCTGCTTGCCGAAGCGGTACTCGTAATTTTTCATCGTAATCCACCAAAGCTCTAGCTATACCTAGCCGAATAGCTCCCGCTTGCCCTGAACCGCCACCGCCCTCGACCGTTATACGCAAGTCGAATTGATCAACCGCATCGACAACCTCTAGAGGTTGTCGAACAATCATGCGAGCGGTTTCACGTCCAAAATATTCATCGAGCGTTCGATTATTTACTAACACTCGACCGGTTCCGCTCTGTAGAAACACTCTCGCGGCAGAACTTTTTCGACGCCCTGTCCCGTACTTCGAATCACCCATTCGTTAACTTAGCACCATCGTTTTCGGCTGCTGCGCTCCATGTGGATGCGTATCGCCGGCATAGACTTTTAATTTACGGAAAACCGCGCGCCCCAAGGGGTTCCTAGGTAGCATTCCCTTCACAGCCTTCTCTAACAACTCTTCAGGCTTGGCCTCACGCAACTTCTTAAGAGACGCGCTTTTTATTCCCCCTGGATATCCACTATGCCTGTAATAAATTTTATTTGTTTCCTTGTTCCCACTAACAAAGACCTTTTCGGCATTCACCACGATGATGTAGTCACCAGTGTCAACATGGGGCGTGTACTCGGCCTTGTGCTTGCCTCGGAGACGACGTGCAATTTCGGTTGCTAGACGCCCAAGCGTCTGATCCGTAGCGTCAACCACATACCAGTCATGCGCGACATCTTGTTGACGCACACTCACCGTCTTCATTTCGGGACCCGGAGAAAAGGGAGCGCGAATCTTAGTTCACGCCCTAATTGTTTACAACTCTAACCATGCCCTATCAGCGGGTAGTTACGGACGATGCGGGCGCGATAGATACGCGTTCGATCGCATCTCGATAATGCGACTTTTAGTACGTTCGAATTCGCGCAATAGCTTCGAACCGACGTATAAAGTTTCAACCTCCTCCGAAGCGTTAAATAGAACCTTCACGCCGCGATCATAGAATTCGTCAATCAAACCTATGAAGCGGCGCGCCTGGTCGTCACATTCCCCGTCAAGCTGCTGAATCCCCCAAATGACAACCGTGTGGAAAAGTCGCGCGATCTCGATGTAGTCACTGGCGCTGCGCGGCCCGTCACATAGGGTTGAAAACTCAAACCCAACCACCCCTTCTGCTCTATAACGAACCGCAATATCACGACGATTGATCGTTATGTGCCCGCCGACCTTAAACGTTCCTCCTGTCATAGTTGCAAACTCGACCTCAGAGAATAGATCGTTAGTGCCCACAACTCGATATACCGATTGTTTCCGAAGGAAATTCAGCCGATAGTCAATCCCCGACTCAAGTTTTTCTACTCGCATGTGACGATCAATAAGCGCAATTACAGGTATAAATTTATCTCGCTGTAGCCCGTTCTCATAAAGATTAGTTGGCGCAACGTTGGACGTAGCTATGAGAGTAACGCCCTTCGCGAAAAGAGCGTCCAATAAACCCCCAAGTATCATCGCGTCGCCAATATCCGAAACAAAAAACTCATCGAAGCAAATTACCGGAGCGGACCTAGCAAATCGGGAAGCAACTGCATCGATGGGGTCGGCAGTACCCTCCAACAAAGCCAATTCTTCGTGAACTCGGCGCATAAAGTGGTGGAAATGCAGTCGTTGGGATATACGCGGCTGTAGTGATTCATGAAATAGATCCATTAAATAGGTCTTTCCACGGCCCGGCCCGCCCCAGAGATAAAGGCCTCGAATAGGATCCCGCGCGCTGAGTCCTAAACCATGTTTAACGCGTGACAATAGCGAAGGCGACGAATAACGAGGCGTAAGGTTGCGGTGAAGGTCCGTGAAGATTTCGACAATTCTCCGCTGTCGAACATCGTCAACATAACCGGCGTCAATATTCCGCTCATATCGCGCGTCCGGACCGATTATTTCTAGTTCGCGCGACACCGCATTCCTATTCGATCGACCACACAACAAAGAAGGATCGGGGTGCGACACTGGAAAATCGTTTTCTTGTAGCTTCACACCGACCGAACCAAACAAGTGCCTGTCGCGACAATATCGATGAAACTGCCGGCGACGAATTGTTCAGCTTTAGTTCACGGATCTTCGACACGAGCGCGAGCCGCCGCCGAATGGGCGGTAAGACCCTCCGTATTGGCAAGTGTGGCTGCAATTCGACCTATTTTCTTAGCACCTTCACGTGAACATCGGATAATCGAACTACGTTTCTGGAATTCACGAACGCTGAGCCCAGAAGCGTAGCGTGCCGATCCGAAAGTAGGTAGCACGTGACTCGGTCCCGCAGAATAATCGCCAAGCACTTCTGCGCTATACCCTCCGATAAATATCGCACCCGCGTGCTGAACTAGCGGCAGCAACGCGTCGGGTTCCGAAACAGCGAGATGTAAGTGCTCCGGCGCAAAACGATTAACAAGCGAAATCGCGTCCTCGAGATCACGGCACTTTATAAATGCGCCACGATTCTCAAAGGATCTCTCTATTATTTCGCTTCGTTCGAGACCTGGCATTAACTTTTCAATCTCGCGATACACTGCTTCGAGATAGGGTCGGTAGGGGGAAATGAGAATTGCCTGAGCAGTACGATCGTGCTCCGCTTGGGCGCACAAATCCAGAGCTGTCCATCGGGCGGAAACCGATCCGTCAGCGACTATCAGGATTTCAGTGGGACCAGCGATAGCGTCAATTCCTACAGGTCCAAAGACCAATCGTTTTGCTGCCGCAACGAATGCCCCTCCCGGTCCAACAATCTTATCTACGGACTTTACCGTCTCGGTTCCGTACGCGAGCGCAGCTATCGCCTGCGCACCACCAATAGTGTATATCCGATCAACTTCCGCCACGTGCATTGCCGCGAGCACGTGACGATTGCATTCACCCATGGGCGCTGGCACTACCGCCGTGATCTCGCGAACCCCAGCGATACGCGCGGGAATTACTGTCATAAGTACTGAAGACGGATAAGCCGCCTGGCCGCCCGGTACATATACACCTATATGTTGTATTGCCGTTACTCGGTACCCCAGAAAATTCCCATGTTCGTCTACAGTCTCAAAAGATTCGTCAATTCCCGTCTCGTGAAACGATTTAATGCGCGTCGCCGCCTCTTCAAGCGCTTTTCTATCGGAGTTGGCAAGTCGTTCGTATGCTTCAAGACATTTACCTGGAGAGACTGTCAGCTCCTCCATCGACGAAACTTCAAAACGATCATATTCTGCGGTCAACGCTATGAGAGCTCTGTCACCCTCTGCCCTGACTCTTTCGATAGCGGTTTTAGCCGTGACCTCGACTGTCGCGTCTTCACGAGCCTCCCACTCGAGAAGGTTTCCCAGGCGATTCTCGAAATCAGCTTCGTCGGTGTCGATTCTTACTATGTTGACCAAGAATTTACCTCGATTTCAACGCGACGAAAGACGCTGTACGTCGGCTCCAATTGACTGCAATTTTTCCTCAATACACTCGTACCCCCTGTCAATGTGGTAAATCCTATCCACTAGGGTCTCACCGTCCGCGACCAGACCTCCAATAACTAAGCTAAATGATGCTCGCAAATCAGTCGCCATTACGGGAGCGCCCCGTAGTCCCTTTACCCCCTTTACAACGGCTGTGGTTTTACCATCGAACGATATGTCTGCGCCTAATCTCGCCAATTCATGAACATGCATGAACCGATTTTCAAATATTGTCTCGGTTATACGACTGGTACCCTTACTAATGGCATTAAGGGCAACGTACTGTGCTTGGATATCTGTCGGAAATCCCGGATAAGGCTCCGTACAGATATCGACAGCAGTCAGATCGTGAGCCCCTGCATCTACTCTTATCCAATCATCACCCACCGTAATCGAAACGCCGCTTTCTTGAAGTTTCTCGGTAACGGCTTTGATGTGTCCGGGGCACGTATTCCGAAGCAAGAGATGTCCTTGAGTAGCAGCTGCAGCAATCAAATAGGTCCCCGTTTCTACTCGATCAGGCATTATTCGGAATTCGCCTCCTTGGATAGAACTTACTCCTTCTATCATTAGAGTATCTGTACCTGCTCCTTCGATTCGCGCACCCATCGCCACTAAACATGCCGCAAGCTCAGTCACTTCAGGTTCACACGCGGCGTTGTGGATAGTGGTTTCACCACGCGCAAGCGTCGCCGCCATCATCAAATTTTGGGTACCTCCAACCGTTTTTACATCCATGTCTATTTTTGTTCCGATCAGTCCTTTCTTTGCGTCTGCAACGACATAACCCTCTTCAACTTGGATGTCTGCGCCCAGCGCTGATAATCCCTTGAGATGCTGATCAACTGGTCTGGGGCCAATCGCGCATCCTCCCGGTAGCGATACTTCGGCGTGACCGTGGATTGCCAATAATGGGCCCAGAACGAGGAACGAAGCCCGCATCGTCTTAACAAGATCGTACGGCGCCCTGAGATTCAAGATATCCCCGGCTCGAACTTCTATCGTCATATTTTCTTCAACTGTGACGTCAAGGCCTATGGTTCCGAGGAGCTCGATCATGGTCGTCACATCATTGAGGTGGGGAACATTCGCTATTCGAAGCGATTCTTCCGACAAAATTGATGCTGCAAGAATCGGAAGGGCAGAATTCTTGGAACCCGAAATAGTGACCGTGCCCGCCAGGGGATTCCCTCCCCTTATCAGCAATTTATCCACTAAATTCTCTTTAAAACTATTGGCTAAAGACCATGGGGGGTGAGCGCTTTAATTGTAACCGCATGCAACGCTCCAGACTCAATCAGATCAGCTATGCAGCCGTAAACCTTTTGTTGACGTTTGACAGGCGTGAGACCTTCAAAAACATCAGCAATGATTCGAATAGCTGCCCGATTACCATCTATTTCGACGGTAATCTCAGCACTAGTAAATTCAATTTCAAGCCTCTTTCTGAGTTCGCTCTCCATATCTGTTCGACGCCTAAATTAATGCGACGGACCACCTGTCATGGGGCCTGTACGTACCCACTATAACAGCGCCGTAATTGTGTGTTCGAGAGTCTTGCTACAATCCGTCTGACTTCACTTCCTTGTATTTCACTTTCATTTTGTTGCAGTCCACCGCCATTCTCGTCGTCGGCTTAATACTCCTCGTATGGAGCGCCGAACGTTTCGTGTCGGGGGCAGCAGTCACCGCGACCAACCTTGGAGTCTCCAAGATCGTAATCGGTCTTACAATTGTATCGATCGGTACGTCGGCGCCCGAAATATTGGTCGCAATTTCAGCGTCATTGGAAGCTGCTCCGAAACTAGCGATTGGAAACGCTATTGGATCTAACATTGCCAATATCGGCCTCGTGCTCGGCGTCACAGCGATCGCAGCCCCAATTCCGTTTTCCCACGAGATCGTTAAGAACGAAGTTCGCTGGCTTATCGGGGCGACTTTGCTCGGACTATTTTGTCTCGCTAATCTGTTCCTGGGATCATTGGACGGGCTCCTGTTGTTGGCAGGACTTAGCCTAATTCTCTATCTGATGTTCGCCAAACAACGTTTGCAGCCACAATCGCACGGCGTTGTGAACAATGACCTGGATCAAATACCTGCTATGCCCATGCATAAAGGGGTGCTTTGGCTCATTTTCGGCTTGTTACTCTTACTTTTATCAGCGGAAGTTGTGACACAAGAGGCTGTAAAAATAGCCCAACTACTAGGTATTGACGAGCTCATTATCGGTCTAACGATCGTTGCTATCGGAACCAGCTTGCCGGAACTCGCCGCAAGCGTTAGTGCCGCTGTTAAAGGACACTCTGACATAGCCATCGGCAACATTATCGGGTCAAACATTCTCAACGTTCTAGCTGTTCTCTCCATACCCGCACTAATGCACCCGATCGGAATTGACTCCGTTGTTTTATGGCGAGATTACGGCGTGATGATCGCATTGACCCTTGCCCTCATCGTTTTTGCTCTTTGTCGCGAATCCATTTCGCGACTCGAGGGAGCTTTAATGCTCACTATCTGGTTAGGCTATAACTTGATCCTCTACATGCAGGCATCTGGGTGAACAAAGATCTTCGTTCAAAGCTAGCTAGCACTGAAATGCTCATTCTCGACGTGGACGGAGTCTTGACCGACGGGCGACTTTTCTACGGATCCGGGGGGATTGAAATGAAAGCTTTCAATGCTCATGACGGCTATGGAATCAAGACCCTCCAACAACAAGGCATTTCAATTGCTATCGTTTCTGGACGCACGTCCGATATTGTTGAAAAAAGAGCTCACGAATTAGGTATCCGTTTCCTTTACCAAAACGTCGCTCAGAAAAACAAAGTCCTCGAGGAACTATCTAAAGAAAGCGGCATTGACCCGCAACACATGGTGCATGTAGGAGATGACCTACCGGACTTGGCTCTCTTTCAACACGTAGGCCTGGGAATTGCCGTAGCTGACGCGCGCTTAGAAGTGCGAAAAAGCGCTGATTTCATCACGAAAGCAAAAGGGGGGGAGGGCGCTGTCCGAGAGGTGTGCGAACTCTTGCTAGCGTCACGTCTCGAGCAACAGGAATGATGCGCTGGGGCCTGATCGCCGGCCTGATAGTCGCCGTGTTCTTCGAGCTCCCGGCGTTGGAGACGGAAGATATATCGCAAATTGCTTTACCACCGGAATTGTCGGATCGGCCTAATCTTTATCTTGAAAACGCAAGAATGAGTCAGTTTGATTCGCTTGGTCTAAACCAATACACACTATCGTCAGACGCCATCAGCCAGCATGCTGCGACCGGGCGATCGACGCTGCTCCAACCTTCCTTGACCTTCCATCAACCAGGTGAATCCTCCTACCATATTCACTCACAGCTTGCAGTGATCGAAAGTAATTTAGGCACCGAGAATATGGCTCCCAACAGCGGTATCGGTCCGGAACAATCGATTCACTTCACAGATCAAGTACAACTTTCAAGAGACAGTCACAATCAAGATTTGATAAAGGTTCGGGCCGGATCATTGTGGATGTTTCCACAACTAAAGCGCGTCGAATCGAATGGGCCTGTTATTATTGAAACATCTTCAGTCAATGCTCGCGCCGCGAGCTTTGAATACGACCTTGAACAAAACTATTTACAACTTCGATCCTCAAACGAGCAGCGCGTTCACGTTGTCATTCTTCCGAAAACGCGGATTTGAAGTTGCTGCTGTTTGTTGGTGTTTAGCGTCGTTTTCCGCCCTCACCTCCTCCGATGATAAGGAAATGCCCATACATATTCGTGGCGACGCTTTACGCGGAGACATGACGACCCGTACGGTCATCAGCGGCTCGGTGACATTGGATCAAGGAAATATTCATGTCGAGGCAGAGTCGATGACGATCGATTGGTCAAAAGACGAGGTGCAAAAAATTACAGCAAACGGGGCTCCGGCTCGTTTTACCCGCAGTATTACTGAGGGAAAATCGGCGATAGACGCGCACGCGCGCAGCATTATCTATGACCGTGAGCTCAATCAAATCGAACTCCAAGGGACCGCACTTCTGAGGCAAGGCGGAAACCTATTTCGTGGCGAAATAATTCTTTACGGCATCGCTGCCGGCACAGTAACGGCTGATTCCTCAGCATCAGGAGGAGTTGAATTAATCTGGCAACCGCGACAATAAGTTCTCAGTGTCTATTCTACGAGCAGACAATCTTCATAAAAGTTACCGCGGTAAACTCGTTGTTAACGATTTATCTCTCCACGTTTCAAGCGGCGAAATCGTTGGGCTTCTCGGGCCCAACGGTGCCGGAAAAACCATCAGTTTTCACATGATCGTCGGGCTAGTGAGGCTCGACAGTGGGACTGTGTCCATCGACGAACATGTCGTTTCTAACGCACCCATGCACCAACGCGCACAGAAAGGGTTAGGTTATTTACCTCAGGAACCAAGCGTTTTTCGAAAGCTCTCCGTCGAAAACAATTTGAACGCCATAATCGAATTGAGGAGTGATCTCGATAAGCCACAGAAAAGAGAGCTGGTAGAACAGCTTCTAGCAGAGTTCCATCTTCGTGATATTCGCGAAGTTGTCAGCGAACGACTTTCTGGCGGGGAAAGGCGTCGATTGGAGATTGCTCGAGCGCTTGCAAACGAGCCCCGCTTTTTGTTACTGGACGAACCGTTTGCTGGCGTTGACCCAATTTCTGTCGACGACATTAAGATTGAAATTCGCAAACTTGCGACCAGACAAATCGGCGTACTCATTACTGATCACAACGTTCGAGAAACCTTAGACATCTGCGATCGAGCATATATCGTAAATGAGGGCCACCTCATTGCCGATGGAACGGCACAAGACGTACTATCAGATCCGATGGTCCGACAAGTGTATCTAGGCCAGAACTTCTCTACTTAGCCTCCGATTATGAATAGTCAATAGTGACCATCAAGCCGGTCGGCATATGAAACAAATTCCGTCAACTAAGACCCGCCAACGGTTTAAGGCCACGCCACAGCTGCAAAACGCGATCGGATTATTGCAACTCTCCAGTAGTGAACTCCAAGCAGAAATTCAGCTAGTCATCGAAGCAAACGCACTGCTCGAAATCGAAAACGATATCCCCGAACAAATTGTCAATGACGCCACAGATGCGAGCGCCCGGATATATGGCGAATCGATCAACGAAGATTCAGATTGGCCAAATTTAAGTCGTATTGAAGGCCCGGGCGATCTATCCAATGACGAAGATTCAGACATTGACAGAAATCTGTTACTCGCCCACCAACGGTCTGATAACGCCGCATTTAGCATCGACGCCCACGAAGTTGCTAATCAATCAACGTCGTTATCAGATCACCTGATCTGGCAAATAAATTTCGCATCGCTCACGGCTAAACAAGACGCAATAGCCAACGCAATTATCCACGGCATAAACGGTGATGGCATGTTGCAGACGGGTTTGGATGAAATATCGTCAACCCTTCAACCAGAAGTAAGTGCGACTTTGATTGAAATCGAGAGGGTCTTGACCATTGTTCAAGAATTAGATCCGCCTGGCGTGGGCTCCAGAGATCTCCAGGAATGCCTGCTGATACAACTGCGGCTTCTTCCTCGAGCCGCCGTCGCAAAAAGAGTCGCAATACAAATGATAACCGATCATTTTGAAGTTCTTGTATCTCAAGATTTCGAAAGGCTTTCCAACATTTTGGACGTCTCCGTCAAGGAATTGCGCGAGGCAATTGAATTAGTTCAATCGCTAAACCCTCGACCTGGCTCGATGTTTGGTTCCGTACACACTGAATACCTGAAACCGGACGCATTTGTTCGCTGGGAAAAAGACCGATGGCTCGTCGAACTAAATCCCGAAATTACGCCGCGAATAAGAATTAACCCCCTGTACACTGAACTTTCAACTATGACGAATAAATTTCGGTCCAATGATTACGTTCGCGAAAACTTCCGAAATGCAAGGCTATTTCTTCAAGGTCTGGAGTATCGAAATTCAACCTTGGCAAATGTTTCTAGTTGCATCGTTGAACACCAACAAGGATTTCTTACGAAGGGGTTGGCTGCAATGAAGCCCCTGACGCTTTCCGATATCGCGTCTGAATTGGGCATACATATATCTACCGTTTCGCGAATCACGACCAGCAAGTACCTTATGACCCCCCAAGGGTTATTTCCTCTAAAGTATTTTTTTTCCAAAACCATTCCCACAACCAATGGAGTACCAGTAGCAAGTATCGCTGTCCGGGATTTGATACGGAACCTGATAAAAAATGAAGAAAAACGAGAACCGCTATCCGACGACTTAATTGCGAAGCTACTTGAATCTGATGGGATTCAAATCGCCCGACGAACCGTTACGAAATATCGGGAAATCATGGCTATTCCGACGTCTACTAGACGAAAAAGGCACTATTGGAGCTTTGGGGATTCAAGCGCAGCGGAATAAGATAGCTGTTTCAGATATTACTAACCGCTCATGATTGATTTCATATCGATTTTACCCATCAACTGTGTCCGGCGAGACGTAGACGCCGCGTCCAAAAAGGCTTCTATTGAGGTGGCGTCTGAGCTGATCGCGAAGACTCAAGGTGATATCGGCGCACGACACCTTCTTGAGGCACTGATGGCACGAGAAAAGCTTGGTAGTACGAACCTTGGAGAAGGTATCGCGATACCACACTGTCGACATCCGGATTGTCGACATCCAGTCGCGTCACTTTTGTACTTGACGAACCCTATTAGTTTTGACGATCAAGACGTCGACCTTCTATTCATTCTCGTCGTACCGGAACGCGAGACCAGACTGCATCTCGATCTCTTGGCTATTCTAGCAAGGGTCTTCGACCTTCAACCTAATGCCCAGGATCTGCGAAAAGCACAAGACGATCGAGAGCTGTACGAAGTTTTTCAACGCCAGGTTGCCGAGGCGTTAGCAGAATGAAATTGATTGTCATCAGCGGACGATCAGGTTCCGGGAAAAGCACTGCCCTTCACGCTCTCGAAGATGAAGGATTCAGCTGTATTGACAATTTTCCAGCCGGCCTCCTTGAACCACTCATCCAATCTAGTTCTGAGGCAGAAATCGTCCAAGATCTCGCCGTTTGTATCGACGCGCGGAATGTACCAAAGGATCTCGAACAATTGCCTGAACGGCTATCTGCGCTCGATCAAATCGGTCTAGATGTTCAGATCGTTTTTCTCGATGCACTAGGCGACATTTTAATTCAACGCTTTAGCGAGACCCGCCGTCGGCACCCCCTCACTCACGTCACCCAAGATTTGCGCGAAGCTATTGACGCGGAACGAGAAGTCCTTGCTGTCGTTTCTGAATTGGCCGACCTGCAGATAGATACAACAACTTTGACTGCCGCAGAACTCGCAGTGATGATCAAAACCCGCGTGATCAACAAATCTGCTAAGAGCATCTCGCTTCTTTTCCGGTCTTTCGCCTTTAAGACTGGTGTTCCCATCGACTCAGATTTCGTTTTTGACGTCCGTTGTTTACCCAATCCCTATTGGCAAAAAGAACTACGATCTCTATCCGGTTTTGATCAACCAATCCGCGATTTTCTTGATTCACAACCAATAACCACCCGTTTGGTCAATGACATCTCTAATTTCCTTGAAACTTGGTTATTCGAATTCGAAAAAACCGATCGCGCATATATGACGGTGGCTATAGGTTGCACGGGAGGCCAACACAGATCGGTCTATATAGTGGAAAGATTATCAACACATTTTTCACAAAATTACTCTGACGTCTTGGTACGGCACCAGGAAGCCAATAACCTGGTCGGTGCGACACGTTAATCTCCCCATCGTCAACAAGCTTGGGTTGCACGCTCGAGCGTCGTCAAAATTCATCCGGGTCGCACGCCAATTTCGATGCAACATTGAAATTGGAATTCAAGATGGCGAATTAGTCGATGCAAAAAGCATATTGAATGTATTAACTCTAGCGGCTGACAAGGGCACTGTCCTTTCATTGAAAGTAAATGGGGAAGACGAGGACGACGCAATTGAAGCCTTAATATCAATGGTTGCTGATCGTTTTGGAGAAGCTGAATAACCCAGTAGCAGCCCCCGAACCGGTCATCTCTTCGGAGTTCTTCTGTATACGCGCCACGGCGGGGTTCTGTACGACGCGACAAACCTCTTAGGCCAATCGACCCAAATTTCACCAACGACCATCTAACTATCGCCCGTTACCAGATTTACGCTCTGACCTACAAATAACAATAGATCTTCGGTCAACGTATGGTGAGTGACCATGAAGAATCAACGCAATCCAACCGAAGTGGTATGGCGGCTTCGTGCAAACGATCTTGATTGTGATAATCATTCATGGTGCTTTTTCAACCTGAGTTTGAGAAGTACTTGAATCTTCCATATCAGTAGTGAAAATGCTGACGAATTCCACACGGGGCTCATCCAAAGTCCCGCTAAGCCGATACTTTCCACTCGAAAGATTTTCGATCTGGGCACCAAAAATACGCCGACCAAGCAACACGCCGACGCCTGCCACCGGATTGGCAATCGCGATGTATGCGGCATACCACGGTAGGCTGTCCGAAACCGGGAGCGTTATAACGAGCTCGTTTTCAAGCCGTCCGTCGGATAAATCAACCGTACCGTTGACCCGAAAAAGCAACCCATTCCCTTCTACAAACATTGGCTCTGTAAACCCCAATATGCCGGATTGGAAATTCACCGGAGCGTGTATTCGATTAAAGCTGATGCCCTTAGATACCACGTCAGAGAAATTCCCAGTTAGCCTTTGGGCGATGGTTGAGTAATTCAGCAATCCTAAAATACGAGCGACTCCGCCACCCTGCTCTATGTCCACAAATCGACCATTTTTGACCTCGGAGACGAAGGATCCCTCAATGTCCTTGATTGCAAATGCAAGCGGAGATCCGGGCCAAGTAAGGTCACCCTCTCCGCTGAATGATTCGCCTTCGATACTGAGGTCGAAACCCCATTGAGACAGCACCGATCCAAGCGCAACGCCCTGAATACTGCCGACAAAGTGCGTCCGATTAGTGGAACGAGCCCAAAACATCTCCTGATCGCTACTAATCTCGATACCGCGTATTGCACCTTCCAGCCCGTGCACTCGCAACCCGTCGGGGTGCGGGCGGAGGCGAAAACGCCAGCGGCCAAAATCGTTGATGGACCCATCGATATCGGTCACCAACACGCTACGAACCGTAATGTCCGCGGGAACAATCTTCCCTGATATATCGAATGACAATGGGTCGGACGTTCCCGCATTCCCAACTGGATTGAAATTTGCGATTCGAATTTCATCTACGTCGACTTTCCACGGATCGTCGAATTTCCGAACAAACGTCGCATCAATCTGGTCTGAAGACAGTTGGACTTCTACAGCGTCGCCAACCGATTGGCCCGAAACGATCGCATTTGTGAACTCCACGGCGCCTGCCCGCAGCGCATCTATTCGAAAATTGTTCAATCGCCAGTCGATTAGGTCGTTTGAATTAGCAAGTTTCGTGTCGATTTCTAGAGAATCCAAACCGCCGGAAACAACCAAACGTTCTTCGTTTTCTGATACGACGATCGCCGGTGCTCCGACTCCAACCGATCCACGACTTATCCGATTGTTAGAAAGGTGAATCCATCCTGCTGTCCTGCCGTGACGAAACGCTACAGATGTATACGAATCCAAGAATTGAATATTTACGTCCAAAGGACGCGCTACCGACGGCGGTTTCGCCCACTCCTCCGGCAGTGTCAGGCCGACGCCAACCAGATCGGATGTGAAGCCCAGTTCAGACGGTCGTGCCGAATCCACAAAGATCGATAAATTCGCCAAATACTCCATGTTTCCGGTCGCAATATTCGGGTTGTTTACTTCAAGTAGAGCGAGCAAATCAGCCACCTTTAACTGCCCAGTCAGTGCTACTCCCATGAATTCTTCGTCTGCGTTACTCCCTGAGATGATTTCAATGTCAATTGGCGTGCCGAATAGATTTGCGGACAGATCGCTCTTTACGATCGAGTATGGCGAACGATACTCGACCGCCCCATTTAAAGCGTCCAAACGCATGCTCGGATCATCAAGTGAGACCGCGACGTTATTGAATTCAAACTTCAACTGGAAGTCTCCGGGCTCCCCCATGCGATCCGTCAGCGGTACTCTAAAACTGGCATCAATACCGAGGGAACCCTCACCAACCAAACCACCACCAATTACGGGAGCTAAGAGCTCCATCGATCTTTCCTGAGCAAATAACAACGCGCGAGGGACGGGTACTACGACGTCCAATTTCGCGTCGATAAAGGAACCATTTGACGGTATCGAAACGACGGCGTTAGTAACTTTCGCCTCAAAGCTCGTTGCTTCCTGCAACTCGACTCGACTTTCTCGAGCCCTGACCTCAAGTCGCCCGTCAGCGGCAGAAACCAGCGGCCAGTCTTCATGGAAATCAATCGACAGCGACTCAAAGTCCGCCAGAAGTTCAGCTCGCCTCAATGGCAATCCTGGATAGATAACATTGCGACCGTGGTAAACCAATTGAACGGCCGAAAAGGAACCGACATTTCGTAAACTAGTCTTCAACCAAGATTTCAGTCCTTGAGGTAGGCCGATAGGGACATACTTCTTCGCTCTTCGAACACCCATTTTTTCCACATTCGCAACCAAGGTGGTTTGATGCTCGCGTCCGTCTATTTTTGGCATCGAAAGTCCGAAGCCGCCCGTAATGATGCTTTCGTCGGTAGTAAAGCTGAGGTTTTCTCCGCGAATACCAACGTAATCTCGTCCGATCCAAAAGACGATCGGGCCCACCGCCTCGTCAAAGAGTAGGGGGTCCTCAAACACCTTAGGCAATGCAATTGTCCCCGACTTGGAAGCCAGATCTAGTTTGATCACCCTTCCATGTCCGCGTATTGATCCAGAAACAGACTCTGAAGCTGGTCCTCCTCGATGGTTCTTGAGAGACAACAGGTCGGCTTCTGCGGCAAATGCGGTGCCCTGTTGGTCTACAAGAAAAACTGCTCCTTGCAAACGGCCAGATGCACCCAGTTCTTTAATCCGACGCCCAACAGGGTGGTCAAGACCGTAGAGACCAGTCGCCAACGTCGATAAGGTACGCAACTCAATTGCCGGACTAAATAGTTCCAGTAGATCGCGAGCATCTGTATGTACGCTGAGAGGCGAAAGTTCTATACGGCCTGCCACCGGATCGAGTCCGACAATGTTGATGGATCCGCGGTATCGATCGCCTTGACGGCTGCCGTTGAGATTCGCAGAAGCGACAAATCTAGAGTCGTCGTTCTGTCCGCGTTCAAACAGTATCTCGACCGAAAAAAGTTCCTCTCTTGCATTTTTTTTCCAGCCTCCCGTCATATTCCATTTGCCGACCGGAAGACCAAGGATCTCAGCTACTTCATCGTCAAAAGTCACGTCCGTTAGATCCACGAATCCTAGCCCGTTACCGTCATTACGTCCCCAAACCGAATCACGAAAATCGAGCTCCAAACGACCTTTACAGCTCACGCAGTTCTTGTCTGGAGCGAGGGTAAGTGAAATACGGTGGTGCCCGTCGCGGTTGAAGCTCCTAGCTCCGATTACCCAAGATGCCGACTTACCGTAACGAAAAGCTTGTAGCTCCGCTGAAAAAAGCAGGTCTTGGCTATCGACCAGAAAACTAAGGATGTCGGGCGCCGGCATGCCCGTTCCCCCCGAGCCTCTTAGGCGCCATCCAGAATCTACGTACTCGACACCAACGTGCGCCGAACCGACTATCAACCTGTTTGCGACAATGCGGTTGTTTAGAAGGCTCTTGAGAAGGTTGATTTCGAATAGGACCTCGTCTAGCTGACCGCCCGAGAAAGTAATACGACGCGCGGTAAATATCGGATTGACGTAACTCCAACCACCCTTAGCTCCTTCCAAAGTTACATCGTAAGGGGCCAATAATTCGTTGATCGTGGGTTCCAAGTCGGTGAGATTTGCGGAAAAAATTCTCCCGATGAGCTGAACCCCGGCAAAGAACGCTAGCACTGCAATTACGAAGAGTAGTAAGTATTTTAGCGAACGATTCAACGTCCCCTCCCTACCCTTGCTTCGGCGCGCTCAAAGTCAGCCACATCAACTCTCAGAGTCCGATTTTTCAATAACGATCGTGGCCAAGTGATATCGTTTTGTGGCTTTCACGTCCCGTAGTTGTCCGACTTAGTTAACCGTTTTGTGGGTCAGAGAGTCGAACCAACGTATATTCGCCAAGTCCCCCGTCGTGCTCAACTTCAAAGCGAATTTCGCACTCCAACTTAGAACTCAATTGCTCTAGCCGGCCTGACTCTTGACCAACCATTCGATCCACAACTTCTTGACGTGTCCTGACTAGATACACCAGTCCGAGCCCTGCGCCTTCGACACGCGCCTTGGCTTCAGCGTGCAGCGCACGAAACAGATCAAAACAAGTGGTTTCAACGCTCTTAACAATCCCTTCACCACTGCATCTCAAACAGGGTTCCCCCAGCTGTTCCGCTAGAGTTTTACGAGTACGTTTTCGGCTCAGCTCAACCAGTCCAAACTCCGAAAAGTCTCCGATTTGGACGCGATTTGGATCGCCTTCAAATGATTTCTCGAAGGTCTCCATAACGTCGCAACGATGCACCGCATCGTCCATGTCGATAAAATCCACCACGACAAGTCCGCCAATATTCCTAACTCGCAACTCTCGGGCAATCACTCGAGCCGCCTCCATGTTCGTCTTAAATGCAGTGTCTTCCAGGTTCTTAGAGCCAACGAAACGGCCAGTGTTTACGTCGACCGTACACATCGACTCGGTATTCTCAACGATCAAATATCCACCGGACGGTAACGTCACTTCCCGCATCAGCGCCTTGGCTAGCTCCTCATCCAGCTTGTCTTTTTGATATTCGCTATCGGCCGCTAACATTAACCCCGGGATGTATTCCGGCATGTAACTCGCCACGAAATCTTTTACTTGCTCTATCGTGTCTTCGTCGTTCACCGCGATCGACTGTACCTGAGCATTAACGAGGTCTCGGAGTGCACGCGTATGCAGAGGAAGTTCTTGGTACACAGCTTCGCCATTTGCTGCAGCTTTCGCCTTTTCAGTGACCTGCCGCCATAAGCGCTCAAGAAATTCGACATCATCTTCAAGATCCTCGATCGGTACTCCTTCAGCCACCGTTCGAACGATGTATCCATGGGGACTCGACATTTCATGCCTAAAATCGTCCATCAAATTACGTAATCTTTCTCGTTCAGTTTCCTCCCGAATACGCTGCGACACACCTATGCGGCTGTTATATGGCATGAGCACCAAATACCGTCCAGCCAGCGTCAATTTGGTGGTCAATCGAGCGCCTTTCCCAGCGATAGGGTCCTTATTTACCTGTACCAGCAATGACTGGCCTTCATGCAGAGCACTTCGTATATCTAATGCGTCTTCGAATTGGTCTCGGCTGTTTTCTTCTGCGTCCTTTTTATCGGAATCGACGCCGCCCACGCCACCGGGCACTACATCTCGTACGTGTAAAAAGCCTGAACGATCGCCTCCAAAATCGACAAAGGCGGCCTGAATGCCAGGAACAACTCGATTGACACGACCCCGATAGATATTGCCCGTTAAGCTGTATCGACCATCGCGTTCGATATGCACTTCCTGCAAGATTTCATCCCGATAAAGCGCAACACGCGTCTCGTACTCGTTCACATCAATGAATAAATCTTGGCGCATCTGACCTAATCAAGCACGGTTTCGCCACGTATCAACACCAAACGAACTCAAAAGGCGTTCGGTTTCCACTAGCGGCAGCCCAATCACCGCACTGTAACTCCCGATTACTTGATCCACAAATACTGCGCCCACACCCTGTAGCCCATAACCGCCCGCCTTATCGAGCGGCTCACCCGTTGCCCAGTATCGTGCTGCCTCACCGGACTTCAGATCGCGAAAATGTACCTTCGTTACTACGTCAACGATTTCGATTCGGTCACGTAAAGAAATTGCGACCGCAGTCATGACCTCGTGTTCGCGCCCCGAAAGCCTGTCAAGAAAAGAAATAGCCTGACCTCGATCTGCTGGCTTTCCTAAAACTTCACCGTCGACATGCACAATCGTATCCGCACCCAGCACGGCGAGGTCCGCGCGGATATGTCTCGCCTTCGATCGCGCCATACGCCGGACGTAATCTCGTGGACCCTCCCCCACTTTTAATGACTCGTCGATGTCGGCAGGCTCAATCAAGAATTTGAATCCTACGCTCCGGAGAAGATCAGCCCGCCGCGGCGATTTCGAAGCTAAAATAAACTGAGCTTCGCTCACCGAATATCGAACCGCGTTTTGACGCGGCCAAGCACCCTAGATATTAGGATCCACCACAAGCTGGTGCAGGCCGCGTTCACTAGAATATGTGTTGTAAACGCAACGCCATTGAAGAGATTGTCAATAACGGCCTTGATCCAAAGAACGCCCAGAGAGATCACAAACATCAGCGCAATTTGTTGGAAAGGTGAATAGAGACTTACTCGGGACTGCAGCTTCCAACCAACAAACGAGACTAAAGCTAAACAGGCGCCGTTTGTACCGATTGCATCGCCAACCATGACATCCATAACTGATCCACACGCCCAAACACTTACCAAGCCTATTCGCTCTGGTAATTCGATTGCCCAAAAAAAGCAAATCAACACCATCCATTCTGGGCGCAACCACCCGATCCAGTCCGGAAGCACTCGGGGTAAATGGCCAACGGTCAAAAGTAGTCCGATCAGAAGAATGAGTAGAACGACGATTCCACGAACCGGCGTGTTCATGGGGCCATCCCGTCAAACAAGATAAGTACATGACGACTCGTATCTAGCCGAGCCTGAATACTCGTGTAAACGTCCGCGTAGTTCCTCGCTGGATCGATGTCAACCGATCGTACTTCGCCGACTGGATACCCCCTGGGAAACCTCTCACCCAATCCGGAACTAACCAGCACATCGCCTATTATGAGATCCGCTGTGGTAGACACGTTTTCAAGATAAAGACGATCGCTAAGACCCATTCCCACCGCAATTGAACGAAATCCGGACCGAACAACCTCTACTGGAATTGCATGCCTCGGATCTGACACCATTAAAACTCGAGCGCTGGACCGGGTGGTCGCAATGACCTGGCCGAACAAGCCTTCAGCTTCGATCACCGCCTGACGGACCCGCACGCCGTCAACCGTTCCTTTGTCAATAACTACCTCGCGTCTCTGTATGTTGGGATCGATTCCCACAATTTCTGCAACCAAAACATCTCCGGACAAGCGCTTGCGACTTCCAAGCAGCTCTCTCAAGCGAGTATTTTCAGATTCGACCGCGGCCAGTCGCTGCGAACCATAGGAAAGTTCGCGTATCCGGTTTTCCAGAATAGAGTTCTCTTTCTGCAAGTTATTTCGAGAAGAGAAAAAATCGATCGACGCGTCCGTCAGAAAATAAGGGGCTTCAGCAATCGATTGGATTGGCCTTGCGACTATGGCAACCCCTTGCTTTAGCGGGTCGAGTAACGTCTCGTTATAGGACTCCACCAATAGCAAGCAAGCTGAAATTAACGACAGAGCAAATAGAACGTACTTTGAACTCGATTCAGTGGTAAACAGTCGCCTAATTGTCGTTCACCCGGTCATTCGTACAGAAAAATAATTGTACAGTAGGGCAACAACAAACCTCGGGCCGCTATAGCGTTTCGGCGTCCCTTTACGGCGGCCTAAAGCATTGAAGCGGGTTTCGCGTGCGCAAGATCCTCTAGATGTTTCCCGCCTCCTTGCACGACGCAAGTTAGCGGGTCCTCGGCAACGATAACGGGCAACCCGGTTTCTTCCGCCAATAGCAAGTCAATGTCTTTCAGCAGCGCTCCGCCACCCGTCAATACCATCCCGCTCTCCGCTATATCCGATGCAAGTTCGGGCGGACATTGCTCCAGCGCACGTTTGACCGCTTGCACAATCACGGAGAGAGGCTCCTGGAGTGCCTCGAGAATGTCATTACTGTTGAGTGTAAAACTGCGAGGGACCCCTTCGGCTAAATTTCGGCCACGTACATCAATTTCTAGTACATCGTTTTGGGGATACGCCGTGCCTATCTCCTCTTTTATTTTTTCGGCCGTAGCTTCGCCAATTAAGCTACCTTGGGTTCGACGTACGTATGCGCTGATGGCTTCGTCGAATCGATCGCCGCCAACCCGCACACTGTCTGAGTACACGACGCCGCTAAGCGAAATAATCGCGAGTTCTGTGGTGCCACCCCCGATATCAATGACCATTGTGCCGACTGCTTCATCGACGGGTAGTCCCGCTCCAATCGCGGCCGCCATGGGTTCCTCTAACAGGAGTACGTCGCGCGCACCAGCCCGTTCAGCCGATTCTCTAATGGCTCGCTGTTCAACCTCCGTCGACTTGCACGGTACACACACAACGATTCGCGGACTGGGTTTCAGTCCGAGCGCGTGCTTGGGATGTACTTTCTGAATAAAGTGCCTGAGCATCTGCTCGGTTACATCGAAATCAGCGATAACCCCATCCTTAAGAGGTCGCACTGCTGTGATGTCGCCCGGGGTGCGACCCAGCATGCGTTTTGCGTGCATACCGATCGCTTCGATTGATTCTCGACCATTCTTATGTGTGCGAATGGCAACGACGGACGGTTCGTCCAAAACAATACCCTGCCCACCAACGTATATCAGCGTGTTCGCCGTACCCAGGTCGATCGAGAGATCCCGGGAAAAAAGACCTCGGATATTCTTCAGCACCTTGCTTTTCTCTGTTCCCCGTGCGGGACCCAGGACTCTAGCACGAGACACTGACCACCTGAAGCAAGCAGATTATCGCGATTCTGTTTGTTGTATGCTGGCGCTTCGGTCCTCATATAAAAGACCTTGGCCAATTCGCCGAACCTGTTTTAGATTATGCGGCCTCTGACACGCTGAAATGGCCTGAAAGTGGACCAACAAACGATCGACAAACTGCTATCGCTATGCCAACTCTCGTTGCAACCAGACGATCGCGAAAAGCTGTTACGGGACTTATCTTCCATCGTTGAATTGGTCGATTTCATGCAATCCATCGATACCGATGGGGTTAAGCCGCTAGCACATCCTCTCGAGGTCAACCAACGATTTAGACCCGATGAGCCTGACACCTCGTTCGAACAAGAACGGTATCAGGCGATAGCTCCACAAACGCGTGATGGCCTCTATTTGGTTCCAAGGGTCGTGGAATGAACCCATACGCGAATATGGCTCAGCTGCGTTCTGGCCTTGACAACGGCGACTTCAGTGCCGAGGAACTTGTGCATTTTTATCTCGGTCGAATCAATGCCGCTGCGGATCTTAACTGCTTTATAACTGTTGACTCCGACCGCGCGCTCGCTGCTGCCAAAAGCGCCGATAAAGCCATCGCTGATAAGCGTACCGGCCCGCTAACAGGAATTCCTATCGCCCATAAGGATCTTTTCTGCACCGAGGGATTATTAACGAGCTGCGCATCCCGCATGCTCCACAATTTTGTCGCCCCATACGACGCCACGGTTGTCGACCGGCTACGTAAGGCTGGTGCCATAACTCTTGGTAAAACCAATATGGACGAATTCGCGATGGGTTCGAGTAATGAAACCAGTTTCTACGGACCTGTAAAGAATCCATGGAATCAAGCTTGCGTTCCCGGCGGGTCCTCAGGCGGTTCAGCCGCGGCGGTCGCAGCGGGCCTGGCCGCCGCTTGCACCGGTAGCGATACCGGAGGTTCAATCCGGCAGCCCGCGAGTTTTTGTGGTGTTACCGGCTTAAAACCGACTTACGGGAGAGTTTCTCGTTACGGCATGATTGCGTTTGCCTCAAGTTTGGATCAAGGCGGGCCTATTGCATGTACGGCCTCAGATGCTGGGACCTTACTTAACGCAATGGAAGGACACGATCCGAATGATTCAACCAGCGCGATCGCCGAAGCGACAGATATCGATAGCTCGCGTCGCCCCCTGAAGATAGGCATCCCGTCCCAATACTGGAACGACCTCGATTCCTCGATGGCCAAGGTTCTTGAAGCAGCTCGTCACACACTTGAATCGTTGGGTCATGACTGCGTTCCAGTGGAGTTACCGCACACCGAAGCGGCGATCGCAGTTTATTATGTGATCGCTGGAGCGGAGGCCTCGACTAATCTGTCGCGTTATGACGGTGTTCGTTACGGGCATCGAACTACGTCGCCCGAGAATCTAGACGATCTTTATCAATTTTCCCGTACCGAGGGCTTCGGCAGCGAAGTTAAACGACGCATCTTGACAGGTACTTATGCGCTATCAGTGGGTTACTACGACGCTTACTACTTGAAAGCCCAACAAATCCGCCGTCTTATTCGTCAGGATTTCTTAGACGCCTTCATGGAAGTTGACGTCCTCCTCACGCCTGTCTCGCCGTCAACCGCCTTCGAACGCGAAGCATTGATCGAAGATCCAGTCGGGATGTACCAACAAGATATCTACACGACCCCGGCCAGTCTCGCGGGGCTTCCCGCCCTCTCACTGCCATGCGGAATGAGAGAACAAATGCCCGTTGGGATGCAACTCATTGGCCCGCATTTTGGCGAATCATCGATCCTCTCGCTCGGATGCCAATATCAAAATGAAACCGACTGGCACGCACTTCATCCGGCGTACGAACATGACTGAATGGGAAGCCGTGATTGGATTGGAAGTTCATGTTCAGCTTGCGACACGTTCAAAGATATTTTCGCGCGCCGCTACCTCTTTCGGTGAATATCCGAACAGTAATGCAAACGCCGTCGACATCGCGTTACCAGGTGTGCTCCCAGTATTAAATGAAGAGCCAATACGTATGGCGATCAAGTTCGGTCTCGCCATTGATGCTGAGATCGCTTCATCGTGCCGTTTTGATCGTAAGAACTACTTTTACCCTGACTTGCCAAAGGGCTACCAAATAAGTCAACTCGACCAACCCATTGTGGGGCGAGGTGCTTTACCAATTTTCCTCAGCGACGGATCGATTCGCGAGATTGGCATCACGCGGGCTCACCTCGAAGAAGACGCCGGTAAATCCATTCACACCGCTTACGATGGTTTTACCGGAATTGATCTAAACCGAGCGGGAACGCCCTTGCTTGAAATAGTCTCTGAGCCCGAATTGTACTCAGCAGCAGAGGCCGCTGCGTATTTTCGAGAGCTACATGGCCTAGTCACTACTCTCGAAATCTGTGACGGCAATCTTAACGAAGGCTCCATGCGCTGTGACGCAAATATTTCCATACGGCCCAAGGGGGTCGAGACCCTAGGCGAACGCACGGAAATCAAGAACGTCAATTCGTTTCGGTTCGTCGAAAAAGCACTTGAGTACGAAATAGATCGCCAAATTGCCGTCCTCGACGCCGGTGGCGAAGTCGTTCTTGAAACAAGACTTTATGATTCCGAGCGAGATGAAACCCGATCCATGCGTTCAAAGGAGTCATCGGACGATTATCGTTATTTCCCAGATCCCGACCTCTTGCCTGTCGACATAACCGACGAGATGATTGAATCGGTACGGGTGACGGTACCTGAACTCCCGACAGCAAAACGAAACCGATACGTACTTGAACTTGGTCTTACCGATTATGAAGCGGGTCGCCTCATCGAAGACCTTAACGCGGCGAGATACTTCGACGCGGTAGCGGAACGTGGGATCGACGTAAAACTCGCCGCGAACTGGATCCTCGGTGATGTCGCCGCCGCGCTCAACCGCGACGAAATCAGTTTTGCCAACGTCCCAATCGCACCCGATGAACTTGGAACACTAATCCAACGCATCCAAGATGAGACCATCACCGGAAAGATTGCGAAGTCGGTTTTCGAAACATTATGGGCTGAAGGTGGGAGTGTGGACGGAACCATCGAAAATCAAGGTTTGCGGCAACTAAACGACACTAGCGAATTAGAAAACGTGGTATCCCAAATAATCAGCGACCACCCCGGCCAGGTCGGACAGTTTCGCGATGGCAAAGAGAAAATACTCGGTTTTTTCGTCGGCCAAGTTATGAAAGCAACAAACGGTCAAGCCAATCCCAAACAAGTTAATGAGATTCTTCGTCGTGAACTTAGCGTTTTACCCCCAACCCCATGAGGCGCTCCGGGCACAGCCCCATTTTCTTATAAAGACCTAGGCGGCCGGCGGCTTCGAAGCAATCCAATCTTCGTACTCACCTGGATATCCGACGGTATCCCAGCGGGTTCGAATTAAACTCATGATCTCCGAAACCCCGTCCGCGGGAATTTTCGGACTGGCAAGCGCTTGATCAACGACCTTTGGGGTGATTTCTTTTGAGTTGCGGCGACTCTCCACGATATTACCCTTACCGGTGAGGACGTTGCCGAGCCCGTATACCCCATTCACAAGGCGCCCCTCTTCCCTGTTTTGCCACTGGTACAACTCACCCTCCATCGGTACGCCATCAATTGGTACGGGCGTGCTCCCTATCGAGCTAATTATCTGTTTTGAACGTGTTGTGAACTCAGTGTTCTCTATTCTTAAAACTCGCCCATCAACTATTTTTGTCCGTTGAAAGATGAAGCCATCTAACCTCCCGTCTTTTTCGACGGCCTCGACGGGAATAGCATTCGGGCAAAACCGCACTAAGTACTTCCGAATCACTTTGTCCATGATTTTTGCTCGAGTGCCTTTGAGTTTCTCCAGGCGCTGAGCGCTTGGATTTCTTACGTTCTCAAGAGGCATATCTTCTTTATCTCGTCGATAAAAAAGCGTGCAGCCTTGAATGTTGAGGTCGTCTACCGCGAGCCCGTGCGTCTCCAGCGTTCTTGGGATTCCCCGCACTTCCATCTCTTCGATATCAACTTTAATCCCGCGGTCCCCCAAGGCTCGAGCGTATAGCTCAAGGTTTAAGATCTTGCAGACATCGATCGAAGCCAAACCTCCTCCGATGACCATGGCGTCGTCGTGGATAGGAAAGTTTTCACCAGAAAATCCAATTTCCTCGTAGTGATTGAACCAATAAACGAAGGGGTTCTGATAGCTCAGCCCATTTCCGATAAAGCGATCAACACCCTCGATTGGCAGAGGGCGGTCGCGCCACGCGCCATGAGCGAGGATTAAAGCGCTTAGACCGATATCATTCGAGAGAGAAGAAAACGAGAGATCTTCACCCAGTCGCGTGCCCGGAACAAAAACCACCCCTGGGGTCGAAAGGTTCTCGTCAATCTTGGCGTACTCTTTGTTACGCAGCTTGGAGTGCCACCGCGGAAGACCATCCTCGATCTTCCCGTAAGGCCGCATATTTTGTTCAAAGACGACTGCGATCGATCCGGATTTCGCAATAAGTGCGGCAGCCTCCGAACCACCAACCGCCCCTCCGCAAATCCCGATGACGTGACAGGCTTCCGATATGGAGGATAGATTCATCCGCGCATGTTAAGTGGGTTTGATACCTACACCAAAATGCAATTTCTCAGTGACGTAGTCGATGAAGTGGCTTTCGTCCGCTCTAACCCTACGTACGATCAGACTCAAAACCGACCAACTCAGCCGCTAGTATCGGCTGCAACCATACCGTATTCTCTAACAGTTAATGGATTTGGACACGGGGGAGACTATGTCCGACAACCCTTTACCCGCGGTTGACTATCTGAAGATTCCGGAAGATGGCGATCCGTACCTTGAGGGATACAAGTGTTCGTCTTGTGAAGCGATTTTCTTGGGAGAACGCGCCAACTGTTCGAAGTGTGGTGAGCGCGATCAAATGGAAACCGTGACGTTGGCCAATAGCGGTACCCTATATGCTTATTCCATCGTGCATCGATCTTTTCCAGGTATTGACGTTCCCTACATTTCGGCGATTGTCGATTTGGAAGGAGGCGGCACCATCAAAGGAAACCTGATCAATGTTGATCCCGAACCGGAAAAAATCGAATTCGGCATGCCCGTCGACGTGGTGTACGACGACGCGCTAGGCCGCAAAGACGGGGAAGGTAATTCGTATCTTTCCTACTTCTTTCAACCAAGCAACGCAGCCAGCTGAGGAATCATCAAATGACAGACGCATATGTAGTTGGTGTGGATATGATCAAATTCGGGCGATTTCCCGACAGAACCGTCCCACAGATCGGCGCTGAAGCCGCCCACCTAGCCCTCGACGACAGCGGCCTAACCATTCAAGACATGGAGGCTCTTTATTGCGGAAATCTGGGCCAAGCCAGCGGCATGGTCGGTCAGCGCATTCTCCAAGAAATTGGCCAAACGGGAATTCCCGTGGTCAACGTATCGAATGCGTGTGCCACTGGAGCTACCGCGTTCCGGGAGGCGTGGGCATCGGTCAAGGCAGGTCTTTACGATTTAGTGATCGCGGTCGGCGTCGAGCAGATGGGAAAGGGTCTTTTAGGCGGTGCCGGAGGTTCTAAAGGTATCTCAAAAGAAGGCCTTCTAGGTTCAGGAACAATGCCGTCGGTATTCGCTGAGGCGGGTATGGAGCATGCTCGAAATTACGGCACAACGTTCGAACAGTTCGCGAAAGTTTCTGTTAAGAACCATCACCACTCGACGATGAATCCCAAAGCGATGTACCAGATCGAAACACCACTCGATACGGTGATGAACGCCGAAATGATTTCGTATCCAAATACAAAACTCATGTGCTCGGTCAACGTTGACGGTTCAGCTGCTGCAATCATCGCCTCCGAAAAGAAAGCTAAGGAACTCGGCCTAATGAGCCGGGCGATCAAGGTACGTGCTTCCGTCCTGACTTCGGATCCATGGCAGGAACGTGATCTGGTTATGCCCGACGTCAATACATGTACGCGCAAAGCTGCCGCGGCCGCCTACGAAATGGCAGGGCTTGGCGCCGAGGACATCGACCTGGTGGAATTACACGACTGTTTTGCGACAGCAGAAATTCTCCATTATGAAAACCTCGGACTTTGCGAAGACGGCGAAGCCGGCCGGATGATTGACGAAGGAGAAGTCGCACTAGGTGGGAAGGTTCCCGTAAACGTGTCCGGTGGTTTGCTCTCCAAGGGTCATCCGCTCGGAGCGACAGGCATCGCAAACATCTACGAGGTATCAACGCATCTGCGTGGTGAAGCAGGTCAACGCCAAGTCGAGGGCGCCCGCATTGGGATGACCCACGTGATCGGGCTAGGCAGTGCGTGCGGGATCCACATCCTCGAAAAAGCGTCGTAATTCACGAGCAATGAATCGGGGACTTCCAGCCCTTATGCTGGCGGTCCTCGTTCGCTGTCTTACGGCGGTACATCATGCGCATAGGGGTAGTTAGCGATACGCATAATAACCTCAAGAATGTCGCGCGGATTGTTGAGTTATTCAACGACGCGAACGTTGATGTAGTCGCCCACACTGGCGATATCACGCAAGCTAAAACGCTCGACGTGATGGCCGACCTCAAATCGCCTCTGGTCGGGGTGTTCGGCAATAACGACCAGGAGCGTGCGTCACTCGACTCGGCGATCGCCGCACATGGTTTTCACTTCCAAGATCCCCCCTACGAAGTGGTCTGGGCATCTCGTCGCGTCATCATCGTGCACGATCCAGCCGATTTGGATGGCGTACTGACGACAGATCATGACCTTGCTCTACATGGCCATACGCACTTACAACGCATCGAAAATCGTTCATCGCAATTGATATTTAATCCCGGAGAATGCGCGGGACATATTCAAGGGTTGAATGCCATCGGAATCGTTGAACTTGATTCCTTGGAAGCAAAAATAATTCGTTTTTAACGGCCAAATTCAGCTAGGAACCGAGCAATTCGCTCTGCGTTTGCGCCCAAATCACTCATGCCCACTCGAGACACCGATCGCAAATCAATCAGTGTCCCTCCGTTTTCTTCCCGAATGCGAATCACGACATCGTCTTTAAATCCAAACCAGAACGTCGTCGCCGTGGATTCGACAATCCCTGACCGGCGATCACTATTAACGATTTCCCAGCCCAGTGTTTTGGCCACAACTAAGACGCGATCAAAACTTTCGCTTAGATCGCGTCGGGTACGCATTGTTTTGATCTCCGGATAGGCCATCGCCTGTTGTTGTCTTTCCGCATCGGTGTATGTCAGATCGTTACTGGTCGTCCCACGCACGGCAATCAAACGGTCGAATTCAGGAGGATCGACTGAATCGGTGGAGATATCGTGGATTGCAGGCAAACGGCTCGCGTCAAGGAACTGCACAAACATGATGGCTAACACCAGCGCGCTGAGGATCGTTCCATAGACAAAAGGCGCACGAGCTTCAATACGGCCCTTCCCACGCAAAAACACCAACGCGGCGATACCCCAAATCGCGCAAATCAGTGCCACTAAAATCCCAGCGAATAGAAAGTAAAACCCAACGAGAAACGGCCAAAGCCCATATCGACTACCGAGCGCTCCCACCAACAGCATAAGGACCGCGACGCACGCGCCCGCGAAGACGAAGCGGGAAGCTCGAGAACTCATAAACATGCTTCAACTATCCCACGAAAACCCAGATCGGCAAAACAGAGCGTCTTTTCACTTTTGCGCCAGCTACAATAAAATGGAACGCTTGCTCGCACACGCCTCTCAATCACCATTTTGAGGCTGGTACCACGAGGAGGATTAAGGATCCGACATCAATGCATCGCTCACCGGTCTGCAGGGGACTGTTCGTGACAACGGCTGAAGCCGAAGCGATCGTCGTCGAGGGGGTCAACGTTACCAAACGCGTTGCCGAAATTGAGGACCAGGGCTACACCATCATCCCCGATTTTATCCAAGACGAAGAAATCGCTCGGATCCGTCACGCATTTGATACCGAAGTTCGCATCACCGAAATGCGAGCGATCGGTACAGACACCGGCAAGACCTTGAGGGCACATAACTTGCTGGCGAAAACCCGTGCCGTCGACTACCTCTTTCTTGATCGCCGTATCCGAGCTCTCATCGAAGGTGTGCTCGGGCCTCGGGTTCAAATTAACGTGACGACGTTGTTCAACTTACTTCCGGGCGAAACCAAACAATTCCTGCATCAGGACGACGGGCTTTGGCCCATCAAGAGGCCGCATCCTCACTTCGTTTGCAATGCGTTGATTGCGCTCGACGATTTCGACGTCGAAAACGGGGCCACACACATTGTTCCCTACAGTCACAATTGGCACGATCGACCCGTTGATCAATCAATAGACACGTTACAAGTCACTATGCGCGCTGGAACAATGTTGATGTGGGAAGGCGGTTTATGGCATGGCGGCGGTGCCAACACCTCGCAAGATCGAGAACGCCTCGGGTTTTTTATGAGCCATAACGTTGCGTACTTACGACCGCAGGAAATCCAGTTGTTATCAGTACCGCGTGAGGTGGCGGCGGAGCTGCCCAAGATGCTCCAACGATTACTCGGCTACCACCGATTTGGTATAGGAGTGGACGGTCGCGATCCCATCGACGTACTCAAGGACGGGGATGTGATTAATCCAAGCGCAAAGGTGGCCTGGTGGCGCGACTGATCGCCTCGTTCGGTGGCTTCTTCACCGCGAGAACACTGACCCTAAGAGATTAGGTTTCCGTCCCCGGCCGTCTTATTCTAGGACGGAGCGTCGACAACGACATCGTGTGAGGACGTGTATTTGAGTTTCAGGGAATCCGCAACGCACTACCTGTCTTACTCGATCTATCCCATTGTGATCGTGGGTTGTATCGGGATTTTTTTCACCCTGTTAAATCTCAGTGCCGGGATCTATGTCAGCACGTACATGCCCGTCTTCCTAGGCGCTTTCTCAGTCATCGCGTTCGAATTTCTGACGCCGCACAAGATCGATTGGAAACCAAAAACGTCAGACGTTACAGCCGACGCTCTCTTTATGCTGGTGGTACAGGTCTTGTTACCCCGCGGATTATCGTTTGTGGTGGCGTATTACGTTCTTACGTCACTAGAGTCGTCTAGCTGGACCTTGGGCCTATGGCCAGACGCGTGGAACATTGGTCTGCAAGTCGGTCTGATGGTGCTATTCGCCGATTTCTTTCGCTATTGGCTGCATCGTTGGATGCACGAAACGCGTCGGTTATGGAAATTTCACGCTGTTCATCATTCACCGAAAAAGCTCTATTGGTTAAACGTAGGGCGATTTCATCCCATCGATAAAACACTCCAATTTTTGTTCGACGCCTTGCCCTTCATCATCCTGGGTGTACGCGAGGACGTACTTGCACTCTATTTTGTTTTCTATTCCATCAACGGATTTTTTCAACACTGCAACATTGAGCTTCAATTAGGCCCTTTGAATTACTTGATTAGTGGGCCTCAACTGCATCGATGGCACCATTCGCGCATATCGGACGAAGCCAACTCCAATTACGGCAACAATATTATTGTTTGGGATCTCCTCTTCGGAACCTATTTCCTTCCAAAATCAAGGCACGTCGAGGAACTCGGATTGCTTAATCGAAGCTATCCGCTCGACTTCGTATCACAAATGCAAACGCCATTTTCAGGCGATACTGATCAAACACCGTGACGCTCCATTCGATCACAGATTCCGTCATCAATATCCTATTTGACCTGAGAATGCGGGTCCTTCGTCGCAAGCTTTATCAGCCCCTCGTCACCGACGCCAAAAACTCGCAAAAAACTCAGTTAACAACCCTCCAAAGAATACTCAATGACAATGCGGACACGGAATTTGGTCGTCGACACCAGTTCGATTCGATCAAAAGTCATAAGGACTATGCGGACATTGTGCCCGTACACGAGTACGAAGATCTGCGACCGCTAATCGAAAAACAAGAGAAAACTCGGGCCGCCGTCCTCACCGCAAAGCCCTTCGTTATGTACAACCAAACCAGCGGCACCACTGGCCGGCCCAAATACATCCCCGTACTGCAGGAAACGCTGGATTCAATGAAAGATTCGCAAAATCTTTTCACGTTTCTTCAATACCAATCTTGTCCGGAAGCATATGCAGGTCGAATTCTCGGGATGGCAAGTCCCGATATCGAGGATTATTTAGAATCTGGCACGCCCATCGGGAGCGCATCCGGACACGTATATAAATCCATGCCCCGGCTAGCGCAAAGAAAGTTTGTCGTACCCAACATCGTTTTCTCTATCCAAGATTATGAGATCAAATACCTCGTCATCTGCCGTTTGGCTCTTGCACACAAAGACATCACGTTACTGGCAAGCCCCAATCCGTCGACGTTCCACAAACTGCTCGAACTCGCGAACGACAACCTAGACGCGCTCATTGCCGATATTGCGACAGGGTCATGCCGCTTCTTGGAAGAAGTCGACGCAAAAACCAGAACAACAATTCAACGTCGACTGCACCGAAATCCAACGCGTGCTAAAGAGCTCGCTGCCATCGCCGCGAAAAACGATCGTATTTCGTTTGCGGACGTGTGGCCCTTTTTAAAACTCGTCACCACCTGGACCGGAGGCAGTTGCGGGATCTCATTGGATTCTCTTCGACCGGATTTACCCGCCAAGATCCGCGTTGCGGACCTTGGGTACCTATCTAGCGAATGTCGAGGAACCATCACGCTAGACACGCAGACCAACGAAGGCATCCCAACGATTAGCGAGAATTTTTTTGAGTTCGCGCAAAAAAACGAGTGGGAGCAGGGCCGACCCAAGTTCCTGGCCCTACACGAGCTTGAGAGCGGCGAGTCGTATTACGTTTTTGTGACTACGCCTGCCGGGCTCTATCGTTACAACATGAATGACATCGTCACAGTCGGCAGCGTGTTCCTGTCGACACCCACACTTCAGTTTTCCCAAAAGGGTAAAGGCATCACCAACATTACCGGCGAAAAGCTTTATGAAAGCCAACTAATTGACACCATGAACGCCGCCAAGTCTCACTTCGATGTCGACGTGCGCTTCTATCAAGCGCTAGCCAACGAGATCGAGATGAAATACCTCATCTACGTCGAGTTGGTTAGCGGCCTGCATATCAACACGAAGGAGTTCGCAGAGTACGTCGACGGCCAATTTCAGGACATGAATATGGAATACCAAACCAAACGATTGAGTGGCCGCCTCAACGAACTAGAAGTGGTCCAGCTCAAACCAGGGACCAGCGAGGCGTATAAATTACATTATCTGGCCGCAGGTCAAAGAGAAAGCCAGTTCAAACCATTAATCTTGCAATATCAAAAGGATTTTTCGTTCGATATATCGGCGTACCGTGTGCCATGAATATCCGCGACATACAAGCACGAACGCTCGAGATTCCCTTTCGTCTCAATTTCAAACATCACAGCGCTGATCGATCTCGTACCCAAACGATACTGGTAAGAACCCGTACACTGAACGAGCACGTTGGTTTCGGTGAAGGATGCCCTCGAGAGTATGTGACAAGCGAGACCCTCTCTGGCTGCCTTGCGTTTCTTGAACAACACACTACCGACCTCACCGACAATATCCACTCCGTGAGCGACCTCGCCACGTGGATTGATCAGCACGAGCATCAGATTGATACCAACCCAGCCGCATGGTGTGCGATCGAGCTATCGCTACTTGACGCCATGTCGAAAGATCTTGGTCAGAGTATCGAAGCGACGCTCGGTACACCGCCACTTTCCGGCACCTTTCAGTATACGGCGGTCCTTGGAGATAACTCCCAGACAGCGTTCGCTGAGCTTGTTACACGCTACGTCGCGCTCGGCTTCGACGACTTCAAGGTGAAAATCACGGGAGAGGAAAAGAACGACAGCGAAAAGCTTTCGCTGGTTCTAAACGCCGCACCTGAAGCCCGTATACGACTCGACGCCAACAATATTTGGGAAACCGCGGGGGAGGTATTAGCCTACCTTAGTGAACTCTCGTGTACGCCTTTCGCCCTCGAAGAGCCGCTCCAACCTCGCGCCTTTAGTGAACTCAACCGTTTGCTCGCGAAAACGCCTGTTCCGATTATTCTCGACGAATCATTTTTGAACAAAGGCCATTTCGAACCCATCGACACAACCAACGACAACGTCTTCGTTAACGTCAGAGTTTCCAAGATGGGCGGGTTAATTCGATCACGTGCCATTGCCCGCCTTCTTTCTGACGCGCACATTCCGATCATTATCGGCGCGCAAGTGGGCGAAACGAGCCTTCTGACCCGCGCCGCTCTTTGTCTCGCGAACGAATTTGACGACGGTGTGATCGCTCAGGAAGGCGCTTTTGGAACGCTGTTGCTTGAGACAGACATCACTGACGAATCCCTGATGTTCGGGTCCAACGGTCGGCTTGTGTGTCCCGGTGCGGCTATCGACGTCGCCGCCAACGGATTCGAAATTCGCTATAAATCCGACTTGTTCGGCACTAATGTCTAGGTCTCATAGGTAGGACGTTCCTGTCACCAGCCATGCCGCGCCTCAACGAACGACTGATAGTCCGATTACTTTGGTTCTTGCAGTTGCTCTTTCTCGGGCGTGTCATCGGACAGATGCTCGTTCAGTTCGGGGGCGTGGACTTTCTACCACCGTCGTCGGAATGGTATTCAGGTGTTGTCGATTATCCCCCGCTTCTTTTCTTTCAATTGACGATTCTCGGACTACAAACGTGGGTCAACGTAAATTTCACTCAAGAGTCCGGTTTTTTTATTCGGCGTGGTCGACGGTTCGGCAAGGCGTTAATCGTCTTCGGGGTAATCTACCTATTGGTGATGATGACTCGCTATGCGGTTCGAATGGGGCTCTATCCTTTGGAACGTTGGACCGGCGGCTCTATCCCTATCTTCTTCCATTGGGTATTAGCAAGTTATTGTATTACTTGGGGTTTTCGAACCATTTCGCTTCAAGGGAGTCAACCTAACCCACCGTCTATTTCCCGACCACGGCGACTTCGCCGAATCGTTGGGACCACTATTTCGCTGGTTGCTATCGGCGGCTACTTTGTTTGGGTGAGCTATCTTGCGGCACCTGCATTTTTCGTCTGGAAGATCGCAGGGCGAGCTCCGTTACACGCAGTTCGTGTCGAAACCGGCCAATCCTTCGAGACGGTGGATGGCGTACGACTGGTTGCAGACGTGTATCACCCAATTCGTGCAGGCATAAAACAGCCGACCATCCTAGTGCGGCTGAACTATACGAACACCCTCAAACAGACGCTGTTCGCACGCCTGATCGGACGAGGTTGGGCAGAACAAGGATTCACCGTCGTCCTACAAGGGACGCGCGGTCGGTATGAGTCCGGCGGCGAATACGTCCCGTTCCTCCACGAACGTCACGACGGTCAGGCAACGTTACGTTGGCTCTCTCAACAACGCTGGTTTAACGGGAAGGTCGGGACCTGGGGAGGTTCTTACTTCGGTTATACGCAATGGGCCATCGCGGACAATGAGTCGCCTTCACTATCCGCCATGTACATTTACGAATCGAGTACAGATTTTTTTCGCACGTTATACCGGGGTGGCGCTTTTGCGCTTCAGTCGGCTTTGTGGTGGGCCAACACCGTGCACTTTGAATCCTTCGAAAACGTCACCCCCGAGCTCATTGAGCGGGGCGCGAATGGCTTCCCTGTGATTGAAGCCGACGATCGGTCCATTGCCGACGTGGATTTTTACAACGACTGGGCGAGCCACCGTCAACGCGACGCCTTTTGGTACCAGGTGGACGGTACCCGGCGTGCAAGCACCACCAAGGCACCCGTTTTGCTGCTAGCAGGTTGGTACGACCCGTTCCTTCAGACCCAGCTAGACGACTTCAAGGCCCTACTTGGTCATCCCGACGCAGCGGTATCCATGAAGTCGCGGCTTGTTATCGGACCTTGGGGCCACGCCAAGAATGTAGTCCTCCCGGATGGTAGTACGACGATGAATTTTCGCTTCGTCTCGATTGCTAACAGTTTTGACTGGTTTGACTATCACCTAAACGATCGCGACGCACCTAAAACTGCGCCAGTGAGAATATTCGTCATGGGCGACAACCGTTGGCGCGACGAACAAACATGGCCGCTGCCAAGAGCCGTCGATACCAAGTTGTTTCTCCAAAGCGGCGGAAATGCCCACGAACCACGCGGTGACGGCCAACTTGCACTTGAGGCGCTCTTTGACGCTCTCCCGGCCGACGTATTTACCTACAATCCTCTAAATCCGGTCCCCACTCGCGGCGGCGCTTTTATGGGCCCGGGGACAGCGATTAAACCGCAAAACTCGATCGAATCCCGTCCCGATGTACTCTCCTACACATCAAGTCCTTTGGCCGAAGATGTCGAAGTCACGGGCTATGTTCGCGCGACTCTCGTCGTTTCAACCGATGCCCCATCCACAGACTTCACTGCAAAACTTGTCGACGTCTATCCTGACGGATCAGCCTACAATATTGCCGACGGCATTCTCAGACGCACCTATGACACCAACGATCAACCGGTATCCATCACCATCCAATTAGGTGCCACGAGTAACGTATTCAAGAAAGGCCACCAGATTCGATTAGATGTTTCTAGTAGCAACTTCCCTCTATT
>Ga0209752_1000003_pt1 | contig 147543 bp, 136 predicted proteins | sample METZYME_3_250m_FD_187548 | JGI IMG/M metagenome (GOLD analysis project Ga0209752, IMG submission 187548) | Marine microbial communities from oxygen minimum zone in mesopelagic equatorial Pacific - METZYME_3_250m (SPAdes) (version 2) | ecosystem: Environmental > Aquatic > Marine > Oceanic...
GTCGGCCTTTCGATTGGCGACTCCCTGGCCGCGACGTTTGCTTGTGTCGGCGCCCTTGCCGCGTTGCACGAAAGAGATCGAACTGGACACGGCCAAGTGGTTGATTCCGCTATCTACGAAGCCGTGCTCGCCGTGATGGAATCAACGGTCCCAGAATACACAGAAGGAGGTGAGATTCGAGAAAGAAGTGGCGCTATATTGCCGAAAACCGCTCCTTCCAATGTCTATCCGACCGCCGATGACGATTCCATCGTGATGGGTGCCAATCAAGATTCTGTGTTTACGCGACTCGCGGAAGCCATGGGCAATCCATCGTTGGCGGAACATCCCGATTACGCGGACCACGTCTCGCGAGGAGAACACCAAGAGGAACTCGATGAGCTCATCGGGCGTTGGACCATTACGCTCGATGCCGACGCGCTGCTCCAGCAGCTCGAAGCCCATGGTGTTCCGGCGGGTCGGATCTACCGTGCACCGGAGATGCTCGAAGACCCTCATTTTCAAGCGCGAGAATCTATCGTCGACGTCGACCACCCAGCATTTAAGAATCTAAAAATGCAGAATATTTTCCCGAAGCTGTCCCGGTCCCAAGGAAAAATTAGGTGGCCTGGCCCCGAACTTGGCGCGCATAACGCGGAGATCTATCGTGATCTGCTCGAAATTTCAGACGAGACGTTGCAGGACCTAATCCACGACGGCGTAGTTTGAAGACACCTGACCTAGCTGACATTGTGGCGGCCGCCCAACGTCTCTCGGGCCACACTCACCGAACGCCTGTGATGACGTCAACGTCGTTAAACGAGGCCGTCGAAGCGGAATTATTCTTCAAGTGTGAGAACTTCCAGCGGACCGGATCGTTCAAACTGCGCGGTGCGATGAACGCGACCTTGCAGCTTTCACAAGATGTCTCGACGGTGGTGACACATTCGTCCGGCAATCACGGTGCCGCGCTGGCATTCGCAGCGCGGGTGTGCGGTAAAACGGCCATGGTCGTTGTACCAAAGGACGCGAGGCCGGAGAAGCGACTAGCGATTGAACGACTCGGCGCCGAAGTTGTTGACTGTGGGGAAAATTTGGAGGACCGCGAAGCTGTTCTGGCGGAGGTTATGGCATCAGAACCCGAGGCAGTGTTTGTTCCCCCGTACGACCATGCGGAGATCATTGCTGGTCAAGGTACGGCGGCTTTAGAGTTGCTGGAAGAAGTTGGTGATCTGGATCAATTGTGGGTGCCGATCGGAGGTGGCGGCCTTGCGGCTGGAACAACCATTGTTGCAAACGGTCAAATTGAGGTCATTTGTGCAGAACCTGAGTTGGCAAGGGACGCGCACGATTCGCTGGCAATGGACGACCTCCAACCGGCGATGCCGCCGCACACCGTGGCCGACGGACTGAGGACCGCGCTCGGAAAACTAAATTTCGAAATTCTAAGACAAAATAGGATAGCGGTTGTATTGGTGGACGACGAAGCGATTCTTAGGGCGATGGCGTTGATCTGGAATCGGCTAAAAATTGTTGTCGAACCGTCAGCAGCTGTCTGTTTGGCAGCGATGCTCCTTGATCCTCGGCGCGTGGCTAAACGAGCAGGCATTATTTTGAGTGGTGGCAATATATCGCCGCCTGGACCTCATTAAGCCATGACGAACTGGAGTCTCAGGAGCTGTCGCGTGTGTTGAGCCCGTCAAGGGGATAGATCGGCCGGCGTACATGTTCAAATTTAATTTCGGAGTAGTCGGACGTGCAGACGCCCAGTCCTGCGCATTCGACGATTTCCCGCGCGATGTCGCGAAAGCCAACGCGGTAGTGAATGCGACTTTTGAGTAATAGAAACCGTCGCTCGGTAGGTTCGATACCAACGCAACGAAAACAGCCGGGATCCACAGGCTCAAAATGACGCGAAACAACCATAATGTCTACGCTTCCGGTAGATAACACAGCGGTCCTTCCCATATTGGTCGTCAAGCCTCTCCCCATTGCGATCGTCGTCGGGAAACGTCCGTCGGAAATCAGTCGAACGCGGCCCTGTATTTCCACAGGTTCGCTAACTCTCGATAAGGCAGGCATGGGTAATTTTCCGCCCAAGGATAGTGTCACGGTATTGCCCACGCCCGCAGCGACCATGGCGTCAACCGCTTCTGGGTCGTAAATAGCGCAGACGGCCACGTCGTCAAGTTCTTGACGAAGTACTTCCCTGAGTACGTCGGTTGTGTCCATGGTTCCACCCGATGCCGTGTTGTCATAATGATCAAGCAAAACTACTGGTCCATCGGCCTGGTCGACATTGCCGAGCTGTTTGGCCGTAGCGACGGACGAATCTAAGGGCTCGACTGTATAGACGAATGCGGACCTTTCATTCCAAGCGCTTTCCAATAATTCGTCGCGCAGTCGTTGGGCGAGTTCCACATCGTCGTTGGTCGCAACCACAACGGACAGACCGGCTTGTGGAATATCGGCATGTGGGAAACCGGTGAAGAGACTCACCGCGAGAGCACCATCGGTCTCCATTTCCTGAGCCCGCAGCTGAAGTTCTCGATTGGGGAAATCGTCGGTTCCTTGGCGCATTACGTGCGGCAGCATGGGGTTGTTGCCCCAGGCCATGGTGGGACGCACGTGATTTTCGACTGCGGCGATTAGTACGCGAGCCGCGCGCTCGGCGGTCTCAAACATGTCCACATGCGGGTAGGTGTGGTAGCCGGTCACGATCGTCGCTAAGTTGACGATATCTGGAAAGATATTGGCGTGCATGTCTAAAGAGACAGCGATGGGGAGATCGGGCGCGATCGCGCGGATCCGGCGCAATAATTCGCCTTCGCCGTCTTCGTGGCTACGGGTAACCATCGCTCCATGTAGGTCCAACATTAAAGCGTCACAGTCGTCCAGCGCCTGTAATATTTGTGCCGTTATGTACTCGTAGGCATCATCCTCAACGGGTCCAGAAGGCGCAGCGCCGGCCGCGATCGGAATATGGATGTCGCCTTCCAGCCGTTCGGCAACGGCGAGGTAACCGCCGATGCAACTCGCCGTATCTCGATAAATATTGATGGCATCGTCGCCTTGAAGCGGTCGCTCGCGGCCACCTGAAAATCTCGCCAAGTCGGTAATGACGGGTGAGAATGTGTTGGTCTCGTGGCTCATTTGAGCAATGACAATGCGCATGGGGCTCCCCGGCCAGCGGACGAGTCGACAATGTACGCCATGGTAGTCTCGACTGCATGGAAGCGGCGACGGACAGTACGACTTTCCTGGGCCACCCACGTGGACTGGTGGTACTTTTTTTCGCGGAAATGTGGGAGCGCTTCAGCTTCTACGGCATGCGTGCCCTGCTAGTTCTTTATCTCACGCAGCACTTCTTGTTTGAAGATGGCGTCGCAGCAACGATCTACGCCTCTTATGGTTCTTTGGTTTATCTCATGCCGTTGCTCGGTGGCTTGATTGCAGATCGATACCTGGGATTTCGAAAGTCGGTGATATTTGGCGCAGCATTGCTCGTATGCGGTCATTTCTTGATGGCCTATGAGGGCGCACCCGCTGACGTGGTGGATGGTACGGTTGTACGGGATGAGCTGGCGCTGGCCGTGATGTATTTGGCGCTCGCTTTCATCATCGTAGGCGTAGGGTTCCTCAAACCCTCAATCTCGAACATTGTCGGCGAGCTATACCAGCAGAACGAACGGCGTCGTGATCAAGGATTTACGCTCTTTTACATGGGTATCAATCTCGGGGCATTGTCGGCGATGCTCCTCTGCGGTTGGCTTGGGCAGCACGAGGACTACGGTTGGTCGTACGGTTTCGGTCTGGCTGGGGTTGGAATGCTTGTTGGTCTCATCACGTTTGTAAGGGGCAGGCGCTGGCTGAGCGGTGTCGGAGCTCCCGCCCGCCCGCTGGTGCTGACCAGCCGCGTCATGGGGGTACGTCGGGAAACGATCATCTATTCGGCCGGTTTCATCGTTGTCGTCATATCTTGGGGCCTTATGCAGTCCCGTGAGTTCGTCGGTGCGATGCTCGCTATTGCTTCGATAGGAGCCGTGGTGGGCATCGTTGGTTATTCACTGATGGGTTGTTCTCGAATCGAGCGACAGCGTTTGTTGGTCGTCGTTTTCTTGACTATCGTCTCCGTTATTTTTTGGACATTCTTTGAACAGGCCGGTACCAGCTTGACGCTGTTTACCGACCGCAATGTCGATAAGAACGTTTTGGGTTTCGATATGCAGGCTTCCCAGATGGGGTTTTTGAACCCGCTGTTCATTATATTGCTCGCGCCGTTGTTCTTTATTGGGTGGGAACTTTTGGGTCGGCGGGGCTGGGAGCCCTCGACACCGATGAAGTTTGGACTAGGTGTTTTGCAGGCAGGATTGGGTTTCGCCGTTCTCGTCTATGGCGCCGGTTTTGCCGATGCAGCGGGCCAAGTGGCGGTGATTTGGCTTGTGCTCGCCTACCTGTTGCACACAACCGGAGAGCTGTGTTTATCGCCGGTGGGATTGTCCATGGTGACCCGACTTTCGGTACCGAAAATCGTGGGGTTGATGATGGGCGTTTGGTTTTTGTCGTCCGCCGGAGCCCATTACTTAGCGGGCATGATCGCCGGGATGGCCGCGGTGGATGCTATGCCTGGTGGCTCCGTCGACGCAGTTTCATCGTTGCCCGTCTACACAGATACATTTCGTTGGCTCGCCTATGTTGGTATCGCTCTAGGCGCAGCTGTTATGGCTTCCGCCCCCTTGGTGCGGCGCTACATGCACGAGTCTGAGTCAGACTTGATGAAGGTAGAAGCGCGTCCCGCAGAGTAGGACCTCGTCGTCTGAGACGTAGGCGGCGCGTCGTCGTGCCCGATCCAGGATTTGATCCCTATTGGCGACGGCAATATCTAATCCAGAAAGGCCTGGACCCCGGCCGTCGGTCGCTTGGACAAACCGTAAAGTAATGTTGTTCAGACGGATCGAAAGTTCGCTGCCGTTTCGATCCACAGGTAGGCCAGATACCTTGCCCCACAGGTCCGCTAGTTCGACGGGATCGGGTCCTTGAAGTTCAACGCCAAGATAATCCACGGTGACGGACTGGTTGACCTTGTCTTCCCACTGCAGGCCCCCGGATGGTTGCCAGTTGCCGTTGAAGTCGTCCTGTTGGTCCCAGTCGATCTCAAAGAAGGCGGCTCGCATGTCGCCAGGGTGAATCTGGCATATGTTCCAGGTGTCTCGATCACTTTCGTGTGCGATTCGAACTCCGTTATCGAGTGCCCGTTGACGTACCGCTCGCTGGGTCGCTCTGTTGTCTGCCTGACAGATGACCATATAACCACCATCGCCGCCACGCCGATCTAGATATCGACCACCAGCGGTTCCCTCTTCAACGGGCACGACGACCTCGAGAAAATTACGTCCGACGCACATCAGCGTGTTCTCAAGACCAAATGCACCGACGCCTGGATCGATAAAGCAGGAATTGATACCCAGAACGTCAGTCAGATCATCGATTACGGGATCGAGTTCTCTCGCGACAAGACAAATTTGGCGTAGTTGAATGGTCATGGATGCGTCCTCCCCTTCAGCCTATGATCGAGCTTCAAATGCAACTTGGCTAGCCTTTTGAAGATTGAAATATTCTCCGACGTTATTTGTCCTTGGTGTTTCATCGGTAAGCGGAGGCTGGATTCGGTACTCAAAAACGGTGGCGTGGGCGAGATCGAACTTGAATGGAAACCTTATCAGCTATATCCCCATCTCCCGATGGGTGGAATAGCCCGCCGGGAATTCTTGCGCGCTCGTTACGGAGAATCGGCGGATGGTGCTCGAACGCCTGAACGTATTCGCATGGAGGCCGAGGAGGTGGGTATTGCGTTTGATTATGGGTCTATAGATCGAGTCCCCAATACATTACTAGCGCACCGGCTATTAGCGATGGCGGGAGAAATGGGTTGCCAGCACGAGCTTGCTGAAACGTTGTTTCAAGCTTATTTTTGCGATGGATTGGACATTGGCGTTGTCGACACTCTTGCGGATTGTGCCGCCACCGTCGGCATGAATAGCGGAACCGTCAAGGAGTTCCTTGATAGCCACGCGGGTGTTGACGCGACCTTGAGCGATATTGCCGGTGCCTTTGATGCAGGCGTTGTTGGGGTTCCTTGCTACCGGCTGGGGGGTGCATTTCTGTTGCCAGGTGCCCAGACGCCCGACGTGATGATCCAGTTTATTGACCGGGCAAAAAAACGCCTGCTGGAAACGGAATAGCTATCGCGCATAGGTGGCGAACAATAGGTCGCCATCGTGGTTGCGATGTTCTTTGTCGATCAAATTCAAGATTTTGCCGATGGTCACGGTCGGTACGAAAAAGCTGGGCTTTCAGCACGAGTCGCTTTTCTTGCGAGATGCGCCCACCGACAAAGGACCGAGCGGGTATCTCGAGGGTCGATAATCTCTTCAATCTCGAAGTACTCGGCACTGCGAAACGGAGAGCGGACGCGGTTGAGACGGTTCCGTATGTTGGCGAGGTGTGCGTCATAGTCTGCTGCCTCGGCTAATTCCGCTTTGTAGGCCACTTCAATTCCTCCTTCGATGGGCAAGGAGCCCCAATCGCCAGAGGGCCACGCGACGCGAATGTGGTGCGCCCCGGGTTTGTGATTTGCACCTCCCGCGACACCGAATGCTTTACGGACAATGACACAGCAGAAGGGTACGTTGCTCTGGCCGAGCGCGGCGAGTGCTGATGAACCGAACCGAATGGTCGCTTCTTCTTCGCTTTTCTTGCCAATGAGAAAGCCCGGGCAATCTTCTAGATGAACGATGGGTAGATGGAAGGTCGATGCAAGATCAAGAAATCGAATGAGTTTTCGGCATGCGTCCGCTGTCCATGCGCCTCCATATATTGCAGGATTTTCGGCAAATAGGGCGATTGGGATGCCATCCAGATGCGCCAAGCCGGTGATAATCGAACGGCCCCACTTTTCGCCAATTTCGAAAAAGGATGCGTTATCAACGACGGCAGTGATCAGGTCATGCATCTTGTAGATCTTTCTGGGGTCTTTGGGGACCAGATCAATAAGGGCTTCGTGCTTTCGTCGCGGATCGTCCGTGCTTTGCACCCGTGGGGGTAGCTCGTCGGTCGCCGTAGGTAAATACGATAGGAAACGCCTAGCACGATCGAATGCTTCGGATTCCGTAGCGACTTCGTCGTCGATCGCTCCGTTCCGGGTGTGGATTCGCGCATGACCGAGCTCTTCCTTAGTGACGTCGCCAAGGTTTGCCCAGTCGACGAGTGCTGGTCCCGCAATCATCATTTGCGCAGTATCTCGGACGATCACCGAATAGTGCGATGTCGCGACGCGAGCGGCTCCGATACCTGCGACGGATCCCAAAGCGAGCGATACAGAGGGGGCGACGGCTAAATGCTGAACCACAGTCTCCCAACCACGGAGTTCGGGGATGTATGTGCGTCCTGCCATTTCGATGGTTTTTACCGAACCGCCACCGCCCATCCCGTCCACAAGTCTGACGTGGGGGAGCTTCAGATCAAGCGCTAGGCCTTCCGCCCGCGCCCGCTTAGCTCCGATAGACGCGTCGGCCGACCCTCCTCGGACGGTAAAGTCATCACCGGATAGCACGACCGGACGCCCGTCGATATCAGCCGTACCGAGGACGAAATTGGAGGGCGTAAATTCGGTGAGGTTGCCAGCGTCATCATATTCTGCGACTCCGGCTAGGGTACCGATCTCGTGAAACGAGCCCGCATCACAGATCGCAGCTACGCGCTCTCGAACGGTGAGTTTTCCGAATTCGTGCTGGCGGGCGACCTTGTCCGTGCCGCCCATCCTCAATGCTAGCTGTTCGCGGTGACGAAGTTCCTTTATCTCGTCTTCCCAGGACATTCCTAACCGATGCGGGTGCCCGTGAACGAGGCGTTTCCGAAAGAGCCGAGTTTCACGTCGCCGGAAAGGCTGTCGCCGTCAACGGTCGCTGAAAATTCCAGCGTGATTGGCATTGGGTTGGTGATATCCGCCTTCCACGACACCGTGTCGCCGTCGACGGCGCCATCCTTAAGTTCGAGCGTTCCCTGTTGCCCCTCCATCGTTCCCGTCAACGTATCCCCGTCGGTAGTGAGGGTTATCGTTGCTTTCTGCTGGCCCATTGGCGTGTTCATGGTTGTTTCCCATTGGCCGTCAGCACTACTCATGCGATTCTCCTTCAAGTGTGTTCTTCGCCTGCTTGAGTATGCCTCTGTGTTCTCGCTGAGGTAAAGTGCAAACACCAATCAATCTGGTGACCCGATGTGATCGGAACTCTTAATGAGGGCCCACTACATCAGGCGTTAAAAGCGCTGTACGCGCGCCCCGGTTCACGCCAGGAAGTCAGTATCGATGACTTCGTCGGCGATGTCGTCGATGGTAATCAAATCATCGAAATCCAAACGAGGGGATTCGGCGCGCTAAAGAAAAAATTGCCGGTGTTTCTTTCCACACACCAGGTAAAGTTAGTCCATCCGATCGCCCAGACGCGGACCATCGTAAAAGTTCAAAACGATGCTGAAAACCGGCGTGTCTCTCCGAAACATGGATCGCTCTTTGATATTTTCTCTGAGCTCGTTTATATCCCACAGATGCTGAATGACGCGAACTTCGAGGTCGACGTGGTGTTGATTGAAGAAGAGGAGCATCGGGAATACGACGGCCGTCGTGGGCGTAGGAAGAGAGGATGGGTAACCACAGGGCGACATTTGGTTAGGGTATTGGAGGTAGTGAACATTGGTTCAATGGAAGATTTGTTTGGCCGCATGACCGGGGACCTGGCGAGCACGTTTACGTCCGCAGATCTTGGGCATGCGATGAGGCGATCGCGATCACTGGGACAAAAAGCCGCATATTGTTTTCGTGTCGCCGGCCTAACCCGCGTGTGCGGAAAGAATGGTAACGAGCTGGTCTACGAGAAATCAACGTGAACGCCAAACGGTAAGGACGGGTCGCCAGTCGCGTTAGTTTTTTCGAAACGAGTGCTGGGCATCGACATTCTCATAGCGGTCCGTAAACTGCGCACCCACGCAATGTTTGACGAAGTGCGTCTCGATGGCGAGATCAAAGTGGATTTATTTACCGATGGTGATCGCCGTAGCGCTCCTAATTGATTGGAGTTCCGAGGGCCCTCTCACGCGTCTGGTGCTTGGCACCACAACGTTACGCATTAGCACGAATCCCGGCGGCGCCAACGTGTTCTTGGACGCACAACTTGTTGGGATCACGCCGTTACGCCATGAGGCGCGACCGGGGAAGACGGTGTTGAAGTTAGAACACCCGTTTCATCCGAACTACGTTGAGCGGCTCCAATTGCTACGCGGAAAAACTAAAGTGCTCGATATTGCATTGGAGCCCGCGTTTGGCACCTTAGAAATTATCACCAACCCGAAGTCCGCGCAGGTGGTACTCGATGGTGAAGAAGTCGAGGAGCGAACGCCGGTCAAGCTATTGGATCTCCCAACGGGTACTCATGATGTACGCGTTTTCATATACGGGCGGGAGCCGATCACCGAAAAGATAGCTCTAACTCCAAACGCTAATATTTCCCGCACTTATGAACTCGCCCGAATACCGATGGGTTCCCTAACGATCGATAAGGTACCCGCAAAAGCCGCGGTCCGACTGATCGGTATGGAAAAAGCATACGAACCTAGGATGCTATTGCCGATCGGAAGTTACGACGTCGAGGTGTCGTATCCAGGTTACACGAGTCAAGCATTTCGGATGATTGTTCGGCAGCAGGCGAACACGAGGCGAATTCGACTAGAAAGGGAGTACGGACGATTAAATTTAACGATCTCACCATCACAGGCGGTGGTTACCGTTCGATATGACGCCGGTAGCGGGTCACGAAACTTTGCGTATTTTGACCGTATGCAGGTGCCTACGGGGAACATGATGATTCGTGCGAAGGCTCTGGGCTACCGAACGTATGAAAGGAACTTGAAGATGACGATGGCCGGACTGAGCCACAACATCGGGATGAAAAAATTCACGATCACTCCTGGGCGTGAATTCCGGGACGAGTTGCAGGGAGGTGGTCAAGGACCGTTATTGAAAATCTTGAGCGCTGGGAGCTTTGTCATGGGTGCTACGGATGGCTACCCCGACGAACGGCCCGCGCGCACGGTCACAGTGACGCAACCGTTTGCGATAGCCGTCTATGAATTAACGCTTGGTGAATACAATCGGTTCGAAGACCTAGGGGGAGAAGATAGAATTCCGGCGACGAATTTGAGTTGGGGCCAGGTCGATGGTTATTTGAGTTGGCTGAGCCGGGAGACGTCCTATACCTATCGACTACCCAGTGAGGCCGAATGGGAGTACGCCGCGCGTGCTGGTACGAAAGCTGCCTATTATTTCGGATCCGATGTAAGTCGACTGTGCGAGTACGAGAACGTCGGAGATCAGTCGATGCGTACCCAATTCCAAAAAGACACGATTGCTGCTTGCACTGATGGTGTCATTCGACTCGCGCCCGTTGGAAGTTTTAAACCGAACCCGTTTGGTTTATATGACATGTTGGGAAATGTGCATGAGTGGGTCGCTGATTGTTGGCACGGAAATCACGAGGGCGCGCCATCGACCGCGAAGGCCCGGACCAGCGTCTGTAATACGCCGGGCCATGTCGTGCGTGGCGGCGACTGGTTTGCTGCACCCTACGACGCGCGGGTAAGTTTTCGCAATGTTGGGACGAAAGCGAGCGAATCCTTGGGGTTCAGGGTCGTACGTGAGCTGTAAGGGAAACGAGTGATTTGCTGAATCTCATGTCGGTCCTTCGGGGTTGTCTTTCTTAGTGGCAGGTCACGTGGCACAGATAGCCGTGATCGGTTGTGGGATGATCGGTTCCGCAGCCGCTAAATATCTCGCACTTGCCGGTGCCAACGTGGTGGGATTTGGCTCCCGTGAACCGCCGCTATATTCGGAGCACAACGGGGTCTTTGCATCGCACTACGACGCCGGTCGCATCACCCGTACATTGGATCCTGACAAGGATTGGGCGCGTATGGCACGGGCATCAGTGGACCGGTATCGGGACTTGGAGCGTGAGTCGGGAGTTGCCTTTTACGACGAAGTTGGCTTCGCCGCGTTCGGCCCTCCAGGCTCTCGCTACGTGGATCGCGTGAGGAATATCGCTAACGATTTTTCAACCAAGTCGCGAACCATGGAACCCGAGGACTTTGGAAAGGTTGATTTCGGTGCGAACACGGAAATTGAAGCGCAAGCCTCGGATGCTGGCGTGATCAATCCACGCGACCTCGTCCGAGCACAGCTAATGCTTGCTGAACGGGCAGGGGCGGAAATTCGGTACGAAGAAGTGGCGCGGATCGAACCAAATGCTGGAGATGGTGTTTCTATCCGGACAACCCAAGGTAATAGCTTCAAGGTAGAGCGCGTTCTCATTGCCGCGGGGGGCTTCAGTGATCTCCCGCTCGAGGGGGCAGGCTTGCAGCTGGACGTACAGGGTCGCGTCGTTTTGCTGGTCGAGTCAAATCAAGAAGCCGCATCCGCGATGCCATCGCTCATTGCGGAAGATGCGAGGGGACTAGCTCTTTCCGAGTTTTACATTCTTCCGCCGGTAGCATACCCAGACGGCAAACGGTTCGTGAAAATTGGGACAGCTCAATTTGACCATCCGTTGAATTCTCGAGCCGACAAAATTTCATGGTTTCAAGGCCAGGGCGATGTGAGTGGCGACATTCGAGCGCTTCAAACAACCATTGAAGCACTGATACCGAGTATTCGTGACGGCAAGATGCGGCAACTACGTTGTGTAATTACATATACGGCCACTGGCTACCCTTACCTTGATTGGTTGGGCGATCGAATGGCGGTTGCCGTTGGAGGTTGCGGTCAGGGAGCGAAATCTTCCGATGAGATAGGAAGGTTAGCCGCGCGCCTTTTTGATGGAGAGGAACAGCGATATCCGGTTGTTACGGCCGATTCGAAATAGCGTCGAGAACGATGCCGCGTGCTTTAGAGCTCCGGGATCGCTAGCTTCACGACGTCAGATAGAGTCTCCACCAAAGAAAGCTCCATTTCGTCGCGAATAACCTCGGGGAGCTTCTCCAATTCGGACTCATTTTCTTTCGGAAGAATCACGTGACGGATACCGGACCGATGGGCAGCAAGAACTTTCTCACGAATCCCTCCGACTGGGAGCACGAGTCCAGAGAGTGTCAATTCGCCCGTCATCGCGATGTCGTCGCGGACCTGCTTTTCGCTATAAGCCGAGGCTAGAGCCGTTGCCATCGTGATACCGGCCGAAGGACCATCCTTGGGGACTGCTCCCGCGGGGACGTGTACGTGAACTCCGGAATCTTCGATCTTTGATCTGTCGATATTGAGCGCATCTGCCTCCGTCCAGATGCAAGATCGGGCCGCCTTGACGGATTCCTGCATTACCTGACCGATGTGCCCCGTGATCGTTACTTTCTCATCCTTGTGCGTTAGCGAAGCCTCGACGTAGAGGACATCGCCGCCTGCCTCGGTCCATGCGAGTCCTGTTGCGACTCCATTTGTCAACCGAGTTCGACTTTTGTCGGACTTGAAACGCTCCGGTCCCAACATGTCCGTGACGGATGTCTCGTCAATAGGTTGGGTCTGGGGCGTGTTCAGCAGACTATCCTTGGCTCGTTTCCGAGCCAGTCGTCCAATGGTGCGTTCGAGTTCGCGTACGCCAGCTTCGCGGGTATACCTCTGAATCGCGAGACGCAGCCCTTCGTCCGTGAGTTCGAGTTGTTCGGACTTCAAGCCCGCATTCTCTTGTTGTCGCGGGATAAGGTAGCGGCGAGCAATCTCAACTTTTTCGAGCTCGCTGTATCCCGTCAGCTCTAGCACCTCCATGCGATCAATCAGGGCTCGAGGTATGCCTTCGAGCGTGTTCGCGGTAGTGATAAAGAACACCTTCGAAAGATCAAAGGGAAGATTTAAATAGTTATCTCGGAATTCTTTGTTTTGCGCTGGGTCGAGTATCTCCATCAACGCTGCACCCGGATCACCTCGGTAGTCACGACCCATCTTGTCCAACTCGTCCAGCATTAGCACAGGATTTCGAACTCCACACCGTCGAATGGCTTGCAAGATACGTCCTGGCATAGCGCCGATGTAGGTACGCCGGTGACCCCGGAGCTCGGCTTCATCGTGCAAGCCACCGAGACTCATACGTTCAAACTTTCGACCCATCGCGCGTGCGATCGACTGTCCCAGCGACGTCTTACCGACGCCGGGCGGGCCGATAAAGCAGAGAATGGAGGCCTTTGTATCGGGGTTAAGTAGCAACACCGCCAAGGCTTCCAGGATCCGCTCTTTGATCTCGTCGAGACCAAAGTGGTCTTCATCGAGAACTTCCTTGGCGGATTGTAGTTCGAGGTTGTCTTCGGTAACGACGTTCCAGGGCAGTTCTGCGACGAGTTCCAGGTAGCCACGTGAAACTTGGTAGTCTGCTGCGTTGGGCGACATTCGCGACAGTCTCTTAAGTTCTCGATCGACCTCTTTTTGGACGGGCTCGGGTAGGTTCGCCTGGCGAAGTTCTTCTTTTAGTTCGGCAATATCCTCATCGCCTTCTTCCTCGCCCAATGCTTGCTCGATGGCGCGTTTTTGGTGCCTTAGTACGTGCTCCCTCTGTTGATTCTCGACGTCTTCACGGGCCTGACTTTGAATTTCCTTTTGGATCTCCGTGACCGCATGCTCGTGTTGTAAGACTTCATGGATGCGGGTCAGTAGTTCTTCTGCAGAGTTAATTTCGAGCATTTCTTGGCGTTCGTCGGTCGAAAGGTTTTGTGCCACGGACGCGATCTTGTACATCTGGCTAATGGGCTCGTCGATCTGACCGATAAACTGCTGAAAAATCTGGTCCCCTTTATCGGGATTTAGCGAATTCGCGATGTCTCTTGCAAGCTCAAGCGCTTCGCGGTGCAAGGCTTCAATTCTCGGGTCTACTTTGTCGTCCAGGGCGATCGAAAGGTCGTCGATGGGCGTATATGTGACGGAAAGGTAGTCATCCACTTCATCGACGCTATCGATACGAACGCGATGATTTCCTTGAACGATCACCTGAGCCCCTCCGTTGCGCTCTTCGACCCGCGATACGGTACATAGGGTACCGATCTCGTGAAGCTCTTCTTGGGTTGGCTCTTCTGCTTCCGGATCGCGTTGCAGGACAACAATGACGTCATGGCTTCCTTTTGCCGAAGCCTTGACTGATGCAAGGGATCGGGCTCTTCCCACGGCAACCGGTGCAACGAGGGTGGGAAAGATGATCAGATTCTTTAAGGGCAGAAGAGGCAGGGTCGGCACGGACTTTCCAGAAGTTCTTTGCGTCACAAGCTAATGTGCGGTCGCTGAGGACGTATTTCAACCCCTAAGGGAGATTTGAAATCAACAAAGCCCTTGGGCACTGGCGGCCTCCTCACGCACTGATTCGGGGCCACCCAAGATCTGACGGTTGTATCCGATTCGCTTAAACCAGTAGTGGAGGCCTAACAGGTCAGTGAAGCCCATCCCACCATGAACGATGGTCGCCGTCTTACCGATAAATGAACCCACCTCGCTGAGGTGGGCTTTGGTGTGACACGCGTTCAAATGTGATTCTTCTGGGTCTTCGTCGATCGTATGCGCCGCGTACCATAATAGGGCCCGACTGGGTTCAATCTCCGCTGCCATCTCGGCGCACATGTGCTTCACCGCCTGAAACGATGCAATGACGCGATTGAACTGCTCGCGCCCCATCGCATATTGCACCGATTGATCTAGCATTTCCTGGGAAGCTCCGAGCGTATCTGCAGCGATCATCACTCGGCCGATATCGATGACAGCACGCAGCGCCGAACCTTGACCGTCGTCGGCGAGGGCGTCCGAGGGCGTGCTATTAAAGGTGATTTCGCCGATCGGACGTGTGCGGTCGATCTGTGGGAGTGTGTTGATGGTCAAACCACTCGCGTCGGAAGGGACGATGTGCAGTTGGTTGTCGGTGTCGGCAACCAGATAGTTATCCGAGTAGAGATCGATGACAAAAAGGGCTTTACCGTTGAGTTTCCCTCTCGTCGCTGATACGCCAGCGTCGCGGCGGGCGCCGGTGGCTTCCGACAAAGCCGCACCAAACGTTGCGCTACCGTTGGCTATTTCAGGTAAATATCGATTTTGTTGTTCCTCGCTACCGGCAAGTTTTATCGCGGTGGGCGCGAGCACGGCCGTAGACAGGAATGGCGATGGCGTGACATGCCGACCTAGACATTCGCACGCGACGGCCGCGTCGAGCGCTCCGAGTTCGATACCGCCTTGGCTTTCAGGCACGAGCAAAGCGGGAAGGCCGAGTTCCACGAGGCCATCCCAAATATCGTCCGCCCGCTCTTGTCGCTCTTCGCTGTACTGCCGGACACGTTCCAGTGGGGCTTTCTCGTCCAGAAATCGGTTGACGCTGTCTTGAAGAGCTGTCTGTTGTTCCGAGAGCCCAAATTCCATATTAAGCCTTAGCTTGCTGGTCGAACTTCGGTTCTTTCGGCATGCCTAAACCACGTTCGCTAATGATGTTTTTTTGAATCTGAGACGTTCCTCCGCCGATGATGAGCCCGAGGAAGTACATGTATTGCTGTTGCCATGAACCGTTGTCAGTGAGGTAGTCGCTGCGGCCATACATCAATCCGATTTCTCCCATAATGTCGATCGCGAGACCCTCTAAATCATGTCGCAGCTCAGTTCCCTGAAGCTTCGAAATCATACGGGCGAGTCGAGCATCAGTATTGTTGATCCGTGACGAGAGGACGCGTTGGTCGTTGAAGCGTAGCGACATAACACGTGCTTGGATTTTCATCATGCGATCGCGGAAGACAGGATTGTCGATCAAGCGTTGACCACCCACGGTTTCCTGGCGTGCAATTTCGATTAATCGGTTCAACCTGGTAAGTGTCGAATTCGGATCACCGAGCGAGTCGCGCTCGTGGCCTAGGATAGCGTTTGCGACAAACCAGCCCTCGCCGCGTTTTCCCACAATTTGTTCCTTGGGTACTCGTACATCGGTGAAAAAAACTTCGTTGAAATTACGTGCCATGGTCATGTCGACGAGCGGTTGAATTTCGATGCCGGGCGTATCCATCTTAAATAGTAGAAAGCTGATGCCTTGATGTTTAGGAGCATCCGGCTCGGTACGGACAAGACAGAAAATCCAGTCCGCCAGGTGTGCAGTAGAAGTCCAGATCTTCGAGCCATTGACGACCCATTCATCGCCGTCAAGGACTGCTGATGTGCGTAAACTCGCGAGGTCGCTTCCCGCGTTCGGTTCCGAATATCCTTGGCACCAGATCATTTCGCCAGCAAGCGTCGGTGGAACGAATCGTTTTTTCTGTTCCTCGGTCCCGAGTTCCAACAAGGTAGGCACTAGCATAGAAATGCCCTGACCCCCTAAACCACCGGGTGTTTGCGAACGCGCGAATTCTTCGCCGATGATCCTTGCCTTAATAATGTCGGGTTCACCCCCATGACCACCGTATTCTCGAGGTATTGTCCGGGCGGTATAACCATTATCGATAAGAAGCTTCTGCCAACTTTGAACACGATCGGATTTCATCGCTTCACCACGTGGTGCACGGTCGCGATTCGTCTCGATGAATTCCCGAACGCCCTGACGAAATGCTTCGTATTCGGGACCGTAAGAAAGATCCATCTTGTCTCCAAAGGGCCCTGACGAAAAGGAGTCTACCTGATCATCGAATAGTTACAGAAGGGGATAAGAATTTAGTGTGTACAAGACGATGGACTAGGCGAGTCGATCCAACTCCTCGCGTTTGACGGCATGTTGTAGTGGTACGTCTTTTACGAAGCGTCCGATTTCTTCGAGGATACAGTCGGCTAATCGTTGTGTTTCGTTGCCCAGTGATCCGGCGATGTGGGGCGTTAAGAATACGTTTGGTAACTCATAAAGGGGCGAGTCCGGCACGGGAACCTCCGGTTCGGTGGTATCAAGCACGGCGAACAGCCGACCGTTAACCAATTCTTGGGTGAGGGCAACGTGATCCACGAGCCCACCGCGGGCAGTATTGATGAGCGTGGCGTGATCCTTCATTAGACTCAGTTCTCTTCCACCAAAGATGTTGCGGGTCTCCGGTAGCAAAGGGGCATGCAATGAAACCACGTCGCTTTGACTGGCGAGCTCGGCGAGACCAACTTTTGCAGCGCCGAGATCTCGTGCGTCCAACGGTGACACGTAGGGATCGTACAAAAGGAGTTTGAAATCATGTGGTTGTAGATACTGCAGCACCAGTCGACCAATATGAGAAGCACCGACGATGCCGACGGTTTTTCCGTAGTTGCCGACGTCGGGTGCTTCCCGAGACCAGGGAGACCTGTTTTCACGGGCCTGTCCATACGCTCGATTGAGTTGGAAAACGCGTTTGTTGGCGAACAGGATGGCAGCAAGGGTGTATTCTGCGACCGGCACGGCATTGGCGGCGACCGCATTGGTAACCTTAATATCCCGTCGCCACGCGTACTCGTCGACGAATCCTTTAACGCTGCCCGCGAGATGCGCGATGAGCTTTAGTTTTGGTAGCTGATTGAGAACGGCCCGATCGATGCTTGGGCAACCCCAACTGGTTATCAAAATTTCTGTTTTCGCTAGCGTTTTTTGTGGTGCATTCTCGAAAGACGGGAACGGGCTTCGAGAAGCGAGTGAACAAAACGTCTCGAGTCTTGCAATATGCTTGTCATGCAGAAGTTCTTCCCGCACGAAAGGGTGCATGACCAGAGCTGTCGCTGGTGCGGGCATTGACGCACAATAACAAATAAAGGCGTTGCGTAAGTGAGAAATTGGATTGACGAACCCTGAGGAGATCTTTGCCGGACGCTTGTCCGTGATGGCGAGGATGCAGGCTGCGCATAACGATGAGGTACACCCTGATTGGCGTAACCAAGGATTTGAGTATTACCGAGCCGTGTGGGTTGAATGTGCAGAATTACTCGATCATTTCGGATGGAAATGGTGGAAAAAGCAGGTTGCCGATGTCGAGCAGGTAAAGCTCGAAATTGTTGATATCTGGCACTTCGGGTTGTCTGATCTTATTCGGGATGACTTGGTTGGCACGGACTTGGCGCACGAGATGTTTCAGCGTGCTGCGAACAAGAGCGATGGCAAGTTTCGCCAAGCCGTTGAGACGCTTGCTGCCCGTGCGCTTGTCGATCCGAAGTTTCACGTTGCAAGTTTTATCGATGTTTTAAACGCGTTACCGATGTCGCTTGATGAACTCTTTGAAAAGTACATCGGTAAAAACGTTTTAAACCGCTTTCGACAGGCTCATGGTTATAAAGCGGGCAGTTATCAAAAAGTTTGGCAAGGGCGCGAAGACAATGTGCACCTAAGTGAACTACTCGCCGAACTGAACCCACTATCGGACTCGTTCGTGGAGGAGCTCCTCGACGCTCTCGAAAGGCGTTATCCCGATAAAAGTTCGTCGTAAATCTCAGCTGTTAGCTGGTCAAAGCAGACGAAACGGACCAAGTCGAGGTATGGATTACTCTGCACTGTTTCCACTGCGATGGTTGCTGCGAGGCGTGACGGAAACCCGTATGCGCCGGTCGAAATCGCTGGGAAGGAGATACTAGCGACTCCACTTTTAGCGGCAAGGCAGAGACACTGTTCGTAGCAGCTGCCCAATAGGTCAAGTTCCCGGGCGCTACCGCCGCGCCAAATAGGCCCGACCGTATGAATGACATAGCGAGCTGGAAGACGATACGCACGGGTAATACGTGCCTCACCAGTAGGGCAGCCGTCAAGAAGCCGACACTCACGGAGCAATCCCGGTCCCGCTGTTCGATGGATAGCTCCGTCAACACCTCCACCACCGAGCAACGTAGGATTGGCGGCATTGACGATCGCATCAACATGCTCGTTCGTGATGTCGCCGAGATACGACTCAATCTTCAATGTGGTCTCAGGCTATTTCGTTTAAGTCGGTTCAACATTGAAGAACATAGTTGTTGGCAGCATTGTGCGAAGCATCCAAATCACCCTATCGTCCTAAGTCAAGCTTGACTAAAGCGGCGTCTATACTGTGAAGGTGACTAGCAAAGTTGCGATACCGTCGAATTGGACTCCAGGGCAGCGGGGCACCCTGGTTTACTTGTTGCGAGAGTCTTCGGTGTTATTAATACACAAGCTTAGTGGGCATGGAGCGGGACGAATTAACGCGCCGGGTGGGCGCCTAGAGAAAAATGAGTCAATTCGGCATTGCGCGGTACGTGAAGTACGTGAGGAAGTCGGGGTTCGCGTGGCGACGCTTCGTCCCGCGGCGATACTGCGATTTCATGATTTCGGCAACGGTTTTTCCATGGCTGGCTACGTCTTTACATCGAGAACATTCGAGGGCGACGCTGTCTCAAGTAGTGAAGCCGATCCTTTTTGGTGCCGCATAGACGAAATTCCTTACCACGAGATGTGGGAGGATGACGTCTTGTGGTTACCTCAGGTACTCGCCGGCATTTGTATTCTCGGGGACTTTATTTTCGAAAACGATCGTTTGAGATCCCATGAAATTGAACGGGTTGATCAAACTGAAATTCGACAGTGTGTTGAGAGTGATTCGGTCAAGGCTAAGAGAGAGGTGTAGGTGCGCATAGGGATTTCCATTGCCACGATGCAGCTAACCCGTGATCATCGTGAGGGTGCGCGGAACATTGTTGAACGGGCTGGTCGGGCCGGGGAAGCAGGGCTCGATTCGCTGTTCGTTGGAGATCATCACGTTACGGCGGCACCGTACTATCAGAACAGTCCCGTGATCGGGCGAATACTTGCGGAATGGGATGACCGCGATTGTGGCGCGCTGTACTTATTGCCGTTGTGGAATCCGGTTCTTGTGGCAGAGCAAACAGCAACGCTCGCGTGCATTGCCCAAGGTCGATTCATTCTACAGTGTGCTTTAGGCGGTGAGCGAGAACAGAGCGAGGGGATGGGCGTTTCACATCGTCACCGGCGGACGATGTTTGAGGAGTCGGTCGATCTCTTGCGGCGACTGTGGTCTGGGGAAACGCTAGATCACGATGGTCATTGGCAATTGAGGGGTGCTCGGATTTCGCCAGTCCCTCCGGAACCCATCGATATTTGGATAGGTGCGACGGCGGACGTAGCAATCGAACGAGCGGCCCAACTTGGTGACGGTTGGTTGGGTGATCCCGGAAGCCTGTTTGATGCGACGCGACACCAACTTAGTGTTTATCGCGAAGCGTGCGAGAAATCCGGTACCGGCGAGGGAGCCGTCGCATTGCGAAGGGACGTTTTTGTTGGTCAATCAGTCGCCGATGCAAATCGGCGAATGGCACCCTATCTCGGAAATTACCGAGGTTTTGATCCGGAAGCACTGATCGTGGGGGACATCGCTTTGGTTGCGGAACGCTTAAACGACTATAAAGAGCTCGGATTTACGGACGTGTTGATACGAAATATATCGAGGGATCAGGACGAGGCACTGGCGACGATAGAGCGGATGGGTCGGGTAAAAGAACAGCTGTAAGAGACTCTCCAGCGATGGAAATCAGTGTTCGTGGGTGATGGTTGGTGAAGACTTCTCCGGAAGCTCGTGCAGAACGTGCCAGAGTATGGTCCCGCTGCAAACGCACGCAGGGATGGCGAGCACATTAAGGAGAGGTAGTGCTAACAAGCCCGCCACGAGCGATCCGAATACTATTGTGGGGGCCGGGTTTGCGCGCAAAAGCGTGCGTGTATACGTGAAAGGGAGGCTGCGATTTTCTGACGCGTGATCGACGAATTGTACTGCCGTCAACCAAGCGCAAGCTAACAGCCAAATGACAGGTGCAATGGGACTGAGTATTAACCCTACGATCAAGGCGATAAACAGCAAACTGACGTGGTATCGAAGTTTAGAGAGTTCTCGTTTGTACGCGGAGGAAACTGAATTGATGAGACTTTCATCTGTGTTGATGGCCACCCCATATTCATGAGCTTCTGTGCGCGATGACAAGCTTCCCAAGAAAGGGCTTGAGATAATTAACGCGACGAACCCAACCAACCAACCACTCGCCACAATTGCGGCCATGTAAAGAATCGGTACGAGAACGGATCCCAAGAACGAAAGCCAATCAGGCAATAGTTGCACGATGCTTTGAGCGACGGACATGACGTAGCGGAATGTAAAGAAAACCAATACGGAGACGATGATCAAACTGCAGGCTATGGGTCGCCACACGTAGTAACGTAAACGCGGTTGACGGATCAAAAAGAACCCGCGTAGGAGAGCGTTGACAGGAGTTGTAAGTTGGCGCAACACGTTCCTGCGAATGGAATGGCGAGATTTGACTTTAGCGACTTTGGCTCACTTTAGGCAGCAATAATGTGTGTTAGAACCCGCTAAATGTCGGTCAAACCTAACATTGATGGATGTAGTGCGGCGGTGGCGATCGACCTAGATCCATCGCTTAGGTTGACGCGGTGTGCCCAGACCGGTTATCACCACGGCACGGAGGAGCCAGGGATGCTGGAATCATGATCGATGGAATCAACCTATCGAAAGTTACGGATTGGGTTAAGGACAGGATCCCGGGAATTGTGCCCCCACTCGATTTTGAGCTCATCGCGGGAGGCCATTCGAACCTTACGTATAAGTTCACGGATACCCAAGGATCTGCGTATGTCCTGCGGCGCCCACCGTTGGGACACGTTTTAGAGAGCGCGCATGACATGGGTCGGGAACACCGGATAGTGTCCGCGTTATCGGGTTCGTCGGTCCCGGTGGCACCAACGCATGGGCTATGCGAAGACGCGGACGTTAACGAAGCGCCGTTTTACTTAATGGGGTTCGTAAGCGGTGTGGTATTGCATGACCAACGACCCGCGCAAAAGATGAGGGAAGTGGAGCGACGTTCATTTGGGTTGCACGCCATCGAAGTTCTCTCTGACCTGCATTTAATTGACCCGGACGATGTTGGTCTCGGTCAGCTTGGTCGTAAGGAAGCGTACATTGAACGCCAACTTAAACGGTGGACAAAGCAGTGGGAAGCCACGAAAACGCACGAGATTCCTGAAATGGATGAGAGTCTGAGATTGTTGCACCAGGATCTACCGGCACAAGTTGGCGCCGCTATCGTTCACGGTGATTATCGTCCGGGCAATATGATCGTCGCGGATGGTCGAATGGCTGCACTACTTGACTGGGAACTCTGCACGCTTGGTGACCCTCTCGCTGACGTTGGGTACATGCTCAATAATTGGCCGTCCGTCGGGGAACCCGGAGCAGAAAATGCACCGACAGCAGTCGAAGGATTTCCCGAGCGCGATGAGATCCAGGAACGATACGAGGCCGCCACGGGGCGAAGTCTCGAACGGATCAATTATTATCGGGCGTTTTCACACTGGCGTTTGGGGGCGATAACCCAGGGGGTATACAAGCGTTATCTCGTTGGCGCGATGGGGAAACAGGAGTTCGATCTGGCTGCGTACAAGGAAGGCATTTCCGTACGCGCCCGTTCGGCACTCAAACTACTGAAGGGTTAAAACCCCTCGCCTCGATAAACCCGCCGAAATAGCGCGGATACGTTGCTGGTGCGCGTTAACGCTCGTAGACGACGATCAATCCAGACTTAAAGTGGACGTAGAAGAAGCGGTTCGCGGGACCTACGGGTGCAAAGACCCATCCCGCGACCCAGACGCTTTATGCGCCCCCCGGCAAGGAAAAGTAAAAAGGCGTGTCAGCGGCGGGAGCCGCTGAAAACAACTTCGCTGGGGGAAGGACACTTGAAAGGGAGGACTGCATTGAAGTTGTGTTGCACGCCTAAACTCTTTGGCTATGCATTATGTACAGTACAATATATTTGTCAAGTCTTTTTGTTTAGTTTTTGTACAGTAATCTAATTGGCGTTTTGAACCAGCACTTCATCTTCGATGAGAACGCCGAGAGCATTTTCGAGGCTGGCTCTCGCCGCATTGGCTTCGAGCCCTATTTCGACATGATTGGCGGCTGAATCGACGGTACCGCAGCGTTCCGCGTGAATCGCGTATGCGCTAATTTGTGTAATCAGTTGGACCAAGTCGCGGGGGCAGGCGCAACCTTCGATTCTTGTTCTAGTCGCCAAGTGGAAAAGTTGCTCGTCGGAGAAACGACGTTGGGTCGAAGGCGTAGTACGGGATCCGCGCCGTGGGTGCAAGCACGCCTCCTCAATTTGTTGCCACGTTGCTGGCCACGCAAGCACTTCCAGCCCGCGGTCAGTTGCGACTTGAAGATCGTTCGTGGTACCAAAATGATAAACAACCACGACGCGCGCCTTTGTAGATTCTGTATATTTATCAAGCAGTTTGATATCTAGACTGGGCATTTCCAGGACGACTACATCGAGGTTTGGATGTCGTTGAAGTGGCCGTTGTTGCAATCGATGGGTGGCAAACTCATCTGCCGTCGACCAACGATCAAGTATCTCCAGGTGGTTGCTGTCAGCGTGTCGCTCTGCCGCTAAAAGCAAGGCAGTTCCGGCAAGGCCGACCTTGGGTCGTCGATTGGGGAGAGTTGACGCAGACGAATATTGACGTAATCGATACGCGAGATCCGCATCACTTAGATTTATGAGTTGACTGATGGGGTGACCTTGGTCGATAAGACGCTTGATTTGAGTTAACCGATGAACCTGAGTTTCGCTGTAGAACCGCGTCTTACCCGCTTTTTCCGCTGGTTTCATACCGTAGCGTCTTTCCCACGCGCGCAAACATTCGACGGTCACGCCCGTGAGCTTCGACACCGCACCAATTCTGTATAGTTCTTCCGTCATGACTGTACTGAACAAAAAGGGGTCGCGAATTGTACAGAGTTTGGTTCGACTGTCCACTCTGTAGAAATTTGTCTAGCTATCTCAAACCGATATGGTGGACGCAACGCTGGAGTACGTTCACTTAATAGATAACATTTGGAATTAGGTTTCGATAACGAGAAATCGTCATAGAATGATGTTTCGGTCCACCATTTGAAGGGTTCGCATGAAAAATAACATCGGATTGTGGTTGGCGAAGCGATCGCTACTCTCCCCGAATCGGGAAGCTTACGTCGACGGTAATACTGGCTTACGGTTGACGTATTCGGAGCTTAATGAGCGTTGTAATCGAATCGCCAACGCCTTCGTTCTTGACGGGATACAGAAGGGTGAGCGGGTCGGCCTATTGTTGATGAATAGCGCTGAATTCATGGAGGCATATTTTGCTTTGGGGAAGATTGGTGCAGTGGCCGTTCCGTTGAATTGGCGGTTGGTTGCGGATGAACTGGAGTTCATTCTAAAAGATAGCGGTACCTCGAGACTGATCTTTAGTGAAGAGTTCACCGAAACGGTTGCAGAACTTCAAAGCCGTGGTGAGCGTACGGACATTCGACAATGGCTACAGGTCGAAGGTGCTGACGATGTCGCTTATTTTGCAAATGGGTATGCCGAATTCCGTGATGCCGCCGATCATGCTGAACCGGAAATTGAGGCAGTCGGAGATGACATGATGTACATCATGTACACCTCCGGTACGACCGGACTACCCAAGGGCGTTGTCCACACGCATGAGACCTCGACATGGGGCGCATTAACGATCGCTGGGACTACCTATTATCGAGAGAATGATCGATTTCTGTCACCGCTGCCGATGTTCCATGTCGGTGCACTCACGCCCCTCACCGTGAATGTGTACCGCGGCACCACGAGCGTCGTTATGCGTAGTTTCGACCCAGTTCGGGCCTGGGAACTCGTCGATTCGGAGAAAGTGACAACCGGATTGTGTGTACCCGCGATGTTGAATTTTATGCTTCAGGTGCCCGAACTCGAACGCTACGACTTTTCGCGGTGGCGGTGGTGTCTATCGGGCGCGGCACCGGTACCTGAATCCTTGATTGAGGCGTACGCTGGCCTGGGGATCGAGATTCACCAGGTGTATGGATTAACTGAATCGTGCGGGCCGGCATGCCTAATTGATGCTGAGAATGCCCTCAAACGGATCGGATCAACCGGAAAAGCCTTTTTTCATACGGATGTTTCCATTGTTCGCCCAGATGGGTCGCTGTGTGCTAGCGATGAAGCTGGGGAAGTGCTGGTCAGAGGTCAGCACATTATGCGTGAGTACTGGAATCGCCCCGATGCTACCGCCGAGACAATCGTCGATGGTTGGTTGCACACCGGAGATGTGGCTCGCATGGACGGCGAAGGGTTCGTATACATTCAGGATCGTATTAAAGACATGATTATTTCTGGTGGAGAAAACGTGTATCCGGCGGAAATCGAAAACCTCCTCCAGACACACGACGATATCTCAGAGGCCGCGATCATTGGACAGCCAAGTGAAACGTGGGGTGAATCACCGTTTGCGATCGTCGTACGTACCAATGAGGAACTGAGTCAAGGCGATGTTTTGGAGTTTTGTAACGGCAAACTTGCCGGTTTCAAGATGCCCAAAGGAGTCGTCTTTGTAGACGAGATCCCACGTAACCCAAGTGGCAAAATTCTAAAACGTGTGCTTCGCGACCAGTTTCCCGGGCCGGCTGCCGTCTAGAGATGGATCTTGACGAGCTGGCGCATTGTCTTGGCCCGTTCTGTGCGGCGAAGTATCAAACCTCGGACGCTGAAGTTTTTGACGTGCACCACATGCCGGGCCATGCGGGCTTCGCTTATGGATTCAGTGTCCGAACGTCAAATGGGACTGAATCTTGGTTTATTCGGCTACCTCCCCCCAACGTCAATTGGCGCGGAACTGCGGATGTACTTAGACAGGTTGAAGTCCTAACAGCTCTGGATGGGACAGATGTCCCACACTGCACGGTCAAGTGGTCTGGCAGCGATCTCCAGTGGTTTGGGAGCCCCTATTTCGTTGTCCCACGCCTCGACGGCGACGTGATGCGGATCGGACCAGGCGAGTGGGTCGAGAAACTAAGCGAGAAACAGAAGCTTGAACTTGCTCGTCAGGTGATGTCGGCACTGGCTAAGATCCACACAATCGATCCTATGAAGACACCCTATCTTGGCAATGCGGTTCCCTTCGTCGAGGATGTTGAGCGCTGGGACCGGTTCTACGAGCGAGCTGCAGATCGGGAGTTGTTGGCCAGGGTCCCTGAGTGCCGGGAGCAACTGCTTAAGACGTTGCCCAAGGAAGCACCCGTGGGAATATTTCATGGGGATTTCCAAACATCCAACTTATTTTGCTCGGTTGAAGGCAAGCTGCTTGCTGTGATCGATTGGGAACTCACGGGAATTGGCGCCACACTTAACGACGTAGGCTGGATTTGTACGTTTAGTGATCGAAAAGCTTGGGGCGGCGAGGGGGCTGGTCGCCCGGTATTTCTCGAACCGGAGATCCTGGTGGATCTTTACGTTGAGGCATATGGCGACCCGTTACCGGATCTCAATTGGTTTCGGGCTCTAGCGGCGTACAAGTTTGCAATCATCACAGGGTTCAATCTCAGCTTACATCGGCGCGGAAAACGTGTTGATCCATCGTGGGAACAGACACGACTGTCGATGGAACCGTTGATCCATCGGGCAATCGAATTGCTAGATTAATTCACTGCCGGTTCTTAAATACTCTGAAAATGCAGAGAGTGCAGTGTCAATTTGAGGCCGCCCACAAACGCGACGACCAATGTTATTGGAGTCATTCAGCTTAGAATGAGGCGTTACGTGGCGCGCGTGGATACGGGATTACGTCGCGTATATTTTCCATGCCGGTTATGTAAAGAACAAGACGTTCGAGGCCTAGACCGAAACCGGCGTGGGGAACCGAACCATATCGTCTTAGGTCGCGATACCACCACAGCTCTTCTTTCATGGCCGCATCCATTCGTTCATCGAGCTTGTCGAGCCGTTCCTCTCGTTGACTGCCGCCGATGATTTCTCCGACGCCAGGGACCAAAACGTCCATGGCAGCAACAGTTTTTTCATCGTCATTAGAGCGCATGTAGAAGGCTTTAATTTCTTTTGGGTAATTGATCACGACGACGGGCCCGCCGACGTGCTTTTCCGTAATAAATCGCTCGTGTTCAGACTGCAAGTCAAGACCCCAACGCACGGGGTGTTCAAATGTCTCGCCAGATTGTTCAAGAATCTTGATTGCGTCGGTGTACTCCATACGTTCGAATTCGCTTGCTATAACGTTTTCCAGGCGCTCTATGGCAGTGCTATCGATTCTGTCGACAAAAAATCGCATGTCCTCAGGTGCGCGTTCGAGGACTCGAAGAGAGATTGTTTTGAGGAAGTCTTCAGCAAGATCTGCGTTGGCGTGAAGATCAGCAAACGCGATCTCGGGCTCGATCATCCAGAATTCAGCTAGATGGCGGGACGTGTTGGAATTTTCTGCTCGGAAGGTTGGGCCGAATGTATAGACCTTGCTTAGTGATAGACAGTAGGGCTCAACATTAAGTTGTCCGGAAACTGTCAGAAATGTTTCTCGACCAAAGAAGTCCTCGTCAAAGTTGTCCGCACTCCCGTTGGCGAGATCCAACGTGCTTACACGGAAAAGTTCGCCTGCGCCTTCGCAGTCACTTGCCGTAATAATGGGGGTATTTATCCAAACAAATCCGTTATCGGCGAAATAGCTGTGCACCGCTTGGGCAACGGCATTTCTTACCCTCGCGATTGCTCCGAAAGTGTTGGTTCTTGGTCTTAAATGAGCCACTGACCGCAGATATTCGAAGCTGTGGTGCTTTTTTGCGATCGGATACGACTCGGGATCGTCGACAATCCCAATAATTTCGACGTGTTCAGCCCGAAGTTCATGGGCCTGCCCTTGACCTTGGGACTGCACAATTTCTCCGGAGACGCACACTGCGGTCCCCGTCGCAATTTCAGTAATTGATTCATAGTTAGGCAGAGTCTGATCGGCAACTACTTGTAAGGCGTTAAAACACGAACCGTCGTGAATACTGAGGAATGAAAATCCCCCTTTTGACGTCCGCCGCGAGCGAACCCAACCGTTTATTTGGACGTGATTATCGAGTCCGACTTCGTCTTCGAGTACATCTTTTACGGAGTGGCGGTGCATGTGCAACTCGGACCAAGGAACCTCCATTATCATAAAGGAATAGAAACGGTTCTGATGCGCAGTCTGGGCGAAAATCGCGGTTTAGGTGCAACTTTCCGGTATCTATTCACTACGAGGGTCGATGAGTTTGACGGAGACGAGCTTTTCACGTCCGAGTTTTGCTCGCGTGGGATTAGTTGCCTAGTTGATCGAGCTTAAGGCGGTGTTGAAAACTTTCCAGATCGACATCGGTCCGAAATGGCGTGTGTGATTCAACCCACTCAATGTCCTGTTCAACATATCTCCGTTCGTCGTTGAGGAATTGGGCGATGGCTTCACGAAATCCGGCGTCTCGAACCCAGTGAGCCGAGTACGTGGGCCGTGCAAGATAGCCGCGAGCGATTTTATGTGATCCTTGTGCTCCAGCTTCCACCGACTCAAGCTGGTTTGCGATTGCGAACTCGATGGCTTGGTAATAACAGGTTTCGAAATGGAGAAATCGGTGGTCTTCTCTGCAGCCCCAGTTTCGCCCAAATAGCGTTTTTTCACCGATAAAGTTAATTGCCCCGGCAATGTACCGACCGTTTCTTTTACACAGGATGAGTAGTGTTTGTTCGGGCATGAGTTCTGAAATCAAGCTAAAAAAGGAACGGGTGAGATAGGTGGTCCCCCATTTGCGATTGCTGGTATCGATGTAAAACTCGTAAAACGCATCCCAATGACTTTCTTTTAGATCACTGCCGGTGATCCACTCGATCGTAATGTCGTTAGCGACAGCGCCGCGGCGTTCTCGACGAATGTTTTTGCGTTTCTTCGAGGAAAGATCTTCAAGGAACTTTTCGAACGTGTCGTAACCGTTGTTGCGCCAATGGAACTGAGTATCCATCCGTTGCAGCATCCCAAATTTGCCTGCCCGGTCCCATTGCGCTTTAGGCAGGAAAGTCAGGTGTAGTGAGCTGACTTTGATCTGTTTTGCGACTTGGACAAGGGAATGCAAAAGCTGTTCTTCGATTTGATCGCGTTTTGGCGAATCGCTCACGAGTAGTCGGCGCCCAGTAGCTGGAGTAAACGGAACGCTGACCTGCATTTTGGGGTAATAGTCTCCGCCTGCTCGGTAGAACGCGTCCGCCCAGCCCGAATCGAAAACGTATTCCCCTCTTGAGTGTGATTTGAGGTAAATGGGTACAACGCCGACCGTGGTTTTTGCTTCTTTTAGGCAGAGGTGAAATGGTTGCCAGCCGGTTTCTGCTGCGGCGCTGCCGCTTTCTTCCAGCGCGCGAAGGAAACGGTGGTCTAGAAATGGGTTGTACTCGTCGCCGGCCGGATTGGCACAGTGATTCCAATCGTCTGGCGAAATCGCAGTGATGTTCTGGAGTATATGGGCCGTGCGATCGGTCAAAACTAAGTTCCGAAATTGCGATACCTAATATACCCCGAGCTTCGTTCGCGATGAGGTTTTTTGCGTGATTCTTCGCAGTGGTATGATGGTGGCTGAGCGGACCGCGGACATATCTCGCTCCGTGGTCTCCGCAAAGGGAAGTCAGCCGTGCCCGTCTTTGATCTCACCTCCGGGTCAGTCGCCCGTCATCTAAGTCGTCTGACCGCGCCGATGTTTCTGGGTATTTCATCGATGATTGTCGCGTCGATGATCGACACGGTCTATATCGGTTGGATTGGGACCGTAGAACTTGCCGCCGTTAGCTTTACGTTTCCGCTAGTGATGGCCGTATCGAGCGTTTCCATGGGACTAGGGGTAGGTGCGACTTCAATTATGTCGCGCATCCTTGGTAGCGGTGACCGAGAACGATGCCTGCTCATCGGCGCTCACACGTTGATCTTAGTGTTGCTCTTAATCGTTGTGATCTCGATTCTGGGATACGTGTACGCGCCCGTGCTTTTTAGATGGCAAGGAGCGAGCGAGGAGATCCTGCCCACTACCGTTGCATATGTACGCATATGGTTCGTTGGGCTGCCGTTGTTTGCGATACCCATGGTCGGGGGCATGATGCTGCGAGCGCTCGGCGACGCACGCACGCCTGGGATCATCATGACTTCCGGCGCGGTATTCCAAGTGTTGATTGCGCCGGCATTGATATTCGGTTTTGCCGATATGGATGGCCTCGGAGTGGACGGTTCAGCGTGGGCATTCATCATTTCGCGTGCGGCACCTTCTATTTACGCGCTCATTGTTTTCCGTCGATTCGGACTCTTTGGACGTCCGGGTTCTCTACAAAAGATACTTCGATCTTGGACCGAGGTATTGCGAATCGGGGTTCCGTCGATAGCCTCGAGCTTGATTGGGCCTGTATCCATGAGTGTTCTGATGGCGCTTCTAGCGGCCCACGGGCACGCGATTGTTGCGGCGTTTGGTGTTGCGACCCGAATTGAGTCGTTGGCAACCATGGTACTCATGGCTCTTTCGTCCAGTATCGGCCCATTCGTTGGTCAGAATTATGGCGCTAGAAAAAATGAGCGTATACGGATAGCGCTATCAATTTCATATCGGTTTTCGATGGTATGGGGATTGTTGGCCTTTGCAGTCTTGGCGGTGTTCGGGAACTCGATTGTGGGCGCCATGGTCGATGACACGGATGTGATCAGAGCAGCATATGAATTTATGTTGATTGTTCCCATCACGTTCGGTTTTTTCGGCGTTACGATGATGGCTACTAGTTATTTTGTGGCGTTAGGCCAACCGATGCCATCATTAGTGATTTCCATACTTCGTATGGTCGTCGTGCAGATACCCCTTGCGTTAGTTCTCAACTTCTTCATGGCGTATCGCGGTGTTTTTGTCGCGATCGCAGTGAGCAACGTCCTGGTAGGGCTATTAGGATACGTGTGGGCCCGACGTGAATTAAATCGAGATATCCTCGCGGGCTACCCGTTGAGTGTCAGCTCTTGACTCAAAAAATATCGGCGTCAATACCTGCGCCAAGCGCCATGCCCAACTCTTTACATCTAATGAGATCGTCGGGTGTTGGATCGCCTACGACTACCACTGGCTCCTGGACTTCCTGAAATGGATAGCCATTGGCGATTCTTCTGATCGCTCGTAATGCACCGCTGCCATCGTTTCCCGCGCTGATGAACGTTGAGTATGGCAGTGATTGGATTTTCCCTTCGACCTCGTAGAAAGTTCGGTCGAGGAAGTCCTTCATGGCGCCGGACATATAGCCAAAGTTTTCGGGCGTGCCGAGCAGTAAACCATCCGACTCGATAATATCGCTAGGGCCCGCTTCGCTGGCAGTTTTCATGGTGACGGAAATCGTCTCGAACGACTTGTCATTTGCGCCTGCGTATACCGCGTCGGCGAGTCGTTGGGTCTTTCCCGTCTTAGAGTGATAAACGATGAGTAGGTTCTTTAACGCCATGGCTCAAGGCTGGCGCAATTTGGACCCTTGCTCTTTGGACGTAGGTGGACGGTGCTTCGTTTAATCGCGAATTGCCTTTACGACCTCCGCGCAACGATCGAGGATAGGCAGAACCTCATCAGCCGCCTCCGATGGCAAGTTGAAGATCAGATGGTCGAAGCCCTGTTCGATCCTGCCGCGTGCATGATCTGCATCCATCGGGCTGCCGAACAGTGCTAAATCGAGGTCCTCGACTTTTCTGCCGTGGGTTCCGAATGCGTCGCGTAGACGGTCCATGTTTCCAGAACCTAAACCTCCGATAGGCATCCAGCCGTCAGCGTAATCGGCGATACGATCGAAGACCCACTTTGAGTTCGCTCCGATCCAAATCGGCGGACCATTATCCTGTATAGGTTTGGGGTACGACCAAATCGGGTCGAAATCGACGTGCTCGCCGTGAAATTCAGCTTCCTCCTTCGTCCAAATTTCCCGCATGGCCAATACCTTTTCTCGGACAATGGCCCAGCGGCGCGAAAAATTTGCACCATGATTTTCCATTTCCTCGCGATTCCAACCGGCACCAACACCGATGATGCTTCGGCCTTTCGAAATCATATCGAGTGAGGCGATTTCCTTGGCCGTGGTAATTGGATCACGTTCGATGATTAGGCATATTCCGGTCCCCAAAAGAATACGCTCGGTTACGGCAGCCGCAGCTCCTAACGCGACGAATGGGTCGTGGCTATGCCAGTACTGTTTAGGCAGGTCGCCTCCTCCGGGGAAGGGCGATTTGCGACTTGCGGGGATGTGTGTGTGTTCTGGAAAAAATAAACTGTCCAGGCCCCTTTCCTCGACCGCAATTGCGAGTTCCACGGGTTGAATCGAGTAATCGGTTGGGAACATGGAGACGCCGAAATGAGTGTCTTCGATCGCGCGAAAGGCCATGAGGGAGCCCTGTGTTTAGAATGTATTGGCGGGGATAGTACGTCTTGATAGTTGCGTACGAAACCCGGCGCTTCTGAACGGAAGTATGTCGTGCAAAATAGATCACAAAATTATTTCATTTTGAGCGAGGTAAAAAATGCGCTTGTCGGAACCACGGATCGCACCAGTACCCGAATCTGATTGGAGTCAGGCACAGAGGGATCTTATGCAGCCCTTTGTAACTGGTGGTCGAGTATTCAATGTATTCGGAACATTAATTCATCACCCAGACTTGTTTCGTCGTTGGCTCGTGTTCGCGAACCATGTCCTTGGTAAGTCGACGATCGAGGTTAGGGAGCGGGAGATATTAATTCTCCGGACCGCAAAGCTTGTCAGCGCGGAATACGAGTGGGGGCAACATGTCGTAATCGCTCGCGAAGCCGGCATAAATGACGACGAGATACGGGCGATTGGAAGCAACGGTGATGGTCTGGGGGAACTCGAAAAACTTCTTTGCGACGCCGCGGACGAACTGGTGCGGGACCAAATGTTGTCAGCTGACGTATGGCGAAAACTTGCCGAGCACTTCGATACTCGACAGGTGATGGATGTCGTTTTTACGGTGGGGCAATACACGATGCTTGCGATGGCTCTGAATACGTTTGGCGTACAACTGGATGAAGGTCTGCCTCGATTTGAACGTTGATGGAGCGATACGACCTCGGTCCAAGATCGGTCAAGCTGGGGAAGTTGCCCGTGATTGGGGTAACTCATCGGGGTCACGTCCGCCTGTTTCCAGACGCCAGTTGAGATCTGTCAATACAGCTAATGGCCGTGTATTGCGATCGAATCTACGGGCGAAGAACTCTACGCGAAACCGTGCTTTCGTGGGTATAGCCGAGGTAAGGAGACTCTGTCTATGAGACCGCGTCGGTCGGCTTTGTTCATGCCGGGGATTAATGAGCGTGCGATGGAAAAGGCTCGTTCTTTGAGGTGTGACGTCATTATTTTCGATTTAGAAGATGCGGTGGCGCCCGACTCAAAAATTCATGCTCGAGGACTAGTTCGGGAGGTCATAGAGCGGGGCGGTTACGGGAATCGGGAACTTGTGGTTCGTTGTAACGGGATCGAAACGCCCTGGTGTCACGACGACGTCGAAACAATGGTAACGACTGACGTTGACGGCCTTCTTTTTCCGAAGGTGGAGCGAGCTGAGCAGGTCTATGAGATACGCCGGCGTCTTGATGCATTGGATGGTCCGAAAAAGAACGTTTGGGTCATGATAGAAACGCCTCGTGGAGTTACCAACGTCGAGAAAATCGCGGAATCACCTGCGGATGTATTAGTCATGGGTACGAGCGACTTGGTCGCCGACTTAAGGGCCCAACACACGGACAATCGCGACAGTGTTCTTTATGCACTTTCGAGGTGTGTAAATGCGGCGCGGTCGGAACAGCGCGACATTCTCGACGGCGTCCACCTTGACCTTGAGAATAACAATTCGTTGGAAAAGGTCTGCGAGCAGGGCCGTAGCTTGGGGTTCGACGGAAAGTGCCTGATCCACCCATCCCAGATTGCGACCGCAAACCGAATTTTCGGAGTAGACGAGGACGCGCTACTTCGTGCGAAACAGATAACGGAAATATGGGCCGAGGCGTTGTCGGCAGGGAAGGGCGTTGCGGTTATGAACGGACAGCTGATCGAGAAACTTCACTACGAAGAAGCCTGCCGTCTCATCGCTTATTCCGAGTTAATTGAAGACGTATAACGGTGTGCGCGTTAGCGGCCGTGGATTGAGAAACAGTTGTTATGCCGTCGCTTTTCTAATCGTCGGAACGACGTCTTCAAGATAAACCTCAAGAGCTGCATCATCCCAAGGAGCGCGTAGGGCGATGTTGAGTTCGTCCACTCCGCTTTCCACATATTCGATAATTCTTTCGGATGCAGCGTCAGGTGTACACATTAGTGCCCCTTCGCTGATGTTAGCTGCAGTATTCCCCCAGGAATCGTGCATCGCTTTTTGTTGTAGGGCGACGCTGGATTGATCGATACCCATTGCGAAGGCCACGTTGACGCCGCGCTTAATTTCAGAAGAATTTCTTCCGCTCGTTGAGCACCACTCTTCCAGCACTTCGTTCAAGTGCTTAAATTCTTCGGGGCTAACGTAGGCTGCATTCCACCCATCCGCGTATCGGGCAACGAGTTCGAGGGTGCGTTTTTCGCCCCTGCCGCCAATCCATATCGGAAGTTTCGATTGTTGGGGTCTCGGAAAACAACTCACCTCGTCGACTTGGTAATGTCTTCCCGAGTAACTCGTTCGTTCTTGAGTCAGCATTTGACTAATGATCTCAACCCCTTCTTCGAGCATGTCCAAGCGGGTCCCAATGTCCGGGAACGGATACCCGTGGGCGACGGCTTCCCATATGTGCCACCCTGCACCTAGACCCAACTCAAAACGTCCATTACTGATGTGATCGAGGGTTGTGGCTGCCTTGGCGAGCAAGGCTGGGTTTCGATAACCGACGCAAAACACGAGGCATCCGATGCGGGCGTGTTGAGTATCAGCAGCCAGCGTTGCCAGCGTCGTCAATGCTTCGAAATGCGGCTCGTTACCCCCCTGATAGGGTGCCTCGTAGAGGTGATCCCAAATAGAAATCCAGTCGACGCCGGCATCATCGAGCCTACGCCAGAGTACGCGGAGTTCATCCATGGACAGATTTTGTTGTCCGATGTGGACTCCTAATGACAACGCCATAAGATACGACCGCGATACGCAAAATGGTTGGACAGAATAACAGAGCTCAACCGGTTCTAGTGGTGTGAGAGATAGAGGCGATTGCCCGTCACTTGTTGGGCTCGTCCCCCATTTCCGAGATTGTCTTTACCATTCGCCCGTGTTGGACATTGATTGCCATGGTTCTTGTTGGGCGAGTGGTTGGCCTTGCTGCAGAATTTCAATTGAGACATTGTCAGGTGATTGAACGAAAGCCATGTAACCGTCTCTGGGAGGACGGTTGATAACGACGCCACCGTCCATCAACCGTTGGCACGTCGCGTAGATGTTTTCGACGCTATAGGCGAGATGCCCAAAATTACGACCCCCACTCAAGGGTTCTGGGTCCCAGTTATGAGTTAATTCGACCTGTGCATCTGAATCGCCCGGTGCGGCGAGAAATACGAGTGTGAACCGGCCGGCTTCGTTGTCGATACGACGCAGTTCCTCAAGGCCGAGTTTGTTGCAGTAAAAATCAATCGAAGTGTCTATATCGGTAACGCGTACCATCGTATGTAGGTATTTCATCGAGGTCCTGGATTTATTGATTCAGACCATTATAAAAATAAATCGCTTCGAAGATTGATCGGGGCTATTAACAGTCAGCGCAGGTACGCGAGGTTCGATGAGAGTGGTAACGTTTCACGGCGTTGTCACAGGCGACCGTCGTAAATGATCGTTGACGGTCGTACACCCTAGTCCATCGGAATGAATACCGAGGGAAACGATGGGGATTTGGTGGACCTCGGTCCGCGAAGGGTAGATTGGATCAAACGAAGAAACGAAAATGACATGTTGAATACGGACCTAGTTCGCTTTACCGGTCAGCCCGCTCGGCGTTATGAATTGAGGGATGTATCCGACTCGCTAAATGACTCGTTCGTCGAATTCATACAGGTTTATTGCGGATTGTGAAGCCTTTAGCTGGTATACGCGTTCTTTCGATGGAGCAGGCGGCGGCGCTTCCGTTTGCAACTCGGCACCTTGCGGATTTAGGAGCGGAAGTGATCCGTATTCAGTCTCATGCCCGAGGCGCCCCACCCCTTCAGGACATCCATTATTTTCGTAACAAAAAGAGCGTGGGGTTAGATCTTTCAAAAGCAGGAGGTCGAGATATTTTCCGCGCCATTGCGGCAAATGTTGACGTAGTCGCGCACAATTTTACTCCACGGGTCATGCGTCAATTCCAAATCGATTTTGACCAAATTCGGGAGTTAAACGAGCGCGTGATCTATTGTTCGGTGACTGGATTTGGGACCACAGGCCCGTGGAAAGATAGACCGTTATTTGGGCCTGGTGCGGAAGCTATGTCCGGGCAGAACAGCATGATCGGAGAGCCGGGTTCCAATACTCCAGGAAGACCCGGCACTATCACATATGCGGATCATGTCTGTGGGTTATATCTCTTGATCGCGTTGCTCGGGGCGATAGAACAACGGCGTGAGAAACCAGGTCCTCAGCACGTGGAGGTCTCGTTGTACGAGACGGGCATTGCCCATATTGGGACGGTGGTTGCCGAGCGATCAAAGGGCGCGAAACGGCCTGTCCCCGTCGTCAGCGCCGATATCGATGTCGCCGATGTTGCTGAAGTTGTTCGAGATCCCGATCGTTGGCGTCGTGGGTGCTTTGTAGTTGCGGGAACAGAAGTGACTGCGGGACCAGTGTGGGGTGGGGGCGTCGACTCGGTTTGGACCGCCACGACCATCGGGCAGCACAATCAAGAAATCCTGACTGAAATTGCTGGGTATGAACCGGCTGCTATCGACGAGTTTATCGCTGACGGGGTCATCGGCCAAAAGGATTTGCGCTTCGGGACTAAACCAGACCCTGACCCACCCCTTGCCGTCGAGCGAGGACTCCTTAGCAGAGTTGATCAACACGAGGGCAACTGGGAACGGTTTGCAGCGATCGAATCGAAACCGCCGTGGTCCCTTGGAAAAAAAGTGCAACGATCCCCGGGACATCGGGTATTAGAGGTGGCAGGTTCCGTTGCCGTGGCGGCAGCCGCAAGGCAATTTGTGGATTTGGGTTGGGATGTTAGGCGAATTGGCAACCGAAGTACGGAGTACCGCTGGGGTGATTCGAATGGCGGTGGGGATGCGTTCTTGGACCATGGCAAGAAAATCGTTGATGACTCGCTCGAAAGCCTTGTCGAGTCATCTGACATTGTGATCGGTGATGCGTCGCTAGCCGACGTCGAGGGGCCTTCGGTCGTCGCGGTACTAAGTGGTTTTGGGATGAACTCACGGCCGGCTTGGGATGAAGATTCGGTCCAGGCGAAGAGCGGATTTATGAGTCTAACGGGTGAATATGATCAACCGCCGCAACGTTTACCGCCCTGGGCGGCGGAAATGACCGGTGGAGTTGCCGCCGCGTCTCTGATCATGGCAGCGTATATCGAGAGTCGAAGCGATCGATGCAGTCGCTTCATCGATTTCGTGATTTCGGATGTGCTGACTGGCTTCATTCAAAGCCAAGTCGGGCGATATGCGGCGACCGGCGAGGTCGCCAGACGCGAAGGGAGGGTCAAACATGCGCTCAGAATGGTGCCAACCCGCGAGGGCCACCTCTACTGCGCGCCGGGCGCCGTTATGAATGTGCCGATGAAAGGTGTGGCGAAGTTGACTGGAGAACCGCGCCTCGCGGACACTGAGTTTCAGACCGCTGAAGGGCGTATGCAGAATTGGGAGGAATATTCAGAGCTTATGGTGAACGCCTTTCGTTCGCGAAGTGCCAAAGAGTGGTTTACCGCAGCGGAAAAACACCATCTCACCTTCGCGTTGGTCCAATCCGTGGATGATTTGTACGAATGCCCACAATTACGGGCGCGCGACGCTCTTGTTGAATCGCGCGGGTATCGTTTTCCGATCAGCGGATTCCGGATACGCCAGGTGGACGCCGATGCCTAGCCACCGTCACCGTCTCCAGGCTTTCATGAAAAATCCGGATGCGGAGAAATCTAACGCAATTCATTCGACATCAGGGGCTAAGGATTATGGTTTTCAAGGTGCACTCGTTGGAGGAGCGACCGCGTATGGTTGGGCTGCGTCGCTCTTTGTTGAGACATTGGGAAACCAGTGGCTAGATTTTGGTTGGGCCCATGTTCGGTTTCGCCAACCCGTTTATCCAGGCGATGATCTGGTGGTTGTTCTTGACGATGATGGGTCTTTCGAGGTTCGTCGGGATATTGACGAGGTATGCTGTTTTTCTGGTGAAATCGGGAGAGGCGAAGCCCCTTGGTTAGGAGATATAGGGGTCCCTAGTCGAAGGCCGCCTGAGTCGATAGCGGATCCCCTACCGGATCTTGTCCTCGAGGATGTGCCGGTGGGGGAGGAATTGAGGACTCGTGAGGTCCATTTGTCCGTGGCGGATGCGGGAGCGTATGCGCGGGATAAACAAGTGGAAACCTTGGATTGTTTTTACGGATCGGACGCTTCGATTCACCCTGCGTGGATAGCTGAACAGCCGATCCATTGGTTACATCATTCCTATAACTATGGACCTTCAATTCATACGGAAAGTCGCATACAACACCTCCGCGAGGGGCGGGTCGGTCAAACTTATCGTGTAGCGGGGATTTGTCGCGATGCGTACGAGCGGAAAGGACACCACTACATCGTTAATGACACCGAGATCCGGGATGCTGCTGATAGAGCGGTTGCCCGCGTTCAGCACACGGCGATTTTTCGAGTCCGAAAGTTAGAAGCGAAACGAAGCGATCAGCCCAACTGAATAAGGGTTTAAACGGCACCCTCTGCGCGTAAGTTCTCGATTTCATCATCCCGGTAGCCGAGATCGTGGAGGATTTCGTCGGTGTGTTCTCCAATGCCAGGAGCCTTTTTTACACCTTGTATCGGTAATCCATCGATGTTGAGTGGGTGATTGATCACCCATTGCGTACCAACATCTTCTTCGGGTGTCTTAATAATGTTGTTTGTTTTCAGCTGCGGGTCTTGGATCAGATCCGCGAGGGTTCCGACCAGTGAAACAGGTACGGCTGCATGGTTAAAAACCGAGATCCAGTGGTCTGCGTCATGGCGTCCAAGCAGCGGTCGTAATTCGTGCGCTAGCGCTCCGCCCGAGGCAACGCGGGCTCGTCTCGAATTGAACCGCGGATCCTGGAGGAGATGCGTAGCCTCAAGGACATCGAAAAAGGCGGTGATCTCTTGATCGGAACGGACCATGGTGAATTGTAGAAAGCGATTGTCTGCGGTTTCGTACAGCTCGCGGGTAAAGTGTCGCGCGGCCACACTAGGGTAGTTGGAGAAGTCACCATTGGCGAATACGGCTGACGCGATGCACGAAGCAGACCACACGCCGTTGGCAATTAACGACGTATGAACCATGCTTCCTTTGCCGGTTCGTTCGCGGCGTAACAGCGCCGTCACTATTGCGGCGTACAGCGCAACGGCGGTTGGATGATCACCCATCCCCGGAAGTGACTGGGCCGGAAGTGAACCGGGCGATCGAACGGCATCCATCAACCCGCTGCGGGCCCAATAGGCGACGAGATCAAATCCCTCACGATCGCGTTCGGGCCCCTTTTCACCATAGGCGGTAAGCGACGCATAAATTACCCTCGGGTTGATGGTTTTTATGTCGTCGTAGGTAAGGCCCAAATCGCGCCGCATATGTAAAGGATGATTAGTGACGTAGACGTCACAGTCGCTAGCTAATTGGCGAAGGATCGTTTTGCCCGTCTCTGTTTTTAGATTTAGTGTGATCGAACGTTTGTTACGCGCGTCTTGAACCCAGGTGTAGTTAATTTCGGCTTTTGGAGTTCCGGGTGCTGTTGCGAGTCCTCGATAGGCGTCTCCCGAACCCGGGATTTCGACTTTGATTACGTCGGCGCCAAAGTCGGCCAGAATGGTTGCCGAAACAGGACCTGCTATCCACGAACCGACATCTAATACCTTAAGACCTGCAAAAAGGGGATCTTCCTCTTGCATGAACACTTACTCGCTATCGGACTGCGTCGCCAACATAGTAGTCAAAAGTAGACATCTTGACGTGTAAATTTCGTCGGGTTGTTTCCGGGAGAACATCGGCAAAGCGTGCAATATCGGCTAAGTTAGGTCTTTGAGTCGGAAGGATACGCTATGGACTTGCGAGGGCGCTCGGTTGTGGTAACAGGAGGCGCGAGCGGTATTGGCGCAGCGTGCGCGCGTGCGTTTTCTGCGGAGGGGGCGAAGGTCGCGGTTGCGGACATCAACGGTGAGGGTGCGCAAGCAGTTGCGGATGTGATTGGCGGTATTGCGGTTCGGTGCGATGTGGGAGAGGAAGACGACGTTTGCGCTCTCGTCCAAACGTGTGAAAGAGAGTTTGGGGAGATCGATATTTTTTTTAGCAACGCGGCCGTAGCAACTGGAGGTGATCCAATTTCGACACCCGTCGAAACCTGGCAGCAACAATGGCAAATTAACGTAATGGGTCACCTCTATGCGGTGCGTGCCGTGCTACCTTCGATGTTGGCAAGGGGTGAGGGCTATCTCGTCCACACGGCCTCGATGGCGGGTATCCTTACTTCTCAGGGAAATCTAACGTATGCCACGACTAAACACGCGGTGGTCGGTCTCGCCGAGTGGTTGTCGATCACGTACCACGATCGCGGTATCAGGACGTCACTGTTAGCGCCTCTCGGCGTGAATACACCAATGCTCGGCGGCGGAGATTCCCCGTTTGCCCGTGCTGCGGCAGGTCCTGTAAAAGAGCCCGAAGAAGTCGCCGACATGGTTGTTCAATCGATTCGCGATGAACGATTCCTTATTTTGACGGACGAAATTGCTCAAACATGGATGGAGCGTAAAACGAATGATCTAGAGCGTTGGTTGCACGGCATGCGCCGACTGCAGAGAAAAATAGACGGCATGGATTGAATCAACAGCGCCGCAGAGAAGAACTAAGGTAGGCGAATACTCGAAGTTACGGCGTTAATCGCAGACCGACAGTAAAACCGTGGGTGTTCCAAGAACTGCCTTCAACGCCAACGACTAAAGAAGCCTTACGGAGATTCCACAAGAATTTAAAGCCGTAAATGGCCTCGGTTGAGCCGGTGAACTTGATGTAGTCATCGACGTCGGCGTCGGCGTCGGATGTGGCAAGTTGTGTAAGTGTGTCTTGGTCTATCGTTCGCGACATTTTCGCATGTCGTTGGATTCCCGCGGCGACGACGCATTCCCAGCTGTATGGATTACCGAAACGCCAACCGATTTTTGCCGCTATGTCGCTACCGCTTCGACTTTTGTTGTTCGACTCGAAATCCCAATTCCGAGGGCCGGCCTCCACGAAAATGTCGACTCCGTCCAAGGGCAGTATTTTGAGAGCACTGAGATACGAGGATTTACTCGCCAAACGTTCGGCATTGATATGGAAACCAACACCAAATTGATAATCGGATAGCTTCAGCTCTTGGTGTTCACCGTTAACATCGATTGCGTCCGCTTCTCCGTAGAGATAGAGAGATGCAGGTAGAGAGATAGACGCGCGGCCTCGTAAACCCTCTTTATCGCCGTGGACGTAGTGGCCTTCGATATAGGTGTAATCGTAGGCAACCGGTTCTCCTGCCGTGTCGACAGTCAAAACCAGGCAGATCAGGCAAGAAATTCTAGTAATTACGAGCGAACCAGAGGGTTGAGCCAGAGAGCTTTGTTCGACGCCAAACCAACCTGTCACGCAGCAAAGAATTTTTCTAATAAACAAACAACCGTTGAGACAAGTCATGATCGCGTACCTAGGTGTTCACTGGTGACTTTGAATGTCTGCCGGGGTTTCGGCTGAGCCTGGTCGGACGAAAAGTTTCTTGAATAGCGAAGTGTGAGTATAACCTATTGATGTATATAAGAAAAATAGGCGGGTACGTCGGTAATACGAAAGCGGAGATGTTGTTTTGAAACGAATTCGGACGGTCTGGCGCACGTGATGGAGTGATCCTCGTCAAACGTGGGGTAAAAAATACGGGTTGTCTGGACCAGTAACGAACTCGGGGAAAGGTCGTTTCTTCGTCGGTGACATGAATTTTAAGACGTTGAGTTTAGGGCAAACGGGACTAGCAAAATCTTCCATTGGCGTTTGAGGTAGGGGCAAAGGCATCGGGCATTCTGCGAACAGTGACGTTGTTCAGAGTGAGGTTGAGAACATCGTCTGTGTTTCGCAGAACGTTTCGTTGAGGAATGAGGTTGAACAAGAAGCACTTGCAAGCGATATTTAAGCCTTGCAGGTAGCAGGTCCAACATTGGGGGTAAACGAGAATGAGCACGGTACTGCCGCGTAAATATTCAAACCTAGGATTCGATCCAGACGCTCTTCGTGAGAAATATCGAGAGGAACGCGACAAACGTCTACGCCCAGATGCCAACGAACAGTACGTCGAAGTTGAAGGCAAGTTTGCACACGTCGTTGATGACCCCTACGTTGAACCAGGTTTCTCGCGAGAGCCGTTAGAGGACGATGTGGACGTCGTCATCATAGGCGGTGGATTTGGTGGACTGCTCGCTGCCGCACGATTTCGAGAAGCGGGAATTGAGGATATACGGATTATTGAGGCGGGTGGCGATTTCGGTGGTACCTGGTATTGGAACCGGTATCCGGGCGCTCAATGTGATATCGAGTCGTATTGTTATTTGCCCCTACTGGAAGAGCTCGACTATATGCCGAGGGAGAAATACTCCTACGCGCCCGAAATTTTCGAGCACTCTCAACGCATCGCTAAAGCGTACGACCTTTACGAGGCCGCTTGTTTTCAAACGAAAGTGACGGAACTGCGATGGGTGGAAGATTCTGCACGGTGGATTGTTTCGACGGACCGAGATGATGCCCTCAAGGCACGGTTTGTCGTGATGGCAACCGGTCCGTTAAACCGACCTAAACTTCCGGCGATTCCCGGGATCGAGGATTTCGAGGGTCACACGTTTCACACTAGTCGTTGGGATTACGAATACACCGGCGGTGATCACAATGGCAACCTGACTAAGTTGGGTGACAAAGTTGTCGCTATCATTGGTACCGGCGCCACCACGATTCAAGCCGCTCCATACGTCGGGGCCCATGCCAAACACCTTTATGTGTTCCAAAGAACGCCTTCGTCGGTCGATATACGCGGTAATAAGCCGACGGATCCCGAATGGGCAAAATCTTTAAAGCCGGGTTGGCAGCGAGCGCGTCGAGAAAATTTCAATGACATGGTGATCGGCCGTCCGGTTGAAGAAGACCTAGTCAACGATGGATGGACCGATATCTTCCGTACCCTGGCGAACATGATGCCTCAAGACAAGGATGAGCAGATTTCGATGGAAGAAGCCGCCGCCCTGGCGGAACTGGCTGATTTTAAGAAAATGAATGGCATTCGCGCTCGCGTCAATAAATTCGTTGCGGATTCTAAAACCGCCGAGGCGTTGAAGCCGTGGTATCGACAGTTCTGCAAGCGGCCAACCTTCAACGACGAATACTTAGCCACTTTTGATCGGGGGAACGTGACCCTTGTAGATACTAGTCAGTCCCAAGGCGTGGAACGAATTGTTGACAATACCGTCATCGCGAATGGGATTTCCTATGAAGTCGATTGCATCATCTTTGCGACGGGTTTTGAGGTGGGTACGTCATATACTCGACGCTCCGGCTACGAGATTCATGGGCAAAACGGCTTGAAACTTTCGGACTATTGGGCAGATGGATTACGGACGTTGCATGGTTTCTCGAGTCACGGGTTTCCGAACTGCTTTCAGGTGGGGTTCTCGCAAAATGCGTTCTCGGTCAACCTTACTGCGGTTCTTGATGATCAGGCGCAGCACGTCGCATACATCGTGAATGAAGTCATGTCGCGCGACGCTCGATACGCTCATCCGACGTCGGAAGCGGAGGCAGAATGGGTTGGAACGATTCGTCGATTGGCAGTGAGCAATACGGCGTTTTTTGAGGCGTGTACACCTGGGTATTACAACAATGAGGGAGATGTCGCAGCGGGTCGCGGGATAGGAGGGGAGTCTTATGCGCCCGGCCTCAATGTCTTCAATAAATTATTGGCGAAATGGCGTGAAGAGGGAGAATTAGAAGGACTTGAGTTTGGATAGTTCTTTACGGCAATAGGGCGCTTCGCCGTTTTTGTTTTGTCTCTTGGAGAAGGTCCGATCTATGAGCAATCCGACACCAGTAAAGTAAAAGATGTACTACTTTGTTGACGTTGACGTACAAAGTCGAAGAATTAGCGGTTCGAGTTTTATGAGGAAGGGGGACGTATCCGAATCCGATTCGAGTGGCCCACACCGAATCTTTGTTTCGAAAGGCCAACACAACAAATTTCGAGAAAAAATCGGATGAGGGCGCTAACCCGAGGACTGATCTTCGCGATTTCAACGTACATGACCCTCGGCGTTGGTGCCGAAGAACGAGCAATCGACGGATTCTTAAGCGGTAACCAACTCCTCGAATATTGCGAGGAGGAGAACAACAAATGCTACGGTTACCTGATGGGGTTTGTGGACACCATTTTCCTGACGGAGAAGATGCTTAATTCGTTTGGAAAAATCCTTGGACCAAATGCGAAACGCCCTCCGACGCTCATATGTTTCCCTACCAGTTCGTCCTTCAAGTCCGCACAGCTCAGGCAAGTCTGGATGAAATGGGCCGAGGATCATCCAGAACACCTTCATCGGAACGCCTCGGCGTTAGCGCTAGTTGCCTTTGAAGAAGCTTGGCCCTGCGAATGAAGGCTTATATCGATTGCGGAGGATCGAAATGCGTACCTTGATACTGTCAGTATTATTTGTGTTGGCTGTGGTTGGAGCTGGTGTTGCAGCCTTCGGCCACGAGATTCCGGGGTTTAGTCACAAACACGAAGGCAGTGAAGCGACAAAGAAGAAAGCTCGACCGCAAGAGAAAGTGTGCATGTTTGAAGCGCCTACGGCGGGTGATCTAGAAGCCAAGCTCAATGAGTTGGGATGCAAAAAGGGCGACATTATTGGTGTTTGGTATGTCTCACAGTTGCCGAGAACAATGAGGCGCATTCCGGCGACGGCAACAAGAATTTGTGACTACAGCGATGCGTCTTCGTACGAAACACCTTTTGCGGGGACTGAAATGGGCATGCAATGGAACTCCTGTCGTTACATCGGTTACGTACGAGAAATAAGCTTGGATAAGGAAAGTCGGAAAGGCGTTGAATAGTCCATACGTATCCATATAAAAAATACTTAACGAGCGTGGCCCTGCAAATGACGACCAGTATTTACTTTTAGCGCCGCTAATACCCAACGCCACCTTTTTTGTGTCTGGCTAGGAACAACGATAGTTGTCGTGAGGAGTTAGGGCGTATTGCCCTCTCGGGAAATTTGGTCGGAGTGAAAGGACTTGAACCTTCGACCCCCGCCTCCCGAAGACGGTGCTCTACCAGACTGAGCTACACTCCGACTGAGGCCGTTTTATACGCAGACAACGGATCGGTCGACCATTCTGCCTTAGAAAACCCAATTATTTCTATCGCATCCGCGATGTCGCAAAGGTGGTTAGATTTTCTAGGGCATCACGATAAATGTTGTTCGGTTGTGTTGACAGACAATCTAGAGCCAGATCGGCCTCTTCTTCAGCTCGGGATTTCGTGTAGTCCAATGCGCCGGATCGACACACAGCTTTAATTACAGCGCCAAGGTGTCGATCAGAACGGGAAATTATGGCGTTACGCACCAGCGTGGCGTCTTCCTGCGAACCTTCTTTGATAGTAGCTATGAGAGGTAGGGTCACTTTTCCTTCAGCGAGGTCGTCGCCAACATTCTTACCCATAAGTTGGCTATCGCCGGCGTAATCCAGCCAATCGTCTACAAGTTGGTACGCAAGTCCGAAATGTAGTCCAAATTTGCGATAACAGGTAATCGCGTCCGGATCATTGTTGGAAAGGACCACGGCCGTATGCGCCGCTGCTTGGAATAAGAGAGCGCTCTTGCAGCGGATGATTTCAAGGTAGTCGGTCTCGGTGAGTTCTGCGTTGCCGATATTTTCTAGCTGAAGGACTTCTCCTTCGGCGATCATATTGGTTGCATCACTGATGATGGCCATCAGATCCATGTTGTCCAGATCGACCATCAGCTGAAATGCTCTTGAATAAAGAAAATCGCCGACGAGAACGCTAGCTGCATTTCCCCACAGCGCGTTAGCTGTGGCTCTTCCGCGACGACGTCCGGATCGATCAACTACGTCATCGTGAAGCAGAGTGGCTGTGTGGAGAAATTCGACAAGGGTCGCTAATCGAACATGTGCTTCAGCTTCATATCCGTTGGCACGAGCGGCCAATAGGACGATCAATGGTCGTAAGCGTTTTCCTCCAGAGTCTACGATATATCGCCCGATCTCGCTCACCAGCGCGACATCACTGGTCAACTGTCGAGGAATGAGCGCGTCGACTTTTGCGAAATCGTCGCCGACTACGCTGAAGATGTCGTCCAAGTCGGAACCCCTCGTGGTCCGGGTGACAAGTTGCGCTACCGGGGTTGACCCCATAGATTTCGTGCTCCAACACGTTCAGTTGACGATGCCCGATTACCGCGGAGCGCGTTGTAATCGGTATCAGTTATCCGTAAGATTACGCGCCGTTTTATATGGCTTAAATTCGCGTCCTTGACGGAATTCATTGTAGTACAGCTTGGCCCTTTGCGGTGAAGTCGACGCATAACGAGCGACACTTTTCCGAGGATAGATTAGATGTTTGCAGTCTTTGAGAGTGGTGGTAAACAGCACCGCGTAAGCGAAGGCGACGTGGTTCGATTAGAAACGCTCGGCGGCGAGCCGGGCGATAACGTCGTTTTCGACCATGTAATGGTGGTAGCGGACGGGGACGATGTGGAAATCGGCGCGCCATTCCTTAAAGACGGTAAGGTTGAGGGGGAAGTACTTAGCCAAGGGCGTGGTCGAAAAATTCGAGTCGTCAAGTTTAAGCGCCGAAAGAACTACCTTCGACGTGGCGGACATCGGCAGGGTTACACTGAGGTTCGGATCAAGGCGATTTCACACTAGCTGGGAATTAACCATGGCGCACAAGAAGGCAGGTGGAAGTACCAGAAACGGCCGAGATTCTGAATCTAAGCGGTTGGGTGTCAAAAAGTACGGCGGCGAAACGGTGCTCGCCGGCAATATTATTGTTCGTCAGCGTGGCACTCGAATACACCCAGGCGCCAACGTAGGTTGCGGTAGAGATCATACGCTCTTTGCCAAAGTTGACGGCCAGGTTAGTTACGCGACACACGGTCGTTTAAAAAGAACGTACGTTAGCGTTACAACCGCCTAGTTTTTACGGTAACAGCCGACGGGCTTGGTTAGACGCTTCGCTATGCTCTCAACCGTGTATCACCATGAAATTTGTTGATGAGGTAACCATTCGTGTTCAAGCGGGGAAAGGCGGCAACGGTTGCCTATCCTTCTTCCGAGGACGCAATGTCCCCCGGGGTGGGCCAGATGGCGGGGATGGTGGAAATGGGGGTTCCGTCTATTTAGTTGGACACACGTCCCTCAATACCTTGGTGGACCTTCGTTTCCAGCCGCTTATTCGAGCAGAACACGGTAGTGCCGGTGGGAGTGCGAACCGAACCGGAGGCAATGGAGCGGACTTGAATGTTGCTGTCCCGATTGGAACGACCGTCATTGATGATGAAACTCTGGAAGTAGTCGGTGATATCACTGATCCCGACGATGTCCTTTGTGTAGCCCACGGTGGTCAATTTGGTCGTGGTAACAGGTTTTTTAAGTCGAGCACCAACCGTTCCCCTCGACAAACGACCACCGGCGATCTGGGCGAAACGCGTGTGCTCCGGCTCCAATTAAAGGTTATTGCAGACGTTGGATTGCTTGGACTGCCGAATGCGGGTAAATCAACACTGATTAGTCGTATTTCGGCCTCACGACCGAAAATCGCGGATTACCCTTTCACGACATTGATTCCCAATCTGGGGGTCGTACGTGTCGCTGAAGACGCCAGTTTCGTGGTGGCGGATATCCCAGGTCTTGTTCCCGGAGCTTCGAAGGGAGCAGGCCTTGGGATGCGCTTTCTTCGTCATCTAGTCCGGACTCGGTTGTTACTCCATCTGGTCGATGCCTTTCCGGTAGATGGGAGTGATCCGGTCGCGAATGCGAAGGCGATCGAACAGGAATTGTCTGAATTTAGTCCGCTGTTTATGGAAATTCCAATATGGACGGTGTTGACGAAAATAGATTTGGTTGCCGAAAAAGCGGAGAAGGAAGTTGAGGAGCGGTTAGCGGAAGATTTTCCTGATCGGCCGCTCTATGCGATCTCGGCGGTGACCGGTGCCGGTATCGATTTGCTCATCGATGACTTGATGCAACATGTTGCGCGCTGGCGAGAGAATCTCGCGTTAGATCCGGTATTGGAAGAACGTGACCGTGGCTTTGAAGCCCGCCTCACTAAAGACGTCTTAGATCAAGCGCTGCGTAGCTCTGTTTTCGAGCGTCGATCCGAAGAACGAGATCCGGACGTTGAGGTTGTATACCGTGAGTAATGAGCGTGAACGATTAAGTGAGTCCCAAGTTTGGGTCGTCAAAATCGGTAGTGCTTTGCTTACGAGTGATGGGGTTGGCATCGATGCGGGCGGTATTGATGGATGGTGCGAACAGATCAGTCTCCTACTCGACGGGGGTAAACGGATCGCGCTGGTGACTAGTGGAGCGGTTGCAGAAGGATTTCGTCGTCTCGGTTTTACCGAACGGCCAGATAGTATTCATGAGCTGCAGGCAGCTGCAGCCGTTGGTCAGATGGGAATCGTTCAGGCATACGAAGAGAGCTTCCGCCGTCACAACCGCCGGACGGCATTAGTCTTATTGACGCACGACGATCTGTCCGACCGACAGCGGTACCTCAACGCGCGTGGAACTCTACGAACGTTGCTTGAATTCGGGATCGTGCCGGTTATCAATGAGAATGATTCGGTCGCGACAGAAGAAATTCAACTAGGTGACAACGATACTCTCGCGGCCCGTGTCGCAAGCCTTGTTTCCGCGGATGCCCTCGTTTTACTTACGGACCAAAATGGCCTGTATGAGGACGACCCTCGCATTCGACCCAATGCTCCAATGGTCAATGAATGCTCAGCCTTCGACTCGCAGCTAGATGACATGGTCGGATCCGGTTCGGGAGCCCTAGGGCGTGGCGGTATGGTTACGAAGCTGGAAGCTTCGCGTTACGCTGCACGCGCTGGATGCCACACGGTAATCGCAAATGGGCGCGAACAAGACGTTCTTTCCGCGATCGCTACGGGCCAAAATGTAGGGACCTTGCTCACCGCAGACGTCGCACCTCTCGATGCTCGTAAACAATGGATAGCCGCTCAAGTTCAGATTGCCGGTGGAATTACGTTGGATGCGGGAGCTGTTCAAGCGGTGCAGGAACGTGGGGTGAGTGTTCTGGCCGTAGGGGTCACCGATGTACAAGGCAATTTCGGTCGCGGTGACGTCGTAAGCATCATTGGTCCTGACGGAGTCGAGGTGGGGAAAGGACTGGTGAATTACGGCGCCGTGGAGACCGATCTAATCAAAGGACACGGGTCGGCTGTTATTGAAGAGTTACTCGGTTATGTGGATGAGGAGGAACTGATTCATCGTGACAACTTGGCGCTGTCGTAATAGTTGGGGGTTTAGGACAAAGCTTTCACGCTCGCGTTGAGCCGAGATTTATAGCGGGCAGCTTGGTTTTTGTGAAGGATCCCTTTACTCACCATGCGATCAATAATAGGAATTGCCGCTAGCAATGCGGCATTGGCGGAGTCCTGATCACCGGCAGATACGGCACTTTCGACCTTCTTGATGTATGTCCGGTACGTGGAGCGCATACTTGCATTGTGCTGTCTATTTTTTTCAGCTTGACGTGCACGTTTTTTTGCTTGAGGGCTATTAGCCAAGGCGGGTTCCTTGTTGGGGTCCATTGGGCGGTCTACGAGAGGTCGCGTAATATGCCGACGGGGTCCTGGCATGTCAAATGAGATAGAGAGCGCGGAACAAAATCTGGCGGCCCAGGGGTCGGTAGTCGCTTCCATGACCGGCGTGTCCAGACTCAGTGGGTTTCTTCGGGATGTGGTGATCTCGGCTGTACTCGGTGCGACCGCGGGCGCGGATATTTTTTTCGTCGCTCTAAGGGTTCCTAATTTCTTTCGTCGGTTGTTCGCAGAAGGTGCTTTCGCCCAAGCCTTTGTCCCGGTATTGGCCGAATATCGAAATGCAGGTGACCATGATGCCTTGCGGAAATTCGTGCGTATCGTCTGCGGCAATTTCGGTTTTTTACTGGTCGTTACCTGCGTAGTCGGTACAGCTGGTGCATGGGGTTTGGTCTGGGTTTTCGCTCCGGGCTTTCTTGATGATCCAGAAAAGTTCGATCTAACCGTGGACATGGTCCGAGTAACGTTTCCCTATTTGGCCTTCATATCGCTGACTGCCTTTGCCGGGTCGATACTGAATAGTTTCCATCGCTACGCATTGCCAGCAATCACACCGGTAGTGCTGAATGTCTCCCTGATCGTGGCGGCGCTGATCGGCATGCGATTCTTTGAAACGCCAGTTATGGCATTGGCGTGGGGGGTTTTTGCTGCTGGCATACTGCAACTAATTTTCCAGTTACCGTCCCTACAGCGACTGCATCTTATAGGGATCCCGAAGCTCGACTGGCGTGATCGTGGGGTACGTAAAGTCGGTGTTTTATTAGTTCCCGCGGTCTTTGCCGCCTCGGTCGGACAGATCAATATTCTCGTTGGCTCGATTCTTGCGTCCACATTAGTCACGGGAAGTATTTCTTGGCTTTATTACTCGGATCGTTTGATGGAATTGCCGATCGGTTTGTTAGCGATAGCGTTAGGGACTGTCCTGTTACCCAACTTATCGCGTCTGCAGAGCCGGGGTGACGCGAGCGGGTTTAGTCGAACCCTCGATTGGGGTGTGCGTATGGGTATTCTCATTGGAATGCCGGCGGCGGTTGCACTATACGTTCTGGCAATTCCGTTGGTGGCTACCGTTTTTTACCGAGGGGCCATGACCGCTGGGGATGTGCTCAAGACATCAGCTGCGTTGCAGGCTTTCACTGTCGGACTATTACCGCTGATTTTAACCAAGATTACGGCACCAGGTTACTTCGCGAGGCAAAACACGACTACGCCATTCAAGTACGCGGCAGTGTCGGTTGCTGTCAATATTGTCGCCAGCCTCAGTTTGTACTCGTGGTTGGGCCACGTTGGCATCGCGTTGGCAACAAGCCTTGCCGCCATAGTTCATTGCGTTCTTCTTTTTCGCGGACTCTTTGTAGAATCCGTTTATCGTCCAGGTCGGCAAGTGTTACGCGTCTTATTATCCGCAACGGCTGCGTCGACGGCGATGATAGGGGGACTTATTTGGTTGGACCCGGGCGTGGAATTTTGGCTCGCGTCGGGCGAAGTTGCACGAATTGGCGAGCTATCACTATTAGTGGGCTCGGCGAGCGCGGGGTACTTTTTGATATTAGGTCTTGTCGGCGTTAGGCCCAACGACCTTTTACATCGCGTGTAGAATCACGGTCGATGGAAATCATCCGCGGCCTTCACAACATTACGGCCCGCCACAAAGGTTGTGTTCTAACGATCGGGACATTCGATGGGCTCCACCACGGCCACCAGATGTTGTTGTCTCATCTAAAGGCGAAGAGCGAAGAGCTTAACTGTCCAAATCTTCTCGTAACCTTCGAACCGCAACCACGAGAGTACTTTCAAGGTGCGGTTATGCCAGCACGACTCACTCGATTTAGAGAAAAAGTCACAATCCTTCGGGGATTAGACCTCGACCGTCTGCTGTGTATCCCGTTTAACGAGCGCACGCGAATTATTCCTGCGAAAGACGTTATCGAGGGGCTATTGGTCGATACACTAGATGTGCAATACGTCGTGGTCGGCGACGATTTTCAGTTTGGAGAAGGCGCTAGAGGCAATTACGACACATTAAGAGAAGCGGGAGATCATTTCGGCTTCGGCGTCAGTCACATGGGGACGCTCAAGTTCGAGCATGGAAGGATTTCCAGTTCTCGTATCCGTGACGCACTGTCTTCAGGTGACTTTGAGTTGACGGAAAAGTTGCTCGGTCGGCCGTATTTCATAATGGGTCGTGTAGTGTACGGGCGGCAACTTGGACGCCAGCTTGGTGTGCCGACAGCCAACATACGATTGCAACGGTATCGAGCGGCCTTGGAGGGGGTTTTCGCCGTCACTGTAATCGGTCTTGATCGCCAGTACGAAGGTATCGCGAATATCGGCGTGAGGCCCACCGTGGATGGGAAAGAGCCGCTCTTAGAAGTCCATATCTTCGATTTTGATGAAGACATCTACGGTAGGTTATTGACGGTGACCTTTCTAAGAAAAGTTCGCGATGAGCGAACGTTCGATGGTCTTGATTCGCTCAAGACCCAGATCGAACAAGACATTTCGGAGACGCGCGAGTGGTTTGCTACGCGACGACTCAAGCGTGATTCCGATTCTGCTATATGAGGGGTTTCGACTGAAGATCTTCTTTCTTCCCAGCGCTCTCCTGATCCTTGCGGATCAGATCACAAAGCAACTGGCGTTGACGCACTTAGTTGCAGGACCGATCAAGTTACTGCCATTTTTGTCGCTTCACTTAACATGTAATACGGGTGCGGCGTTTAGCATGCTGCAGGGACATACCTGGTTGTTGTCGACTGTGGCGGTTTTCTTTTCTGGCTACTTTTGTTACCGCATTTGGCGTCTGCCGCGTGGTGCTTTTTTGGAAGGGTGGTCATATGCGCTTATCCTTTCCGGCGCGGTCGGCAACTTAGTCGACCGATTAACCGATGGATGCGTCATCGATTTCGTGCGTTTCTATTATTTGAATTTCAGTTTTCCAGTATTCAATCTCGCGGATACCTGCATTACTTTGGGGGCGGCCGGATGGATAGTGCTTATGTACCGGGATTCCGCGAGGAAGCGTACGCAGTGAATGATCTGATCGCCCGTTCTTCCGACGTTGTCGTTGGACCGGGGACTTGCATTCGTTTGCACTTCTCCATTCTTTTGGTCGATGGTTCAGAAGTAGATTCAACCCGTGGAGCTGAGCCGGCCGTTTTCACTTTTGGCGATGGAAGTCTTTTGCCAGGGTTTGAAAATGCGATCGCGGGCCTTCGCGAAGGCGAAAGCGCACAGTTCGAGATAGCGGCTAGGGATGGGTTTGGTGACTGTAAGGAGGTAAATATCCAAGAGTTACCGATCGCGTCGTTCGCTGCAGTCGGCGAACTTGAACCGGGTTTAGTGGTGTCGTTTGGATCCCCCGACGGCGAGTTACCGGGCGTTGTCAAAGCCGTAGGGAAGAACAAAGCGATTGTCGATTTTAACCATCCGCTTGCCGGAAGAGCGCTCATCTTCGACGTCACAATTCTGAATGTTAGACCGGTATAGGCGATGTCGAGCCGGTAATACGGTCGTAGTCCGGGTTTTTGTTGTTATCCGAAGATACGCCGATACCACGGTGTCTTTGGTGCTGGGCCGCTCGTCGATTCTGCCGTGTCCGGATTGGAAGATTTTGGAGCGCCCGAGTCGGGCTGTGAAATCTGCAGAGGCGGGGGAACATTTGGGCGATCAACGAGACCGAACGTCATGATATTGATCCAACTTCGGTCGCGGTTGGCGATGGCTTCTTCCAGAATTAGATTTCCATTCTCGTCGAACGCCCGGTAATCCGGATAGTTCATTGCTAGTACCCGTAACGAATCATTCGCCGCATCCTTCAAGCCGAGCTTGTAGTTTGATTCAACCAGGATGGCTAGCGCGTCCGGTACGGAAGGCGTCTTGGAGTAGTTTTCTACCACGACGCGAGCTCGATTTGCTGCAGCCACGTGGGCATCTCGCGAGAGATAGTAACTGGCGATATCCACTTCCGCGTGAGCGAGAAGATTGCGGAGGTAAATCATTCGCTGATGAGCGTCTTTAGCGTATTCACTGTCGGGGAACTGGTCTAGAAACTCGCTAAAGTATGCAAAGGCCACTTGAGCTCCAGACATGTCGCGTCGCGATTCTTGGCCACCAAAAAACCGATCAAGCACACTACGGTTTCCCGTGAACGCCGCGAGTCCACGCATGTAGTAGGCGTAGTCAATGTTCGGATGCTGGGGATGCAGCCGGATGAAACGGTCCGCTGACGCTTGAACGGAATCAAGGTCCACGCTCATGTAATGGGCGTAAATGAGTTCCAACTGGCCCTGTTCGGCGTACCGACCGAATGGGAAACGCGCTTCGAGTTGTTGAAGCCGACTGATACCTAGAGAGTAGTTCCCTGTCTTAAGGCTGGTATTCGCCCGTCGATAAAGGATCTGTTCACTGGTTTCCTCCTCGACTATTTCTTGCTCATCGGTGTTCGGCCCAACAAATGGCATCCAGGCGCAACTAGACAGCGAGCAGAAGACGACGATAAAAAGTAGACGCATAGAGAATCTCAAGGGCGCGGTCACATTTTACGGTCCGTGGGGCTAATTTGCATGGTGTTCGATTTCAAATTCGCTAAACCCAACATATACCTCGCACACAGAGATCAAAATCCGTAGGGTTGCCGATTGGGTATCCCGAATGGACCTCAAAACCATATGGTTAATTCTACCGCGATGCCACGTTTGAGGTTGCTGGCTCTCACTGACAGGCGATGGCTTCGCTTCACCGCGTTTACCTCGTATTACTTTGCTCAAGGTGTCCCCATCGGCCTTTTCTCTGTAGCTATTCCTGCAGCGCTCGCACAACAGGGTCGTACGGTGGCCGAGGTTCTTTGGTTAGCTGGGTGGGTGAATCTACCTTGGGCCCTCAAACTGGTTGTGGGGCCATTCATGGACCGCTTCCGTTATCTGCCCATGGGAAATCGTCGACCCTGGGTCATTTTGGCTCAAACAGGACTCGTCACATCGTTCGTCGGTATAGCTCTGTTAGACCCCGCTATGAGTGGTTCTTTGGTCCCCATCGCTTTGTGCGGAGTCATCACCAATTCTTTTGCAGCGAGTCAAGATGTGGCCGTCGACGGTATGGCGATCGACGTCTTACCAAGCGATGAGCGGGGTCGAGCGAACGCGCTCATGGGGTTTGGTCAAGCCGCGGGGTTTGCCTGCTATGGAGCATTATGCACGCGTCTCATCCACTCGTTTGGTATCCAAGGGGCGGCATGGGTTTGTGCCGCGTCGGTTGGATTCATACTTGTTGTCGTTGCGATCTTACGAGAGCGCCCCGGCGAGAAGTTGATGCCTTGGGGGCCGGGTGAAGCATCGCCCAATCATGACACCAGCAATCGGCGTATTGCTCAAATAGGAACCGACATTTTCCGTGTCTTGGTACTACCGATGAGCCTATTACTGATGCTGGTCGAGTTTCTTAATCGGTTTCGTGATGGCATTGCCATAGGCGTGTTTCCTGTTTTTGGTGTGCAACAAATTGGCCTTTCGGATGTTCAGTACGCAGATTTCAACTTCTGGATGACGTTAGGTGCCGCAGTTTTTGGCGCATTGCTTGGATCGTCTATCGACCGGTTTGGGGCGAGGCGATTCTTGCTTATTGCTCTCGTCGGTGCAGCTTTTTGTCACGTGGTTGTTGGGTCGCTCGAGACGCTTTGGACCAACATGGAATTCATGGCGACGCTAGCGGTTATCAATGCTGCCTTTGGCCAACTGGTGTTCGTCACCACGATCGCTATTTTTATGACGATATGTTGGCGGAAAGTATCGGCGACTCAATTTGCGATCTACATGGCGATGGCAAATCTGAGTCGCTCGATCGGCTCGTGGGTATTTGCTGGCGTCGATGAATCCTTGGATTTAGGTTACAGGGAAACGTTCTTTGTGATGGCTGCGTTGCTGGCTGTTTCGGCGATGTTGCTAACTCGATTCAACGCGCCGTCACACATTGATCGGATCGAACGACTCGATCGTGATCGCGGAAGTGGCGGTCGTACAAGCCATGGCTAACATGTTGGCGATTCTACGAACTTGCGAAAGTATTCGGTCGACTCATGCAAGATAAGTCGATCGAGCGAACCGAAATTCTTGCGAAGACCCATTTAGGTCAAAGGATCGACAAAGCGTTAGCGGAAATATGGGTCGATTTTTCGCGTGCCCAGATTACGAACTGGATGCGGATTGGCTCAATCCAAATTAATAGTAAAGTCGTTAAACCTACCGCAAAAGTGCATGGTGGCGAGAGAGTTTGGTTGAAAGCGTCGGTGCCAGCATCAGAAGAATGGTTGGTAGCTGAGCCACTTGATTTTTCAATCGTGTACGAAGATCAGGATCTTTTAATCGTTGATAAGCCTCGGGGCCTTGTCGTTCATCCTGGCGCCGGAAATTTGACCGGCACACTGGTCAATGGGCTTCTCGACCGACGGGCTGAGTTGGCACAATTGCCGCGAGCAGGCATCGTCCATCGGCTCGATAAAGATACCACTGGGTTGATGGTGGTCGCGGCTAACAACAGAGCGCTACAAACGCTCACTAAGGCCATAGCAAAGCATGACGTCGACCGACGTTATGTGGCGATTTGCGAAGGTATCCTCCCAATGGGTAGACGTCTTGATATGGCGATTGGGCGGGATTTTCGCGACAGAACTCGTCAACGCGTGCGAGAGGACGGACGAGAAGCTGTCACACGCGTCAAGCCCGTCGAGACATTCCGGGGGCACACGATGGTCGAGGCGTTTTTGGAAACGGGTAGAACACATCAAGTGCGTGTACACCTGGCCGCAATCGGTCACCCGCTGGTGGGTGATCGTCGCTATGGTGCGCGCGGACGTTTGCCGAAGCGGCCGACGGAAAGTTTGATCGAGGTTATACAAGAATTCGATCGACAGGCACTGCATGCGGCGGGATTAGCCTTTATTCATCCGTCGAGCGATGAAAGGATGGAATTCGAAAGTGGCCTACCATCGGATATGCGAAAGCTCGTTGAAACTTTGCGTCTGGATCGATCTTGATTGATTGGGTAGAAGCAACGGACCCGATTGCCGTGGGTGTGCGAGCGGGCTATACCTCACGGTTTGGAGGGACCAGTATGGACGCGCATTTGTCGGCTAATATGTCTACACATGTTGGTGACGTTGAAACTCATGTCAGGGAAAACCGACAACGACTACATGAGATAACAGGGCTTGCCGACATCCGCTGGCTCAAGCAGACCCATGGCTCGAGGGTCGTAAAGATAGGACGCCACGTTGATCCGGTTGATGATCAAGGCTCGGCGCCGGTCGCAGACGCTCAATGGACCGATGCAACGGGAATCGGTTTAGCGATCGTGAGTGCCGACTGCTTCCCCGTGGTTATTGCGGATGTTAGCGGCAGCGTTGTTGGGATTGCTCATTGTGGTTGGCGCGGCGCAGTATCTGGAGTTCTTGAATCGCTTATTGCGGAGATGGGTCGTCGATCAGCAACACTCAATGCGTGGATGGGCCCGGGCATTTGCAAGCAATGTTATGAGGTCGGACCAGACGTCGTCGCTCGACTTGACGCCCGAGTATCGAAGAATGTTCTCGATGCCGCGCCACGTCGAGAACGCTGGTTTCTCGATCTTCCCCGCTATCTAGAAATAATGCTCCAAGAACTAGGAATCGAACGTATCTTTCGGACACCGCGTTGCACTTATCAGGACGAAAATTTGTACTCCTATCGCAGGAATAAGGTCACTGGGCGTGTCGCGACGATGGTTTGGCGCGAAACATCTTGAATTCTCGGCAGTCTTGATCAGGCTATTCTTGCACCGCCATCGCGCCGCGACTCTTTGACAGATACGACGTATTTCAGAAGAATACGCGCCCTTTGCTCTGATTTGACGGGATTTTTCCACAGATGACCGAACGACTGTCCGGTGGTGACATGCTTATTCGAGCACTGCGCGACGAAGGCGTCGAGTACATCTTTGGCTACCCGGGTGGAGCAGCCCTTCACATTTACGACGCGATCTTTCGACAACAAGAAATCGAACACATTCTGGTCCGGCATGAACAAGCGGCAACACATATGGCCGACGGGTACGCGCGTGCGACTGGACGGCCCGGGGTTGTTCTAGTCACGTCAGGACCGGGGGCCACGAATGCGATTACAGGAATCGCAACGGCTTATATGGATTCGATACCCATTGTCGTCATTTCTGGTCAGGTTCCTCGCGAACAGATCGGAACGGATGCGTTCCAAGAAACCGACATGGTGGGTATCTCGCGGCCTGTAGTGAAACACAGTTTTTTGGTCAGAGAGGCCAGCGAGATTCCGAATGTCGTTAAAAAGGCTTTTTACATCGCAGCGAGTGGCCGGCCAGGGCCCGTCGTGATCGACGTGCCCAAAGACACAACCGATCCGAACGAACGCTACGAATATGAGTACCCTTCGGAGATTTCGTTACGGTCGTACAAGCCATCTTCGGGCGGCCACTCAGGCCAAATCAGAAATGCTGTTCAAGCCCTGACCGAAGCGCGTCGACCAGTGATATATACCGGTGGTGGTGTCATTCAAGGCAACGCAAGCGCTGAACTAGTGGCTGTGGCCCGAAAATTGGGCTATCCCGTGACAAACACATTGATGGGACTCGGAGCATTCCCTGGTGACGATGCGCTGTTTTTGGGCATGCTAGGTATGCACGGTACTTATGAAGCCAATTGTGCAATGCACCATGCCGACCTGATCTTTGCGGTAGGGGCTCGTTTCGACGATCGGGTGACGAACAATCCGGCCAAGTTTTGCCCTGAGGCTCGAATCATCCACATCGACGTCGATCCGGCGTCCATTGCCAAGATTATTGAAGTTGATATCCCCATCGTTGGTCATTGCAAACCCGTTCTGGCGGAATTGTTGACATTGCTAGAGACGGAGATCAAGGATACTCCCGACAATGCGCCCGATATTGCAGCGTGGTGGCAACGAATTGATCAGTGGCGGTCGGAACACGGGCTAGATCATGACCAAAGCGAGCGGCGTGGAGTCGGCGACTCGCTCCTACCTCAACAGGTGGTGCAGACCGTTTATCGCGCCACGGGAGGCGATGCGTACGTCACCAGTGATGTCGGACAACACCAGATGTTCGCGGCCCAATACTATCGGTTTGCAGAACCACGCCGCTGGATTAACTCCGGGGGGTTGGGAACGATGGGCTTCGGACTCCCAGCAGCGATGGGGGTCCAATTCGCATTTCCGGATAAGACGGTCGTGTGTATCACCGGTGAAGGGAGCTTCATGATGAACATGCAGGAGTTATCGACCTGCATGCAATACTCACTGCCGATCAAGATTATTAATCTCAATAACCAAGCGCTCGGTATGGTTAAACAATGGCAAGACATGCAGTATGCCGGACGACATTCTCACAGCACGTATCGGGACGCTCTTCCCGACTTCAGTCAAATGGTGGCGGCGTTTGGACACGTGGGTATCAAAGTGAGCACGCTGGACGAGTTAGAGGCCGTCATCCCGGATATTTTCGGAGACCGCTATCGAAACGATTTGGTGTTTCTCGACGCACATATCGATCCCGATGAGCACGTGTACCCGATGTCCATCAGGGGAGGCGCTCTTAAGGACATGGTTCTGGGAAAAGAGGAACCATCCTAATGCGAAGAATAATTGCTGTTCTGCTTGAAAATGAAGCAGGCGCGCTTTCCAGAGTCGTCGGACTCTTCGCGCAACGCAATTACAACATTGAGACGTTAACCGTGGCACCAACAGAGGATCCCACTCTCTCCCGTCTCACGCTGACGACGGAGGGTGATGACGGCAAGATTGAACAGATCACGAAACACTTAAACAAGTTGATCGAAGTCGTTAGGGTGTTTGACTTAACTGAGGGTGACCACTTAGAGCGGGAAATCATGATGATAAAAGTCCGCGCCGATGGTGCTGCTCAGGCGGAAGTGAAACGTACGACCGATATTTTTCGTGGACAGGTCGTCGATGTAAACCAGAATACCTATACCATTCAACTGATCGGGCCTTCAGAAAAGCTTGTAGCGTTTATCGACGCGTTGAGTGGAAATGAAGTCGTCGAAGTCGTTCGTTCTGGCGTTTCAGGAATCGGTCGAGGTGACAGGATTTTAGGGCTCTGATCGCAACGCCACAGATTGGCGAAAAAGGAAAGGTATATGCAGGTTTATTACGATAAGGACGCAGATCTATCAATTATTCAGAACATGCGCGTTGTTGTTGTTGGATACGGTTCCCAAGGCCACGCTCATGCCAACAATCTTCGCGACAGTGGTGTTTCCAATATTGCTATTGGCCTGCGCGATGGTTCGGACTCTGCCACCAAAGCGACAGGTGCTGGTTTTGATGTCGTCGGGGTAGCCAATGCGGTTGCGGATGCGGATTTAGTGATGGTACTGACCCCGGATGAAAAACAGCAGCAACTGTATGTCGACGAAATTGCACCAAATCTGAAGGATGGAGCATGCATGGCGTTTGCACATGGCTTTAACATCCACTTTGGTTTGATCGAGCCTCGTGCGGACCTAGACGTCATTATGATTGCCCCGAAAGGCCCAGGGCATACGGTACGGTCGACCTATGTGGAGGGCGGAGGGGTCCCGTCCCTCATTGCAGTTGGACAAGACGCATCGGGCCGAGCAAAGGAAATTGCTCTGTCATACGCATCCGCTAATGGTGGTGGCCGAGCAGGGGTCATTGAAACGACGTTTCAAGAGGAAACCGAAACGGATCTCTTTGGCGAACAGGCGGTGCTCTGCGGTGGTGCGGCCGCGTTGGTGCAAGCAGGGTTCGAAACATTAACAGAAGCTGGTTACGCTCCGGAGATGGCCTATTTCGAATGCCTCCACGAGCTAAAACTCATCGTAGATTTTTTCTACGAAGGGGGCATTTCGAATATGTGGTATACGGTTTCCAATACGGCCGAATACGGGGGCCTTACGCGCGGTAGTCGGATTGTGAACGGCGAGACGAAAAAGGAAATGCGCCGTATTCTTGAAGAGATTCAAAGCGGGAGCTTTGCGCGTGAATTTGTGAGTGAAAACCAGGCTGGCGCACCGACCATGAAGGCAATGCGGCGCAGAAGCCAGGCGCACGAAATTGAGGTTGTGGGTGCTCGGCTTCGGGCGATGATGCCCTGGATTGAAGAGAACAAATTGGTAGATAAGACGAAAAATTGATTAACGATGTCGGATGAAGGTCCCAAGCTTGAAGCAGTAGATGATGTGCAAAGTGGCGTGGATCGCCGACGCCGCGGCATCCTGCTACTTCCCAATCTGATTACTACAGGTGCCCTTTTTTCGGGCTTTTACGCGATCGTTGCCGGAATGAACGGCCGCTTTATCGCCGCAGCACTTGCGATTTATGTCGCGGCCGTATTAGACACGTTGGATGGACGCGTCGCTCGATGGACCAGGACCGAGAGCCCTTTCGGCGCGCAGTACGACAGTCTCTCGGACATGGTCGCGTTCGGCGTCGCGCCGGCGTTGGTGGTGTTCGAGTGGGGCCTTGCGGCACTTGGTCAATTCGGTTGGGTTGTAACCTTTATTTACATGGCTTCTGCCGCGTTACGGCTTGCCCGGTTTAATACGTCGGGTGACTTGAACACGTTTACAGGGTTGCCTAGCCCGGCTGCGGCTGGCCTCGTCGCCAGCGCCGCATGGGTGGGCTCCAGTGGTGATGGGCTCGAACCATCGCTACTGGCTATCACTATGATGACCTTCATAACGCTCCTAGCCGGACTGTTGATGGTGTCCAATTTCGCCTACTTTTCACCCAAACGTTTTGGACTAAAGGGACGCGTACCCTTTATTACGTTCGTTGTGTTGGTTATGGGATTTGCCGTCGTGCTCGTTGACCCGCCCTTGGTGCTGTTACTCGTTGGAACTACCTACGCTATGTCGGGGCCATGCGTGGCATGCTATCGGTGGATACGCAACAGCTAGATAACAGGAGACATTCTTGAGCTTCGTCATAAAAACTCCTGCGGACGTCCGGCCATCGGAAATCACCCCAGAGACGGTTTATCGATCTCGCCGGCAGTTTATGCACGGTGTTGGCGCGGCGGGTCTGGCCGCGTCGATGCCAGCGGTCTCTCTTGGCAGAGAATGGCTGGATTCGAACGGATTTAAGCCTGCTCCACCTTCAGATGAAACGATCACCCCTCGGGGCTATGCGACTAGCTTTAACAATTTCTATGAATTTGGAACCGACAAAAATGATCCAGCTGAATTGAGCAATCGGCTCACGACCGAACCTTGGAGCGTCGAAATTGCTGGCCTTGTGGGTAAACCTGGGACATACGCGATTGAAGATTTAATGGCGGGTGTCGACCTTGAAGAACGAATCTATCGACTTCGTTGTGTAGAGGCCTGGTCGATGGTTATTCCATGGATTGGCTTCCCACTTAAAACGATACTTGATCGGTTTGATCCATTGGGATCGGCGAAGTACGTTGCTTTTACGACCCTCTATCGTCCCGAAGAAATGCCCGGACAGCGATCTTATTTTAGTTCGATCAAGTACCCCTACGTTGAGGGCTTACGACTTGATGAGGCGTACCATCCACTGGCAATCATAGCGGTCGGGATGTATGGGCAAGTCCTGCCCAACCAAAACGGTGCGCCGCTGAGATTGGTGGTCCCGTGGAAGTACGGGTTTAAGAGCATCAAATCGATCGTCCGCATTGAATTGACGGAGACTAAACCTCCCACGACGTGGAATATCTCGGCATCGAACGAATATGGTTTTTATGCGAACGTCAACCCGACGGTGTCTCACCCAAGATGGAGCCAGGGCAGTGAACGCCGTCTCCCCAGCTCGCTCTTCAATGGCAATCGAAAAATCTCGACCCGCATGTACAACGGTTATGACGAAGTGGCCGGGTTATATACGGGGATGAATTTGCGCGTCAATTATTGAAATCGATTGTATTTGCGGCGTGTGCCATCCCTTTAATACTGGTGGGTTGGGATGTAGCAGTTGAACTCCGAATGCCTGGTAGCGTCTTTGGCGCCGATCCTGCAGAGGCCATCGTCGACCTCTTGGGGAATTGGACGATCCGGTTACTGCTGGCCACATTGTCGATATCGACCATCGCTAGGGTTTTCAAACGCCCAAAGATAGTGACATTCCGTCGAACCATCGGTTTGTGGGCGTTCGCGTACGCTTGTATCCACTTTTTGGCGTATTTCACGTTGCTTGCTGAGTATAGTGTTTCCGCTTGGTTAGAGGATTTTTCCGAAAGGACCTATATCACGGCGGGTATGACGGCACTTATATTATTGATCCCGCTTGCCGTCACCTCGACGCGAAATTGGCAACGTCGTTTGGGACCCCGTTGGAGGAAGTTACACGCGCTGATCTATCCAGCAGCGATTGCGGCGTTGCTACACGTGTTGTGGGTTGCAAAAGCCAGCTTTCTGGATGTTTTTATATACGGTCTCGCGCTTGCGATACTGTTTGCGGAGCGGATTCTAGTTAGAATCCGCCGACGCGAGGGTAAGGGCGCGATCGGTCGCTAAATGTTATGAATTCGAATAGTTATTGGCACGAAAACCTCCGGCTCATCGGGACTTGTCTGATCGTTTGGTTCACGTGTTCCTACGGATTCGGCGTGCTCTTAGTCGACGAATTAAATCGGATTCAATTTGCAGGATTTAAACTAGGCTTCTGGTTCGCACAGCAAGGCAGTATCTATGTATTTTTGGTGCTGATTTTCTTCTACGCGCACCGCATGGCGAAGATCGACAAAAAACACGATGTGGACGAGGAGTGATGGATCTTCAATCACTCACTTACCTTGTCGTTGGTGCAACGTTTGCGCTCTACATTGCGATAGCGTTTAAGTCTAAAGCCCGGAGCACGGGCGACTTCTATGTGGCGGGGAAGCATGTCCACCCCATTGCAAATGGCATGGCGACGGCGGCAGATTGGATGTCCGCAGCATCGTTTCTGTCAATGGCGGGGCTGATCGCATTTCTCGGATATGACGGGTCGGTGTACTTGATGGGTTGGACGGGTGGTTATGTACTTTTAGCCCTCTTGTTAGCTCCCTACCTTCGAAAGTTCGGTAAATTTACAGTCCCCGAGTTCATTGGGGATCGGTACTATTCGCAAACGGCTCGAGTGGTCGCCGTGATCTGTTTGATTGTCATTTCGTTTACCTACGTTGCTGGACAGATGCGTGGCGTGGGAATTGTCTTTTCCCGTTTCTTGAGTGTCCCCATCGAATTGGGACTTATCGTTGGCATGGCGATTGTGTTCTTGTACGCCGTGCTCGGAGGTATGAAGGGCATTACCTATACCCAGGTCGCACAATACTGTGTCCTCATCTTTGCCTACACGCTACCCGCGGTATTCATCTCGTTCCAAGTTACCGGCAATCCCATTCCTCAGCTCGCGTTTGGTAGCGAAATCGCGCCCAACCTCCACTTGTTAGAGAAGTTGGATCAGATAGTGACGGACCTTGGTTTCGCCGCGTATACATCTGGATCAAAAAGTACGATCGATGTGTTTTTTATTACGTTAGCTCTGATGGTTGGAACCGCCGGACTGCCGCACGTGTTAGTTCGATTTTTCACGGTACCGAAGGTACGGGACGCGCGGGCGTCCGCTGCGTGGGCTCTTCTTTTTATTGCGGTTCTCTATACGACCGCACCCTCAGTAGGCGCACTTGCCCGCCTTAACCTAACGACAACGATTCAACACTCCCCGGTGGGTACTGAAAACGCAAACTTGGTGTACGCCGAGCGTCCAGAGTGGTTTCGAACGTGGGAGGACACCGGATTATTGCGAGTCAACGATCTTAACGACGACGGTAAAGTTCAGTATTACAACGATTCCAATCCGGATTTTGCATCTCGCGCGAAGACGATGGGATGGAAAGGCAACGAGTTGACCGTCGACCGCGACATCATTGTTTTGGCCAATCCGGAGATTGCTGGATTACCGAATTGGGTAATCGCTTTCGTTGCTGCAGGAGGAATCGCGGCCGCGCTATCCACTGCAGCAGGGTTGTTGTTGGTGATTTCAGCTGCGGTGTCCCACGACCTAGCGAAGAGTGTGTTTGCGCGGAACCTTTCGGATCGTAGCGAATTGCGTGTGGGGCGGATTAGTGCCGGTGTTGCCATTCTTTTGGCAGGGTATTTGGGATACAACCCGCCGGGGTTCGTTGCACAGGTGGTAGCGCTTGCGTTCGGTCTAGCAGCTGCTTCGTTGTTTCCTGCAATTCTTCTCGGGATATTCAGCATGCGTGTGAATCGAGAAGGGGCGATCGCCGGGATGCTGACTGGCCTCATGTTTACCATGGGATACATCGTCTATTTCAAAGGGATATTCATCGAGCCGTTGGCCGAGAATGTCGCCGCGAACTGGTTGTTTGGGATTTCTCCGGAAGGGATAGGCTCCATTGGGATGATGCTCAATTTTGCTGTGTCGATAACTGTTAGTAGCTTGACGAAAAAACCACCCGAAAGCGTTCGCGTAATGGTCCAAAGTATTAGGGTACCGCGATCAAACTAGCCTCAGAAAAGTGTACGGTATGCCGTCCTGGCAGTCCTCGCATGGATCTCGGGAAAAGCAGCGAATTGTTAGAAAGTCTGCCTGATTGGGAGATTCACACCGAATCAGGAGTACCTATGTTGTCTCGACAGTATCGGTTTGAGGATTTCGTTCAAGCGCTCGCTTTCACGAATCAAGTCGGTGCACTTGCAGAGGCTGAAGACCACCATCCGCGCATGGTTATAGAGTGGGGATCTGTTCAAGTTAGCTGGTGGACACATACTGTTAAAGGCTTGCATTTCAACGATTTCATCATGGCAGCACGCTGTGAGGATAAATTTAGATGATGAATATTTAGATGTAACCTGTTAGTTTCGATCGCTTGGGGTAGGAAAGGGACACTCATTTTGGCTCGAAATAGTAAAGCGCCAACGGCCGCTTCAATCAATAAAACTCGCGAAGCAATTCAACGTGACGTCGATGCGTTTCTCGCGTCCGGCAAGAAAATCAAACAGATCGCGGCTGGCGTCAGCGGTCAAGATAACTTCAAGGGTAGTAAACACATCGTCATCTCTAGACGACCAAAGCAGGCACCAAAACGATAATTCTCTAGGAAGTGCATGCACTTCCGCCATAATGAACCGCGCCTATTCGAGCGGTTAGTGTTGGCGATGTTCGGGTTGACGCTACGGTCGTGCGGTACAATTGTTGCTCTAGTATCGGAATGCGGCTGATGTTTGGAGTGTCTTTGGAGTACCTCCGTGGTTTAGGCATTGATGTCTGGACGCATAAGCAGACGGCTGAGAATGTCGAAGAAAGTCGAGCCGCACCGCTCATTGGGAAACCTAAGATTCGCCAGTCGAGAAACGAGGCAACGCCTTTAGTTGCCGACGCGGTGGTGCGACCCAATTTTACAATTCGTGGTTTTCGACTCGAACGAGTTTTTGCTTTGGTGTCGGAGGAGGCGCTTCCCGACATGTCCTTGATACTTAACATTGCCTGGGCAATAAACCGATTCAAGTCTATTGAGTCGGACGACTTTGACTTCGTATGGCCGCAGGTCGAAGGCTCTGAAACTTCTTGGGATGACGCGATCCATGCGTTTAATGCGTTCTGTCAGTTTCGGGTTCGTGCTGAGGACGTCGTTTTGACCGTGGGTGAAGATGTCGCGAAGTTACTGACACGAAAAAATCTGTCGACGGACCAGGTCATTGCGCTTGACTCCGCGCCACATGACGCGACGGCAAAACACGAGCTATGGCGACAGATCCAAGTCTTGGCGCCATAAGGTTCCGTACCATGGACCGTCTCGATCTCGATACCGTGGTAAAGGTCGAGACTGAGGCCTACGAATTTCCTTGGTCGCGAAGAACGTTTGAAGACTGTGTCGCGGCTACTTACGAGTGTTGGATTGGAGTCCTGGTGGGACGTGAAAAGCCAGACGAGGTGGTTGGACACGGGATCCTGAATGTAAGTGCTGATGAGGCGCATTTGTTGAATGTTTGCGTTAAGAAGCAATCTCAGGGATGTGGCTTTGGGCGCGACATCGTTCTTTATTTGGTCGATCGCGCAAAAACTAAACGGGCAAAAACAATGTTTTTGGAAGTTCGGCCATCGAATGTTATCGCGCGGGAGCTATATGATTCGGTTGGGTTCCGCCAGATCGGTATTCGCAAGGGCTACTACCCAACGCACGGGGGGCGAGAAGACGGACTTGTGCTCGCATTACCACTCGATGGCGAAAAAAATTGAAATCTGTCCTGAGAGTAGCCGATAAGCAAGGTCGATCCCTTGGGCTGTCGGTCTTTTCCACTTTGCGATGAACAGGCAAGACGCATACTTGCGGCGTAGAACGTTCGCCATCATTTCTCATCCGGACGCGGGCAAAACCACAGTGACTGAGAAGCTTTTGTTATTAGGAGACGCTATTCAGATGGCCGGCACCATCAAATCGCGTAAGTCGGATCGACATGCTCGTTCAGATTGGATGGCAATGGAACAAGAGCGGGGTATTTCGGTGACGACGTCTGTAATGCAGTTCAATTATGGCGAAAGGACCGTCAATCTCTTAGATACGCCTGGACACGAGGACTTTTCGGAAGATACGTATCGTACCCTCACCGCGGTTGATTCAGCGCTCATGGTGATCGATGGAGCCAAAGGCGTTGAGCCGCGAACCATCAAGCTATTAGAAGTCTGTCGTTTACGCGATACGCCCATACTTACCTTTATCAATAAGCTCGATCGGGCGATCCGCGATCCGATCGAATTGATGGACGAGATTGAAGACATATTACAAATTGAGTGTGCACCAATTACCTGGCCAGTAGGAATGGGCCGCGATTTTCGCGGGTGTTACCACCTCCTAGAAGATCGTTTCGATTGTTACCAATCGGGGTATGGGGATCGGATCCACGAATATGCCAGCATATCGGGATTGAACTCGACAGCTGCAAAAGACTGGCTCGGTGAAGAGTACGGAGCATTCGCTGAACAAATAGAGTTAGTTAAGGGCGCAAGTCACGAATTTGACCTGCAGGATTTTTTGGACGGACGACTCTCGCCAGTATTTTTTGGCACGGCGCTTGGCAACTACGGCGTCGGCCATCTGTTGGATATGTTGGTTGACATCGGTCCGCGCCCTGGATCCCGCATGGCAGGTACACGTACGGTCGAACCGTCCGAGGAGAAGTTCACGGGATTTGTTTTCAAGATTCAGGCCAATATGGATCCTCGTCATCGAGATCGGATTGCCTTTATGCGAGTCTGTTCCGGTCGGTACCGTCATGGTATGCGCATGAAACACGTGCGCTTAGGCCGCGAAACGAAGATCACAGACGCCGTCACATTTATGGCGGGTGATCGCATAAAAGTTACCGAGGCGTACGCAGGAGATATTATCGGGCTGCACAACCACGGATCGATTCAGATCGGCGATTCGTTTAGCGAAGGGGAGCCGATCGTTTTTCAGGGGATCCCAAATTTTGCTCCGGAGTTGTTTCGTCAAGTTAGGGTACGGGATCCGTTAAAGTCGAAGCAGTTAGAAAAAGGGATTCGCGAGCTTTCTGAAGAAGGAGCAACGCAAGCCTTTATGCGCTTGACAGGAAATGACATCGTTGTCGGTGCTGTCGGATCGTTGCAGTTCGATTTGGTGGCCTACAGGTTGCGAGAAGAATACCGTGCGGACTGCCTATACGATCATAGTTCGGTATATACGGCACGGTGGGTCATTTGCGAGGACGAGGGCAAACTTGCCGAATTTCGGGCCAAGAACTCGGACCGGCTCGCCCTCGACTTCGGTGGATTTCTCACGTTTCTCGCTACATCAAGGGCTAACCTTGAGCTAGTACAAGAACGATGGCCCGACGTTCAATTTGTATCGACTCGAGAGCACGGGGCGAAAGCTTAGATCACCGATACCTGTTGTTGACGGAGCGCGTGGACTCGTATGATCTCCATTAAAACGACAGGATTGTTGTTGGTTTGATTAGCCTACCGTTCGCAGCCGAGTTAGCTTCATTCATTGACCGCCCACATGATGCCGTCGAGGGCGCGTTGATAGTTGCCAGTATCATTGATAAGGACGCTGACATCGGGTGGGCGCGTCAGGAGTTGGATCGACTCACTGCAGAGATTGGGCCGGGACATGCGAGCCACATTTGCGACGAACTGCGACGGTCGGGGTTTCAGGGGGCGGGTCGTGACTATTACGACGTTAGCAACAGCCGCTTAGACGTTGTGTTGCGTTCAAAGCGAGGCATTCCCATTTCTCTTGCCATGGTTATTGCGGGTGTCGCTCACCGGCTAGAACTCCCAACAGAGGGGATTAATTTTCCTAGACACTTCTTGATCACGGTCGCCGATGAATTGGTGGATCCCTTCGAACTGAAGGTCACCTCTATTGAAGCTCTACGAGCGTGGTTGACCGACAACAACCTTGATCCTGAGCAGGGGTTCGCAGTGGCCAGCCCCATCGATATCGTTGTTCGCATGCTCAACAACGTACGGTCGATTATGCAGTCATCCGGCGATTACATAAGGGCACTTGAAGTTTCGGATTACCAGTTGATGTTGGTTCCGGAACACTATGGACTCTATATTGAACGGGCGGACGTATGGATGCACTTTGGTGATCGAGATATGGTATTGCGTGAGCTCAACAGTGCTTTAGAGCACGCCCCTTCGATTGCCATCGCCGACCGTATCCGCGACCGCATCAAAGATATTGGCCGCGTGCCATCAAGCGATATGAATTAACCGGCGCGTCTAATCAGTCATGTCCTGGAAAGGGCTGGACACGTTTAGTTCGATGGGTTGTTCAAATCCTGGAATTCGAATTGCTACATCGCTGACGTCTAGATCTTTACCCTCGAGAACGCCTTCTCCAAATTGGTAAATGGGCGTCGCGTCTCCGTTACAGGCCCGTTGATCGTAGTTGCGTGCCTTTTCTCGGACCGATTCGTTGCGGCGACTGTGAGCCAACAATTCGTCGCGACCGTGTCGCTTTTCCAACATTTTCAACGTTAAATTGGGGGATAACGCGAGCCCCGTCGCGTTATTACCTCCGAATCCTTTTGAATTTATAAAAGCTGCATCGAGCGAATCGGGGGAACGCTCTATATGATCGGACCCAATCGTCAAATGACTCGCGTGGACGTCATCGGCGATGTGGTCAATGGTACCGATCCCTGGGATGAACCCATATTTCCATGTTCCAAGCGCGCTCGTGAGTTGATCCCCGGACGCTGGGGCAAGCGTATGACCGAGGTATGCTTTGACCGCAGCGACCGGCCAATCTGTGACACCAAAAGTTTTTGCCAATTCGTTCATGATCTCGGACTCGGTCACTCGATTCTGCGGAGTACCCGTTCCGTGCGCGTGGATGAAAGAGCGCTTTCGCAAACCGTCATCGCCGATCAGAGATCGAGCAGTTGCCATCGCTTTGGCCATGGTTACGTAGTTACCGATTCCGGGACTAGGAATAGATTTCTTGAATCCATCGGCGTTGACGAAGACGTCGGGTACCGAGCCATAAATTTCAGCGCCGAGGTCGAGAGCGAGTTGATCGTCCATGAGAACAACGTAGATGGCGGCTTCGGCGAGGGTAAACCCGGCGTTGTCTGAGAAAGGCCGACATGCTCTACGATTGTCGACTTCGTTAGTACCGTCGAGTGCCATGAGGGCTTCATCTTCCGTCAGCGCTCCCATGATTCGATAACCTTCGATAATCTCTGGGGTGATGGGGGCTTCGGCCCCTCCAACCAACGCCACGCGTCGATGGCCATTACGAATATCGTCGATTCCTTGTTTGAGGTTGTAGAGGAACGTTGCGCAGGCTCCGATGACGGCCCCGGTAGAGCCCACGCTGCCTAGGATGTACGCGTTAATAAAATCTGCTGGCATTTCGCAGAGTCCGAGAGCAGCCTGTTTGGAGGTGGGGCGTTTCCCCATCATGGGCGCTTGAATCATGCCGCCGGTACCGTTGTGGTCTAGTTGGCCCATCGCGCTGCCCGAATACACAGCAAAAGCATCGGGAGGTACCAGGCGTCGTAACTTCTCCCAATCGATTCCGATCGAGTGAGCTGCGTCGGAAGCCCCATAAACCGTGAGTTGGAGTCCACGTGGATGATTTCTCGATGGGTAAAGCGCTCCGGGATCGAATCCGGTCGGCACCTGACCCGCGGAGGTGACCCGCGATGTTCGACGATCCGGCAACAACACATCGGTTGCGTTTTCAATCGAGACCTTTACCGCATCGTCTGATAGCTCTTGAACACTCCAGTTTGTGGGGACTCGCTCAGGTAGCTGGCGTGCCTGGAGCACGAACGTGAGTGAGTTCTCCGCCGTTCCGGTCAGCGTGGCTGAACGGTGAAAAAGAATATCGTCGGGATCGAAGAGGCCGATGCGGCGGACCAAAGTGTTGTTTCGAATGTACTCGCGAACAATGCGCTCACTCGCATCGCCCTTCACCTTCATGATCCCGGAGAGACTCAGATAGGTCTCGGCCGCATCGTGTTCATCGAGTGCGTCGATTACGGTACGTCGGTACGCGTGATGAAAAGACACCCGTCCCGCTGGGTTGATACCACCGAATCCTGCGATAACGGGTAATGGTGTCAATTGGTTAGTTAATCGACCCGACGTTGGTTACAACGTGTCTATTGTATGTTCTCTGACTACCGGATGCATGGTCTTTCAGGTCGTTTCAATCGCGACAGCGGTTGCTTCGCCGCCGCCGATACATAGGGCGGCCACTCCTCGTTTGCGCCCCGTTGACCGAAGCGCATGGGCCAGCGTGACAATCAAACGACTCCCTGTTGACCCGATAGGGTGGCCCTGGGCGCAGGCACCACCGTAGATATTGACTTTGGACGGATCGAGGTCGAGCTCGCGAATTGCCAACATTGTCACCATGGCAAATGCTTCGTTTATTTCAAACAGATCGACATCGTCCTTGCTCCAACCAACTCGATCTAAGAGCGTTCGGATCGCACCCACGGGTGCGATGGTGAATTTGGACGGATGCATTGAATACGTTGCATGACCCTTGATACGTGCTAAGGCTCCTTCCCTCGAGGTTGTTGCCGCTGGTTCGCTAGCGACCACGAGCGCTGACGCGCCGTCAGAAATCGAGCTTGCGTTAGCAGCAGTGATGGTTCCGTCGCTCTTAAATGCAGGCCGCAGCGTTGGTATTCGGTCAATTTTTGAACGTCGTGGCTGCTCGTCTTCGTCGCAGCCATCCATTGGCGCGATTTCTGTCGCTAAAGAACCGGCGTCCATTGCAGCCAGCGCTTTCTTTACAGAGCCGATCGCGAATGTATCCATGGCTTCTCGGGACAGTTGGAATTCATCGGCGGTGTCCTGGGCAAAGCTTCCCATAGAACCACCACTTTCGGCGTCTTCAAGACCATCCGTAAACATTGAATCTACGATCTCGCCGTGGCCCATGCGAAAGCCCCCTCGAGCTTTTGGTAAAAGGTACGGTGCGTTGGACATGCTCTCCATGCCACCGGCTACCACGCGCTCGGCGCTTCCCCCCAAAATGAGGTCATGCGCCAACATGACCGCTTTCATCCCTGAACCACAAACCTTATTGATCGTGGTTGCCCCGATTGAGTCCGGAATTGCGGCTATGCGCATTGCTTGGCGTGCGGGGGCTTGTTTGGCTCCTGCAGTGACCACGCAACCCATTAGAATTTCGTCGATGTTTTTGGGGTCGATTCCTGAATCTCCAACTGCTGCTGAGATCGCGTGACCCCCAAGTTCTGCGGTGGTATGACCCGCCAGTGATCCCTGGAAACTGCCGATAGGCGTGCGCTTCGCACCAAGAATAAAAACATCCATAGGACTTCCCTAATTAGCGTTCGTTAAAACGCGAAATCAATTCTGCGAAGTTGCAGGGCTTAAAGGTCGAATCAAGTTGATTATGCAATATGCGATCCCAAGCCGTTGCACAGGCGTTGGTTGATCCAGGGACCGCAAAAATCAACGTGGCGTTGGCGAGACCGGCAATGGCACGGGACTGGATCGTGGAGCTTCCGATTTCGTCGTATGAAATTTGTCGGAATAACTCACCGAATCCCTCAATGGTCTTGTCAAACAAGGGGAGAAGCGCTTCAGGTGTACTGTCTCTGCCGGTAAATCCGGTACCGCCCGTCGTCAACACAACGTTGATAGTATCGTCCGCAATCCAGCCCGATACGGTTGCCCGAATCCGGTATACGTCGTCTGGGATTAGCTCGCGATTGGCAAGAAGGTGACCATCGGCGGTAAGTCGCTCCTCCAGGAGGTTTCCTGACGTATCTGCGTCAGGTGTCCGGGAGTCGGAGATCGTTAGAATAGCGATGGCGAGAGGAGACATATTGCTTAAAGAAAGGACCACAAGTTTGCGGATTTGTTCAGAAATACATTACAGTAGCCGTCTTGATTCTGCATCACCTCATAAGCATCAAGCGCACAGCCAGGGACTGAATGGACAGTAACGTCGTCGAGGGTGATCGCCTGTTTCTGATCGCTGAGAATCTGGCGCAAGACTTCTCCCGCCTTCCTACCATAGAAGCTAACGCATACGGCGGTGTGCGGGGTTTGGTGTCCCGATCTTCGATTGCTCGACGGGTCAGTGCGCTGGAAGCAATGGACATTGATTCGTACATCGAGACGGTTGTCGAGCCGGCGGAGACGCAGGCACGGACACCCGCACCTTCCGTCATTCAGGCGTTGGGTTCGATTGTCGAAGAAGAAAGCGATGGCCCCTTTTATTGCGCAACTGTTGCAATGGATTTCGATGGCGACGAACGGTTAATCGGTTTCATCGCGCAAGATCGTTCAGTCCAGAACGGTACTTGGATGCCACTTCACCATCTTGCAGCGGTTGCATTTGTTGAGAAATGCTCTAAGCGTGCCATGCCAATAGTTAGTCTCATGGATACACCCGGGGCGGCGTCAGACGCCGAAGCAAATCGCGGTAATCAGGCACATAGTATTTCTCGTTTGATTACCGAAATGTCCAATGTGGATGTACCCAATGTTGGAATTATTTTTGGGCTGGGATACTCGGGTGGTGCCATTCCTCTCGCCGCCAGCAACATCATTCTTTCGGTACGCGACGGGGTGTTCAGCACCATCCAACCCAAGAGCCTAGCAAGTATTGCGAGACGCTTGAATTTATCGTGGCAGGAGTGTGCTAAGCACGTTGGCGTTTCGCCTTATGAGCTCATGCAGCAGGGCAATATCGATGGAATTATCGATTACTCGCCGGGGGAGGACGGACATCAGCTGGAAAATCTCCGGATCGCAATCGTCAGCGGAATTTTGGCTGTTGAACAATCGACGAAAACTTTCGTAGCGGAAAATCCATATATTCTTGATCACTATCGACGCAGCCTACTTCGCTATCTTGACCCGTCAGAGCGTCTTCAGAAGGTTCAGGAAAGCGCCTCGTTGAAACTGTCGAAGAATCCGACCGAATATCTAAATGTGTTTGGAGTTACGTTCCGCTATTTGCGTTACCTGAGAGTTCGACGACGAATCAAGGCAACTACCCGGCAACAGTACGGGCGTTTGGCGCAGAGCGAGCTTCCGGAAGGCGAGCTTGGCGCACGCTCGGATCGTGAAAGGCGCCGTATTTTCCTCAGATGGGTGCAAGATCCGGATAAGATCATTTACGACGACACCCTGAATCGGGCTTGGAAAGGGTACACCGAGAAAAAACGTGCAGTACATGAAGAACGCAGCAGGGTTCAGCAGTTTTTTCTTGGTGAACCTAAGAAGAATTACGAGGATGCCCGAAATCATTTGTTGGCGTCGGTCGGCATGTACCTATACAACCGATGGAAATCTGAAGCGGCGGGAAACTTAAGAACACTTAAGCAGTACATAGAAGATTACGAAGATACCCGGCATCTGATCCGGGTGGACGAGATTCTGGATCCAGTTGGGTTGGTGGGCGCCATACGTCGCGACCGGAATGTCGGATCAACTTTGCGGGAGCGTTTTACCCACGAAGGGAAAAAACTCTTAGCAATGAAGAACCCTGATGCGCGATCGGAGGCGCAATTGCGGAGTCAATTGTCGACCGAGCTCAATCTAGCCATGACTGAAGGACCCATTGACGAGATCGCCGAGGCTGTACCCGGAAAAGATGACCAGGTTGGGCGACGTGAAACTTCCAACATCGTCGCTAATCGACGTGTCGTGCAAGAGTGCTTCAACGACCATATTTCTCCGTCCAGGGTGGAAGGAGCTCCGTTCGGGAATAGTGACCGCACCGTACTGGACGTACTTCTAGAAAGTGAACTTCGAGACGATTTTGTGACCGAAATCGAGAATTTATTGTTGTTCGACTCTGTCTACGATCAAATTCTTGAAAGCTTAGATTCGATTGCCGAAGAGGCTGAACGCAGCAAGGCGTTAGCTCAGGACTCCGTAAGAACACTTATCGAACGTTCGCTTCAGGGCGCTCACCTCGAAGTGCGAGGAGCCAGTGTTAACGAAGAAGGGACAGCTGAAGCGGCGTTGCAACAGGAGCAATTTTTCGATTGGCATCTGAGGATCTCAAATACGCCAAGGTCGAGTGAATTTTTCCGCGCGGTTGAAGAGTGGAAGAAGACCGCGTTCCCGCACGTATCGGACACACTCGTTGTAGTTGTAACGTTTTTCTTCGAACGACTGTTGATTTCGTACGTTCAAGCAAAACGAGAAGGTCGACGCTACGACGGACGGATTTCACCGCGGAACATCGGTCGGAAAAAAGACTTCTGGAATCGCTTGAACATTGCCTATCGAGATCTCCTGATTCAAAACGCGTTACTGCAGTTTAAAGCTAGGCGCGGCACGGGACATAAAGCTTTCGTCGAACGTTTCTTCGACGACTTCGAGGAACAACACAGAGATTCGCTAAGTACCGATCCTTGTCAATTTCCAGGACTCAGGATTTCTATTGAAACTGCGCTTGAGCAAGATTCTCCACCGTGTGGCGTGATTACCGGGATCGGAACCTTTAGAGACGAAAATGGCGGTCTCCGTATGGGAACAGTGATCTCCAATCCTGATTTCCAAGCGGGTGCGTTCGATATGGCGAGTGCGGAAAAATTCTGCAAATTATTGGTGACTTGTGCGGAACAAAACCTACCACTAGTTTGTTTCGTTTCTTCGGGCGGGATGCAGACCAAGGAGGGAGCTGGATCGTTATTTTCGATGGCCGCAATTAATGACCGAATAACGCGTTTCGTCCGTGATTTCGATCTACCTGTGATTATCTTTGGCCACGGAGACTGTACCGGTGGCGCCCAGGCGAGCTTCGTCACGCACCCGTTAGTTCAGACATATTATTTTTCCGGAGCGAGTATGCCGTTCGCGGGGCAGATTGTCGTACAAAGCAACCTGCCGTCGGATGCCGTTCTGTCCAATTATCTGGTCGATGTGCCTGGGGCCATGCAAGGTTTGGTTCGCCATCCCTTCTATGACGACTTGGACGACGAGCTTCGTAGAATCGATCCGGACATACCCATACCGCGCGAAAGTGTTGTGGAAGTCGTGAACCGGGTGATGTCCGGAATCTTGAGTCAGGAACGACCGATGGTTATTCCTGCCCGAACGCAGGTTGAAACAAGTGAGCTTTACCGTCCGGTGAAGCGAGTACTCGTCCATGCTCGAGGATGTACGGCGGCAAAGCTGATAAGGGTAGCCCAAAGGGAAGCTATCGAAGTCGTCCTCGTGCAGTCAGACCCGGATATGGAATCAGTGGCCGTTGATCTCCTTGGAGAGGCCGATTCGGTGATCTGCATTGGTGGACATACACCTGACGAAAGCTATCTCAATGCGATGTCCGTAATTGCCGTGGCCGAGCAGGAACATGTTGACGCACTGCATCCTGGTATCGGATTTCTCTCAGAGAGTAGTCAATTTGCCGAACTTGTCCGATCCAGAGGGATCAACTTCATTGGTCCTCCTGTGTCTAGCATGGAGACTATGGGGAATAAATCTAATGCAATTAACACCGCGTTACGGTTAAAGGTACCCGTCGTACCAGGAAGTCATGGCATCGTCACGGACGTCGAAAGAGCGGCTGATCTAGGTGAGAGTATCGGCTATCCATTGCTGATAAAGGCCGTTCACGGGGGTGGCGGGAAAGGCATACAAGTCGTGGAAGACGAAAACGCGTTTCACGAGCTATTCCAACGCGTTTCTGTTGAAGCGCGTGCAGCATTCGGAAATGGTGACGTATATCTAGAGAAATTCGTTACCTCGCTCCGCCACATCGAGGCTCAATTATTGCGAGATCGACACGGAAACACACGGATTCTTGGGATACGTGATTGTAGTGTCCAACGGGATAAACAAAAGGTAATTGAAGAGTCGGGGTCAACCGTATTGCCCGATGCACTTCTGGAGTCGGTGCTAAAGCATACGGAAGCGATCGCGGCCGAAGTAGATTATGTCGGGGCAGGGACTGTCGAGTTCATTTATGACCTTGACGCAGATGCGATTTACTTTATGGAAATGAATACGCGCTTGCAGGTCGAACATCCTGTGACCGAATACGTATCGGGAGTAGATATCGTCGCTGAGCAATTTCGTATCGCGGGTGGTGCCGATATTGCCAATCTCGAAGTAAATAACGATGGTTATGCCATCGAAGCGCGTGTGAATGCAGAAAGAATTGTGCGACTTCAAGACGGCACACTTGCCTTTCGTCCGAGCGCCGGGACGATTGAGGTCTGCCGATTGCCGCAAGAGAAAGACGTTGACGTAATTTCGACAGTGGGCGAGGGCAAATTCGTTTCCCCGTACTATGACAGTATGCTCGCCCAAATCGTCGTTCATGCTAGGAGTCGAGATGCTGCGGCCAGCAAATTGGAAGAATATCTTGGGCGGATCGAGGTCACGGGGATATGTACGAACATTCCGCTCGTTCGAGCAATCCTCAAAGACCCGCAGTTTCTGAAAGGCGAATACGACACGAACTATTTGCCGGCTTTACTTGAGCGCGTCGATGCTGATGCGCTTATTGCCGAAATTGACGCAGCGTCGGGAGTTGTTGGAACCGCTATCGGTACGGAATCGATTCAGATAGACGGAAGTGATGAGTTGAAAGTGCTATCGCCTACTACGGGTATTTTCTATTCGACACCTTCTCCGGCCGAGCCCGAGTATGTGATGGAAGGTGATCGGTTCGAGTTGACTGATACGCTTTGTCAACTGGAAGCGTTCAAGATTTTTACCCCGATGTGTATCGGTGACTTCAACTCGGGGGATGAACCGTTGTACGAAGCGGGTCGGGAGTACGAGGTCGTTCGTACCAATGTGGCCTCGGGTCAACAAGTGAATGTCGGCGATTTACTCTTTGTGATACGGCCAATTTAAGCTTGTGGTTGGTTCGCGAACGGGAACGCGATACCTACACAAATAGTTCCCAAGCGCCTCTCGCAATACATGCAGCGCTCAAGGCCAGAATAATCTTGCTCGTGACGTCCCGAAAAGTGTTTTCGGCGACTCGGTCCAAAACGCGTGTTCCTAGCCAGGTACCTATCACAGCGAGCGAAATTGAACCGACGAGTAACCCGGGCGTGAGCAGTGGATCAATAACATCAACGGCGATGCTCGCGATCCCACCGTAATAAAGAAGCTTGATGAAGTGGCCAAGCGTTTGTGTAAATGCTTTGGTTGCGACCACTTGATATCGGTTGAGCGAACTTTTTAGATAAAAAACATCCAACAGGGGTCCTGATGCGCCGGCAAGCAATTGCGCCAGGGTCACCGCAACACCACACGCAAACGCGTTTGATGGTTTGGCGATGTCTAGACCACCGAGACGCGGGACTAATCGAGCGATCCAAGGAAACGTGCCGACTAATACTAGGACTAACCCGGGATCTGGTATGACCGTGATAAAAACAAATCCTGCGACGACGATCGCCGTGCCTAGGAGGTATGGCGGGAGGATGTTCCAGACCATGTTGCCTCGCAAAAACCAAAATCGAGAACCATTCGAAATACTTTGGATCGTTCCATGCAAAATCATTGCGCTCGCGACGGGTAGTACCGTCACGAGGACAGCCATAAGAATCATGCCTCCGGCCATTCCAACAACGCCGGAGAGGATCGAAGTCAGCAATACACAGAGTAAAACCAGAATCGCCACAGAACCGTTCAAATCAGTGCGTCTTGGGAGACTTTGATCCTTTCTCTGTACATGAGAAAAGCGAATAATTGGAATATAAGAAAGTAGTATGGGGAATGAATGTTGTGATTGAGAATTTAGAGACACTGGTTCAGCTGTCGGCAAGTGGAACCATGATGGAAACAGCGACCCGCATGAAAATATCTCAAAGCGCTGTGAGCAAGCGGATTGCGTCGCTTGAGAGCTACTACGACCGTAAGCTGATTGAAAGGCATGGCCGTCGGGTGGCGTTAACCCATCATGGTCGCCAGTTAGTTGACAAGGTGACCCCCCTGTTACAGGAAGTCCGCGGTGTGTTCTTGGAAGATAACGCGCTACGTAAGGGACGTATTATTGTCGGCGTTTCGGAAGCTATTTTGTCGAGCTGGGGCCCGCGACTGTTTGCGGTTGTCCAGTCCGATCTGCCGGAAGTCGAATTTGAATTTCATGCCCAACGATCCCCAGCCGTTTTGGATCGAATTCGGGCCGGAGAATATATGGTTGGCGTATGCACTGGCATGGCCGATGCCGAAGCTGATTTGCAGTCTGAGGTCATTCATCTCGAACCGATGGTCATTATTCCCTCGGGCCTTGCACGAACTGGATATCAAGTATTTGAGCCGTTGGACGTTATTACAATCGAATCGCGATCCGGCGCGTGGGCTTCTATTGAGGAAGATATGCGCCGCTTGAAACTCCGCAGAAACACCTCGATGGAATCATTCTTTGCGGTTGGCCAGATGGCTATCGAGGGTTTTGGACATGGATTGGTTCCGCACGGTGTCGCAGTGACGCTTGGGATAGCCAAGGAGCTATTGATTGACCTAGGAAAAGAAGGGATGAACCGACCAGTGCGGTTCGTGGCCCGCAAGTCAATGTTCGCCCGACCGCTTATCCAGAATTTCCACAAAGCGCTGGTAACGCACGCCGCATCCATCTAGGTAATTGCGAAGATTGACGTGGTAGGTGAACGAATGGATTGACCAATGTGCTGTTGGAACGAGAACTCGATTACTGTAACGACAATTCCCGGAATGAATCGATGGCCCCCCCCGCCCACTTCGATAAAACCTGTATCCATTCGGGTTCATCGTTCAGCGCGGGGATCAGTATCAGCTCTTTTCCGCCGGCCTTTCGGAAAGTCAGGGAAAGTTGTTGACCGACTTCTTCCAATGTTTCCAAGTTATCTACGGCGAATGCCGGGCAAACGACTGCTAGATGCCGTACTCCTTGTTGCGCCAGCGTGGTCGCGTGTTGGCTGGACGATGGTTGCAGCCACCTACCAGGGCGTAATCGGGATTGGAAACTCTGACTGTGGTCGATGTCTATCAAAGAGCCGATAGCGCGTGTGGTTGAAAAACATTGATGTCGATAACAGGTGTCGTGCGCGATTGAGTGTGTGACGCAACAGGACTCGGTTCTCAAACAGTGAGACCCGGTCGGATCTGCGTTCGTTATGTGGTGTTCTGGAAGGCCGTGATAGCTGAACAAGAGATGTTCGGCGGATGCGGGAAGGTGTTTTTTTACGTGAGCACCGAAGACGCTCAGAAAATCTGGATTGTTGTAGTACGGTGGCAGTACCAATAAACGTTTCCCGCTTAATTCTCTTGCCACTCTTTTGATCGTCGTTGTTCGTGTCGAGTCGGCGTGTTGAGGATAGAGCGCCATCAATACAATCTCGTCGACGTCTCCTAAAGTCCTGATCGCTGCATCTACCTGAGGTGTTCCATAGCGCATGGCCACAGCAACGGGAAGCCCGGTTTGTTGACGAATCCCATCAGCGACTGAACTCGTCAACGACACAAGAGGGGATCCGGTTTCGTTCCAAATGCGTTGGTACGCTCTGGCGGTTCGTCGCGGCCTATTAACCATGATTGCCGATACGAGTAGACGACGCAGAACCCAAGGCATCGCGAGCACATGCGGGTCCATCAGAAACTCGTTGAGATACCGACGTACGGCCGCGGTGGTAGGTGCTTCTGGTGACCCGAGATTAACTACGAGAATACCTCTGCGTCCTTGGTCGGTATTCCCGTATAAGTTAGTATCCGCGCTCTTTTCCAGTGTCATACCTTTATGGCCGTTATCGTTGATTACGACGCGGGTAACTTACGCAGCGTACAACGCGCCTGTACCGAAGTTGGCTTAGCGGCAACCATTAGTGACGATCCCGAAGCGATTCGGCATGCTGACCGCGTCATCTTCCCAGGCGTCGGGGCTGCGGGTAGTGCGATGAAGAGCATACGCAAATCTGGGGTCGACGTCGCGTTGCGGCAGGCCTTTGGATCGGGGGTGCCTATCCTTGGCATCTGTCTCGGACTGCAGATTTCGCTTGAATTTTCGGAGGAGGATGATCAGACAACTCTCGGTTTTTTGCCTGGAAAAGTCTGTCGGTTTCAGCTGCGTAATCCGGAACTAAAAATTCCTCACATGGGTTGGAATGAGATTGAGTTACAACGCAGGCATCCACTACTGGAGAATATCAAGGACGGTGACGCATTCTATTTCGTGCATTCGTTTTTTCCGGAACCCGATAATCCGGCCACCATTTTTGCTTCGACACAATATGAGAGTGACTTCTGTTGTGCCGCCGGATTGGATAATTTTTTCGGTACCCAATTCCATCCGGAAAAGAGCGGTCGCGTGGGACTAGGGATTTTGGATCGATTCAGACATTGGGACGGTCGGGTTGCTCAGTAAGCGGATCATCGCCTGTCTCGACGTGCGCGACGGTAAGTTGGCGAAGAGTATTCGTTTCGTCGATACCAAGGATATTGGTGATCCAATAGCAAAAGCACGTGAGTATTATTTGGATGGTCTTGACGAGCTCGTGTTTTACGACATTACGGCGTCCAGCGAGGCACGTAACATCATGCTGAAGGTTGTCGAGTCTGTGGCCGAGCAGGTGTTCATTCCATTGTCTGTAGGAGGCGGGGTCCGAAGCGTTTTAGATGCGACCGATTTAAGGATGGCTGGTGCAGAGAAGATTAACGTCAATTCTGCTGCCGTTCTTCGTCCGGAACTAATCAGCGAATGTGCGACCGCGATTGGGAGTCAAAACGTGGTGCTATCGATGGACGTTCGGCGTGCGAGTAAAACCGCGGAGATGCCGAGTGGTTACGAGATCGTCATCAACGGTGGAAGACGTTCGATGGGGATCGACGCGCTGGCCTGGGCGGAACAAGGGGAAAGTTTAGGGGCGGGTGAACTCGTCATTAATTCTATCGATGCGGACGGGACACGCGACGGGTATGAGATCTCGTTGACACGGGCCGTTGCTGAAACGGTCAGAATTCCGGTTGTCGCGTCTGGCGGAGCAGGAACGCCCGACCACCTCCGTGAGGTCCTGACAACTGGCAAAGCAGACGCCGCACTGATTGCCTCGATGGTGCACTACGGTGACTACACCGTGAGTGAAGTGAAAACCCATCTTCACGATTTAGGTGTGAAAGTTAGGATGTCGTGGTAATGAAAGCGATACAAGTAGACGGCCAGAAATTGCAGTGGGATGACGTGGTCGAACCAGCGCTGGGCGTTGGTGAGGTGCGGATAGCAAATAGAGCGACCGCGCTGAACCGCGCTGATCTTGCGCAGCGGGCCGGGCATTACGCTCCACCTCCCGGCGCAAGCTTAATTCTAGGACTTGAATGTGCTGGTGTCGTAGAAGCAGTCGGCGAGGGTGTCGGTCGAGTTCGTGAGGGTGATCATGTATGTGCCTTGCTAGCTGGCGGTGGCTACGCTGAAAAGGTCGTGGTACCCGCTGGACAGGTGTTACCGGTTCCAGCGGGGCTTTCGTTTCATGAAGCGGCTGCGCTCCCAGAGGTTTTTGCCACCGCGTACCTGAATCTATTTATAGAGGCGTATCTTGAACCTGGTGAGTTCGTGCTCTTGCATGCCGGTGCCAGTGGGGTGGGTACGGCTGCGATTCAGCTATGCGCGGCTTTTGACAATCCTTGTTTCGTCACAGCCGGAAACCTCGAGAAGGTTCGCCGATGTGTCGAATTGGGTGCCGAAGATGGTTGCGACAGGCATACGGTTCATTTTGTCGAACAAGTACCTCGGTGGACAGCGCAGCATGGTATGGACGTTATCTTGGATCCCGTTGGCGGTGCCTATTTCGAATCGAATATCGCTTCGCTTGCGGTTGACGGCCGGCTCGTTCTTATCGGGTTGCTTGACGGGGTGACCTCACCAATTGCGTTGGGAACAATGATGTCGCGACGTCTCCGCGTCATCGGTTCCACGTTACGTGGTCGATCAATCGCGACTAAAGCGAAGATTATGGATGGCCTCCACGACCGCGTTTGGCCGCTGATCGAGGCTGGACAGATACGTCCTGTTATCGAGGCGGTCATGCCGGTAACTGAGGCCAGTCAGGCACACCAACTACTGTCCGAAAATGAAACGTTTGGAAAAGTAGTGCTCGATATACCGTAGAGGCTCAGCGCGTTGAGTTGTCGTCAATGATGTTTTCTAGGGCGACGCGCTGCTCAAGTAATGTGTCTACCTGAGCGGAAAGCTCGTTGAGGCGAGTTTTTTCTTTGGCAACGACGTTGGCGGGAGCTTTTTCAACAAAATTGGGATTGTCGAGTTTCGTGGCGATTTTCCCTAGCGTCGTCTGCAATTTCTGGATTTCGAGCGAAAGCCTCTGTTGTTCGGCTTTTGCTTCGTCTAGATCCGTAAACGGAACGATAACCTTTAGGCGATGCACCAACTGCACCGAGCCTGCAGGCACCGGATCGTCGTCTTTTAACCAGACGATGTCTCCGCTTAACTTGGCCTGTCTCTGTAGCAATTTTTCTGTGGTGATACTCAGTTGTTTGTCCTGCGTTGTCCCCCCCTGCAACATGAGTACGACGCTTTGGGAAGGTTTGACTCCGCGTTCACCGCGAATATTGCGGACTGCCGTGACAACGTCTTTGAGCCATTCGATGGCCGTATCTGCTTCTTCGTCGAGATCCGCGTCCGCTTTTTGCGGGAAAGGTCGCAGCATAATGGTTTTTGCGTCGATCCCAGCTAAAGGCGCTATTTCGCGCCATAATGTTTCGGTGATATACGGCATGATTGGGTGCGCGACACGCAGCAACATTTCCAGCACGTTCACCAGGGTTGTACTCGCTGCGGTTACCTCGGTTTGGTCTGCCTTCGCGTCAAAAAAAACGGATTTGGTCAATTCGACGTACCAATCGCAGTATTCGTGCCAAATAAACTCGTAGACGGCGTTTGCGAAAAGGTCAAAGCGGTACGAGTCGACGGCTTCGTGGGTGTCGATAATGAGTTGGCGCATTCGAGAGACGATCCAACGATCCGCAAGACTTTGCTCAGAGATAGGTAATTCGGTGACCGATTGCGCGTTCATCATGACAAATCGCGACGCATTCCAGAGCTTATTACAAAAATTGTGATAGCCCTCGACCCGGTTTAAGTCGAAATTGATATTGCGTCCCGGTGATGCATACGCACAGAACGTGAAGCGAAGAGCATCGGATCCGTAATTACGAATTCCATTCGGATACTCTTTTTGTGTCGCTAAAGTTATAGCTTCCGCCATTCGCGGTTGCGTTAAATTTTGCGTTCGTTTGGCGACCAAGTCGTCAAGGGAAATACCGTCGATGACGTCGAGGGGGTCGATACCGTTACCCTTGGTTTTTGACATTTTCTCGCCCTTCGCGTCCCGAATGAGTCCGTGCACGTAAACTTGCTTAAAGGGAATTTCGCCTGTGAAGTGGAGTGTCATCATGATCATTCGCGCCACCCAGAAAAAAATGATGTCGTGGCCCGTTACAAGCACACTAGTTGGATGATATTGGTCCAGTTCGGGGGTTTTGTCGGGCCAACCTAACGTAGCAAATGTCCATAGTGCGCTTGAAAACCAAGTTTCCAGTACGTCAGGATCCTGGGTAAGCGGGATATCGGCGTCGAGATCAGCATCGGACCGGATCGCTTCTTCGCTCTGGCCAACGTAGACGTTGCCGTTCCCGTCATACCATGCTGGTATCTGGTGTCCCCACCATTGTTGTCGACTAATGCACCAGTCCCTTACGTCGCGCATCCATGCGAAGTAAAGATTCTCGTATTGTTTTGGGATAAATGTGATGTCACCGTTCTCAACCGCAGTGATGGCTGGTCCGGCGAGCGGTTCGATTTTGACAAACCATTGATCGGTCAGGCGGGGTTCTACGATTTCGCCAGATCGCTCGCCCCTTGGAATCTTGATGGTGTGATCTTCAACCGCTTCAAGTAAACCGAGCGCGTCCAAATCCGCGATAACTCTTTTCCGCGCTTCGAACCGATCAAGGTTACGGTAAGGGACAGGTGCGTTGGCGTTGATCGTCGCGTCGGCCGATAGGATGCTGATCTCCTCTAGACCGTGTCGATGTCCGATTTCGTTATCGTTGAAGTCGTGGGCGGGGGTTATTTTTACGCAACCAGTACCGAATTCGGGGTCAACATAGGCGTCACTGATGATTGGTAGCTTGCGGCCAGCTAACGGCAGTACGGCGTGCTTTCCGACCAACGAGCGATAGCGATCGTCGTCAGGATGAACAGCGATGGCTGTGTCACCCAACATCGTTTCTGGACGGGTGGTTGCGACAACAACGTATGCTTTGTCGTCAGGAGTCAGTAGACCATCTGCTAGGGGATAACGAAAATGCCACAAGCTGCCGGGTTCATCCTCGTTAATAACCTCTAAATCTGAAAGAGCCGTGTTGAGAAGCGGATCCCAGTTGACTAATCGCTTACCACGATAGATGAGGCCTTTTTCGTAGAGCTGTATGAAAACCAACTTGACTGCACGTGAGAATCCCTCGTCCATCGTGAATCGTTCTCGCGACCAGTCGACTGAAGATCCCATTCGTCGCATCTGCTCGGAGATGGTTCCACCGGATTCTTGTCGCCATTTCCAGACCCGTTCGATGAACGCGTCCCGCCCCAGATCTTCGAGAGTGACACCTTCGGTTGCCATCTGTTCGGTGACGATCATCTGCGTGGCAATCCCCGCATGGTCGGTGCCCATTTGCCATAGCGTTTGTTTCCCTGACATTCGTTGATAACGGATCAACGCATCCATCAACGTATGTTGAAACGCGTGTCCGATATGCAGTGTTCCGGTGACATTGGGTGGTGGTATGGCGATGGAATAGGGTTCAGGCGCTGGCGAAGGAGTGAAGTAGCCGCTTTCCTCCCATTCAGCGTACAACGCTCGTTCAATCGCATCCGGATTGAAGCTGTTGTCTAGTTGGCTCAACCTATGGGCCCGCTACTTCGAGTATCTTTTTCGGTGCGGCGATTTGTCGCCGCAACCCGTTGGATCAGTCATTGTTCTTCCCAATTATCGAGGTCGTGATGAAAGAGAGGGTACCCTTTGTCCCGGTAGTTACGATATCGATCGCGTCCGATTGACCGCTCGGGGTCCAAGATGATTTCGGCAACCCGTTCAAACCGGCCAAAGAAGGCTGGAATCTCGACGCTCAGGTTAATGAGCACATGATCCTCGGCAGGCGTAGGCTCCTGGTGGCTGATGAGAACCGGCACGTCGGTGTTTTCGGTACGTTCGTGGGTAACTGCGTGTGGGAGAAAATTACCCGGCGGGTAGGCCCACATGAGCTCGTCGAGCTCTTCTGATTCTGTCGCATTAGCGGTTTGAACATTGACACTTTTTCCGGTCTGTGCGGCGCGATGGGCTAAACGGCAGGCGAACCGAAGTTTGGCGACACGGTCAACGTCAGAGAGAAGGTAGAAGTCGATTCGGGTCATGAAAGTTGATCAATAAGGTATTGAAATAAAAGAGGCACGGGCCGCCCCGTAGACCCTTTACGGACCCCACCTCGGTAGGCTGTGCCGGCAATGTCGAGGTGCGCCCACTTAACGGACCCGGCGAATCGGGACAAAAAGCACGCTGCGGTGATCGATCCTGCTTCCCGTCCGCCGATGTTCGACATATCGGCAAATGGACTGGACAACTGTTGCTGATATTCGTCCCATAACGGCATGTGCCAGACCCGGTCCTGGATGTACTGGCCGGCGACTTCGAGTGAACGTGTTAATGCGTCGTCATTGGAATAAAGCGCCGAAGCATGACTACCTAACGCCACGACGCAAGCGCCCGTCAAGGTTGCCACATCAACGATTACCGCCGGTTTCATGGTTTTCGCGTACGAGATAGCGTCACAGAGAACGAGACGGCCTTCTGCGTCCGTATTAAGGATCTCCACCGTTTTCCCCGAATGTGTCGTGACAATATCTCCTGGTCGGGACGCTTTTCCGGAAGGCATGTTTTCAGCAGCCGCGACAATGCACAGTACGTTAAGCGGAAGTTTTGCGTCGATCGCTGCGCGCGTCGCCCCGAGAACTGATGCCGCGCCTGCCATATCGAATTTCATTTCATCCATCCCGGCCCCCGATTTAAGACTTATGCCGCCTGAATCGAACGTAATGCCTTTACCAATGAGAGCGATGGGTGCGTCGCCCTTGCGGCCACCGCTGTATCGGACCACGATCATTTTTCCCGAATTTTCGCTACCGCGTGTGACCGACATAAACGCACCCATCCCCATGGCTTGCATTTGTTTTTCGTCAAGCACGCGAACGCTGGTTTTGGGCAGGCGTCCGAACTTTCGACTCTCGCGCGCAAGGTAAACCGGATTGCAAATATTAGGAGGTTGATTACCAAGATTTTTCGCAAGCTCCAGACCGGCATCGAGCGCTTGTGCATGTCGAATGGCGCGCAGGGTGTTAGCGCGCGTTCGACGATCGGTGTGAATTGAAACGCGACGAACATGAGAATCCTTATCTGGATGCGATTTATGCTCGTTGAAGCGATAAAGAGCGCCCGACAGCACCGCAAGCGCGTTGCGGGTTTTCCAATAAACATCATGGTTTGTTACGTCAATATCGTTGAGGTGCCATACAGCGTTAGGAACCGGAAGTTGAGCCAGCGCCGTTGACGCAGCCTCAACGTTCTTTCGGAAGTCGCTTTCAGATTGTGTTCTCTCGTCAGCCCCCACGATCAGTAAGTGCTCGATCTCATCCGGCAGCGCCAATACAACCGTTTTACCGTGCGCACTGTTCGTGGTTGCCCGCTCTACGTAATCTCGATGCTTCGTCGTTCGAAAGATTGTCCGCGCTCGTGCGGGGGTTGCGATGAGGCAGCCGGTTTTGAATTCACCCGCGTTCCCCACTTTCGTGGAATACTTCATAATCGTGGCCCGCTATTAAAGTACAAAATTTTAACGGATTGACTGGATCCCAGGGAACGTCAACGTAAGGAGCCGTTGAATGATCGATGTTCCGCGCCGACACAAAGCCGGGCCAAGTCCGACACGCTCGACGTCTAAAGGGTCGATCTAGGCATGGGTGTTTTAACTCGGTACATCACCCGCGAATTGATTATCGTTTTTCTTTTGGTCTTTTTGCTTCTCGTTTGTATGGGCCTAGGAGGCCGCTTTGTGAGTCTGTTACAGGACGCTGCGGGTGGCCGATATTCGATCGAGGCACTTTGGTGGTTGATCGGCCTTCGAATTCCAACGTTCGTGCAATTGATCGTTCCATTCAGCATTTTTCTTGCGATCACGGTTACTTTTGGACGGCTACACGCGGATCAAGAGTTCGTCACCTTAACGTCAGGAGGTGTGACGCCGAGTCAAATGCTAGCGTGGCAACAGTGGGTCCTCATTCCGCTCGCAGTAATGGTCGGACTTTTCAGCATGCAGATAACCCCAGCGGCGCTCAAACTGCTTTCCGAAATGGCATCGAATCAGCGTGTAATCACTGAGTTTGATGCGATTATCCCGGGCACTTTCCGGTCATTCTCGAAGGATGCACGAGTTTCATACGTTGAGGACGTCGATCGTGGCGAGCAAGAAGTTTCCGGCGTTTTTATGAACGAAATACGAGGCAATAGAGTCGTCAGCATCTGGGCGGATAAGGGACGTTACTTTGTCGACGCAGACACGGGAAATCGGTACTTGATGCTTGAGAATGGTGTTCGTTACGAAGGACATCCGACAAAACACGACTACCAGGTGATTCGATTCGAGAAATTGGCCCAGCAAATTGAGCTTGGTGAAGCGGAACGGCGAGTCAACGAACCTTCGGTGGTTCCGACAGGTGAGCTGCGATTGACCGTAAATGCCGAAGCCGCCGAGTGGCACTGGCGAGTTGCTCTGCCGATATTGACTTTTGTTGGAGCGATGTGTGGATTCGGGATCGCTCGGGTCCCGCCGCGCAGCGGCCGGTTTGGCCGAGTCATACCTGGACTCGGACTGTTTGTTTTGTACTACGTTCTTCTCGTATTCGGTAAGAGCTTAATTGAGGGGACGGCGTCGCTACAGATCGTCGGATTGTGGCCGGTACACGGACTAATGGCCCTGACAGCCTGGGTGTTGATCCGCAAGAGCTATCGACCAGTATGACCTTGCCGCTGATAGATCGTTATATAGCGAAGAGCGTTATTGTGGCTATTGCGGCGGTACTTGTCTGCGCGGTGTCACTGACGGGTGTCTTTGCGCTTATCGATGAGGCCGGTGGCGTTGACCAGAACTACACGTTTGTGAATGCGGCGGCATACGTTCTGTACAACTTACCGAGCCAAATGTACGAGTCGGTCCCATTCGTCGTTTTCATCGGTTCGTTGATTGGCCTTGGGACTTTGTCGACCCATTCTGAAATCACGGTTTTGCGCGCTGCCGGTATCTCTCTCGGGCGCTTATTGATACCCGTTGCGTTACCGTCCGTACTCGTTCTTACGTTGTCACTCCTGGTTGCTGAATACGTCGCACCATGGGGCGTCCAGTCGGCAGCTGGAATGAAAATTCAACAACGTCAGGTGTCAGAAGATATTCGGTTTACCAACCGATACTGGCATCGCGAAGGAAACCGGTTTACCAGCATTGAAGGCGTGACAAGAGGCGGTCACTTACTCGGTGTTATGCAATGGGAAATTAATGGGGACAACGAGATGCAGTTAGCGCGCCGAGCGCGCAGCGCGGAGTACGACCCGGATTTGAATTTATGGTGGTTGAAAAACGTGGACGAAACGCATTTCGGGAGCGAAGCGACCAAGGTCGTGTCGCATGACGAAGTCCAATGGAGAACACGGTTGAACACCCGTTTAGTACGCGCGAGCATCGCGGAACCGAGAAAGCTCGGCTTTTCTGATCTCGCTTTTCAAATTGATTATCGGGAGCAGGAAGGTCTGGATCCGCGCCGTTATCAGCTCGCTTATTGGGGCAAAATATTACAGCCGCTCGCGATTTTGGGATTGATCACGATCGCCCTCGGTTTCGTCGTAGGTCCGCTACGAGAAGTCGGCATGGGCGCCCGGTTTTCAGTCGGCGTCGTCGTCGGCGTCGTGCTGAAATATCTTCAAGACCTATTACCGCCAATGAGCATGGTGTTCGATTTTCCGGCATGGGTCGCCGTACTAATCCCCATTGGAGTGGTTTGGGGCTTCGGGATTTACTTGGTTAGGCGAGTGTCTTAACAACGTTCTTGGGCGAAATAACGCTTGTGCAGTCGCTATGGAAAAGCGGCAAAACCCCATGTATGTTGCGTGGTCCTTTGCGACTCGCCGAGGTTGGGAACGAAAGATGACAGCTAGAGTAAATCGTAACGGCCTTCAGGTGGCTGAAGTACTCGACACGTTCATCGACGAAGAGGCCCTACCGGGCAGTGGTATCACCTCGGAGGACTTTTGGTCTGGTGTTGCCTCGATCGTGCGCGATTTGACGCCTCGTAATCGAAGTCTGTTGGAGCGACGCGACGAACTGCAATCGCAAATCGATGGGTGGCATCTTGATCGAAAGGGTCAACCCATTGACACCGACACGTATAAAGCTTTCTTGGTAGAAATCGGTTATTTGGTGGATGAGGGACCTGAGTTTGAGATCGCAACCACAGGTGTTGATCCGGAAATTGCAACCATTGCGGGACCGCAGCTGGTTGTCCCGGTCCTTAATGCGCGTTTTGCACTGAATGCGGCGAATGCGCGTTGGGGCAGTCTCTATGACGCCTTTTACGGTACGGACGTCATTCCGGAAGGTATAGGGACCGAGAAAGGAACAAGTTACAACCCGCAACGGGGCAATCTTGTTGTGGCACGGGTTGCTGAAGAACTAGATAAGATCGTACCGCTAGCTAGGGGTAGTCACGCGGATGCCATCAGTTACTTCATTACGCAGAATGATGGGCGATATGAGATCGGAGTTCGGACGACGGAGGGAACGACGGGGCTGCGTACCGCGGACCAGTTTAAAGGATTTCAGGGAAACGATGATGGGGAACCGGACTGTGTCCTCCTACGGCACAACGGTTTACATATCGAAATTCATATTGATAGGAATCACGATGTCGGCGCGGTCCATGCCGCCGGAGTCAAAGACGTCGTCCTGGAATCTGCGATCACCACCATCCAGGACTGTGAGGATTCTGTATCGGCGGTGGACGCTGATGACAAGACCGACGTGTACCGCAATTGGCTAGGACTGATGAACGCGAGCCTCGGCGAATCATTCAAAAAGGGTGGCGAAACCATTCACCGAGTTCTCGAAAGCGATCGTACGTACACCGATAGCGAGGGCGGGGTTCTTACGCTGCCTGGTCGTAGCCTTATGCTGGTTCGTAATGTCGGCCATCTCATGACGACGGACGCTGTGTTACTTGAAACTGGCGATGAGATCTTTGAAGGCATCCTAGATGCTGTGGTGACTAGCCTTTGTGCTGTCCACGACACTCACCGCGTTGAAGGTCAGATACGCAATTCAAAGCACGGCAGCATCTATATTGTTAAACCAAAGATGCATGGTCCTGAGGAAACGGCTTATACGTGTGAGCTCTTTGATCGGGTAGAGGATGTCCTTGGTCTCGAGCGCAATACCGTAAAAGTAGGCGTGATGGACGAGGAGCGACGAACGAGCCTGAATTTACGTGAATGTGTACGTGCTGCGCGTGATCGGATCGTGTTCATCAATACAGGGTTTCTTGATCGTACCGGAGATGAGATTCACACCAGCATGCAGGCCGGCGTGATGGTGCGAAAGGAACCCATGAAACAAGAAACTTGGATTCTCGCGTACGAAGATGCCAACGTTGATGCCGGTCTAGCCACGGGGTTTCCAGGGCGGGCACAGATTGGTAAAGGCATGTGGCCGAAGCCCGACGAAATGATGGAAATGCTTGATGCAAAAATTGGTCATCCGACTGCGGGAGCGAACTGCGCGTGGGTCCCATCGCCGACGGCGGCGACATTACACGCATTGCATTATCACGAGATAAGCGTGGCGTCGCGTCAGGACGAGCTGCAACATCGGGAACGAGCAAGCATCGACGATATTCTGACGATCCCGCTGGGGGCGGGCGAAAATCTGTCGACGCATGAGGTCCAAATTGAGCTCGATAACAACGCCCAAGGCATTCTGGGTTATGTGGTTCGGTGGGTTGATCAGGGTATTGGTTGTTCTAAGGTTCCAGATATCAATAATGTAGGTCTCATGGAAGATCGCGCGACCTGTCGTATCTCAAGTCAACACATCACCAATTGGTTACACCACGGCGTCGTATCTAAAGATCAGGTGGTAGAGACCATGGAGAGAATGGCCTCGGTCGTCGACGAACAAAATGCGGATGATGACGCCTATCGAAACATGGCACCCGACTTCGAAAGCAGCCTTGCTTTCCAAGCTGCCTGCGATTTGGTGTTCGAAGGGCTGGTGCAACCGAACGGCTACACCGAACCTATTCTTCACGCGCGCCGGCGCGAGGCCAAAGCAAGGTTCGGCTCCTAGACCCCACATGACGGTTTTCAGGACGGTTGCTTAATGGAGCTTGTCACATTCGATCGCGATCGCGACTTAGACGCGGCTAAGCGCGTTTGGAAGGAGGTGGGCTGGGTCCGCTCGATCGGGGAAGCTGGCTGGCTCGCCGACTTTCTCGACGGCTCGGATTGCGTGGTGGCGCGCGTTGATGGCGAGGCAGAGTGCGTGGTGGTTTGCGCCAACGGCTCAATCAGATACGAAGAATTTCCGGACACCGCAACCGATCTGTCGATGTGTGCTGTGACGGCGGTAACGACAAGCCATGTGGCGCGTCGTCTTGGCGCTGCGAGACGGTTGACGGCCCTTTCGCTGGCAGAGCAAGCGCAGTCGGGAGCGGAAGTCGCGCGGCTCGGCATGTTTGACCAGGGTTTCTATGACACCGTTGGATTTGGCACCGGAAATTACGTCAATCGATTCATGTTTGACCCATCGCAGTTAAAGGTGACCCACCCATTCAGGGCGCCGAAAAGACTGACGAAAGACGATTGGAGCGTGATGCGAAAGGCCATGATCGCTCGTAAACGTGGTCACGGATCGTGTGTTGTGTTGCCGGAAGGTTTTTCCAAGGGGGAAATTCAACACATGGAAAGTCCCTTTGGTCTTGGTTATTTTGATGGATCGGACGGGGAGTTGACCCATTTCATTTGGGGTGAAGCCGAAGCCGAAAACGGGCCTTATAGCGTCGAGTGGATCGCGTATCAGACCACCGACCAGTTGTTCGAACTGCTTGCGTTGATCCGATCACTTGGAGATCAGGTGTATTCGGTACACATGCAAGAACCTGCGGAACTTCAATTCCAGGATTTGATCGACAAGCCATTTCGAAATGAGAGGAGCCGACGCGGTTCGAAGTTTGAAACGTACCAATCGGTGTTCGCAACCGAGCAGCTGAGGATTCTCAACCTTCAATCTTGTATCGAGAAAACGCGATTACAGATTGAAGACATCCGATTCAATTTAGTTCTTGATGATCCGGTTCGAGATTTTGTTAGCGACGATCACAATTGGCAGGGTATCTCCGGCGATTATGTTGTGACGTTGGGCGAGAATTCTTTTGCTGAATCAGGAAACAGTCCTAATCTTCCAACGCTCAGCGCGTCCGTCGGGGCATTCAGTCGCATGTGGTTCGGCATTCGAGATGCGTCGAGTCTGGCGCTGACCGATACACTCGAGGCTCCCATTGATTTGCTCGAGGATCTTGATCGCGGGATTCGACTACCGACAGCGAACAGCGGCTGGGAGTTCTAGGATTAATCGATGATTACGATTCTTGATGGGGGTATGGGGGCAGAACTGATTCGACGAGGTGCAGCCACGAGTGGCGGATTGTGGTCGGCACAAGCGTTGCTCGATAACCCGGAGGCAGTGGTTGAGACCCACCACGACTTCATCCGTGCTGGCGCCCGGCTGATTATTACCAACAGCTATTCCAGCATCCCGAGTTATCTTGAGAAGGAAGGTCTAGAGGATAGGTACGAAGAACTGACGGCACTTGCCGGACAACTCGCTCGGCGGGTGGCGGATGAGACGAAGGAAAATGTTCGAGTCGCGGGTTCGCTACCGCCGTTGTCTGAGAGCTATCGCCCGGACTTGGTTCCCGATCGCGGCGCGGCTCGATCGATCTACGATGCCATGGCGTTGGCGCTGGAGCCGAATGTGGATCTCTTTATCTGCGAAACAATGTCCTCCATTGGTGAGTCGATGAATGCTTGTGAAGCAGCTAAAAAAGCGGCGCTAGCACGCGGTCTCCCAGTCTATGTTTCCTGGACACTGAACGAAAAACCCGGGGCTGGCCTCCGAAGTGGAGAAACTCTGAACGCCGCATATGAGGAATTATCTGCCATAGGAGTTGATGGATTTCTATGCAATTGCACCGCGCCTGAAGCCATCGAGGCCGCAGTAAAAGAACTGAGTGATTGGACCGACAAGCCGATCGGCGGTTATCCGAATCGAGTTTCGGAGGTTCCACAGGGATGGACTCTGGATAACGCGCTGGAAACTGAGCGTCGTGTAGACATAACGCCTTCGGTATTTGTTGAATTCGCGAGGCGGTGTGTTCAGAACGGAGCGACGATGTTCGGTGGATGTTGTGGGGTGGGGCCAGAATACATCGCCGCCTTGGCGGAAGCTTTTCCGGATTAGTTTTCATTGGAACTCGAACTCACTGGTCGGCGCGCCCTTATCACGGGTGCTTCACGCGGCATCGGAGCAGCGATCTCTGTCTGCCTGGCACGTGAAGGTTGTGACGTCACCCTGGTTTCCCGAACGAGACGTGATTTAGAGGCGGTTGCGACCGAGATATCTAACGTTTCGAACGTGGTGGTATCGATCGTTGGCGCGGACCTTTCGGCAAGTGAGAACCTCGATCGAGTCTTGGCCGAAGCGGGACACGTTGATATTTTGATCAACAACGCCGGAGCGATTCCCTCCGGATCGATTGAGGATATAGATGAGTCTTCTTGGAGAGAGGCGTGGGATCTCAAGGTGTTTGGTTACATCAATCTCATGCGCCGGGTTTTCAAGGGAATGGAAAAACAAGGTAGCGGAGTCATCATCAACGTGATTGGTGTAGCTGGTGAGCGTCCAAATCGTAACTATGTTGCGGGAGGGGCCGGTAATGCTGCATTGATGGCGGTGACCCGCGCCTTGGGAGCAAGAAGTATTGAAAAAGGTGTCCGTGTCATCGGCGTCAATCCCGGTCTGATCGCCACGGATCGAATGGTCGGGTTGCTAAGGTCTCAGGCGGAAAATCGGTTCGGAGACGGTGACCGCTGGAAAGAACTAATCGATCCACGGTTGCCTCCGGGAAAACCTGAGCATATCGCAGATATCGTGGCATTTTTGGCGTCCGACCGGTCGGCTAATACCAGCGGGACCATTGTTACCGTTGACGGTGGATCGTCGGCGCGTTAACTCAATGTTCTCCGCTACATATTGCTCGGTAGTTCAATCATTATGTTAAATATTTAGGACTTGAGTTGACGAGCTTAGGGGTTCAGGAATTATCCTAGACCTCTGTCGCCTGGGTGGCGAAATTGGTAGACGCGCCAGACTCAAAATCTGGTATGGGCGACCATGTGTGGGTTCGAGTCCCACCCCAGGCACCACTATTGCGTGGCTTAATGGACGAGGCTAAATTGCCAGCTGCCCAGTGACGACATGTAGAGACAGAAAACGAGTTCTTCAGTCAAAAATACGTATCAAAACCTCTTTAACGAGGTAGTCGGTCGTTATAGCTCGGACGAAAATGCTGCTGTTCTCGGTGTCGGTCTGAACCTTAAGACACTGACTGTCCAGTCGCTGAAGGCAGAGATAAAAAAATATCGGGAAATCGCAGAGTCGTTGCTTGAAGGTTCGGGGGCAACGCAAACCGAATGGCTTGAGGGATTTGGCCATGAAAATTGGTCGGATGTGTGGACTGGGGCCAAGCTAACCGGAGAACTCGCTGCTCTGGAGTCGGCGCTGGCCAAAGGCGATACCAATAGTGCTGCCGCATCGGGGATGAATGTTGGCAGCTTGATTGAACGGAAACTACTGCACGATCTTGAATCGGAGATCTTGATCGGGCTCCGTCTACGGACATCGGTTCGCGAGTTCGAAAGTGAGGGTCGAAGGCATTCCGTTGAAATTAAGAGGCGTTGGCAACAGTTAGCGGACGCCATGTGGATCGTGAATCCTGAACTATCCAAACGTTCGGTCGCGAGTGTTATTAGCGCGCTACTCGCGACCGATTCGATTCGCTATTCCGTGCACACGATTCGTCAGTCGATCGAGAAGAGAAAAAGCTGAGCGACGGGACCACCTAGCAATGGCTACAAAGATCGTAATCGGTGTTGTAGCGATGCTTTTCACCATGGTTAGAGATCATTGGGGCTAAACGACTTCTCCATTCTTATTCCATCAGCATTCAACGGTCATCCCCTGGCTCTGCAGAGTAATACGGTTTGATAGGTATGTGTTTCTGCACGCATGAGTTATCGAAGATGGGGTTTTTGGTCGACATCATGACGCAGGGCCTGTTAGCAGGCGCCTTAGGCATATTGCTCCTGTCGATGGCTATTCTTCGCCGTCGTAAGAATCTCGACGAAAAGAGCGAGTATTGAGGTTACGGATCAACCCACCCAATGAATCGATCCCGATTCGGTTCGCGTTGACGACAAAAACTAGGCGGCGCCTGGTCCGAGCGGCTGGCCGTAGCTGAATTCGATGATGTTTCCATCCGGATCCGTCACGCCACAGTAATAACCCACCGGGTACGGCTCCTCGACTGGTTCCCAAGCCAAGATACCTTCGATCTTGGCCCGATCCGCGATTTCGTCGACCTTTACTCGACTCTCAAGCGCAAATCCGAGATGGGATAAATCGTGTTCGGCTTGGTTTCTGCCGGGACCACCAGGTAGCAATACGAGAATGAAGTCCTTTTCTCGACCATCTTCGGCTAGCCAGACGACTCGGTAGCCTTTGGTTGTGCGTTCGTGCACGAGCCGCATTTCAGCGTAAGACGCGTAAAAGTCGATACATGTATCGAGGTCTTCTACGTGTAGTGCCAAATGTGTAAGCGATGGCTTCATCGGTCGCAATGTCCTGAACTAACCATCCCAAGTCCATCGTAACCTTAAAGAAACCGCCTATGGTTCTTTTGGTTTTTTTCTACGATATGTCAGACGTTGGCTGTCGGCGGGGAAGTTACGTTGCTGGGGGTTGTGTTCCGGCGAAAGACGTCATAGAACAACGACTTGGGGGAGCCGTCGACACCATGTTGCTGGGCTTCTGACCGATCTAAAAAGATAGTTGGAGATCAATATGAAAGGGATGACATTTGTCGCGTTGGCGCTGGCGGTGTTTGCCGGCACGAGCAACATAGGGGCAGGGGCGGCGCATCACGAAAGGGCAGAGGCACTGCCTGTCGCCTACGTTTGGCATACGGAACTCAAAACGACCCGAGGCATTGCGCTCGAGACATCGACTGAAAATTTCATCAAATCGGGGGCCTTGCAAGCTCGTGGGGTGGGAATGGGTCTTTACACCGTGACGGCGAGCGGATTGCATCCCGCCACGCACGTCCGCGAGTTCTATTACCCGAACGCAGCATCTTTACCAAGCCCTGATGTGATGACGAGTACAAAGGGCCACATGGCATTGCGCGAAGCAAACGAGGAAATCGCAGGAGAGATCGTTACTAGCACGATGTACAAGACCGTGATGGAGGTGATTCCAGCCGAGAGCGCGGGTGAGTACAAAGTATTCGTGTCTTATCACATGAACGTCAGCGACCCCGCGAACTATGCCCCGCTATTTGAGGAGCTGATGAAAAATAGTGATAACGAAGCCTACGGTTTGCGGCAAGTGATCGCGGGCGACACCACCGGGGAGACCCATATGGCATGGGTGGGTTATCGGTCTTTGGGCGATTTTGTCCTTGGGTTTGATGCGTTTCTGGCGAATCCCAAGACGGCCGCAGCTCGTGAGAAATTTGCGGCGATGCGCGAAGTGATTCGTACCGCGATTGTTACCACGGTTGTCGAATCGAGTTCAGCAATGTTTCAGTAACGCGAAACCTTCGAGGGGGTTAGTCGAGGGTCATCAGTCCGATCAGCCTCTGTGGATACTAGGTGGCGACAGGTTAGTATGCTTCGACCAGTCCGCCCCAGGACGCTAGCAGAGCGAGAAAAACGTTGAAACTCGTCAAGATCTTTTCGATCGTATTTATCGTCTACGCGGCGCTTGTTGCCACATTTGAGTCGTTGCTTGGTTACTACCAGCCTAGAGGCTCAAGCGCAGTCGTTATCGTCACTTCAGACAACGATGGGAAGAAGTATCGAAGGGTTCTTTCGCGTCTGGACAGTAATGGACAACTGTACGTTGCAAGAAACCACTGGCCCCGAGCTTGGCACCGACGGGCACTCAATAATCCAGAGGTTGAAGTCGTTGTGGATGGGGCGGAGGCAAACTATGTTGCGGTACCCGTGTCTGAGGTCGAACACCAACAGTTGAGTGAGGCACATCCACGTGGCCTCGTGTTTCAATTCATGACGGGATTCCCTCCGCGCTACTTCATTCGACTCGACCCCCGTTAGACCGGACGCCGGGACGACGTGCGATAGACCTTAACCAAAAGGGAAAACCGGAATGGACAATCACGAGAAGACCTTTGCCGAAACTGTCGAGACTAAGAAGGATGTAGAAATTCCTTTTCGTACTTACTTTCCAAATGGTTATTCGGAGGGCGGAGAGGAGCACCCTCTACTTCTCTTTCTTCATGGGGCAGGGGAAAGAGGATCCGATCTCAAGCGACTCGCAGCGACCGGGCTACCGAAGCATATTGAAGATGGTCTCGACATACCGTTTGTGACGGTATGTCCGCAATGCCCAGAAAACGATTGGTGGGATCCGATAGCCTTGAAGGCACTGTTTGAAAACGTTGTGACGATGTACAACGTGGATAAATCGAGGCTGTATTTGTCAGGCCTTAGTATGGGAGGTAGTGGCACATGGCAGTTGGCTAACATTCTTTACGAAAAGCTCGCCGCCATTGCGCCTGTGTGTCCGCCATTCGGCTTCGTGAATCCCGTCAATTTCAAGGATTTACCGGTATGGTGTTTTCACGGCGCCATGGATTCGGTGATACCCGTCTCCGACTCCGTCAAAATGGTTCGGCTCCTTCGCTCGGGTGGTTGTAACGTGAAGTTCACCGTGTACCCCGACGCGGATCACGACAGCTGGACTGACACCTATACCAACCCCGCACTGTACGATTGGTTTTTAGAGCACACCAATAACGATAGATAGAAAATAGTTCTAATTGCTGATGAACGACCCGAAAGCTACGCATGTGCTTGATTGAACCAAATATCCTTTGGCGCGATAGACCGTGAAAATCGAAGCGAGAAAATTAGCGGTCGTCTCTTTACTGGCGGTCGGTATTAGCTGGTTTAGCAACGCCGAGAATTTCGACCTGGATATTGATTCAGATGGGCAAACGGGCGCGTTGACAGACGGGTTGCTGATCTTGCGTCATCTGTTTGGCTTTTCAGGGTCTACGCTTACTGATGGTGCCGTTGCCCTCGGCGCGTCGCGTTCGTCCCCAGAAGCCGTGCGCGAGCATTTACAAGCAAACGCGGCCGAACTTGATATTGACGGCGATAGCGAAACCGATGCGTTAACAGATGGCCTCCTGATCCTCAGATACTTGTTCGGATTTCGAGGTGACACGCTCATCTCGGCGGCATTAAGTGGATCGGCATCGCGTAGTGTGCCAAGCGACATCGAATCCTATCTCTCGAATCGGATCGAAACGATCGCCTGTCCAATCAAAACGGAAGGGTTTCGGTTGAGGACGGGGAGTATCACGTGGATCGACTATGTCGACGGTAATCCGAACGTGCATAAGTTATATCCGACGGTGGCGGATGAAATTTTGACGGCACACCTGATCGGTGGAGCCATCGATCTCAACAATCTGAACTACCTATTGTCACCCGAAGACGACGGTGGCAAATCGCCGGCAATACGTTTGGCGATTAACAGCATTCCCGAGGCGGGATCGACCGGCGCGGTCGGGATCGGTCTTAAACTCTATGACGGGTCGGATGCCATTCGTGACCAAGGCGAACGCGTTGTTCAGGCTGCGATAAACGTTGAATGGGAATCTTCGGGAACGGCAGTTCAATTCACGACGCCGACACAGACCATTAACGTCACGCTGATAACGGCGGGAGGAACGGCCGTGGAAGGTACCCAGAACGATTTTGGCGGCGAACTTCTCACGTTTCGCGGTAGCGGTGGCGCAACTGGAGCAACGCTCGATCTTCAGCTCGCGTCTTTCTTATCAGAAGGGGGAGCCGGCGCCGGAGTTGATCTATCCGGTCATTTCGTTGTTGGTGACTATTTTTTTCAAGTCGAGCTTGATGGCTTAGCGATAAATGATGCGAATAATGCGAAATTCACGACCATTCAAGGTTCGTTTTCAACGGTGGTTGCTCCGGGAATAGCCGCGTATGTCGAAGATGTGTCGACCGCAGAGAGCGATGGAAGGGCCACAGTTCCGGTGACTCTAAGCCGCGCGTCGAGCGATGACGTCTCCCTGCAGTACCAGACTGAGGCGGTAACCGCGGTGGCGGGCACGGATTACGTGACGAGTTCGGGCACGCTGACCGTTAGTGCGGGGGATACATCAGGTGACATTTCGATCGATATCGTTGCGGACACGAACGACGAAGATCCAGAAACGCTGATTTTGCGTCTAACCGCGCCGGTGAATGCCGCACTCGGTAGGTCGTCGAGTGAAATTACCCTCGTAGACGGTCCGGTTGCAGCGTGTCAGTGATGGGCGGTCCATATGGGCTCGTTCGTAAGCGGACACTTTCCCGTCGGGGCGTGAGAACTATGATTGGACAAGTCCAGTCAGTTCTTTATCGACCGTGATAGCACCCATCCCTCCGGGACCAATCACCTTATGAACCATGAGTTCGGCAAAATCTTTTTGATCCCGACTCAGTAATTGGTCGATGATGGGTCCTTTTATGAACTGTTTGTACGGCTGGCTCGTGTCGCCGAAAGGCATGAGGAAACTCGGCGTCATCGCTTGCAATATTGCGGCCCGACGTTGATCAGTGCGGTTCACACCGGCTCTGTGCCACGTCCTTGCGTCGTACAGGATGATGCTCCCTGCGGGCGCCTCAACGATGTCTGCTTCGGGTCCTTGATAAGGCAGACCGTGAGCTGCCCGGTGGCCCCGCTGCGCGTATATTGAGCCAGTTCCCCACTCGGTGGGCGGCCCTGAATTCAGGACGTGTGTGCCAAGTTTGAAGCACGTCGCTCCGTTCTCGCGGGTGAATTCTGAGACGCATATGTTCCGCTGCACGCCCATCGATAATTCGCCAGACATGCCGGCTGGTATGCGTTGATCGTTATCTCGTTTTCTCGTTATTCCCCATAGATAGGGGAAATCCGAATGCCAGCCTTGGACATCTCGTTTGCCGTCGTCGGGCGTAAGTACTGCGAGCCCCGGTGAGTGAGCTAAGCGGATCTCTTCCGTGGACAAGTACTGTCGAATCAACCACAGCGACACGGGTTCCACCGCCGCCTGAGCAAAAGCGGTGGTTTGGTTTAACAAAGGTGTTTCACGATCGTACTCTCGGTCCGACCAACGACCGCAACAAGCAACTCTTTCAAGCTCGTCGACGATGTCGGGACTTAGGATCGACGCCAGACAAACCCAACCGTTTTCCTGGAACGTGGCGAGATAGTCGCTCGGCATCAGTGCTGGTCCATGGTGTGCCGTGTAAGTCGCTGCCTCCTCGGACGGGTTTGCGTCGGCGCCAACCTTGATGCCCGCGCGCGAGAGTAAATGACCGTCGTGATGTGGATCGCTATGAAGTTCGATGCTGCTAGCCGGGTGACCGAAAGTGTCTGACTCCAATTGTTCCCAAATAGCTTTGTCGTCGACGTGGTCAAATAGTTCGAGCCGTTCGCCATCTTCAGAACCAAGATAGTCGCCATCTGGATTTCGTAATAATGTGAAATGATGCTTAGGAGGTTCGACGCGGACAATGCGTTCGAGTCCAGGTTCGCTGTGCCCCATGATGCGTTCGCGTTCTTGCAACTAAAAAGACGGAGCTATCATATTCCATGCCTCCGTCGATTGCGTAAATTCGCTCCAAATCGATCGGGGGGAACGAAGTGCGGTGCATCGACGGTCAAAGACTGTGCGGGTCGCGGGTATCAAAGCAATCTTCTAGAGTTCGAGCTAGGAACGCCCTCTACTGAGTCGGCGAAGCCGAAATCTAACCCCTTGGACGTTTAACCGCGACTAAAAACTCGTGCCTACTGCCAGTGCGCTATCAATCGCCCGAATTTTAGGTCCATCGTTCTCACGTAGGCGCATGACTTCGATCGCGCCGTCAACCGTAGCAACGATCAACCCGTCGCTTGTGGTAGCAACAATTGATCCGGGCTCACCGTTCATATCAGCAATCTTTACGTCGTAAAAGCGGACGATGTCCCCTTGGTGATCCGTCCACGCCCCTGGTTGCGGGTTGCAACCACGTATCAGGTTGTAAATGTTCATCGTACTTTGAGACCAATCAATCATCGCCGCGTCATCATTGCACCAGCTTTCGTAACTCGCGTCGGATTCGTCTTGGAGGATCCGCGGAGCCTTCCCGTTTTTGACGAGATCGATGGATTCAAGTAATGCCTCAACACCGAGCGGGTAGAGTTTGTTGAAATAAAGGCTACCCAGGGTGTCGTCTGCTTCGATTACTACTTGTTTTTGCAACAGAATTGGACCGGTATCCAGCCCCTCATCCGGCCAGAAGATGGTTAAACCGGTTTCCTTCTCGCCCTGAATGATCGGCCAGTTAATTGAACTAGGGCCGCGGTGAGCGGGGAGTAGGGATGGATGATATTGGATCGTCCCGTATACCGGTGTGTTAAGGAAACTCGTCGGTACGATGCGAGTAACGTAGGCCATGACGCATAGATCGGGCTCTAGGTCCTTGAACTCGGATAGGACCCGCTCACCTCTGAAGCTTTTTGGTTGGAGTAATGGAATACCGTGTTCCAACGCGGATTGATGAAGAGGATCCGGTCTGCCTGGGGCATCGCCGGGCTCGCAATACACGGCGACCACATTGTCTCCGCGTTCGATTAAGGCCTCTAGGACCGCTTGGCCAAATGCTTGTTGGCCATTCAGAACGATTCGCATGGGTTAAATCTTAGCGGCAACGCCGCCATCGACGTTAATTATTTCGCCGTTAATGAAACGCGATTCTGCAGACGCTAAGAACAAAACAAGTTGCGATACGTCTCGTGGATAGCCTGGACCCTGAACAATTTGCGCGTAATCAAACATCTTTTCGAAGACGTGGTGGCCGCCGTCGGGATTCTTGACCGTGCCTCCCGTGGCACCAGGAGTCAGAATCTGGCCTGGGCGTACGCAATTGACTCGAATGTTGTGCCGACCACCCGCGCCGGCCATGTAGCGCGTCAAAGCATCGACGCCGGCTTTCGCGGCGTAGTAAGAAGAGGACGTGGCTCCAAATTCGTCCTGCATCCTGGAACTGAATCCACGTTGGGCGGCCAAAGACGACATGTTGACAATGGCGCCACCCCCGGCGGCAATCAGGTGCGGCCACGCGGCACGGCTGACAAAAAACGTACCGGTAAGGTTGACGTTGATGACGCGGTGCCATTCGTCGTCGGATTCGTTCGGAAAATTGCCTCCTCCTCCGCCCCCAGCGTTATTAAAGAGCACGTCGATCCTTCCGTGTACCTCTGCCGCTACGTTAATAGCACTTGATACGGATTCGACATCGCCAACGTCGCAGGCAATAAATTGGGCGTTACCACCAGCTTCATTAATGCGAGCTTCGACTTCGCGACCTTCTGACTCTCGGCGCGCCATGAGAATCACGTGCGCCCCTTCTTCGGCAAATAGTGTCGCGGTGTCTTCGCCGATACCGCTGTTACCACCGGTGACGACGGCGACTTTGTTGTCCAGGCGATTCGTCATTTTGTTAGGCCTCGCGATTGAATTTTCTACGTTACTCATAATAGTTAGCCGATGTCCAAGTCGTATGCGTTGCTCCGAACGCTGGTACGAGGCTATGGTTCGCGCCTAGTACAACCGATAGTTGACTGTTGTTGATGGACGCTCAAAACGATTTGTCCGATTTTGACTACGAGCTCCCGCCGACGCTAATTGCCCAGAAGCCGGTGTCTAAGCGAACTGACAGCCGCCTGATGGTCGTGGACGGTGACGTGGAGCAGGACTGGTTCTTTCGTGACTTCATTAAGCTAATCGAGCCAACGGACGTTCTGGTCGTCAACGATACGAAAGTAGTCAAGGCACGACTTCACGGACTAAAAGATACCGGCGGCGCCGTCGAAATTCTGGTAGAGCGAATCGACGAGCCAACGATTGCGTATTGTCATGTTCGAGCGAGTAAGCCATTAAAGGTGGGCCGCCTCGTTCATATTGACGACCAGAATCTCGAGGTTCTGAGTCACGGAGATGAACTGTCCAGGATCCTATTCCCTATCGACGTACTCGATTTCTTGGAACGATATGGACATGTTCCGTTGCCTCCATATATTGGCCGAGCTGCCGAACCTGACGATGAGCAGCGCTATCAAACGGTCTATCGCAGGGTGCCTGGGGCCGTTGCAGCGCCGACCGCCGGCCTACACTTTGACGATGCACTCTTGGAGGCTATTCGTATGCGGGGTACCAAAATCGTTCCTGTGACGCTTCACGTTGGAGCTGGCACGTTTCAGCCCGTTCGTGTCGAGGATGCTAATCAACATTTCATGCATGCGGAAAGGTACCGCATTCCGCCTTCATCACGGCGCGAAATCGATCACTGTCAGGGCCGCGTAATCGCCGTTGGTACAACGGTGGTAAGAGCTTTGGAGTCGGCGGCTCGGACGGGAAATGATTGTGGGGAAACCCGTCTTTTCATTCGACCGGGGTTTCGATTTGACTGCGTAGACGCTTTGATTACTAACTTTCATTTACCCCGATCGACTTTGCTTATGTTGGTGTCGGCATTTATTGGGAATGCTCGGATGCGTCAGGTCTATGCGGCAGCGGTCGAACGCGGATACCGTTTCTACAGCTACGGCGATGCGATGTTCTGTGAACGCGCCGATGTTTGAGGTGCTGGGTATCGACGGTTCTGCCCGCCGCGGGCGTCTAACCACGACGAACGGTACCGTCGAAACCCCCGTGTTTATGCCGTGTGGGACGTATGGGTCGGTCAAGGGTATGACCCCAGACATGTTGTCCCTTGTTGGCACGCAGATACTTCTAGGAAATACGTTTCATCTGATGTTGAGGCCCGGCGATGAGGTGATTGCTGGGCTCGGCGGGCTGCACGAATTCATGGATTGGGACGGGCCGATTCTCACCGACTCGGGTGGATACCAGGTGTTTTCGTTGCGAGAAATGCGCAAGATTTCTGATGACGGTGTCAAATTCCGATCGCCGATTAACGGCGATCAGTTGACGTTAACCCCGGAGCTAGCAATGTCTGTGCAGGCCAACCTTGGCGCCGACGTTGTGATGGTGTTCGACGAGTGCACCACGTATCCAGCGACTCGAAGGGAAGCGGAACAGTCCATGCTTCGATCAATGCGTTGGGCGCAGCGGTCTCTCTCGAGTTACCCGGGTTCTGGGCTCGTGTTCGGGATCGTTCAGGGCGGCATGTACGTGGAACTTCGTCGTCAAAGCCTGGCGATGCTTGAGGACATGGATTTTTCTGGGTACGCCATAGGCGGACTGTCGGTCGGTGAACCGAAGACCGAAATGCGTAGTGTGTTGGAAGAAATACTGCCGAGCATGCCGGCGGCGTCTCCACGCTACTTAATGGGGGTGGGTACCCCGGCAGATCTCGTTCATGGCGTGAGTCTCGGTGTAGACATGTTCGATTGCGTGATGCCGACGCGGAATGCGCGCAACGGGCATCTTTTTACCGATTCAGGGGTCGTCAGAATTCGGAATGCGCGGTACCGAGACGACTCTGAGCCCGTTGATGCTGCCTGTGCGTGTTACACGTGTGCGCGGTTTTCCAGAGCATATCTGCATCACTTGGACCGGTGTCAAGAAATCTTGGGGTCGACCTTGATGACAATCCACAATCTACACTACTACCACGACCTGATGAGTCGTTTGCGTGGTGCTATCGAAAACGGTAAATTGCGGGCCCTCGTCCTCGCCCTCACCGAAGGTTGGAATACTGTAGATGAACCCGTTTGATTCCACTGTATATGCGGCTGGAGCTGGAGGAGGTTTCCCCATCGATATTCTATTGCTCGTCGGCTTTGTACTTATTTTTTACTTTTTGTTGTGGCGTCCCCAAAGCAAGCGTCGAAAGGAACACGAAGCATTAATCGGCGGCTTGTCCAAGGGCGACGAGGTGGTAGCGGGTGGCGGAATCGTAGGTCAGATTACGAAAGTGGAAGACGATTTTGTCATGCTGGAGATCGCACGAGACGTTGAGATTCGCATGCAAAAAGGCTCGATAGGTGCAACCCTACCGAAGGGAACATTGAAGTCGATAGATGGCAGATAACGGCGTATTTGGCCAGAACCTTTTCGGCAACAGAAATGACAGCAAGAATCCTCACTACTACCCGGTGTGGCGGTACTTTGTTGCGCTGTTCGTTCTTGTTCTAGCGTGCATATACGCGGCTCCCAATATCTATCCACCAGACTTCGCCATACAGATCCAGACCGATAATAGTGATCTGAAAATCGGTGAGCGTTTCATGACCCAAGCAGCCGAGATTCTTGTCGGTGAAGGTATCCATGTGAAGGGGTCCGACGCGACCGGCAAAGGGGGGCTTATTCGCTTAGGGACCGACACGGACCAGCTACGGGCACAGACCGTATTGGATAAGCGACTTAATCCTGGGGGACAGGATCGTCAGTTTGTGATTGCGCTGAATTTAGCACCGACAACGCCGGCTTGGCTTCAGAATCTGGGCGCACAGCCGATGACGTTGGGTCTCGATTTGTCCGGAGGCATCCACTTTGTCTTGGAAGTCGATATGGAGTCGGCGATAGCGAAAGCTCTCAACGATGAAGCCGAAAAAGCGACCGACTACCTTCGGAAGGAGAACATTCGTTATCGCGCGTCCAGCAACATGGTGCAAGAGAATTTAGTGCGCATCCCTTTCGCGACGGACACGACACGTGATCAGGCCTTGCGACGTTTACGGAGTACCAACGATTACGATTCGATTGTCGCCTCCGAGTCACAGGGTAGTCCCGTGGTGGAAATCGGTATTGGCGACGATACGCGAGCGACGATTGAGGATGTAGCGGTCGAACAGAACCTTACCGGACTTCGAAGTCGAATCAACGAACTCGGTGTCGCTGAGCCCCTAGTGCAGCGCCTTGGGCGATCAAGAATTGTTATCGACTTGCCTGGGGTACAAGACAGTTCCGAGGCAAAACGCCTATTGGATAAATTTGCAACGTTGGAGTTTCGTCTAGTTGCCAAACCCGAAGATCGACCATCGTCGTTGGAAGTAATGTCCTATGAAGGTCGGACCCGAAGACTGCAGCGAGCAAATATTGTCACTGGAGACAGCGTCATAAATGCGATCCAGGGCCTTGATCCAGAAACAGGTCTGCCGCAAGTGAACATCGAACTTGATAGCGAGGGTGGCGAGCGTATGAATCGCGCTACGGGGCCAAACATTGGACACTCGATGGCAATTATATTCATCGAACAAAAACCGGTTATTGCCCGCGAATTGATCGATGACGAGATCGTGGAAAAACGCAGTATTCGTGAGGAACGTCGATTAATCAGCGTGGCAACCATTCAAGCGGCACTTGGCTACCGTTTTCGAATTACGGGTTTATCGATGTCGGAGGCACGTGACCTTGCTTTATTGCTTAGAGCCGGTGCGTTGGCGGCTCCGATGTACATCGTCGAGGAACGTACGGTCGGGGCTTCTCTCGGACAAGAAAATATTGATCGAGGCGTTCAAGCGGTCATGATCGGCTTCGTATCGGTGCTGTTGTTCATGCTCGTTTACTACAAGGTTTTTGGATTGGTCGCGAACATTGCTCTCACAATGAACTTAACGGTTCTTATTGCGGTTATGTCGTTGCTGGGAGCAACGCTAACGTTACCGGGTATCGCCGGAATCGTTTTGACCGTCGGGATGGCGGTGGATGCAAATGTTCTTATTTTTTCGCGCATACGCGAGGAACTTGCTAAATCCGTCCCGAGCATTGCAATACAAGCGGGTTATGGAAGGGCATTTCTGACGATATTGGATGCCAATATCACCACGCTATTGGTTGCACTCATTCTGCTCGGCATCGGGAGTGGTCCAGTCGCCGGTTTCGCCGTAACTCTCTCCATCGGTATTTTGACGTCGATGTTCACGGCTATCTTTGTCTCGCGCGGCATCGTGCACCTCGTATACGGACGTCGCCAAGTACAGAAGGTGTGGATCTAATGACCATTGACTTCATGGGCAAGCGTACGCTGGCGGTCATGTTCTCTGGCGTGATTTTGGTGGGGTCTGTCGTTGCGCTCACTGTGCTGGGAGTAAACCGAGGTCTTGATTTTACTGGCGGCGCGTTGATTGAGGTTGGATTTAGTGAACCGGTAGAACCGGCGATCGTCCGCGGCGTATTAGACGATGCGGGCTATGCAAATGCTGTCGTTCAGAATTTCGGATCCGAGACGGATATTTTGATTCGAGTTCCCCCCAACAAGGGCGCTTCTGGTACCAGCAACCAGTCGACCCTTGGCGACCAAATAAGCGCAGAGTTAGGGGCCAAGATCGGCAAGGTGGAGCTCAGGCGTTCAGAATTTGTTGGTCCAGCGGTCGGTGACGAGCTGACCGAAGACGGGGGTCTAGCTTTGCTCGCGGCGTTGGGCATGATCATGGTGTATATCATGTTTCGGTTTACCGGAAAGTTTGCGCTCGGAGCGGTGGCTGCGTTGATACATGACGTGGTGATTACGATCGGTGCGTTTGCGGCTTTTCAATGGACCTTTAACCTACCCGAGCTTGCGGCTTTGTTGGCGGTCATCGGTTATTCACTCAATGACACAATCGTCGTGTCTGATCGAATCCGGGAAAATTTTCGGAGCACTCGACGCGGTACGTCGGCCGAAATAATCAATTATTCTCTGAACCAGACGATCGGCAGAACCTTGGTAACTTCATTGACTACCCTGTTCGTACTCGTCGCTCTGCTGTTGGTGGGAGGCGAGCAAATTGCTGGTTTTGCACGCGCGCTGACCATTGGTGTAGTGATCGGGACATACTCGTCAATCTATGTTGCGGCTACTATTTTGTTGGCACTCCAGATCACCCGTCAGGATCTCGCTGTGCCTGACAAGGAATCGGCTGACAGCGTGCCGTAGAACGATCTAGCCCAAGGCGAGCTCAACGTCATTTGAGGCCTTAACGACTGCCCGAATACACCGGAGCATTTCTCGAAAGATTCTTGGGTTGGCTGCCACAATATTGCCTGTTTCCAAAAAACGATCGCCTCCGGCAATGTCTCCGACGAAGCCACCGGCTTCGCGCACTAGAATGCTGCCTGCTGCCATGTCCCATTCTTTGATGCCGATCTCGAAGTAACCGTCGATCCTGCCAGCGGCGATATAAGCGAGATCGAGGGCGGCTGATCCCATTTGCCTGACGCCGCGAGTGCTACCAGTGAATTCTCGATACATCGCCTCATATGCTGGTCCATGTTTTTGCTGGGCGTGCCAAGGCATTCCGCTAGCCATCATGGATGTACTCAGCGTCGTTGTTGGCGTGACTCGAATTCTTCGACCGTTTAAATAAGCGCCCTCACCACGTGATGCCGTAAATTCTTCGTTGCGAAGGTGATCGACGGTAATGCCGTGAAGAATCGCGTTTCCCTTGGCGATGGCGATGGATGTGCAATGGTGAGGTATCCCGTGAAGAAAATTTGTCGTGCCATCCAACGGATCGATGATCCATCGGAATTCTCCGTCGGCTTCGAAAATACCCGATTCTTCGGCGAGGATACTGTGGTCCGGATACGCTTTTTGGATTGCCTCGATGATGATCGCTTCCGCGTTCCGATCGATGTCAGAGACGAAATCGTTACGACCTTTCTCTTCGATCAATAATTCGTCAACTCGATCAACGGCTCGACAAATCATCTGCCCAGCGCGACGAGCAGCCCGTAAAGCGATATTGACCATTGGCTGCACGGTTGGGTCCTCGCCACCCCGGTGGGCGCGGTATGCTAGCAGAGATCGAAATTGAGTTTCTTGAATGTCTGATCGCGGTGACAACGAGATCCGTATCGTACTGGTTGAACCGAGTCACCCAGGGAATATCGGTGCGACAGCGCGCGCGATGAAGACCATGGGCTTGACCTCGTTGATACTCGTCCGACCAATACGTTTTCCCGATCCTCAGGCGGATTGGCGTGCTGCTGGAGCTGTCGATGTGCTCGATGCAGCTATCATCGTTGATGATCTAAGCGATGCGATTGGCTCGTGTGGTTTGGTTGTAGGCACTAGCACGAGAACTCGGCGAGTACCCTGGCCGCAAATTAACCCCGAAACGTTAGCGAGAAATCTGGCGGACGGTGTAGCAGGTGGCAAACCAGTCGCGATTTTGTTTGGTCGCGAATCGAGCGGTCTTACCAACGCTGAGCTATCCAAGTGCCAGCTGCACCTGCAGATCCCAGCTTCGCCAGTATATCCCTCTCTAAATCTTGCGATGGCAGTCCAAGTCGTGACCTATGAGCTCTACAAGACTTCGAGTAAGGGGGCCGAAGGACTGGATTGGGACCGAGCACCAGCAACTGCCGCCGAAATAGGAGGATTTATCGACCACTTGCAGCGCACGCTAGAGCAGATAGGTTTCTATGATCCGACAGCACCTAAGCAGGCGATGACTCGACTGAGACGTTTGTTTGGCCGAATTCAAATGGACGAAACGGAGGTCGCGATGCTAAGAGGTGTTTTAACGCATGTTGAACGATCAGTTAAAAAGCGCGGTGCCGACGATCTTTGAATTTAACCACTGTTGGAGATAACCAAATGATTACCACCATTTCTAAAAGCGTGTTTGCGGGGTCTATGTTATTGGTGAGCATATTGAGTGTGGCAGGGACACATGCTCCCGACACAAAATCGGATTTGGTCGGTACGTGGACCCTCACGATCGAGACGCCCATGGGCATCTCTAACCCCATCCTGACGATACAGAAATCCGTGGATGGCTACGTTGGAACGTATGAGAGTCGACGAGGTAAACGAAGTGTTGAAGATATCGCGGTGAAGGGTGAAGCGTTTTCGTTTCGCATGTTGATTTCCATGCCGATGGGAGACTTCGAGATGGTCTATGAAGGTTCGATAGATGGTGGGTCGATGTCGGGAACGATTGGAAACCCAATGGGCGAAATTGCTTTCGTTGGAAGGCGTTCTAAATAGTTGATGGCACGATTGCGGTCAAAGTAGACCAATTTGGTCGGGTATTGCATACTCGCGCGACTTTGGACAAAGCTATTTTGTCATGCGGCTGACCACGAAGGGTCGATACGCCGTTACGGCGTTGCTAGACCTTGCGATCCATCATGACGCCGGACCCGTGCCTCTGGCTGGCATTGCTTTGCGTCAAGATATTTCCCAGTCATACCTCGAACAACTTTTTGGAAGGCTCAAGAAGGCGGGTCTCGTCCGCAGTAGCCGTGGCCCGGGCGGCGGTTATGAATTGGTTGGCGATGTCGAAAGTATTAACGTTTCCGAGATTCTAACCGCGGTCGGCGAAGGATTTGATGCGACGCGCTGCGGAGGTTCAGGCGATTGCCAAGATGGGCAGACGTGTTTAACACATGAACTGTGGTCTGATCTTTCGATGCAGATCGATCTATTCCTTTCAAGGATTACATTAGCGTCACTCCTCGAGCGGGGTGACATAATGTCGATAGCACGTCGATTGGAGGACGTGGACCTTATTGAAGCCCGGTTGATCTAATGCCATCAACAAAAAATGCCTCGGTACGACGACGGCCGGTATACCTCGATTACGCGGCGACAACCCCTGTTGATCCGAGGGTCGCGCATCAGATGAGCCGATGCCTGATGTTCGATGGACACTTTGGTAATCCGGCCTCGCACAACCATGCTTTCGGTTGGGAAGCCGAAGAACTGGTAGAAGAAGCTAGAACACAATTAGCGCGTCTGATCAACGCGGATCCACGCGAAATTGTATGGACTTCGGGCGCTACTGAATCCGACAACCTAGCGATTAAGGGGATTGCCGAGAACGCCACTAGGCGTCACATGATCACGTCTGCGTACGAACATAAGGCGGTAATTGATACGTTTAAATACTTGGAGTCCAAAGGATTCGAAGTTACCTATCTGCAGCCAAACCGCAGTGGGTTCGTTAGCCCAGAAACTGTCGCGGCTGCAATCCGTGAAGACACGTTACTTGTCTCGATTATGCATGCGAACAACGAGATCGGTGTTGTTAATGAGGTTGGTGCTATCGGCCAGATCTGTCGTGAAAATAGCGTGCTGATGCATACCGACGCAGCTCAGAGCGCCGGGAAAATCAACTTAGATGTCAAAACGCAATGTCTCGATCTTGTGAGCATTTCTGCACATAAAATATATGGCCCCAAGGGCATCGGTGCGTTGTACGTTCGCCGTGAACCACCGGTACCTCTTGATCCCTGTATTCATGGAGGTGGCCATGAGCGAGGTATGAGATCAGGTACATTGGCGACGCATCAGATTGTTGGATTTGGTGAGGCCGCTCGGATTTGTCGGGAAGAGATGACCGTCGAGTCGGACCGCATTGGCAAGCTCCGTGAGCGCTTATGGTCGCACTTGAAACAGGTGCCCGGCACATCACTTAATGGAGATGCCGTTAAACGGATCCCAGGTATCCTTAACGTTGGATTTGATCGCGTCGACGGTGAAACATTGTTGATGGCCATAGATGATATTGCGGTCTCGTCGGGTTCCGCGTGCACTTCTGCGACGGTCGAACCATCGTACGTCTTAAGGTCCATTGGAGTTGATGAACGGTTAGCTGCGAGCTCTTTGCGGTTTACCGTCGGCCGTTTTACCACCGAGGATGATGTGGATTATGCGGCAAGGCGAGTCGGCGAAATAATTCAGGTATTGCAAGTCGACCGCGTATAATGCCGCGCTAAAATTTTCGACCGAAAGGGCTTCTTGGACTTAGCTTGCAAAGGCACTAGGTCCAGTAAGGGGTCGTTTCCGCGGTCGGAGCGGAGTTTGAATGGCAATTGAACGAACATTATCGATCATTAAACCTGACGCAGTCGCCAAGAATATTATTGGCGAGGTGTTTGCTCGATTTGAAAAAAGCGGACTTCAAATCGTAGCGGTGAAAATGATCCGGCTGACGACGGATACAGCAGGTGGATTTTACTCGGAACATGCGGGCAAACCTTTTTACGGCGCGTTGGTCGAATACATGTGTTCTGGCCCTGTATGTGTACAGGTTCTGGAAGGAGAAAACGCAGTTCAAGTGAATCGTGCTCTGATGGGTGCTACGGATCCGAGCCGCGCGGACCCCGGAACCATTAGGGCTGATTTCGCAATGTCTGTCGACGCGAATGCTGTTCACGGTTCGGATTCACCTGAGTCTGCGGCGCGGGAGATTGCGTATTTTTTTACGCCGAGCGAGTTATTCGATCGAGTCTGATAATAACGAACCAGTGACTGAAGCTAGTAAATCGATCAACCTGATTGGTCTCGACCGGTCGTCGCTTGAACGATTCTTTCTAGAACTCGGAGAAGGGGCTTATCGGGCAACTCAACTCATGAAGTGGATCTACCACAAAGGTGTTGAGGATTTTCACTCGATGACCGATTTTTCAAAGAATCTCCGATTGCAGCTCGATATGCTCGCAAGGCTTGATACGCCCGCAGAGTTATCCCGGGATGAGTCTTCTGACGGTACGGTTCGTTGGGTAATGCAGACCCATAACGGCAATGCCGTCGAAACGGTTTGGATTCCAGATGATCGGCGTAATACGTTGTGCATTTCGTCGCAAATCGGTTGCATGCTCGACTGCAGTTTCTGTGCGACAGGTAAGCAAGGGTTCAATGGGAACTTGTCCCCTACAGAGATTATTGGACAGGTGCTACACGCTGATCGTGCGTTGAAGAAGAATGGTGATCCCCGCGGTATCACCAATGTTGTCTTCATGGGTATGGGTGAACCCTTACTAAATTTTGAAGCAGTTATGGGTGCGGTGGATGTATTAAAGGATGACTTTGGGTTCGGTCTGTCAAAACGTCGGATTACGGTCAGTACCGCAGGAGTCGTTCCTGGAATACAGAAAATGTGTGGGACAACTGACGTCGCGCTGGCGATTTCTTTGCATTCACCGAGGGATGTCGTTCGTTCGGAATTGGTTCCGATTAATCGAAAGTATCCGATAGCCGAGCTTATTAAAGTTTGCAAAGAGTACTTGTCCACAATAGGAGACCGTAGGTCAGTGACGGTTGAATACACGTTAATGGAAGGCATCAACGATTCCGTTGAGGACGCGCGCGAGCTCGCTCAATTACTAAGAAGTCTCAGATGCAAGATAAACCTTATTCCATTTAATCCATTTCCAGCTTCTAGTTATTCGCGCTCGAACCGGGCCGCGATCGAGGCTTTCCAGAACAGTCTGATTAATTCAGGTTATACGACGATGCTGCGCAAGACGCGGGGCGAGGACATTGATGCTGCCTGCGGGCAATTGGTGGGGCAGGTCCAGGATCGGACTCGCCGCGCTGAACGTCATCATCGCGCATAAAAATGAGTCGACCCATCTTGAATTTCCTATGCTAGATCGTGTTTTTTATGTTGCTTGGTAATGCGTCGCGACTTGAACTGCGGTACAAGGGCGTGCTGGTGGCTTTCTTTCGTGTAGGTGCGATGACGCCGCGAACACAGGACTGGTTCAATGAGTGAGAAAACTCGGGTGGTCCGAGGCCTGAGGGACATTTACCCAGGTGAATCGGAACGCTTCGATGTGGTTGAGCGATCGATGATCGAAATCATCCGTAAATACGGGTACGAGGAAATTCGTTTACCGATGCTTGAGTCCATTGACTTATTCAAACGAGGGTTGGGTGAGGCCACCGACGCGGTTGAGAAGGAAATGTACACGCTCGAAGATCGCGACCATGACATCCTCGCATTGCGACCTGAAGGTACTGCATCGTGCGTACGTGCCGTGATTGATCGCAACCTGATTCGAGAAGGCAAGCCGAGACTTTGGTACGCCGGTCCGATGTTTAGATACGAGCGACCTCAAAAAGGACGTTATCGCCAGTTTTATCAAATAGGTGCGGAAGCATTTGGACTGAGAGGACCAGATGTGGATGCAGAACTCATTTTGATGGGTTCCGATATGTGGCAGGTGCTCGGTCTCGAATCGGCGGTCGAACTAGAGATGAATACAATTGGCTCGGGCGATTCCCGTCGAACCTATTGCGAAGCATTGGTGAAATACTTGACTCCGCGAAAGAAAGAGCTTGATTCTGACAGCGAAAGGAGACTCACCACCAATCCTATGCGGATTCTTGATTCAAAGAACGCATCGACCCAAAAACTTCTTGAATCGGCTCCAGATCTCCATGATTTTGTTGACTCGGCATCGCGAAGCCACTTTGAAGACGTTTGCGAATATCTAGACCGTGAAGGGATTAGCTTTCGCGTTAACCCGCGACTCGTTCGGGGTTTGGACTATTACACCGACACCGTCTTTGAGTGGGTTACGGATAAACTCGGTTCTCAGGGGACGATATGCGCCGGCGGTCGTTACGACGGGCTTTTTGAGCGGCTTGGCGGTCCAAGCGTTCCAGCGGCAGGATTTGCCGCTGGGCTCGACCGCGTAGTTTTATTGCATGAAACGATGGGCATGAATATCGAGGAATCGGCCGTCGACGTATACGTGATCGTTATGGAACGTCAGCACGAAGCGTATGCACGTCGCGTCGCGCAGTTCATGAGGAGTGAGACGTCTCTGCGTATTCGCCAGCATATGGGCGGTGGCAAAGTCGGGGTGCAGATGCGCCAGGCCGATCGTAGCGGAGCTCGGTGGGCAGTCATTGTCGGCGACGACGAAGTGTCAGAAAATCGCGTAGCGCTGAAATGGCTGAGGGAAGAAACAGAACAAAAAACGATGGACTTTGAGCAATTGGCAGCGTGTCTAAATAAGGCTGTGGAGCCTCAATAATGTCTGATTATCTTTCTGACGAAGAACAATCCGAACAACTCAAGAAATGGTGGGATGAAAACTGGAGGTCCCTGATAGGGGGCGTTTCATTGGCTATCGTCGCTGTCGTGGGTTGGAATCAATACCAGTCGTACACTATTGCGCGTTCCGAATCTGCGGCTAAAGCGTACGAGTCGTACTCCAACGCGCGGATTGCGGGTCAGCCTGTCGAAGATTTGTTGGCTGAAATCGATACTGAACATAGCAAAACGCCCTATCAGATTTTCTCGCTGCTGTACCGTGCAAAAGACTCGGTCGTCGAAAGTGATTGGGGTACCGCGCTAGGGCACCTCGATACCGCGATATCGCTGACGAATGATCCGCGGCTCCTGGATTTGATTCGGATGCGAAAGGCTCGGATTCAATTCCAGCTCGAGAGTTTCGATGAGAGCTTGGCAACGCTTGGGAAAATCAAGGGTATCGGATTCAAGGTTGGAGTATCTGAATTAACCGGAGATATTCACCGGATGCGTAACGATAACGCCCGCGCTGCGGAGGCGTATCAAGCGGGGATTACGGGCGCGAACGATTCGTCTGCAGCAATCATGCTGAAGTTAAAGCTCTCAAGTTTAGGGATAGACCCATGATGCGAAGATGGGTCGAGTCGCTTGCGGCTTGTTGTGTTGTCCATTTTGTTGCGGGTTGCGCCATGTTTGCCTGGCTCCCGTTTGTCGATCCGCCGGAAGCAGAGCCAGACGAAATTTCGCCGCTTGTTTCGTTTGAAAAGGAAGCCGACATCGTCCGACTTTGGTCGGCGAGCGTTGGAAAAGGTTTGGGGCGCAAGTACTTGCGATTGGTCCCGGCGTTGGCTGGGGATCGTATTTTTTCGGCGGATGCGTACGGCGTAGTTGAGGCGAGGAACCGATTCGATGGAGCTGTTATCTGGACGAGTCGGATTGGTTCCGTCGCACGACTTGCACGATACAAGTTTTGGGATAGGAACGACCCGTCATTCGTAACCGGTGGTGTTGGGATGGGAAACGGTCTGATTCTTCTCGGCACGACGGCCGGGGAGATTGTCGCCCTCGATATCGTGGATGGTGCTGAGGCATGGCGTGTTGACGTATCGAGCGAAGTCCTGGCGCCGCCTGTCGGGCAACGGGATACCGTCGTGCTGCAAACAGCCGATGGCAAACTTGTTGCATTGGAGCACGCCAATGGAGCGAAGCGATGGATCTTCGACACGCAGGTTCCAATTCTCACGTTACGCGGTACGGCGACCCCGGTACTCGAGCGGGAGGTCGTGTTCGCCGGTTTTTCGACAGGGATGATTGCAGCGGTCGACGTGAAAACTGGCGCGCCCGTGTGGGAACAGCGCGTCATGCTGCCAGAGGGTCGGTCGGAATTGGACCGCATGGTGGATGTTGATGGTAGCCCTCTCTTTAGCGGAAACATGATTTACGCTGTCAGTTACCAGGGACGACTCAAGGCTATCCGTGCGAGCGACGGGGCCGTGGTATGGGAGATCGAAGCATCGTCGTATTTGGATCCAGCAGAAGGGTACGGTCAGGTCTACGTTGTAACCGACGAAGACATCATTATGGCTGTGGACCAACAACAAGGTCAGGTCGTTTGGCAGCAAGCAGGGCTTCGAAATCGGATGTTAAGCAGTCCGCTAGCATTCGGAAATTACGTTGTTGTTGCCGATGATCAAGGATACGTCCACGTCATTGCCCAGAGTGATGGACGATTCGTAGCGCGACGTAAGATTGGGGGCGGAGGAGCGCGGTCAGCGATGGTCCAACGCGATGGCACCGTGTACGTATATACCAACAAAGGCAGATTGGTCGCCCTGGAGATAAGGCGGGGCTAATGAGTCTTATGCAGGAGGGGCGCTTTAGTGTCGCTCTGGTTGGTCGACCGAACGTGGGCAAGTCCACTCTATTTAATCGGCTTTGCGGTGGCAGGGATGCGTTGGTTCACGATCGGCCCGGGTTAACGCGAGATCGACAATACGGGCAAGCGATTATCGGTGAGAAACGTTTTACGCTGATCGACACGGGCGGATTACACGACGCGTCGGATATGGCGCAACTCATGACTGAGCAAGTTTACCGCGCTGTTGACGAGGCTGACTTCGTGCTGTTCCTAGTTGACGGCCAGAGCGGTGTAACCCAAGCGGACGAGGTAATCGCGGAACAATTGCGGCGTCGCGGCACCGATTTGGCTGTCGTCGTTAACAAGGTAGATGGACATGACGGGAATAGCGCGATAGTCGATTTCTTGGGGTTCGGTTTCGACCGGGTGATGGCGGTTTCGGCAGCGCATGGGAGGGGGATAAACGAGCTAAAAGCCTATCTGAGTGAATTCAGCGGTGAAGACCGCGCACGGGTCGATGACTATGGTATTCCCGTGGCAGTGATTGGGCGTCCAAACGTAGGCAAATCGACCCTGATTAACGCATTAGTTGGTGAGCAACGGCAGATCGTGTCGGGTACACCGGGCACAACGCGTGATGCCATTACTGTTCCCGTGCGTAGGGACGGTATTGACTACAGTTTCATCGACACCGCCGGCGTGCGCCGGAAGGGTCGGGTGGTAGATGTCATCGAAAAGTTCTCGATTGTCAAAACGCTATCTGCAATGGATCGGTCGCACGTCGCATTACTTATGGTTGACGCGCGGGAAGGGATCGTTGATCAAGATTTGCACTTGTTGGAATACGCGGCAGATGCGGGCACAGGGGTAGTTTTACTAGCTAACAAGTGGGATGGACTAACTCAAGAACAAAAACTCGCGGCAAAGGCAGAAATAAAGCGGCGTCTTCGGATTGCCCCATGGATTCCGGTCCATTTTCTTTCGGCGTTGCATGGCACTGGGGTTGGCGAACTCTATGTCGTTATTCAGCGCGTAAATCGAGCGGGCGCGTTCGATGTAAAAACGCAGGAGCTTACGCGAATTTTAGAGAAGGCCGTTCTAGATCATTCGCCACCGAGTACTAGGGGTCGTGCGATTAAACTACGTTATGCACACAAAGTTGGTGGACATCCGCCCTCAATATTGATTCACGGAAATCGGACCGAGGCGTTGCAACCGAGTTATGTCAGGTATCTGGAGAATCGTTTCCGTGATGCATTTGATCTCGCCGGGCTACCCGTAAGGTTGCGTTTCCGAACATCGGATAATCCGTTTAAGGGTCGCCGCAATGAACTCAACCGCAGACAATTGAAACGCCGAGATCGGCTTATTCGGCACTCGCGGAAGCGTTAACGACGTCGATAAAGATCAGCGGGTCGACGCGAGTTCCCTGTAAGCTGACGCTCCAATGCAAGTGAGGGCCGGTGGCCCTCCCGGTAGCACCCACCATGCCTAGGATCGAGTTTCTTTCGATCTGTTGTTGTGGGTGCACGTTGATCTGGCTGAGGTGACAGAGCATCGAGATAAATCCACCACCGTGATCAACCAGGATCGTATTTCCGTTGAAAAAGAAGTTGCCCGTTAGCGCGATCACACCAGGAGCAGGGCTTTTAACCGGCGTTCCGTGTTCTGCCGCTATGTCGATCCCCGAATGCGGATTCCGCGGTTGACCGTTGAAAAAGCGCCGAAATCCGAATTCACTCGTCACGATGCCTCGAACGGGCAGGGCGATTGGATTCAAACGTTTTGGCATTGGAGAAAATCGGGCGTAAGCGGTCTGGATTAACGCGGATTCTGCTTGTATTCGCTTCATGTCTTCAGCTAATGGATTGACTAAACGCTGGTTTTCAACCGTCAAATGTTGTTCACGATATGTTTTTTCGATGACTTCAAATGGCAATTCGGTCGTCGATTTTGCGGATTGCGCGATAACGACGTGGTCGCCAATCGTCGTGATTAGGGGAATGGCCACGATGGCCCGGTTATCAAGTCGAAGCTGCTGAATCTCGTTAAAGAAGACGTTTGTTGTTGACTGGGGGAGACGTAATTCGACGACGCCCCCGGGGACGCCCGTCGGAATGGCTGCGATCGAGGGCAGAGCAAACAAACAGACGACGACTCTATAGATCGGACTCGGTCCGTTCGTGACTGGAAATGACTTCGGCTTCAATCGTTCCGTCGGTAACGTGCGCGATCATCGTTTCTCCAGCGCTTACCTGGTCAATGGTGGAGATCGGTTGGCCCCACCGCGAACCATCGGGAAGCGCGACGATGCCGTAACCCCGCTCCAAAGTATCCAAGGGACTGACCGCGTTGAGGGCGCGTGCCAGCGACTTTAGATGCTCGTGTGAACCTACGACTTTAAGTTGGACGGCCCGCTTAATACTGCTCAGTAGGGTAGTAACGGTACTCGAACGAGCATTAAGCGTAGTCAATGGATTCGTTTTTCGGAACAGCTGGTTTGCGTGTTGTAACGACATTTGGGCCTTCGCCGCTGCCCCCACAATGCGTAGTTGCATTCGTTGATGTAACTCGTTTAATCGCGCGGTCTTTATTTTGATGGCACGACCGGGATGGATCAGTCGGTTGGACTTAACGGATAGGGCCTCCCGACTCCGAAGGACTCGCGATTCGACGAATAAACGCAACGAATTTTCTGAACGGCTGATCGAAGCCGTCAATTCAAGCGCAGACGGCGTGATCAATTCCGACGCTGCTGACGGTGTGGCGGCTCGATGATCGGCTACAAAATCCGAAATGGTGTAATCGGTTTCGTGCCCAATGGCCGAAACGATTGGTGGCTGGGATGCTGTAATCGCACGCGCGACAGATTCGAGGTTGAAGGGCCAAAGGTCCTCGATAGAGCCTCCACCGCGTGCAAGGACTACGACGTCGGGAACCGGGAGCAAGGCGTTGATTTGGTTGAATGCGTCAAGGATTTCTTGCTCAGCCTCGACGCCCTGAACGGCTGTTGGAATTAGGGTTAAGTTCACGATCGGGTAGCGTCGTTCGATGACAGAAACGATGTCCCGGAATGCCGCACCTGTTGCGGAACTAATAACGACAATGTGGCGTGGCATGGTTGGCAAGGGTTTTTTGAGCGCTGAATCGAACAGTCCCTCGTCTGAGAGCTTCGTCTTTAGACGCTCAAATGCGGCGCGTAATGCGCCCTCACCGGCAGGTTCTATATGTTCGACAATGGCTTGAAAATCGCCACGTGTTTCGTAAAGCGTCAGTTTCGCTCGTATGACGACGTGCATTCCATCCGATATCGGTTGTTGTACCGAGCGATTACGGTTGACAAACATCGCGCAGCGTAGCTGCGAGCGGTCGTCCTTAAGGCTGAAATACCAATGGCCTGATTTCGGTTGTCGGAAATTGGATACTTCACCTTGGATTTGGATAAGGGGAAACGTCTCCTCAAGTAACGCCCGAGCCTCCGAGGTTACTTCGCTTACGCTGCGGATTGGTTGGTTGTGGTCTAAGGGAAGCACGAAGCCAGATTAAGCTTGCCTCGTGGGAGTGACAAGCCTCGTGGTTGACATACGACTCCCTTTGTTTACAGAGGCGGGCACCAACGCGTAAGATTGCGCGCTTACTTTCCGGAGGGCAAACATGCTGCGGATTGTTAACGAAGCACTGACTTTTGATGACGTCCTGCTGCTGCCCGCATACTCTAAAGTCCTGCCTTCCGAGGTCGACTTAACGACTCAGCTGACCCGAGACATTGTCCTCAATATTCCTTTGATGTCCGCGGCGATGGACACCGTAACAGAATCCCGTTTGGCCATTGCGATAGCACAAGAAGGTGGCATCGGTATCGTGCACAAGAACATGCCGCTTGAAGATCAGGCACAAGAAGTCCGCACCGTGAAGAAGTTTGAGAGCGGCATTATTCGCGACCCAGTGACCATCGGTCCTGAAGCAACGATTGGAGAATTACGAACGCTTACCTCGGAGCGGCAGATTTCGGGGGTGCCCGTGGTAGAAGGAACAAGACTTCTTGGGATCGTTACAAGCCGAGATATTCGCTTTGAGAATCGGATGGAAGCGAAAGTAAGTGAAGTTATGACTTCGCGTGATCGTCTTATTACGGCCCACGAAGACGCTACCTTCGAATCCATCACTGACTTGTTACAGGCCCACCGGATTGAAAAGATATTACTGGTCAATGAGGCTTTTGAGTTGAAAGGTATGGTCACGGTGAAGGACATCACCAAAGCTCAAGCTTATCCAAACGCGTGTAAGGATGCGCTGGGGCAGCTTCGTACTGGAGCTTCGGTCGGGACTAGTGATGAGACTGATGAACGAGTCGCAGCTTTAGTTGAGGCGGGTGCTGACATCATTGTGGTTGATACGGCGCACGGTCATTCGCAGCGTGTGCTCGATCGGATCAGTTGGATAAAACAAAAATATCCCGATGTCCCCGTTCTTGGTGGGAATGTGGCGACGCGCGACGGTGCTCGTGCCCTGATTGATGCAGGTGTCGATGCGATTAAAGTAGGTATTGGCCCCGGAAGTATTTGCACAACGCGCGTTGTCTCAGGGATCGGCGTTCCCCAGATTACGGCCATTGCAGAAGTTGCTGCGGAATCAAACGGCGATGCAGTTCCGATTGTTGCTGACGGTGGCGTCAGATTTTCCGGGGATATTGCGAAAGCAGTGTGTGCAGGCGCTAACGTTGTCATGATCGGCGCGCTGTTAGCCGGAACGGACGAGGCGCCGGGAGACGTAGAGTTATACCAGGGCCGTACGTATAAGTCGTATCGGGGCATGGGTTCTCTAGGAGCGATGGCTGAAAAGCACGGTTCCAGTGACCGATACTTTCAGGAACCTGAAGATGATCTTGGTAAGTTGGTGCCGGAAGGCGTGGAAGGACGGGTGCCTTACCGGGGTCCGGTGGGCCCGGTGGTGCACCAACTGATGGGCGGATTAAGGGCTTCAATGGGGTATACGGGATCAGAAACAATTGAGGTGATGCGCAAAGAGCCTGAATTTGTCAGAGTTTCTTCCGCGAGCCTCTTAGAGAACCACGTGCACGATGTGGCTATAACCAAAGAAGCGCCCAACTACCCTGTTAGCTAGCTAGGCGGGAGCGAGTAAATCCATGTCTGCCGCCGACATTCAAACTGAACGTATTCTCGTCATCGATTTTGGTTCGCAAACGACCCAACTGATCGCCCGACGAATACGAGAAAGTGGCGTTTATTGTGAAATCCACCCTTTTGACGTCGACGCTGGGTTTGTGAAGGAATTTGCGCCACGAGGCGTGGTTCTTTCGGGCGGGCCGGAAACTGTTACGGATGTGGATCCTCCACGTATACCGGAAGGTGTATTCGACCTAGGGGTGCCGGTCCTTGGTATTTGTTATGGAATGCAGGCAATGGCGGGCCAGTTTGGAGGCACCGTGCAGAGTTCTTCCGAGCGCGAATTCGGTCACGCGCGTATCGTCAACCAAGGTGGACGGTTATTGTCTGGTCTCGGTGATGAGCTTGACGTCTGGATGAGCCACGGTGACAGAGTCACCGATCTCCCAACTGGGTTCGTAGTTAGTGCGTCCACAGACAATGCTCCTATCGGCGCCATGCATCATGAGAAACGACCACTCTTCGGACTTCAGTTTCATCCGGAAGTCACTCATACAAAGGTGGGGATAGAGGTGTTCAGACGCTTTGTGATTGAGCTATGTGGTTGTAAAGGTTTATGGACGGCCGAAAATATCATAGAAGACGCCGTCGCCCGCATCAGAGAAACGGTTGGTGACGACAAGGTCATTCTTGGGCTGTCGGGTGGCGTCGACTCAAGCGTCGTCGCGGCCTTGCTTGCGCGAGCGATCGGTGAACAACTCGTGTGCGTATTTGTCGACAATGGTTTGTTGCGAAAAAATGAACGGGAGGAAGTGAGGGCAACGTTTGCTGGAGAAGACGAACAAGTATTGAATCTGGTGATCGTTGATGCGACCAATGAGTTTATTGACAGTCTTTCCGGCATCGACGATCCCGAGGAAAAGCGCAAGATCATCGGTACGAAGTTCATTGAAGTTTTTGAAAGAGAAGCGACGAAACACGACGGTGTGAGGTGGTTGGCTCAGGGAACCATATATCCGGACGTTATCGAATCAGCGGCTTCTAAATTTGGGAAAGCTCATGTCATCAAATCGCATCACAACGTCGGCGGACTTCCCGATCGAATGCAGCTGTCTTTGGTGGAGCCTCTTCGGGAACTATTTAAGGACGAAGTACGACAAATCGGTTTAGCGCTTGGCTTACCGTACGAGCGAGTTTTTCGGCACCCGTTTCCTGGTCCAGGGCTGGCGGTTCGCATCATGGGCGAGGTTCGGCAACCGTACCTCGACATATTGCGGGAGGCAGATGCGATCTTTCTCGACGAGCTTAGACAGGCTGATCTCTATAACTCAGTGAGCCAAGCTTTCGTTGTCTACCTGCCTGTTCGATCGGTAGGTGTGGTTGGTGATACGAGGCGGTACGAGCATGTCGTTGCATTACGAGCGGTCGAAACAACGGATTTCATGACCGCCGATTGGGCACAACTGCCCCACGAGCTATTAGGACATGTCGCAAATCGAATCGTTAACGAAATTCCGGGTATTTCGCGAGTTGTATATGACGTGTCGAGTAAGCCGCCCGCAACCATCGAGTGGGAATAATCTTGTGAAAATAGGCTCTTGATTGACTAACTCCTTGCGAGATACCTGCTACATGGAAGCCGCGTTAGACCAGGCCAAAATGGCCGTTTCCGCTGACGAAGTCCCAGTAGGTGCGGTCGTTGTGTGTGACGACGAAATCATTGGTCAGGGCTACAACCAGTCGCGCACGATGGCTGACCCCACCGCGCATGCAGAAATAGTCGCATTACGCGCGGCATGTGCTTTCGCAAACAACTACCGGCTCCCCGGAGCGACAGTGTATGTCACGTTAGAACCCTGTTTGATGTGCATTGGCTCGTTGATTCACGCCCGAGTTTATCGCTTGGTTTATGGGGCAGCCGAACCTAAGACCGGTGCGATCGAAAGCACTTGTCGGACGCTCGATGACTTACCACATAATCACGCCATGAAAGTGTCTACGGGCGTGCTGGAAACGGAATGCAAATGTCTCGTCCAGAACTTTTTCAGGGCGAGAAGGTAAGATTTTGACGCAACGCACTGCCTTGTTCGGACGGAAGAGTAACGGAAGCGATTAATGTCGCAGGTAGAGGTAATAACAGGACGTTCAGCATTTTCCAGAAATAAGCTGGTTAAGGTCCGCGATAGTCTGCGCGTGATCGACGATTCGGTAGGAGAGATAGAAGCTGAATACGTTCATTTCCTACATACGGAGGAGGTTTTCTCCGAAGAAACAAAGGAAGTGATTGGAGCGCTGCTTGATTATGGACCGAAGCGTGAGCCTCGCAGAGATGGTCGCAAACCTTATTGTGTCGTGGTCCCGCGAATCGGGACGACATCACCATGGTCGAGTAAAGCTACGGATATATTTCGTCTTGTAGGTGTCCCGGGAATCAATCGTGTTGAAAGGGGCGTTCGGTGGTATATCGACTCTGCCGACGATCGGTTCGCTCGTTTATTGCACGATCGCATGACGGAAACGGTCGTTTATGGCGAGGCGTTTTCGATGATCTTCGACCAGCCCGCGCCGCGCCCTCTGGGCGAAATTGATCTCTCGGGAGAACCCGAAGTGGCACTTTCTGGGGCCAACGTGGAATTGGGGCTGGCACTATCAGACGACGAGATCGAATACCTGGTAGCCGCGTACGCCGAACTGGGTCGAAATCCGACCGATGTCGAACTCATGATGTTTGCGCAGGCCAACTCGGAGCACTGCAGACACAAGATATTTAATGCCACCTGGTTAATTGACGGATCGAGTCAGGAACAGTCTTTGTTTCAGATGATCCGCAACACCCACGGCAGCATTAACGGGAAAGGGATTCTCTCTGCATATTCGGATAATGCGGCGGTGATCGAAGGACCTGTCGTCGCTCGTTTCTTTCCAGATACGGCAGACCACATTTATCGAGTTGTCGAAGAACCAGCTCATATCGTGATGAAAGTGGAAACGCATAATCATCCCACTGCGATCGCGCCATATGCTGGAGCTGCGACGGGGTCGGGCGGGGAAATTCGTGATGAGGGCGCGGTTGGGCGAGGGTCGAAACCCAAGGCCGGGCTTTGCGGCTTCACCACATCGCACCTCGAAATTCCCGGCGACTTGCAGCCATGGGAAACTCATTTTGGGAAGCCCGGAAGAATTGCTTCAGCGCTCGACATCATGATGGAGGGGCCTGTTGGCGCAGCCGCGTTTAACAACGAATTTGGGCGCCCGGCTCTTTGCGGCTACTTTCGTACATTTGAACAACGCGTGGACGCCCTCTCCGAATGGGGGTACCACAAACCCGTCATGATCGCTGGTGGTTTGGGCAGCATCCGCGGCAGCCATATCGATGCGGATGAAATTCCCATCCACGCTCAATTAATCGTTTTGGGTGGACCAGCCATGCTGATTGGGCTCGGCGGTGGCGCTGCTTCTAGTGTTGGATCGGGCGCCTCCTCCAGCGAATTAGATTTTGCTTCTGTACAACGAGATAACGCCGAGATGCAGCGTCGTTGCCAGGAGGTTATTGATCGATGCGTCGCGTTGGGATCGCGAAATCCTATCCTCCTCATTCACGATGTAGGTGCAGGAGGTCTTTCAAACGCGATACCTGAACTTGTTAATGATGCGAACCGGGGCGGTCGCGTAGATCTTCACGCTATTCCCAATGCTGATCCCGGAATGTCGCCGATGGAGGTCTGGTGTAACGAAGCTCAAGAGCGTTATGTGCTTGCAGTGACGGAGAACGAGCTCGAACGGTTCGATTCGATATGTCAGCGTGAGCGTTGCCCTTACGCGATCGTTGGTCAAGCGACTGACGAGAAAGTACTTCAAGTTACAGATGGTGCGACGGGCCTGACTGCTGTTGATCTGCCCCTTTCAACTTTGCTGGGTAAACCGCCGAAGGCTGAGCGCGAGTATCAAAGTCAGACGAAATCGGTCGTGCCACGTGAAATACCCGACGTCGATCTAGAGGAGGCCATACGACGGGTCCTACGTTTCCCAGCCGTTGGATCCAAGAAGTTCTTAGTCACGATAGGCGATCGAAGCATCACCGGTCTTGTCGCGCGCGACCAGATGATCGGGCGTTATCAAGTTCCTGTCGCCGATGCAGCTGTCACATTGGCGGGGTTTGACACGTATCGTGGGGAAGCAATGGCCATGGGAGAAAGACCCGCTCTCGCAACGCTCGATTCGTCGGCTTCGGCGCGTATGGCGGTAGCCGAGTCGTTGACCAACCTTATGGGCGCGCCTCTAGAGAGCCTTGATCGCGTCGTTCTGTCGGCAAACTGGATGGCGGCCGCCGATCACGAGGGTCAGAATCAAGCGCTTCACGAAGCTGTCAACGCTGTTGGGATGGAACTTTGTCCCGCTTTGGGGATCGCGATTCCTGTGGGAAAAGATAGTCTTTCGATGCAGACGTCATGGATCACATCTGAGGATTCGCAGTCCGTGACGTCACCCGTGACCTTGAATGTCAGCGCATTTGGTCCAATCACTGATGCTCGCAACGTAATCACACCGGAATTACGGCATGGTGAAACGCAGTTACTCCTGCTCACGCTAAACGGCAAGGTACGTCTTGGCGGTAGCGCGATTTCGCAGGTTGTCGAGGGATTTGAGGACGAATGCCCAGACATCGATGACGCGAAGATGCTCAAGGTTTTCCTAGAGACCGTACAAAAACTATGTGCGAATCGGCGAATCCTCGCGTTGCATGATCGCTCCGACGGGGGGCTTATCGCCACGGTACTTGAGATGGCTTTTGCAAGCCGGATCGGCGTAGATGTTCTAGCTTCCGAAAATCTTTTACCCGACCTTTTCAATGAGGAGGTTGGAATCGTCATCCAAGTTCCTACGACGGATGTAGCGTCTATAACTACTGACGCAGCCACGGCAAATATTTGCGTAGCCCACGTCGGTAGAACTCGAATCGACGAAGAGATTTTCATTTACGTTAATGAGCGCGTTGCTTTTCATTCATCAAGAGCAAAGCTAGAAAAAATATGGGCGACAACGAGCTATCAAATACAACGATTGCGCGACGACACTGAATGCGCTGACGAAGAGTACGGAGCGATTACCGACCGCGATGCAGGCATGAGTGAGGAGCTGTTATTCGATCCATCGGACAACGTTGTCGCGCAATTTACGAATACTCGTCCGCGGGTTGCCATTCTGCGAGATCAAGGGGTCAACGGTCAGATTGAAATGGCGGCGGCGTTTGACCATGCAGGATTTGAAGCAGAGGACGTCCATATGTCCGATTTGTTTTCTGGGTCGAAAGATCTTTCGGACTTCCGCGTACTGGCCGCGTGTGGCGGCTTTTCGTATGGAGATGTTCTAGGCGGAGGAGGTGGCTGGGCTAAGTCCATTCTTTTTGACGAGGCCATTCGGGATCAGTTCCAACGATTCTTTGAGGAAGACACTTTTGCGCTAGGTGTGTGCAACGGCTGTCAGATGATGACTCAACTTAAAGAATTGATACCAGGTGCGGCGTGCTGGCCTCGCTTTGTGCGCAACCGCTCAGATCAATTCGAGGCTCGAACCGTGCAGGTCCGCGTCGCACTGAACGAATCGCCCTGGCTCGCAGCAATGGGAGATAGTCGAATTCCGATACCAGTAGCGCATGGTGAGGGTCGAGCCGAGTTTGAAAACGCTAAAGCCATGGCCGATTTTGAAGCGTCAGGAGTGCTTGCTGCACAGTATGTGGATTCGCGTGGCGTTGCTACTTCGTACCCCGCCAACCCTAATGGTTCACCGGAAGGGATCGCGGGTATGACGTCAGCGACGGGTCGCGTGTTGGCCATGATGCCCCATCCAGAGCGTGTCTTCCGGTCTATCCAAAATTCATACGTCGTTCTGGAGCATATTGACCGTGAAGATGGTCCATGGCTCCGCTTGTTTCGCAACATTCGAGCCGCAGTAGGTTAATTTTTTGGAGTGAGTTTAGGGTTGGCGAGGAATCGGTCGTTTTTCGATGGATTCCACGTGCATGGGAAATTCGTCGATTTCTCGGTCATGGAAATAGTGCTGGAGAGTTCGTTCTACCACTGGGAACGCAAGTTCGCTCCAAGGTATATCTCTTTCAGCGAAGATCCGCACTTCGACGGTTTCCTCACCGGCTGAAAAGCGCCCATCTCGTAATTTCGATCGGTAGAACATGTAGATTTGAGATATGTAGGGGAGATCGAAGATCGTATAAAGAGAGTCGATCTCTACACGCGCGCGAGCTTCCTCCCATGTTTCCCGAATGGCGCCCTGTTCAGTGGTTTCACCTTTTTCAAGGTAACCAGCAGGCAATGTCCAAAACCCTGAGCGTGGATTGATCCCGCGCCGGCACAACAGGACGCCGCTGCCGTCAATCGCCAAGCAACCGACCACCACTTTAGGGTTGTCATAGTGGATCGCCCCACATGCATCACAGACTGCCCTTGGGCGATTGTCTCCAGGAGGAACCCTTAAGGTGACTGCCGCACCGCAGGTACTGCAAAACTTCATCGGATAATTGAAAGATTCCAGTGAAACATCCAAACGAAATTAACATGAAATGCGAACACCATTTGTAACGCGGTGCGAGCGAAGCGCAAAATGCGCTTGTTGAAGGGGGCGTTCATGATTTACGAACTCGAAAGCCGGCGTATTACAACGGAAGGCCAGTTCTTTGTGGCAGATACCGCAGTGGTTATCGGAGAGGTGACCTTGAAGAATCATGCGAGCGTGTGGTGGGGAGCAGTGCTAAGGGGCGACTACGACGCGATAATTGTCGGCCAAGAATCCAATATTCAAGACAATTGTGTGGTTCATATGGACGAAGATTTCCCGGTTTCAATTGGCGACCGGGTCACCGTGGGGCATAAAGCGGTTTTACACGGGTGCACGATCGGGAATAACTCGCTAATAGGGATTAACTCCATCGTGATGAATGGGGCCATTATCGGTAATAACTGTCTTGTCGGTAGTAACACGTTGATTACTGAAGGCAAGGAAATTCCGGACGGATCTCTTGTCCTCGGTTCCCCGGGGAAAGTAATCCGGCAGATCTCCGATGCGGAAATCGAGGAGATCACTGGGTTCTCAGAACGGTATGTCAATAACGCGCGTCGGTATCGCGAAGGTTTACTTGCGCAACGAATGTCGGGGGCGATATGACCAGAATAGGAACGCCGCTATCTATGTCCGGAACTCGCGTGCTGATGCTGGGTTCGGGAGAACTAGGGAAGGAAGTGGTAATCGAACTACAACGACTTGGCGTTGAAGTCATAGCAGTTGATCGATACGCCAATGCGCCCGGTATGCAAGTTGCTCACCGGAGCCACGTCATCAATATGTTGGATGCCGATGCACTACGTCAGGTTATTTATGACGAAAAACCCGATCTTATTGTTCCGGAGATAGAGGCAATAGCGACCGCGACGCTTGTTGAGCTCGAAGGTGAAGGGTTCCGGGTTATTCCAACAGCTAACGCTGCCCGATTGACCATGAACCGGGAAGGTATCAGGCGTCTTGCTGCAGAATCACTAGGCATCAAAACCTCACCCTATGTGTTCGCCGCAACCGAAGAAGAGTACTTGGCAGCGGTGAATAAAGTTGGAACGCCGTGTGTTGTTAAGCCCGTCATGAGCTCTTCTGGCAAAGGACAGTCGACGGTTGCTAACTCGGCGGAAGCAATGGCGAGTTGGACGTACGCGCAAGAAGGTGCGCGCGGCGGTGCAGACAAGGTGATCGTCGAGGGGCTCGTAGATTTCGATTACGAAATCACCCTGTTAACCGTGCAACACATTGACGGAGTCGCTTTTTGCGAGCCGATTGGACACCGGCAGGAAGGTGGCGATTACCAAGAATCGTGGCAACCGCAACCGATGAGTGTTTCCGCACGTGAGGAATGCGAACGGATTGCAGCGTTGGTCACCAACGAACTGGGAGGTCATGGAATTTTTGGTGTGGAGTTTTTTATCGAAGGCGACGACGTTTGGTTCAGCGAAGTTAGCCCGCGGCCGCACGACACGGGCATGGTGACGTTGATCAGTCAGGACTTGTCTGAGTTTGCGTTACACGTCCGAGCGATTCTCGGTATGCCGGTACCGGTGATCAGGCAGAGAGGGCCAGCAGCATCCGCCGTCATTATCGCGGAGGGAAATTCCTCCAGTGTTAACTATGGAAACTTGGAAGGTGCGCTAACGGAGCCAGATACCCAGCTTAGGCTTTTCGGTAAGCCCGAAGTGCGTGGGGAGCGCCGGATGGGTGTTGGGCTGGCGCTGGGTGCAGATCTTAACGAGGCTCGCTCGAAAGCCTTCACCGTCGCGCAAGCGGTCACCGTCGAACTCGGATAGACGGCGTCCCATAGGACGGCATGCCGGTGTGCGAGATGGGGAGTATTGGCGTTCGGCTACCCCTGGGCTTATAGTTCGCGCTCCCGTGAGGCGCGCTTTGTGGAAATGGATAAAACAACCCAAGGGCCCCGTAAATCGCAGCTTCGGTTAGTGCTACGGAAGTTGGCGGACCTGCATGCTCGCGCGTATATGTTCAACAAACTGTTGTCTGGCCTATTTGCTCTGCGACTGCCGGTCTAGCCGGCAACTATCCTTCAACAGGGCCTTAAATGCCCAACTAAACGAAATTCTCAATGACAAAAATGGATAGAGTTATCCAATGAACGAGCAGCAGCAATCCGGAAATCGTCGCGGTGCGATGCCGTTTCATAAGTACAGACCTTTTAAACCCGTCGAACTCATGGAACGTCGTTGGCCTGATCGTACATTGAACAAAGCTCCACGTTGGTGCAGCGTTGATTTGAGAGATGGTAATCAAGCCCTTATCGATCCAATGAATGTGGACGAGAAGCGGCGTATGTACGAATTGCTGCTTGAACTAGGCTTCATAGAGATTGAGGTTGGATTTCCTGCGGCGTCTCAACCAGATTTTGATTTCATTCGAAAGATCATCGATGGCGGAATGGTACCGGAGAACGTCACCGTTCAGGTCTTGTGTCAGGCAAGACGTGAATTAATCGATCGTTCTGTAGAAGCTTTGTCCGGTGCACCAAATGCAATATTCCATTTGTACAATTCGACATCGGAGTTGCAACGGCGAGTTGTTTTCGACATGGATCGTCCAGGCATTGTCGATCTGGCCGTTCAGGGAACGAGTCTTGTTAAGGAAGGTCTACAGCAGCTGCAAGGCACAAACATTACGTTCGAATATTCCCCGGAGAGCTTTACGGGCACTGAGCTTGATTTTGCCGTCGAAATTTGTGATGCGGTAGTTGAGACCTGGGGTGGGACGAGCGAGGACAAAGTCATCATTAACCTACCTTCGACCGTCGAAATGGCGACACCGAACGTATACGCGGATCAAATCGAGTATTTTTGTCGAAATTTTCGACAGCGCGAATCTGCTGTCATCAGTCTGCATACGCACAATGACCGAGGTACCGGGGTTGCGGCCACTGAACTGGCGTTAATGGCGGGTGCTGAGAGGGTGGAAGGAACATTGTTTGGGAATGGTGAGCGGACCGGTAATTGTGACATCGTCACGGTCGCCATGAATTTATTTTCGCAGGGTATCGACCCAGAGCTCGACTTGCGAGACATGCAGAACATCCGAGCTACGGTTGAAGAAATTAACAAGCTTCCTGTCCACGAACGACATCCATATGCCGGTGATCTTGTATTTACAGCGTTTTCGGGATCGCACCAAGACGCTATCAAGAAGGGCATGGCGAGATTGGATCCCAGCCATTGGGAGGTGCCCTATCTACCGATAGACCCCTCAGACGTCGGTTCCTCATATAAGGAAACGGTCAGGGTCAACAGCCAATCGGGCAAGGGCGGTGTCGGATTCGTTCTCGAGCAGTACTTTGGCATCGTGCTACCGAGACCCATGTTGGTCGAGTTTTCTCGTGCCGTGCAAGCCCTCACGGAATCACTGAGGCGCGAAGTAACACCGGACGAAATTCGGGAATCGCTAATCCAAGAGTATGTGGTTGATAGCGGCCCTTACCGGCTGATCAATTACGACTTACAACGTGGTATCGGAGAATCGCAGAGGTGCGAGGCCAAGATTGAAGTCTCCGAAAATACAGTGTTGATAACGGGTGATGGCTCGGGACCGATTGAAGCATTTGTTAACGGGATGGTGGAGACGCTTAACGAGCCACTGAACATTGTCGATTACCATGAACACGCACTGACCTCCGGTAGTGATTCAGTGGGAAAAGATGCGGCTGCAATCTGTCTGCTTGCGATTGATAACGGCTCCGACCGCTGTTACGGGGTTGGACTAAGTCAAAATACGATCACCGCGTCGTTACAGGCAATCATTTCGGCAGTGAATCGGCGTTGGAAACAACGTTGAAAGAAGTATTCACTCATAATCCTCTTCCTCATCGATATCGGGCTGAGCCAACTCAACCTGAGTGATGCGCACTGTTTTGACAATGTTGTCCGAAATTTGGAGGGTTTCGAGTAGGTAACGATCGATGCGTAGGCATACATTTGCTTCGGGAATGAACTCGAGATGCTCAAGGATAAGCCCATTTATCGTCCGTGGACCCATGGTTGGCAGGTCCCAGTGGAGCGCCCGATTAATGTCGCGCAATAACGCCATACCTTCAATGAAATATGACCCGTCGTTTTGAGGATGTATTTCCGGCATGTCGGACGCGAAATCCGTGGTGAATTCACCCACAATTTCTTCAAGAATATCCTCGAGCGTGACGATGCCTTGTACTTCGCCGTACTCGTCAACGACAAGGGCGATCCGATTTTTGTTTGTCTGAAAGTTGATCAGCTGTGTGGGAAGCGGAGTTCCTTTCGGGACGAAATACGGCTCCTCCGTTTCCTGAAGTAATTCTGAGCGACTAAAGGATGGTTGCGTTAGAAAGCGGCTCGCGCGTCGTAAATGTAGGATACCCAAAATGTTATTGATGGTTTCCCGATAGACCGGAAGACGAGTGTGTTGGGAGTTAACGATCTCTCCAACGATCTCGGCATGGGATTCGTCGATGTCGATACCAGCTATTTCGGCGCGTGGAACCATAATGTCGTCAACCGTCACGTCGTCGAGATCCAGCACGCCCAGCAGCATATTTTGACGCTGTTGCGGTAAATCGGCTCCCGAGTCAACGACGGTTCTAAGTTCCTCCATACTGAGATCCCCTGGAAATTCGGCGGTGCGTGACTTGAAGGGTTCAACGATCGCGTTACTGACCCAGTTAACTGCTGCTACCAGACGCCAGGAAACCTTAAGCAGCGGGTCGAGAAGGTACGCTGAAGGGAATGCGATCGCCTCGGGACGTTCCGCGGCTATGGTCTTCGGTGCGATTTCTGCAAAAATCAGGAAATAGATGGTTAGCACGATGGGTGCTAGCGCTAAACCGGTGTCACCAAATAATCTAACGCCGATAACTGCTGCTACTGTTGCGGCAACGTTGTTGACCAGATTATTGCCAATGAGAATTACACCTAAGAGGCGGTCTTGCCTGCGTAAAAGACGATTCGCTTTACGCGCGCCTCGGTGCTTCTTCCGGACGAGGTTTTTTAACCGGTACGGATTTAGCTTCATCATGGCTGTTTCGGAACTCGAGAAATAAGCGCTCAAGAAGGTCAGAACGAGAATCGCGAATAAAAGCAACGTGGTTGGCAGTGTGACGGTTTCCACTCCTAACCTCGTTGCAGTAGAAATTCGATAACGAACTTCGTGCCGAAATAAGCGAGTGCAAGCAACACGAATGCCACCAACGACCATCGCGTTGTAGTAACTCCGCGCCATCCGAATTTTATGTGGCCAGCAAGTAAGCTGGAATAGACAACCCACGAGGCGACGGAGAGTACCGTGTGGTGTTGGCTAAGATGTTCGGAGAATTTGTCTGCCAGAAACACGAAGCCCGTAACAATCGAAATGGTAAGAATTGCAAGACCCGCCCAAAGAAACCGAAAAAGCATGGCTTCCAGTGATTCAAGTGGAGGCAAAACATGGAATACGTCAATTGCAGCTCGATTTCGTATTCTCCGTTCCATTGTCAGCACCAAGACGGATTGGCACGCTGCTAACGTCAGAATGGAATAGGCGACAACACTAACCACGATATGCAGTAGCAAAGTTGGTGAAATGGAGCGTGGGGTGGCCGAAGGACTCGCCGTAAACGCGTTGAGAGCGAGACAACTGCCAACGGTTAAAATCGATATTAGGAAGACGAATAGATATAAGTTGTGAACAGGTTCACGTATCGAAGCCAGTAGTACTGAGATATTGATTGTTAAGGAAATCAGTACTGCTACGTTGAAAAATGACAGGTCCATCCCCGATTCAGTTACAAGGATGGCGTAAACGAACAGCCCATGAAAAATAAGTGCAGGAAGCAACAAGCGAACGAGATCCGACTGACTAGCAACCGTCCGATTAATAACATTCCGAACTTGCGAGTAAGAGCCAAGTAGATAAAAGAAGATGGCAATGAGACCGGGTAAGGCCGGATTCATTCGGGCTGATGGTTGCGATACGGACGATTAGTCTGGCACATCCGATGAATGTCGTGAAGGTCGCGTTCCTTGTCCATATAATTGACTAAGAGCAAGGAAGATGGATGTTTGAAAGTTTAAGCGACCGACTTTCGCAAACCGTAGGCGGATTGGCGGGAAAACGGCTCACAGAAACCAACATGCAGGATGCTCTGCGAGACGTGCGTCGATCGCTTTTGGAAGCTGACGTCGCGCTAGACGTCGTGTCGAGCTTCATCGCGAGTGTGCAACAACGCGCGATGGGCGAGAAAATCGAGTCTGCTTTGAATGCCCATGATGCTTTCGTCAAGATTGTGCATCGGGAACTCGTCGAGTTGATGGGAATTACAAACGATTCGCTCGATCTCACCGCAGTTCCACCGGTCGTGATACTTATGACGGGCTTGCAGGGCACCGGCAAAACGACCACCGTTGCGAAGTTGGCGCGCTTCCTGAGGGAGCGGGAGCGTAAGAAAGTCGCGGTCGTCAGCGCGGATGTATATCGCCCCGCAGCGATCGACCAATTAGCCCGTCTAGCGGAAGAAGTGCAAGCTCGCTTTATCGCTAGTACCCAATCGGAGCCCCCGCTGGACATCGTCAATCGTGCGCTCAGCAATGCTCGCACCCAATTTGACGACGTCTTAATCGTAGACACCGCCGGGCGAACGAGTATCGATGAAAAGATGATGACGGAAATAGCTTCGCTACATCAGGCGTTGAATCCCGTAGAAACCTTGTTTGTCGTCGATGCCATGACTGGGCAGGACGCCGCATTAACGTCCAAGGCGTTCGACGAAGCGGTTCCACTTACTGGCGTTATTCTTACCAAAACGGATGGCGATGCTCGGGGTGGGGCCGCTCTTTCGGTTCGTGCGGTGACCGGTAAGCCCGTCAAGTTCATGGGTACCGGAGAAAAAAGTGATGGATTAGAGGCGTTCCACCCGGAGCGAATTGCTTCCCGCATTCTCGGGATGGGTGACGTTTTAACGCTTATCGAAGAAGTCGAGCGGAAGGTCGACAAGAAGCAAACATCGCGTCTGGCTGACAAGATCAAACGTGGGCGCAAGTTCGATTTCGAAGATTTTCGGGAGCAATTGGGGCAGATGGCTCAGCTCGGGGGAATGTCAAATATGCTTGAAAAGCTCCCTGGTGCAGGGGGATTACCGGCTGATGCTCAAGGCCGGGTAGACGATGAGGAATTTGCCCAGCTGGCGGTCATGATCGATTCGATGACGGTTCATGAACGGCGATTTCCAGATGTGATCAACGGTTCGCGCAAACGCCGCATAGCCTTGGGAAGCGGAACACAGATACAAGATGTCAATCGACTTCTTAAGCAGCATAAACAAATGCAGAAAATGATGAAAAAAGTCGGACGCCGAGGCGGTATGGAAAAAATGATGCGAGGCCTTGGGCAGCGTCAACCTGTGCAGAGACCTCAACGCCGGCGTTAGTTTGAGCGTTCCGGCGAGGCCTTTCGGAATGTTCCCTAACGGCAAAGTGTTGCTGTAGAATGCCGCGCCTCTACCCACCTGAATGGAACCAATGGTCGTTATTCGGCTTGCTCGGCATGGCGCAAAAAAAGCGCCTTTTTATCATCTGACCGTCGCGAATCGGTCGGCACAGCGTGACGGGCGTTTTATAGAGCGTGTCGGATTTTTTGATCCAAATGCGCGAGGGAACGCGGAACGTTTACGCGTCAACTTGGATCGTATAGATCACTGGGTGTCGGTCGGCGCTCAGATGAGCGACCGCGTGCGCAGTTTAGTCGTCGAAGCTCGAGAACGATCGGTTGACGAAGCGCCGACGGTAACGACCGAATAACGAAGATGCCGTCCATGCGGACGGATACGATGGTTGTGATTGGCAGGATCGGTCGACCATACGGGATCAAAGGTTGGGTTCACCTGCAGTCCTATACGGAACCGGCTAGTAACCTCACCGAATATCGACCGTGGTTGATCAAGGCTTCAAGTAGGCGAGGGTGGGAGCAACTGGAATGCGTCGATGTCAAGCCACATGGGCAGAGTTTCGTCGCGCTATTCGCAGGAATAGACGACCGTTCCGAAGCGGCGAATCTGGCCGGGAGGGATCTCGGTGTCCCGGCGGAAGCCCTTCCGGAACCGGAGCCAGATCAGTATTACTGGCATCAACTTATCGGGCTCCCCGCGATCAATGAGAACAATGTCAACCTTGGAACTGTAGACGAAGTGATGTCGACCGGTGCCAACGACGTTCTTATTGTTAAGAGCGTAACCGGCGAAAGGTTGATCCCATTTGTAGCGAATGCTGTGGTTTCGGTGCGACTTGGCGACTCAATAAGAGTTCAGTGGCCGGAAGATTGGGATTAGAACGCTGTGTGGACCGGAATTATCAGCATTTTCCCGAACCTAATCCGTACCGTGCTTAAAGACGGTGTTGTTGGACGAGCGATCGCGAGGGGTGATTTAGGGCTGACGATGTTTGATCCGCGCGATTACGCCAAGGACGCTCATAGAACGGTTGACGACCGGCCGTTTGGAGGTGGTCCCGGTATGGTCATGATGGCTGGGCCCTTGTCCGCGAGCGTTTCTGAGGCGCGCCGACTTTGTCCAACAGAAAATCCAGTCACCGTCTATCTGTCGCCACAGGGAACGACGTTTACGCAGTCGCTGGCGAAAGAATTTGCGACGTTACCAGGTTTGGTACTTGTGGCAGGTCGCTATGAAGGCGTGGACGAGCGATTTATTGAACGCGAAATCGATCTCGAGCTATCCATTGGGGATTTTGTGCTTTCAGGAGGGGAGCTAGCCGCGATGGTGGTTCTTGACGCCGTCGCGCGACTGTTGCCAGGGGTCGTCGGAAACCCCGATTCAATAAAAAGTGAATCACATATGGACGGATTGCTCGACTTTCCGCACTATACGCGACCGCGGGAATTTGATGGCAACGGTGTGCCCGATGTCCTGCTGCAGGGTGACCACAGTGCAATTGAGGAATGGCGGCAAAAACAAGCGCTCTATCGCACGTGGATGAAGCGGCCGGATATGCTCCTGGACAAGGAGTTGAATGAAGTTGAACGAGCCATGCTTGTTGACGTGATAGATGGGCTTGGTAAAACGTTGTCGCCATCGGTTGGTGAAGAAGGAGATGGAGTCGATGCGTCGGAATAAAACGATCGAAGCGATCGAAAATGAACAGATGAAGGATTCGATCCCAACCTTCAGACAAGGAGACACGGTTTCGGTGGAAGTTCGTGTACGAGAAGGCGGCAGAGAGCGCATTCAGACATTTGAAGGTGTTGTGATTGGGAAACGAAATCGTGGAGTCAATTCGGCCTTCACTGTTCGTAAAATCTCTCACGGAGTGGGCGTTGAGCGTACTTTCCAAACGCATAGCCCGGCGATTGCATCGATTCAGATCAAACGCAGGGGTGATGTCCGTCAAGCAAAACTCTATTACCTACGCGAACTGTCGGGACGCGCGGCACGAATCAAGGAGAGAATCTAATTTCGTGCATCGAGGCGACGATGGATTTCGTGGCTATCTTGGCCTGAACTTCGGTGCCTCCGCGTAACGCTGGGGCGTCGGTAAACTTCCCCGAGATCGCTTCGTATCTCGACGTTCTTTGGTTACAGCGTGGCTTGTCAAAGGCGACCCTCGACTCGTACCGTAGAGATCTTGTCGGTTTTCGCGCGTGGTTCAATCGGGATTTGCGAGACGTTACTGAAGCCGAGTTATTGGATTATTTAAGCGTTCGTCATGACCAGGGTGTCTCTGCTCGAACCGTAGCGCGCCTGCTTTCAACGCTAAGGGGCTATTTTCGCCATGCGCTTGAGCATGGTGAACTATCTGTGGATCCTACCGCGAACATACGGAGTCCGACCCCAGGAAGACGACTGCCCGAATCACTGAGCGAAGACGAGGTCGAACGATTACTTGCGGCGCCTGATCCTACGCGAAGCGCCGTGGAATTTCGGGATCGAACAATGCTTGAGGTTTTATATGCGGCAGGACTCAGAATCTCAGAGTTGGTGGGGTTAAAGATGTCTTCGTTGAATCAACGCCAGGGCGTTGTGCGCGTGACAGGTAAAGGGTCTCGTGAGCGCATAATCCCGGTCGGAGAAGCTGCGTTGCATTGGGTTGAAAGCTATTTACGGGATGGCCGACCGCCGCTGTTGCGAGGGCATGTCAGTGATGTCATGTTCCCGAGCTCGCGGGGCCAGGAAATGACGCGCCAGACCTTTTGGTATGCAGTTAAACGTTATGCAGCGCGAGCGGGTATTGGGCGTTCAGTGTCTCCGCACACGTTGCGCCACGCGTTTGCGACGCACCTGTTGAACCATGGAGCCGATCTTCGGGCGGTACAGATGATGCTGGGTCATGCAGATTTATCGACTACCCAGATTTATACTCACGTTGCGAATGAGCGCCTTAAGGAATTGCATGCGACACACCACCCCCGTGGGTAATCGCTCGGTAGTATCGAACGATCTGCAGGAACTATCTTGTTGGTGGTTTAAGCCATGGTGATGATCGGGCGCGCGCTCATATTTTTCGGGGTTATTTCCGGGGTGTTACTCGATGCAGACGTCGTCGACCAAGAAGAATTGAATGGGGTTCGCGAAAGAGTTAAGGCGTTGTTACCGGAATTGCGTCCAGGACTTGCGATCGAACAGATTAACAAAACGCCGGTTAATGACCTTTACGAAATTCTGCTCAATGGAGGTCGCACCCTATACATAAGCGCCAACGGTAATTACTTCTTGGTGGGTGACATGTATGAAATTTCCCGCGAAGGGATCATCAATCTGCCTGAACTGGCGCGCCAAGAGAGTCGCAAGGAACTTATCGCAAAGGTCGACGCTGCATCGGTAATTTCGTTTAAACCCGCTGACGGCGTACTCGCCACGGTCAGCGTATTCACCGACGTGGATTGTACATACTGTCAAAAACTCCATCGGGAGATGCCGCAGTACCACAGAAAGGGGATTGAAATACGTTATCTGGCGTATCCTCGTGCCGGTATTGGTTCGGAGTCATACTCGAAGATCGTTTCTGCGTGGTGTTCTGACGATCCGCAACGAGCCATAACTGCGTTAAAGCGAGGTGACAATATTCCACAAAGGATCTGCCCGAATCCTGTCGCAGCACAGTACGAACTGGGCGGACGCATGGGAGTCACCGGAACGCCTTCGATAGTTCTGTCGGACGGCCGTATGTTGCCGGGTTATCTGTCCGCGGAAAAACTCGCGGAAGAACTCGGGATCTGAAAGATTGACTAAGAATTCCCTGCCCCATGAGAAGGTTTTGCGGATTGGTATTGCCGGCCTAGGTACAGTCGCGCAAGGCTTGCTGACTTTATTGGTGGAAAACGCCGAACGTATCACGCGACAAGCTGGTATGCCGATTGAGGTGGTTCGCATCGCAAGCCGTTCCATGAAGCCCAAAGTGGATATCGGAGAGGCACTGTTTGACACCGCCCTGGAGTCGCTCTTGCACGATGATGTTGACGTTGTTGTGGAGCTAATGGGCGGTTCGGATGCGGCTCACGAACTTATTTCGAGTGCGCTGATTCGAGGTAAACCGATCGTGACGGCCAATAAGGCGGTGTTAGCGGAGTACGGGAACGAATGGTTTAACGGTAACGCAACAGTCGGTATCGAGGCGGCGGTTGCAGGTGGAATCCCAATCGTGAGCATTCTGAAAAATGGCCTGTCGGGAAATCGCATTGATTGGCTGGTCGGCATTATCAACGGAACTTGCAACTACATCTTGACCGCGATGGATGAACAAGGAACGAGCTTCGCCAGCGCCTTAGCGAAAGCGCAGGAGTTGGGCTATGCCGAAGCGGATCCCGGGTTCGACGTGGACGGTGTTGATGCGGCGCAGAAATTAGCGCTGCTCGCAGCATTAGCATTCGACATCCCCGTAAGCATGGACGACATGTATATCGAAGGCATTTCGGGAGTCACGGTCGAAGATTTGCGGTACGCGCGAGAATTAGGTTTTCGCATTAGGCACGTAGGTATAGCCCGTCGCAACGAAGAGAAGTTTGAAACACGAGTACATCCCTCGCTCATTCCAGCAACGGATCTCGTCGGCGACGTATCCGGGGTCGCCAATGCGGTGATCGTAGGTGCAAATGCTATTGGGTCGGTACTTCTGGTCGGACCGGGCGCGGGTGGTTTACCAACGGCTTCGGCAGTACTCAGTGACTTGATCGAAATAGCGCGCGGCACGTGTCAACGGTTAAGGACTGGTCAGAACGAAGGAATACGCACGGCGATTACGGCAACTGAGTCTCGCTATTACCTCAATATTCCTGCGGTGGACCGACCGGGCGTTTTTGGAGAAATCGGGGACATTCTGCGTCGTGAAGGAATTTCAATCGAAGCGGTAATACAGAAACCGGAAGCGATGCGTAGAAGTGATGGAGAACCGTGGGTACCGATTGTGATGGTGACAGAACGTGTCGTTGAAGCGTCGATGGATGACGCATTAGATCAGTTATCAAGCCTCGAGAGTGTGCGAGGCCAGATCCGCCGTATTCGAGTCGCCGATTTCGATCGTTGATGAACGAGCCCCTGATCATCGAAGAACGGGGTCAAAACATTCGGCATGAGGAGCTAAGCAAAGAACTGGCAGTTCCTCCTTTTTTTGCCAGGGTTCTGGGCGCGCGTGGTGTTACCAGCAAGAAAGAACTTGATCTATCCCTCAATTTTCTGGCCGGGCCGAACGGATTGCCCGGTGTCGATCAAGCCGCGTCACGTCTGGTACAAGCAATTAATCGCGGTGAACGAATACTGGTCGTCGGCGATTTCGACGCGGATGGAGCCACGGCATCGGCGCTAGTCGTATCGTTGTTAAGGGAAATGGGCGTGGCAGACGTCGATTACTTGGTCCCCAATCGGTTTGAATTCGGTTATGGGCTAACACCTGAAATCGTCCGTGTCGCGGCGAAACGGGAACCAGCACTCATCATCACGGTTGATAATGGGGTATCCAGTGTCGACGGGGTTCAATTAGCCAACGAACTCGGGATCGACGTCGTTATTACAGACCATCATCTACCGCCTAAGGATCTCCCAAAGGCCACCGCTATCGTCAATCCGAACTTGCAAGAGACGACTTTTGAGAGCCCTTTTCTGGCGGGAGTAGGCGTCGCTTACTACTTGATGGCCGTAGTTCGCGCCAAGTTGCGTGCAGAGAAGTATTTCGAAAGTCACGATGTATCCGAACCAATCCTTGCGGATTGGCTCGATTTGGTGGCATTGGGGACTGTAGCCGACGTCGTTCCTCTTGACCGAAACAACCGAATTCTGGTTTATCAAGGTCTGCGCCGTATGCGGTTGGGGCACCTGCGACCCGGGATGCGCGCTTTGATCGAAATTTCCGATCGACGTCTCGAGACCTTGTCTGCCCAGGATCTTGGATTTGCTGTCGGACCCAGGCTGAACGCTGCTGGACGGTTAGACGATATAGGGTTGGGCATCCAGTGTTTGTTGGCCCAGGACCTTGATAGCGCAAGGTCGATGGCGGTTGCTCTGGATGAACTCAATAAAGCGCGACGAGCAATCGAAGACGAAATGAACGTCGACGCGAAGGTGTTGATATCGGAAAGTACCGATGTCGAGGCACCAGCGCTTTGCGTTTACGACGCATCTTGGCATCAGGGAGTCGTTGGTATTGTGGCAGGCCGGATGCGGGAGCGGTTTCATCGACCGGTCATCGCGTTTGCCGATTCCGGTGATATTTCGCCGGGCGAAATCAAAGGCTCTGCACGCAGCGTTCCGGGGCTTCATATCCGCGATGCGCTCGACGATGTAGCTAGCCGATTCCCGGGCCTTGTGGACAAATTTGGAGGTCACGCAATGGCTGCGGGATTGACGATCAAGCGTATTCACTTGGATCGTTTCCGTAGAGCCTTTGCTGACGCGGTAGCGAATAGAATAGAACCACGCGATCTCGCTGGCGTCATTGCATCGGATGGTGTGCTGGCGGTCGAGGATCTTAACGTCGATAACGCTCGTTTGATCGAGGCGTATGGCCCTTGGGGACAAGGATTCGACGCGCCAGTATTTCATGGTGAATTCGAGTTAATTAGCCAGCGATTGGTCGGCCGAGGGAAACACCTCAAACTGATCGTTAAACAAGAGGAGAAAGTCGTCGATGCGATCGCATTCAACCAGGAGACTATCAAGTCTGATCGGGTCACGATGGCATACAAACTTGAGGTAAATCGCTATTTGGACAAGGAGACACTGCAGCTTTTGGTCGAGCACGTAAGCCCGAGCTAATTGGCGCTCGTGATAGAATCGCCGGCGTCCTAAGGGGTACGAATGACTGAAATCACTTCTGTCCGCGAGCGACTCAAGGATCTGATGGCGCGTAATGATGCGTTACGGGGGTATCTTTGACGTTTCAGGCCGCAGGGAAAGGCTGGAAGAAGTAGAGCGCGAGCTCGCCGAGTCGGATATTTGGTCCGACGCCCCTCGAGCGGAAGTATTGGCTCGAGAACGAGCAGCCCTCGAGGCTGTGGTAACCGGCTTAGATCGTCTTTTGTCGGGCCTAGGTGACGTATCAGAACTGGCAGAATTAGCGGCCAAAGAAGACGATGCGGCGACGCTTGATGAGCTCGATCTCGATCTGCAGGGCTATGCTCAAGAGTTGGAGATACTTGAATTTCGCCGAATGTTCAGTGGTGAATTAGACGAGGCAAATGCATACGTTGACATCCAATCTGGCTCAGGTGGGACAGAAGCTCAGGACTGGGCCGAAATGCTGCTTCGCATGTATCTTCGTTGGGGCGAGAAGCGCGGATTCAAAACGGAATTAGTTGAACTTTCCGATGGCGAGGTCGCGGGTATCAAAAGCGCGACTGTGCTTTTTTCGGGGACGTACGCATATGGTTGGTTGCGAACTGAGACTGGCGTACATCGGCTAGTTCGTAAATCGCCTTTTGATTCAGGGAATCGGCGTCATACTTCGTTCGCGTCAATATTTGTATCGGCGGAGATAGATGACGACATCGAAATCGAAATTGATCCGGGGGAAGTACGGGTGGATACGTACCGGGCGAGTGGTGCCGGTGGGCAGCATGTCAATCGAACAGATTCCGCCGTTCGTCTAACGCACGAACCTACCGGGGTCGTAGTACAGTGCCAGAGCGAACGATCGCAGCATCAGAACCGGGACAACGCATGGAAACAGCTGCGGGCTAAGTTATATGAACGTGAGTTACTCGCCCGAAAAGAAGAACAACAGGCCTTGGAGGACACGAAAGCTGACATTGGATGGGGTTCGCAGATCCGGTCATATGTCCTCGATCAGTCCAGAGTCAAGGACCTCCGCACCGAGCTGGAGCGTGCTGATCCCGTTAACGTCCTTGCCGGGGACATCGATGGCTTCCTGGAGGCGAGTTTGAAGGCCGGTATATGACTGACGAAAATGACATCGTAGCTTCGCGTCGACAAAAACTAGTCGAATTGCGACGGCGGGGCGCCGGTTACCCGAATGGATTCGAGCGGTCGGATTTTGCTGCGGAACTACATGCGGAATACGGCGATTGGTCCAAGGAAGCCCTCGAAGAAAAAGTGGTGGACGTCAAGGTCGCGGGTCGCATCATGTTGCGGCGTGTTATGGGCAAAGCGAGTTTCATTACGCTGCAGGACGATTCCCATCGCATACAGTGCTACCTGAGGCAACAGGACCTGGGCGAGGCTACCTATACGGAGTTTGACGAACTATATGACCGCGGCGATATCGTTGGCGTGACTGGGACGATGATGCGGACGAAGAAGGGTGAGTTAACTGTGCACGCGTCGGAGATTGTGTTGCTAACCAAATCGCTGCAACCGTTGCCGGAGAAATATCACGGTCTCAGCGATCAGGAACTCAAATATCGACTTCGATACGTTGATCTCATTATGAGCGATTCGTCTCGCACCGTATTTCGTACGCGCAGTAACGTTATTTCGACTATTCGTCGTTTTTTTGACTCTCGTGAATTCTTGGAAGTCGAAACTCCCATGATGCACCCGATTCCGGGCGGAGCGAGTGCCCGGCCTTTCACCACCCATCACAACAGCTTAGATATGGAGCTTTATTTGCGGGTCGCGCCCGAACTGTATTTGAAGCGGCTCGTCGTTGGAGGATTCGAGCGCGTATACGAGATCAACCGCAATTTTCGTAACGAAGGCCTTTCTAGTCACCACAATCCTGAATTCACGATGCTCGAGTTCTATCAGGCATACGCGACATACGAGGACTTAATGGATCTGACCGAAGAACTTTTACGCGAAGTTGTCGTGGCAGTGGCAGGTTCTTCCGTAATCGAATTCGAAGGGGAACGGATCGATTTCGGCCGACCCATACGTCGCGTCGATATGACTGAAGCAGTAGCGGATGAAGTTGGGGTGGGGGCAGAAAAATTACGTGATCCCAAAACAATGATTAAGGCTGCTGAAAAGGCTTCCGTGGAAGTTGATCCTGATTGGGGAGCAGGCAAAACACTTCTGGTGTTGTTTGAAGCGCTCGTTGAAAAGACGCTGATAGCCCCCACGTTCGTGACAGGCTATCCAGTTGAGGTGTCTCCGTTATCTCGCACGAGTGATCGACAACCTGAGTTCACCGATCGGTTCGAGCTATTTGTCGCTGGACGTGAAATTGCGAACGGGTTTTCCGAATTAAACGATCCTGAGGATCAAGCGGAACGGTTTCTCAAACAAGCCGAAGAGCGATCGACAGGGGATGCCGAAGCGATGCACTTTGACGCAGACTACATAACGGCGCTCGAATACGGCCTACCGCCGACGGCTGGTGAGGGTATTGGTATTGATCGCCTGGTGATGCTGATGACGAATTCTTCGTCGATACGTGATGTTTTGCTATTTCCACAGATGAGGTCGCGAGAGGGTTGATGGGACATAGGGACCGAGTGGTCCTGGAGAGTAGCTGGAAAGCCGCACTCGCAAAGGAGTTTGAAGCCGCATACGTTGTACGGTTGCGTGCCTTTCTGGTCAACGAAAAACGCGGTCGAAAAACTGTGTATCCGACGGGGCCGGAGATATTCAAGGCCCTAGATTCCTGTCCATTGCCAGACACGCGGGTCGTTATTATTGGGCAAGATCCTTATCACGGCCCGAGTCAAGCTCACGGCCTCTGTTTTAGTGTTCCACAGGGCGTCGCTCCGCCGCCCTCGTTGGTGAACATCTTTCAAGAAATCGAAGAAGATATGTGCGATGAGAACGTACCTGGAGGAAGTAGCAACAGTAAAATTGCGCCAGGCAAAGGTTGCTTAGAGCCGTGGGCCCGACAAGGTGTCTTGCTTTTGAACTCCGTTCTTACCGTCGTGCAAGGACGTGCTGGTTCGCATCAGGGCATG